>Ga0157372_10005104_pt1 | contig 13958 bp, 12 predicted proteins | sample C55metaG_FD_115307 | JGI IMG/M metagenome (GOLD analysis project Ga0157372, IMG submission 115307) | Corn rhizosphere microbial communities from Kellogg Biological Station, Michigan, USA - C5-5 metaG | ecosystem: Host-associated > Plants > Roots > Rhizosphere > Soil | place: USA: Michigan... | reverse complement strand
CGTCGCGACCGTCGCCGGCGCGCCGGTGGGCAACGGCTGGCTCGCGACGTTCGGGGACCCGCGGCTCGACGCGTTGGTGCGCGCGGCGCTTGCGTACAACGCCGCTTCGCGGATGGCGTCTGCGCGTGTCGAGCAGGCGGCCGCCTACGCGAAGGCCGCGGGTGCGGCGATCTACCCGGCCGTCAACCTGCTCGCGCATGGCGGCGGCAAGCTCGGCGGCGACAACTCGGGCATCAACGGCGGCGGATTGTTCGCGAGCTGGGAGCTCGACCTGTGGGGACGCGTGCGCGCGCAGCGCGCCGCGGGGGCCGCCCAGTACGAGGCCACCGCGCTCGATGCCGAGTACGCGCGCCAGTCGCTCGCCGCGATGGTCGCGAAGAGCTGGATGCTCGCGATCGAGGCGCGGCTGCTGCGCGGCAATGCCGCCGACGTCGTGCGCGCATCCGAGCAGACGCTTGGCCTCGCGCGCGAGCGGCTACGCGTCGGCATCGGCGACGAATACGACGTGTCGCTGGCCGACGCGAGCCTTTACACGGCGCGCGACGCCGAGCGGCAGCTCGCGCTGGGCGAAACCGAGGCGCGGCGCGCGCTCGAGGCGCTGCTCGGGCGCTTTCCCGCGGCTGAGATCGAGATCGCGACCGCGCTGCCGCGGATACCGGGACCCATCCCGGCCGGGCTGCCGTCGGAGCTCCTCGAGCGCCGCCCCGACGTCATCGCCGCCGAGCGGCGCATCGCCGCCGCGTTCCACAACGTCGAGGAGGCGAAGGCGGCGCGGTTGCCGAAGATCGCGCTCACGGCGGGCGTCACGGCGATGTCGAGCAACCTCTTCGTGCTGCAGGACCACAACAACCCGGTGATGAGCCTCGGCGCCAATCTCGCGTTCCCGATCTTCAACGGCTACGCGCTGCAGGCGCAGGTCGAGATTCGTACCGCGGAGCAGGCGCTCGCCGTGGCCGACTACGGGCGAATCGGCCTGCGTGCGTTCGGCGAGGTCGAAACGGCGATGTCGGCGATCGCCGCAGCGGACGATCGCGGCGCCATCCTGCAAGGCTCGCTTGCGACGACGAGTCGCTCGCTCGAGCTCGCGCAGACCCGCTATCGCGTCGGTTCCGGCGACTTGCGCGGCGTGCTGCGCGAGAACGCGTCGGTCTACGGCGCGCGCGCAGCGCTCGTGCAGGTGCAGGCCGACCAGCTCGTGCAACGCGTCAACCTGCTGCTCGCGCTGGGCGGCCGCTTCGATGCTCAGCCGCCGGTGGCGCAAGGTACGCTCGACGGCACGGCGACACCCGGCCTCGCGCAGGTCGCCGCCGATTCGACCGTGCTACCGACAAAGGCCGGGGTCGAGCAGTAGCGCCTCGGCCGATTCGTCATTCCCGAGAAAGCGGGGATGTAGACCGTGCCGCGTAGGGCGCGGGGTCACGGCTGGATTCCCGCTTTCGCGGGAATGACGGCGTCCTTCGCGGGAATGACGGCGTCCTTCGCAGGCATGACGGCGTCCTTCGCGGGAATGACGGCGTCCTTCGCGGGAATGACGTGAGCCGCTACCCGAACAGCGCCGCGAGCCCCGCGCCGGGATCGTCGGCGCGCATCAGCGCCTCGCCGACCAGGAACGCGTGAATGCCGCGGCCGCGCATCAGCGCGACGTCCCTCGGCGTGCCGATGCCGCTTTCGGTGACGATGATCCTGCCTTCCGGCACTTTCGGCTTCAGGTCGAGCGTCGTCGACAGCGACACGTTGAACGTCTTGAGGTCACGGTTGTTGATGCCGATGAGCGGCGTTGCGAGCTTCAGCGCGCGGACGAGCTCCTGCGCATCGTGCACCTCGACCAGCACCGCCATGCCGAAGTCGTGCGCGCGCGCCTCGAATGCCGCGAGCTGCGCGTCGTCGAGCGCCGCGACAATCAGGAGGATCGCGTCGGCGCCGAGCGCGCGCGACTCGGCGATCTGATACTCGTCGACGATGAATTCCTTGCGCAGCACCGGCAGCGTGCACGCAGCGCGGGCCGCTTGCAGGTCGGCGTCGGCGCCGTGGAAATACTTGGCGTTGGTCAGCACCGACAGGCACGTCGCGCCGGCGCGGTCGTAGGACGCCGCGATCGCCGCCGGGTCGAACGCCTCGCGCAGCACGCCTTTCGACGGCGACGCGCGCTTGAGCTCGGCGATCACCGCGGCGCCGCCGGCGGCGATGCGCGCGCGTATCGCGCCGGCGAAGTCGCGCGGCGGCGGCGCCGCGCGCGCGGCCGCTTCGAGGCCGGCGAGCGGCCGCGCGATCTCGGCTGCGATCACTTCCTCGGCCTTGTCGGCAACGATCCGCGCCAGGATGTCGGCACGCGGGTCGATCTTCATGGCTTCGGCCCGAGTTTTTGCGTCGTCGCCACGAACGCGTCGAGCTTGCGGCGCGCCGCGCCGGATGCGAGCGCCTCGCGCGCCCGCTCGATGCCTTCGCCGATCGACGTGGCGATGCCGGCGGCGTAAAGCGCCGCGCCGGCGTTGAGCGCGACGATTTCGCGCGGCGTGCCGTCGCGGTTGTCGAGCGCCTCCAGCACCATGGCCTTCGATTCGGCGGCGCCATCGACCTTGAGGCCGCGATTGGACTTCATCGACAGGCCGAAGTCCTCCGGATGGATCTCGTACTCGAGCACCGCGCCGTCCTTGAGCTCGCCGACCATCGTTGCCGCACCCAGCGACACCTCGTCCATGCCGTCGCGGCCGTAGACGACGAGCGCGCGCTTGCTGCCGAGCCTCTCGAGCACGCGCACGTGGATGCCGACGAGATCGGGATGGAACACGCCGATCAGGTGGTTCGCCGCGCCCGCCGGGTTGGTGAGCGGGCCGAGGATGTTGAAGATCGTGCGCACGCCGAGCTCCTTGCGCACTGGCGCGGCGTGCTTCATCGCGCCATGATGGCTCGGCGCGAACATGAAACCGATGCCGGTCTCGCCGATCGACTGCGCGACGGCGGCCGGCGGCAGCATGATGTTGGCGCCCAGCGCTTCCAGCACGTCGGCGCTGCCCGATTTCGACGACACCGAGCGGCCGCCGTGCTTGGCGACGCGCGCGCCGGCTGCCGCGGCGACGAACATCGACGCCGTCGAGATGTTGAACGTCGCCGACGCGTCGCCGCCGGTGCCGACGATGTCGAGCAGCGTCGCCGGATCCGGCGCGTCGACCCTGGTCGCGAACTCGCGCATCACCTGCGCCGCGGCGGCGATCTCGCCGATCGTCTCCTTCTTGACCCGCATGCCGACGGTCAGCGCGGCGATCATCACCGGCGTCACCTCGCCGCGCATGATTTCGCGCATGATCGTCAGCATCTCGTCGTGGAAGATCTCGCGGTGCTCGATCGTGCGCTGCAGCGCGTCCTGCACGTTGATGGTCATCGGTCCCGGTCCTTCAGTGCAGCGCGAGGAAGTTCGCGCACAGTGCCTTGCCGTGCTCGGTCAGGAGCGCCTCGGGGTGGAATTGCACGCCCTCGACGGCGAAGCGGCGGTGGCGCACGCCCATGATCTCGCCGTCGGCGGTGCGCGCCGTGACCTCGAGGTCGACGGGCACGCTCGCGCGCTCGATCGCGAGCGAATGGTAGCGGGTCGCCGTGAACGGCGTCGGCAGCCCGGCGAACACGCCCCGTCCGTCGTGCGCGATCGCCGAGAGCTTGCCGTGCATCACCTCGCCGGCGCGCACGACCGTGCCGCCGAATGCTTCACCGATCGCCTGGTGGCCAAGGCACACGCCGAGGATCGGCAGCTTCCCGGCGAAGCGCCGGATCAGCGGCACCGACACGCCGGCTTCGGCCGGCGTGCACGGACCCGGCGAAACGACGATGCGCTCCGGCGCGAGCCGCTCGATCTCGTCGAGCGTGATCGCATCGTTGCGATGCACGCGCACGTCGGCGCCAAGCTCGCCGAAATACTGGACGAGGTTGTAGGTGAAGCTGTCGTAGTTGTCGATCATCAGCAGCATGGTTTCGCTCTTCGGAATGTCCGGCTACAGCGGGGTCAGCGCCGCCGAGTCCACGACCGGCAGGACGATGCGCGACGGGTGGGCCGCCTCCATATGGACGGCGTTGCGCGCGACGTCGAACGTGCGGCCGAAACCTTCAGGGCCACCGGTGTTGGGGTTGACGTCGTACTTCGGGAAATTGCTCGACGCGATGTCGAGGCGGATGCGATGCCCTGCCTTGAAGAGGTTCGCGGTGGCGAACGGCTCGATCGTGATCGCGAACACCTCGCCCGGCACGATCGGCGACGGCGTCGACCAGCCGCTGCGGTAGCGGCAGCGGAAGATGCCGTCGGTGACGTTCATCGCGAAGCCCGCCGGATCGTCGCGCGTCGGCGGATGCACGTCGACGAGCTTGGCGGTGAAATCGGTGTCGAGAGCGCTCGAGCTGACGAAGAGCTCGACGCGCACGGGCCCGACGACGGCGACATCGCGGGCGAGCGGCGCCGTCTCGAACGACAGCACGTCGCGCCGTGCCGCGAGCGGCAAGCCGGGACGCGTGCAACCGAAGAAACGCGGGTCCTCGCGCTGGTCGTAGGCGCCGCCTTCGAAGATCGGCTCGCCGCTCGTCAAGGCGCCACCGATCGTCGGCACCGGGTCGCGCGGATCGGAGTCGTAGGAAAGGCTCGCGTCGCGCGCAGTGGGCGCCCCATCGACGAGCGCACCGGTCGGCTCGAGATACAGCGAGCGCCATTCGGTGCCGGGCAACGGCCAGTCGTCGGCGCCGATCCATCGGCCGCCGTGGACGAGCTTGCCGCGCGACGTGCGTGCGCCGCTGCCGCCGCCCATCAGGAAAAGGCGCACGCGAGGTGCCGGCAGTTCCGGCGCCGGCGCGTCCTTGAGCCAGCGATCGAACCACGCGAGGCGATGCACGATCCAGCTCGCCGCGACGTGGCCGTCGAACGTCGCTGCCGCGCCGAACTCGACGTCGCCGAACGCCGTCGCGTTGCGGTTGCCGTGGGTCCACGGGCCCATGATCACCTCGACCGGGCGTGACGCGCGTCGCCGCAACCCGGCGTAGTTGTCGAACGTCGTGTGCACGTACGCGTCGTACCAGCTCGACATCAGCATCACCGGGATGTCGGGCAGCGTGTCGTAATGGCCCGCCGCGTAGAGGCCGAGTTGCGTCCAGTAGTCGTCGAACGTGCCGTGACGCCATTGCTCGAGGAGGTAATGCTCGTACTCGGGCAGCGCGCGCACCGGCGAGCGGCCCTCGCTCCACGGCATCGCGGTGAACCACGTGCGGATGTTTTCGGCCTCGAGCGCCGCGACAATCGCCGGATCGGCCTGCGCCGCGCGGCTCTCCTTCGCCTGACGGTACGCCCACGTCGCCTGTTTCAGCTCGAACGCGCCGCCCTGGCGGATGCCGCAGCGGTAGGCGCTCGAGAATCCCCCCGAATCGAGCACCATGCAGGCCAGTCCCGGCGGCGACAGGCAGGCCGCGGCCATCTGCGTGTGCGCCGCGTACGAAAGGCCGAACGTGCCGATGCGGCCGTTGCACCACGGCTCGCCGACGATCCATGCCATCGTGTCGTAGCCGTCGGCCGCTTCCGAAAGATATTTGGTGAACTCGCCTTCCGACGCATGGCGGCCGCGGCAATCCTGGATGACCACGACATAGCCGGCTTTGGCGAACGCGCGCGCGACCTCGCTGCGCTGCCGCGGCGCGCTCATGCCGGCGTCGATCTCGGAGCGCGACGCGAGATGCTTGCCGTAGGGCGTACGCTCGACGAGCACGGGCAGCGGCGCGTCAACGGCGATGCCATTGCGTGACGGGCGGTAGACGTCGGTGGCGAGGCGCACGCCGTCGCGCATCGTCACCATCACGTCGCGCGCGACGACGACGTCGTGCGTGCCACCGAGCGGCACGAAGCGGCGCGCCTCCATCGGCGCGCTCGTTGGCCGTTCCCTTCGCGCCGCGCGCGGCGCGGTCTGTTCTCGCTTGGGCCGACCCTGCGCGCTCACCGGACCTTCCCTTCGCACTGCGCGCTCACGGCGCGAGCCCCGCCAGCGAGGCGCGCGTGTCCTCGTCCTTGCCCGGCACGTACGTCACCTTGCCGCGCGTCGCCCAGTAGAGCTTCGGCCAGTAGAGCGGCACGAGCGCGGTGTCCTTCATCGCGATGCGAGTCGCGTCGGCGAGCAGCCTGCCGCGCTCATGGTCGTCGAACGCCTGCAGCGCCTTCGTCAGCGCGGCGTCGAACGCCGGGTTCGAGTAGCGCATCCGGTTGAAGGCGCCGGTGCCGGCGGCCTTGTCGTACGTCTCGAGCACGTTGACGAGTGCGAACGACGAGCTCGGCGTCGTCGTGCCGAACGAAAAGATGAACACGCTGTAGTCGCGCCGCGTCGCCGCACTCGCGTAGACGTTGTAGGGCTGCGCCACGACGCCGCGCACCTTGAGGCCGCCGCGCGCGAACATCTGGCCGATCGCCTGCGCGATGTCCTTGTCGCCGAAGAAGCGGTCGTTCGACGTATGCAGCGTGATGCCGAAGCCATCCTTGTAGCCGGCCTCGGCGAGCAGCGCCTTGGCGCCCGCAGGATCGTAGGCCTCGGCCTTGAGGTCGGGTGCGTAGCCGAGCACGCCCTCGGGCACGAGCTGCCCGGCCGGCTCGCCGGCGCCGTCGAGCACGCGCGACACGATCAGCGGGCGGTTGATGAGCTTCGAGAGTGCCAGGCGCACTTTCGGATTGCGCAGCGGGTTGGGCGACAGCGGCTTGCCGTCGGCGCCCACCACGAACGGCGTCGGGTCCCGGCTCGCATCCAGCGCGAGGTAGATGATCCGCGCCGACGGCGTCGAGTAGAGATGCAGCCCCGCGCTCTTCTCCACGAATTTCAAGTCGGCCGGCGGTACGCTGTCGATCAGGTCGACGGCGCCCGACTTGAGCGCGGCCACGCGCGCGGCGTCGTTGGTAATGAACTTGATCGTGACGTTGTCGAACGCGGGCTTCTTCCCCCAGTACGCGTCGTTGCGCACGAGCGTCAGGCGATCGGCGGGCACGAATTCCCTGAGCTTGTACGGCCCCGTGCCGACCGCGACCGCGGGCGAGGTGAAGTCCTCGCTGCGCTTCCCCTCCGCGACCTTCTTCGACACGATGTAGACGCGGCCGATCTGCTCGATGAACTCCGGCGTCGGCTCCTTGGTGCGGAAGCGGATCGTATGCGCGTCGACGACCGTCATGCCGGCGATGCCGCGCACCGAGCCGCTGAACGGCGCCGGGCTGTTGGGAATCCTGCCGGCGCGCTCCATCGAGAACACCACATCGTCGGCGGTGAACGGCGATCCGTCGTGGAACCTGACGCCCTCGCGCAACTTCACCTCCCAGGTCAGCGGATCGATCGTCTTCCACGACACGGCGAGCGCCGGATGCGTCTGCAGGTTGGCGTCGTTCTCGATCAGCCGGTCGAACATGTCCTGCGCGGTCATCAGGTTGTTGCCGGTGCGCGAGAACTGCGGATCGAGCGAAGACGGCTCGTTGGACCGGCCGATCCTGAGGTCGGCGGCGGCCGCGCTCGCCGCCGCCAGCCCGAGCACGATCAAGGTCGCGGCAATCACGGCGCGTGCAACGCGTGCGAGCGAGGGCATCATCGAGTCTCCGTCGGCGAAAGCGGCGATTATCGCGCCGGCACGGCGCGCCGATCGTTGCCGCGGCGCAGCGTCAGAGCGCCGCATCGAGGCCGTCCTGCACCATGTCGGCCGCGCGCATCAGCGCGCGCGCCTTGTTCTGCGTCTCGGTCCATTCGGAATCGGGCTGCGAGTCGTGGACGATGCCGCCGCCCGCCTGCACGAAGACTTTGCCGTCCTTCACCACGGCGGTGCGCAGCGCGATTGCCGTGTCCATGTCGTCCTGGAAGCTGATGTAACCGACGGCGCCCGCGTAGACGCCGCGCGCCGACGGCTCGAGCTCGTCGATGATCTCCATCGCCCGCACCTTGGGCGCGCCGCTGACCGTGCCGGCGGGAAACGCCGCGCGCAGCACGTCGATGCTCGACATGCCGGGCGGCAGCTCGCCCTCGACGTTCGACACGATGTGCATCACGTGCGAATAGCGCTCGATCACCATGCGCTCGGTGACCTCGACCGAGCCGATCTTCGCGACGCGGCCGACATCGTTGCGTCCCAGGTCGATCAGCATCACGTGCTCGGCGATTTCCTTGGGATCGCCGAGGAGCTCCTCGGCGAGCGCCTCGTCGGCCTCGCGCGTCGCGCCGCGCGGCCGCGTGCCGGCGATCGGCCGCAGCGTGATGTCGCGGCCCTCCTTGCGCACCAGGATCTCGGGCGACGCGCCGACGACGTGGAATTCGCCGAAGTCGTAATAGAACATGTACGGCGACGGGTTCACCGAGCGCAGCGCGCGGTACAGCGACAAGGGCGGGGACGCGAAATCGCGGCGCATGCGCTGCGAGATCACCACCTGCATGACATCGCCCGCGGCGATGTAGTCCTTGGCGGTCGCGACCGCGCGCTTGAACGCCGCCTCGCCGAACTCGCTCGTCGCCGCTGTCTTCGCCGCACCCGTCTCGAAGGGAATCGCGACCGGCGCGCGCAGCATTCGCCGCAGCTCGTCGAGACGCGCCACCGCACGGGCGTACGCATCCGGCAGGCCGGGATCGGCGTGGACGATCAGCGAAATCCTGCCGGCGAGGTTGTCGACGACGGCGAGCTCCTCGGTGAGGAGCAGGAGCAGGTCGGGGATGCCCGCGAGCGCATCGCTGCGCGGCGGCATCGTGCCAGCGAGCCGCGGCTCGACGTGACGCACGCAGTCGTAGCCGAAATAGCCGGCGAGGCCGCCGCAGAAGCGCGGCAGGTGCGGCACGCTCGCTGCCTTGAAGCGCGCGAGGTAGTTGCCGACGAACGCAAGCGGATCGCCGCCGGCGAGCTCGGTGCCGGCGGGCCCGGTGACCGCGATCGCGCGCCCGACCGCGGTGATCCGCGTCGACGCCGGCAGGCCGATGAAGGAATAGCGGCCGAAGCGCTCGCCGCCGACCACCGATTCGAGCAGGAACGAATCGCGCGACGAGCGGCCGCTGCAGGCGAGCTTCAGGTAGAGCGACAGGGGCGTGTCGAGGTCGGCGAACGACTCGAGCACGAGCGGGATGCGATTGTGGCCGGACGCTGCGAGCGCCGCGAACTCGGATTCGGAAAGCATGGCGACGACCTTCGGTTTCGTGCTGCGTGGAGGCGTCGCTTGGATTCGCGCGCGACGCCGGGCGCTCGGGATCAGTGGGTCGCGGGGAAGCCGCGCCAATCGCCCGAGCGCCACCAGCCCGCGTGCGTGCGGGTGGTTGCGACGTCGAAGGTGCCGTGGAGGGACTGCATGGCGGGAAGACTATAGCAGGATTCAGGATCGCGGCAACTGCGCGCGCATTGCCGCGATCGTCGCCTTGTAGTCGGTGGTGCCGAAGATCGCGCTGCCGGCGACGAACGTGTCGGCGCCGGCGCGCGCGATGGCGCCGATGTTGTCGACCTTGACGCCGCCGTCGATCTCGAGCATCACCTCGCGGCCGTCGCGCGCGCGCTGCGCGTCGATCCGCGCGCGCGCCTTCTCGAGCTTGGCGAGCGTGTGCGCGATGAACGACTGGCCGCCGAAGCCCGGGTTGACGCTCATCAAGAGCACGAGGTCGACCTTGTCGAGCGTCCAGTCGAGCCAGTCCAGCGGCGTCGCCGGGTTGAGCACGAGGCCCGGCTTGCAGCCGGCATCACGGATCACGCCGATCGTGCGGTCGACGTGCGCGGTCGCCTCGGGATGGAAGCTGATGATCGAGGCGCCCGCCTTCGCGAAGTCGTCGACGATGCGGTCGACCGGCGACACCATGAGGTGCACGTCGATCGGCACCGTGCAATGCGGCTTGATCACCGCGCAGACCATCGGGCCGACGGTCAGGTTCGGCACGTAATGGTTGTCCATCACGTCGAAGTGCAAAAGATCGGCGCCGGCCGCGACGACCGCGCGCACTTCGTCGCCCAGGCGCGCGAAATCGGCCGACAGGATGGACGGTGCAATGCGGCAGGTCATGATCCGCGACTATATAATGCCCGGGATCGCGCGCGAGGGCGCGTCGTGACGATTTCGTGGACAAGCCTTACGACATCCGGGTGGCGACCGAGGTCGCGTACCTGCCGGACCAATCCGATCCCGACAACGACCAGTACGTGTTCGCCTACACGATGACGGTCACCAACGCGGGAAGCGTCCCCGCGCGGATCGTCAGCCGCCACTGGGTCATCACCGACGGCAACCAGCAGGTGCAGGAGGTCCGCGGCGTCGGCGTCGTCGGCCAGCAGCCGGTGCTGAAGCCCGGCGAATCGTTCGAGTACACGTCGGGCGCGAGCATTCCGACGCAGGTCGGCACGATGCGCGGTGAATACCAGATGATCGCGGACGACGGCCACACGTTCGACGCCGACATCCCGCAATTCACGCTGTCGGTGCCGCGCACGCTGCATTGACGCCCGCGCGCGCGCCGCCTCGCTACACTAGCGCGGCTCGTCGTCGCGATCGCGCTTGCGCATCGCGCGCGTCGTCCACCAGACGATGCCGAGCCCGATCGCCAGCGCAAGCAATGCCTCGATGAACAGCCACGTCATCCGCCCACTCCTGCGAGCGATGCTCGCGTTGCCGCTGCTGCTGGCCGCGTGCGTGCCGACGCAGCCGCTCGTCAAGCCCGCGCCGACGCCGACGCCGCCCGCGGCACTCGCGCTGCCCGCGATCTACCGGCCCGCGGCGTTCGCCGAGCTGCCGGGATGGGCGGACGATCGCGCCGATCTCGCGTGGCCGGCGCTCCTCGTCGGGTGCGAGCGCCTCGCCGCGATGCCCGCCGTTGCCGGCGTGTGGCAGGCCACCTGCGACGCCGCCACCGCACTCGGAGCCGTCGACGCGCCGCGCGCACGCGCGTTCTTCGAGGCGCATTTTAGCGTCTGGCAAGTGACGGCCGCCGACGGCGGCGTCACGGGACTCGCCACCGGCTACTACGAACCCCTCGTCAACGGTGCGCGCGCACCTTCGGCGACGTTCGCGACGCCGCTGTACGCGCCGCCCGACGACCTCCTCACCGTCGATCTCGCGTCGCTCTATCCCGAACTCGCCGGCAAGCGCGTGCGCGGCCGCGTCGACGGCCGCAAGGTCGTGCCGTACTGGACGCGCGCCGACATCGAGGCGGGCCGCGCGCCGCTCGACGGCAAGGCGCTCGTCTACATCGACGATCCGGTCGACGCGTTCTTCCTGGAGATCCAGGGCTCCGGGCGCGTGAAGCTCGACGACGGCAGCGTCGTGCGCGTGGGCTACGCAGACCAGAACGGCCAGCCGTTCCGCTCCGTCGCGCGCGTGCTGATCGACCGCGGCGAGCTGACCGCCGACCGCGCGTCGATGCAGTCGATTCGCGCGTGGGGCGTGGCCCACCCCGACAAGCTGCCGGCGCTCCTCGACGAGAACCCGAGCTACGTGTTCTTCCGCGAAGTGCCGGCGCCGGCGCCGGGCACGCTCGAAGCGGCGATCGACGGGCCGATCGGCGCGCTCGGCGTGCCGCTCGCCGCCGAACGCACGATCGCCGTCGACCCGCGTGCGATCCCGCTTGGCGCGCCGGTCTACATCGCGACGACGCGGCCGCTGTCGGACACGCCGCTCGATCGGCTGGTGCTCGCACAGGACACGGGCGGCGCGATCCGCGGCGCAGTGCGCGCCGACTTCTTCTGGGGCTTCGGCGCCGGGGCGGGGCGCGAGGCGGGGCGCATGAAGCAGCCGCTGCGCGTGTGGCTCCTGTGGCCGCGCGACGCGGGCGTGCCGCGCGTCGACGCGCCGGCGTCCTGACGGCGTAGCGCGACAGGCGCGCGGCTGCACACGCCGACTTGCCGCTGCCTTGGGCGAGGCGCAGACTCGACGGTCCCTGTTCCACGACAACAAGGAGCCATCATGTCCGTCGCCCGCATCACCGAGATTTCGAGCCTCAGCACCAAGAGCTTCGACGACGCCGTCGAGCAAGGCGTGGCGCGCGCGCACAAGACGCTGAAGCACGTGCAGGGCGCGTGGGTCAAGGACCACAAGGTCGAGTGCAGCGAAGGCAAGATCACCGGCTACAAGGTGATCCTCAAGGTGACGTTCGTGCTCGAGGATTAGCGGTCGTCATTCCCGCGCAGGCGAAATCTTGCCGTCATTCCCGCGCAAGCGGGAATCCAGCCTTGACGGCGCCATGCACGCTCGTCGAGGTCGTCACGTCACGACTGGATCCCCGCTTTCGCGGGGATGACGGTGGCTCGCGGGGATGACGGAATCCAGCACGCCCTCGGCCTGCCGGTCGGCGTGGTACGACGAGCGCACCAGCGCGCCCACGGCGGCGTGGCGAAAGCCCATCGCGACGGCCTCGCGCTCGAACATCGCGAACGTGTCGGGATGCACATAGCGCGTCACCGGCAGGTGATGGCGCGTCGGCTGCAGGTACTGGCCGATCGTCAGCATTTCGATCGCGTGCGCGCGCATGTCGCGCATCACCGCGAGGATCTCGTCGTCGGTCTCGCCCAAGCCCACCATCAGGCCGGATTTGGTGGGCACCTCCGGGAATCTCGCCTTGAAGTCGGCGAGCAGCTTCAGCGGATGCGCGTAGTCGGAGCCGGGACGTGCCTGCTTGTAGAGGCGCGGCACGGTCTCGAGGTTGTGGTTCATCACGTCGGGCGGCGCGGCGGCGAGGATGTCGAGCGCGCGATCGAGGCGCCCGCGGAAATCGGGCACCAGCACCTCGATCTGCGTCGCCGGCGAATGCTCGCGCACCGCGCGGATGCACGCGACGAAATGCGCGGCGCCGCCATCGCGCAGGTCGTCGCGGTCGACGCTCGTCACGACGACGTAGCGCAGCTTGAGCGCCGCGATCGTCTTCGCGAGGTTGTCGGGCTCGTCGACGTCGAGCGGCAGCGGCCGGCCATGGCCGACGTCGCAGAACGGGCAACGCCGCGTGCAGACGTCGCCCATGATCATGAACGTCGCCGTGCCCTTGCCGAAGCACTCGCCGATGTTCGGGCACGACGCTTCCTCGCACACGGTGTGCAGCCGGTGCTCGCGCAGGATCTTCTTGATCTCGTAGAAGCGCGGCGACGACGGCGCGCGCACGCGGATCCAGTCGGGCTTGCGCAGCGGCTCGGCGGCGACGAGCTTGATCGGGATCCTCGCCGTCTTGGCGTCGCCCTTGTGCTTGACGCCGGCGGCGTTGGTCGGCGGTGCGATCGAATCGGTCATGACGCGCTTTCGTCGCGATCGGCCGCGAGCGCGTGCGCAAGCGCTCCGGCGAGCGCCACGCCCGCGTCGTCGACGCTCGAGCGCACGCCCAGGTCGGCGAGCTGCGTGACGGCGAGCCCCGGATAGCCGCAGGGATCGATGTCGCGGAAAGGGGCGAGGTCCATGTCGAGGTTGACCGCAACGCCGTGGTACGACGAGCCGTTGCGGATCTTGAGTCCGAGCGCGGCGATCTTGGCCTTGCGCCCGTCGTCGAGGCGTACGTAGACGCCGGGGGCGTCGATCTCGCCGAACGCGGCGATGCCGAACGTCGCAAGCCAGTCTATCACGCCGCGCTCGATGCGCCGGACCAGCGCGCGCACGCCGAGGCGCCGGCGCTTGAGGTCGACCAGCAGGTACGCGACGAGCTGGCCGGGACCGTGATACGTCACCTGGCCGCCGCGATCGACCTTGACGACGGGGATGCCGTTGTCGCGCAGCAGGTGCTCGCGGCGGCCGGCGAGGCCGAGCGTGTAGACGGATGCGTGCTCGACGAGCCAGATCTCGTCCGGCGTCGCCGCGTCGCGCGCGTCGGTGAAGGCCTGCATCGCGTGCCACGTCGCCGTGTAGTCGGCGCGCCCCAGCGTGCGCACGCGGATCTCGGCGCCCGCGAATACGAGCGCGTCTTCGGCGGGCGCGTCATCCACAGGCGCGTTCGGAATCGCGTTCACGGTTGGGCGCTCACGATTGCGCGCCCATGCTGCCGTGG
>Ga0157372_10005103_pt1 | contig 13960 bp, 12 predicted proteins | sample C55metaG_FD_115307 | JGI IMG/M metagenome (GOLD analysis project Ga0157372, IMG submission 115307) | Corn rhizosphere microbial communities from Kellogg Biological Station, Michigan, USA - C5-5 metaG | ecosystem: Host-associated > Plants > Roots > Rhizosphere > Soil | place: USA: Michigan... | reverse complement strand
CTATGGACTATCGACCATCGTCTATGGACTACAAATATACCTTCTTCAAATTAGTTAACATATCCTCCGTCATCCGGCTCAGATCAAATTCCATCTTCCAGCCCCAGTCACGCTGGGCATCGCTATCGTCTATCAATTTTGGCCAGCTATCTGCAATAGTCTGGCGCGGATCGCTGTCGGCGTAGCTCATCCTGAAATCCGGGAAATGCTTCGTGATCTCGTCGCTTAACATTTCGGGTGTAAAGCTAATACCTGCAAGGTTATAACTCGAACGAATTTTAATTTTTTCTGCCGGTGCGGCCATTAATTCAACCGTGGCGCGTATGGCATCGTCCATATACATCATCGGCAAGGCGGTTTGAGCAGATAAAAAGCTTTGATACTCGCCCTTTTTTATCGCTTCATGAAAAATATGAACGGCGTAATCGGTAGTGCCTCCACCGGGATTGGCCCGCCAGCCTATCAAACCCGGGTAACGCAAACTGCGCACATCTACACCGTATTTGCTAAAGTAATATTCGCACCAGCGTTCGCCGGCTAATTTACTAAAACCATAAACAGTGTTCGGATCCATCACACAATACTGCGGGGTATTGTACTGTGGCGAATGCGGCCCGAATACGGCTATTGAGCTCGGCCAGAAAACCTTGCCGGTTTTAAACTCTACCGCGAAATCCAGCACATTAAGCAGCCCCGTCATGTTCAGATCCCAGGCCATTTTGGGTTTTTGCTCGCCTGTGGCTGATAAGATGGCTGCCAGCAAATAAACCTGCGTGGGCTGATGCTTGGCGAAAAGATGGTGCAGGGTATCCTTATCCAGCACGTTGGCAAACTCGAATGGGCCGGTGTTGCGTATAGCATAAGCCGGATCGTTAATATCGCAGGCTATTACGTTTTCGGCTCCGTTTATGCCGCGCAAGGCGGTTACCAGTTCGGTACCAATTTGTCCGTTAGCGCCAATTACCAAAATTTTTTCGCTCATGGTTTGCTTGTCAGTTACTATCGGCAAAGGTAAAAAAATGACCGAAATCAAACCGGGCCTGTCACGATCTAAAATTTACCATCAGCTCGTCAAATTCGCATAAAATAGGCTACTGTTTTGATAGATTTTGTGTGATATTTCTGCCCGAATTTCCGAAAAAGACAAATAATGCGCATATTTGGAAACTATTAAGTATTTATTAAACAATTAAAAAAGAAATGAAAGTCGCAGTTGTAGGTGCCACTGGTTTAGTGGGCACTAAAATGTTGCAAGTTCTGGCAGAACGCAACTTCCCGGTTACCGAATTGATTCCCGTAGCTTCTGAAAAAAGCGTTGGTAAGGAAATTACTTACAAGGGTAAGCAATTTAAGGTGGTAAGCGTGGATACAGCTATCGGCATGAAGCCCGACCTGGCCCTGTTTTCGGCCGGCGGCAGCACTTCGTTAAAAGACGCTCCGCGTTTTGCCGAAGTGGGTACTACTGTGGTTGATAATTCATCGGCATGGCGCATGGATCCTACCAAAAAACTGGTAGTGCCTGAGGTTAATGCTGACGTGATCACTGCTGAAGATAAGATCATCGCAAATCCAAATTGCTCAACCATACAAATGGTAGTGGCTTTAAAACCACTGCACGAAGCTTATCAGATTAAACGCATTGTGGTATCAACTTACCAATCGGTTACCGGTACCGGCGTTAAAGCTGTTGAGCAATTGATGAACGAGCGTAAAGGCATTGACGGCCCTATGGCGTACCCATACAAAATTGATTTAAACGTGATCCCTCAGATTGATGTATTCGGCGATAACGGATACACCAAAGAGGAGATGAAGATGATCAAAGAAACCAAAAAGATTATGGGTGATGACAGTATCAAAGTTACCGCTACTACCGTGCGTATCCCGGTTATGGGCGGCCACAGCGAGTCGGTAAATATCGAGTTCGCTAAGGATTTTGACCTGGACGAGGTAAAAGCCCTGTTGGCTAAGTCGCCTGGTATAATTGTTACCGATGATATCGCTAACCTGAAATACCCGATGCCGCTGGACGCACACGAAAAAGACGAAGTCTTTGTAGGCCGTATCCGCCGCGATGAAACCCAGCCCAATACTTTAAACTGCTGGATAGTTAGCGATAACCTGCGTAAAGGCGCCGCTACCAATGCCGTGCAAATTGCCGAATACCTGGTGGCTAAACACCTGATAGGCGAGCCTGCGGAAGCGTAAGCCCCATCAAACCTCCCCTAAAAGGGAGGCTTTAAGAAATAAAAATTATAGGGATGATCGAAAGGTTATCCCTATTTTTTTAAGCTACATCCAACTGCTTAATATTTTCAAATTCGTGCTGATTGGCATCCAGTTCATGTTCAATATCATAGTCATCCTGTAATCCTAACCAAAACTTAGCTGAGTTGCCAAAGTAACGACTGAGTCTTAAAGCTGTATCAGCAGTAATGCGGCGATTTCCTTTTATAATTTCCGAAATACGCGTTTGTGGAATATGTGTTTCTTTTGCCAATCGATACGCACTTATATTTAGTGGGGTCAAAAACTCTTCGGCTAATATCTCGCCGGGGTGGACGTTTGGTAATTTTTCCATAATTGACTGTTAATTAATGGTAATCTAAAATTTCAACTTCACTTGCATTACCGTTATTCCATTTAAAAATAATGCGCCATTGATTATTTATTCGAATACTGTAAAATTCTTTTAAATTCCCTTTTAGCTTCTCCAGTTTGTTTGATGGAGGAATCATCAGGTCATTTATGTTTTGAGAGTTGTTTAGCATCCTTAGTTTACGTCTGCCAATAGCTTGAATTTCCGTAGGTAATTTACTTACCCTAACACCTTCCCATATTTTTTCTGTGTCTTTCGAGCCGAAAGAAATGATCATATACTAACGCATTGAATTACTAACGTTAAAGGTAGGTATTTTATTTGGAATCTTTATGCTTGGATCTCAATAATCTATGTCATTTCGACGATAGAAGAAATCCTCTCAGCGCGAAAAGTCTACGGCGGAAGTACGCTTGCACAAGATTTCTCAGTCGTACCCTCTTCGAAATGACAGAGAGGATGGAGCTTATAAAAACAAAAAAGGGAACAATCCTTCGATCATTCCCTTCCATTTTAATTGCTAATAATTATTTATTTGGGCGAAGCCTTTGCATAGCCAACCGGGATAACTTTATCCAGTGGTACCAGGCTATTTAGATAAATTTCGATATTGGTATAGCCGCCGCCGTTTTTAGGGTAGGCGTAAGCATCCTTAGCATCGTGAGGGTCTAGTCCGTGTTTAATCTCGTATTCATCGGGCATACCGTCGTGGTCGCTGTCTTTATAAGGTGTGCCTTTATATTCAGGGTAGCCACCAACCTGGTTAACATCGGTAATGATGCCTTTTTTGTACGAATCATCAGGTAAACGGTGTTTCAGCATGTCGCTGCCGTGGTTGTTTTCCATACCATCTTTATAGGCTATCTTCCCGGTTTTTACCTGCTCGATGATACGGGTATCAACCGCATCTCGCTTTGGTAAAAATGCGCCCACGTTGGTTAATACATAGTTGTAAGCGTCTTTCGCGGAGATGAGCGTAAATTTAGCTGATGGGAAAGGCTCTTTCTCGCGGATGCTATCGGTTAGGCGGCCCGCATCCGGTTGTTCACCAATCTGTACGCCACCGTTCCAGTTATCTTTGGTTACGGCATCATTACCCTCAACTATGTTGCCGTGTACATATACCTTGCCGTAAACGTTTTTAAGTCCGTTAACGCGACCCGGTTCCGGTTTGATGATACGGTGACCGATCGGTTTATCCAGCGGAGTTATCGGTCCCGGTTTGTAATAGTTGTTGATGAAGTTAAAATACGAGCGGTTGTCGCCGCCATCGGCGCTTCTGTCCCACCAGTTAAATATCACGTTGTTAAAGAAACCAAAGTCGCCAAACATACCTATCGATGGATTACGGCTGATGTTATCGGCCCAAAGATTACGCATAAAGGTACTGTTTAAACCGCCCAGTGTACTGCCGAAAGCATGGTTGTAGGTGTCCAGGCCTTCAGCGAACATGCAGTTCTGGATAGTGATGTTTACGGTCGGCAGCTTTTCGTCAACACCTTTGCTGTCGCGGTAAATGTGGCGGTACATCGACATCACCTCGTCCAAACCCCAACTGCCCGAAATATGGTCCATCATGATGTTACCAATCGGATCGCCGCCAAAAGCGTCATCCCTGCGGGTAACATCGGTAGCACCACGGCGGAAGCGCATAAAGCGTACCACCACATCGTGCGTATCAATCCAAACCGATTCACCGGCAACACAGATACCATCGCCCGGAGCGCTTTGCCCCTCAATTGTTACATACGGTGCACGAACGCTGATAGGAGTTTTTAAATGTATGATACCGGCTACGTTAAACACAATGATACGTGCGCCGCCTTGTTCAAGCGCATCGCGCAGGGTACCGGGGCCCGAATCTTCCAGACTGGTTACCACGATAACACGGCCGCCGCGACCGCCAAACGAGTATGCGCCACCGCCTTCGGCGCCGGGGAATGCCGGTATTTTTGCCTGAGGCAGATCGGAAGGCAGGGCAGCGCCCGGAACATAAGGTTTGCCGTTTTTGGCGTCTTGCTGGATAGCCGGCTGAGCTTTTTCAAAGGCCACGTCAGACTGGTGTTTGGCGACATTCATTGCTGAGTCGGTTTTCGCCTGCATCTCGTGCGGAACTTTAGGATATTGCGCGAATGCTGCCTGGCCAATACTCATCGCACCCAAAACAGTAAAAGCAACAGCTAATGTTTTTTTCATAACTGGTTATAAAATGGTAATATAATACAATAACGGAATATTGTTTTTTTGACGAATCGGTTTTTTATACAATTAGTAGCCACCAAATATGCGACGTATTTACTTGTGAACCTTATAGCATTTTTACTATAGCCTGTACAAAATTATCTTACGGGCAATTGTATCAGCATTATTACTTTGGCGGAAGATGTGATAGGTAAGATGGAAAATGTGGGTTGAAAGCCTTTTCGAATCAAAAACAAAATCCGAAATCCGAAATCAAAAAAAGTATCTTTGCCTCCTGTTATGAAATACCTGATAGTTGGCCTTGGCAATATTGGTCGCGAGTATGCAGATACCCGGCACAATATTGGTTTTATGATACTGGACGAACTGGCTAAACAGCAGGACTGCCAGTTTTTTAACATGCGCCTTGCTTACTATACCGACTTTAAATTCAAGGGCAAAACCATCCACCTCATCAAGCCTACCACCTACATGAACCTGAGCGGCAACGCGATACGTTACTGGATGCAGGAGCTCAAAATACCTATTGAAAACGTATTGGTGCTGGTAGATGAACTGGCTTTGCCATTTGGCACGCTGCGCCTAAAGCCCAAAGGCAGCGCTGCCGGCCATAACGGTTTAAAACATATCGAGGCCACTTTGGGGCATGTCAATTATGCACGCCTGCGTTTTGGCATAGGCGATAACTTCCCGAAAGGCAAACAGGTTAATTATGTTTTAAACGCTTTCGAGAAAGATGAGTTGCCTGAACTCCCCGCACTGATCGATCGCTCGATTGAAATGATCAAAAGTTTTGTTACCGTGGGCGCCGAACTCACGATGACCCGCTTTAATTAATCGGGTGCTATTCACCTATTTAAATCCCTGTAACACTGCTAACATTGTATCGAAATGTTAAATGTGCTGGCTAAGTGTTAAGCTTTGTTAAGTTATTTTATAGTAAACGGTAACTATTTCATTTTTGTGGTGTCTTTTAGTTGAATTAAAAAGCGACTCTTCCCATTATTTTTATGAAACATATTTTATCAACCCTGTTATTATCCTTGTTTTTAGCCTGCGCGATGGCGCAAACGCCTGCAGCAAAGATAGAGGTAAAGGGCATGGTTACCGATTCGGCAACCAACCAGCCTATGCCTTTTGTTACGGTGATTGTTAAAGCGCCTGGTAGCAACGTGCCTGTCAAGTCGGGCGTTACTAAGGATAACGGTAGTTTTGATATAACTAATCTTAACGCGGCCAAATATCAGTTGGCCGTAACTTCGCTGGGTTATCGTACTAAAGTAATTAACTTGCCGCCCGCTGTAGATGGTGTTGTAGAAGTGAAAAATATCCTGCTGCTGCCCTCGGCCGGTCAACTGAAAGAAGTTTCGATAACAGAGGCCAAACCATTAATTAAACAGGAGGTGGATAGGATAGGCTACGATGTGCAGGCCGACCCGGAAAGTAAAGCCCAAAGCGTTTTGGATATGATGCGTAAAGTACCGCTGCTTGCGGTAGATGCCAACGATAACATTAAACTGAAAGGCAGTGGTAACTATAAGATATTGATCAATGGTAAAGAATCGGCCCTGATGGCCAAGAACCCGTCGGATGTGCTGAAATCGATGCCTGCCACCAACATTGAAAGGATAGAGGTAATCACCACGCCACCTGCTAAGTACGATGCCGAGGGCCTGACAGGGATCATCAACATCATCACCAAAAAGAATGCCGACCAAGGTTATAATGGTAGCGTTAACACGCGTTTTAACTCGGTATTCGGGCCCGGTATTAACCTAAATGGTACAGTAAAAGAGGGCAAATTCGGTCTTTCAGGCTTTTTTGGCATTGGCAGCAATGGTAGCAACGATAATTCGAATGGCAATACGCAGATATTTACCGGCACCCCTGTTTCCATCATACAAAATGCTGATAATCACTATACCGGCAACTTCCATTACGGCAATGGCGAAATGAGTTACGAGATCGACACCCTCAACCTTATTACTGCGTCGTACCAGTTTTATGGGGGAAATAACGATCAAATCAATAATCAGTACTCCAGCACTTTTTATGGTAGCCAGATATCGCAGCAATATAATCTGTACAATGCCGGTCATTTTACCTATAAAGGACTAGATGCCAGTCTTAATTACCAGCTGGGTTTCAAACGCAATAAAGATCAGCTGCTTACCTTATCGTACAAATACAGCTATTCGCCTAATACGCAGTTAAACACCAATGTTATCCAGAATGTCATCGGCCAAAGCGGCTTGCCTAACTACCAGCAATATAACGATGCCGGTAATAAAGAACACACCGTGCAGTTGGATTATGTACAGCCAATGAGTAAAAAGTTAAACATCGAAGCCGGCGGCAAAATGATATTGCGCAACAACTACAGCGATTTTACGACTGGCAACCAAAACCCCGGTACCGAAATCTTTAATATGAACCTGCAGGCCCGCACTTTTAATTATCATCAGGATATTTACAGCGCTTACAACTCGTACCAGTTAAAACTGGATAAATGGGTAGCCAAGGCTGGCGCACGTTTGGAACATACGCAGATCAACTCCGATTCGACAGCGGGGGCAAGGGCTATCAATCGGGCCTATACCAATGTAATCCCATCGGTGTCCATCCAGCACACCTTCAAAAGTAACAGCATTACTTTAGGGTATACCCAGCGTATACAAAGGCCGGGCATTTACCAGTTAAACCCGTTTGTTGATCAAACCAACCCTAAATTTATCAATACGGGTAACCCCGATCTGCAACCCGAGCTTAATAATACCTTCCAGCTTACCTATAGCAACTATAAAAAGAATGCCATTACGGCAAGCTTAAGTTATGCGTTCTCAAATAACTCGATACAAAACGTAAGCTTCTCGAGCACGCAAACCGTAGGCGGGAAAACCGATACCATTACCACTACAACCTTTCAAAATTTGGGTACACATCGCACACTTGGTTTAAACCTCAATTTCAACCTGAGCACCATTAAAAACTTTAACCTGAGCATCAACGCGCAGGTACAGCACGTTTGGCTAAAGGGCAATTACAACGGCGCCATGTATGCTAATGATGGTTATGGTGGCAACGCTTTTTTTAATATGGGTTACAAATTTGACAAAGGCTATCGCCTGGGCTTTAACAGCGGTTATTTTATTGGCGATGTTAACCTGCAGGGGCGTAATGGTAATTACCTGTATAGTTCGTATGTTGCGGGGATCGATGTATTGAAGAAAAAAGGGACTATATCGCTGGTAGCTAATAACCCATACAGCAAATATTATACTTCACATTCAACAACTAACACCGCCGCCTATAGTCAAGACGCTTACAACAGCAACCGGTATGCCAGTTTCGCGGTACGTTTAAACTATCGTTTCGGTAAGCTGAACAGCAATATCAAACAAAATCAGCGCAGTATCAATAATGATGACACCAAAGGCGGCGGCGGTGGTAATAAAAATACCGGAAATTGATATTTTTGCCGCATGAAAGTTTACGGCATCACCAATTGTAATACGGTAAAAAAAGCGCTCGACTGGTTTAAAACTAACCAGGTAGCTTACGAGTTTCACGATTTTAAAAAGCTGGGCATTACTGCCGATAAGCTTGCCGAGTGGAGCAAAAAGGTAGGTTATGAAAAGGTGATGAACAAACAGGGCCTTACCTGGAAGCAACTTGAACCTTTGGTAAAGGACAATATTACCAACGAAAAGGCCGCTTTTGATCTGTTACAGTAAAAAACAAGCATTATTAAACGCCAGGTTATCGAGGATGGCAATTTTCTGTTCTTCGGCTTTGATGAGGGGGTATACACCGATCATTTTGTAAAGCATTAAGTAACATTTATTTTACTCAAGAGAAAATCAGTAAAATATCTTCATATTTAGAGATTATTTTTAGTTAACTGATTTTTCCTAGTAACAATGAATTACAAACTTATTTCGGGGTTTGCGTTAGCTTGTTTCGTTAATGTAGCCATTGCGCAAACCACTCCCACCACAAACCGAACCGATACCGGTAACCGCGCACGCCAGCGGGGCGCATTCAGAAGGCCACGTGTAGCTGCTTTTGAAGAAGCAAACACCCCGACAACCAAATATGACTATCACGAACTTTGGAAGCCGTTTTTTTACACAAAAAATGGTAACGAGGTTCGTACCGCTGATGGACAGCCTGGTCCTAAATACTGGCAAAACCGCGCCGATTATGCTTTAACAGCGCGTATTGATACCTCATCAAACCTGATAACAGGTACTGAAGTGCTGACATATACCAATAATAGCCCGCAAAAGTTGGGTTTTATATGGATGCAGCTTGACCAAAACCTGTTCAAGCTCGATTCGCGCGGTAATAAGCAGGTGCCGCTGGTGCGTGATTCGGCAACTAACGCCATTTACCAGTCGAGCCGTAATTGGGGGCAGGGCCAGGTTTTTGATGCCGGTTATAAAATCAAATCGGTAAAAATTATAGCTGCTGCGAAAGGTGGTAAAGGTGCTACCGAAACCGAGGTTAAATATTTAATAGATGATACCCGTATGCAGGTTTTCCTGCCGAGTGAATTGGCGGCAAACGGCGGTCAGCTTAAATTAAAGATCGAATACTCATTTATATCGCCCGATTACGGATCAGACCGTATGGGTATCATCCTGCAAGGCAATAAGCCCGGTCAGTCAAAAAACGGCAAAATATTCCAGGTGGCGCAATGGTACCCGCGCATGTGCGTGTATGATGACCTGCAAGGTTGGAACACTTTGCCATACACCGGCGAAAGCGAATTTTATTTAGAATATGGTGATTTTGATATCAACATTACCGCTCCGGCTAAAGATATCGTAGTATGCTCGGGCCAGTTGTTAAACCCACAGGACGTATATACACCAGAGCAGTTAAAACGCTGGGCACAGGCTGCGCAAAGTGATAAAACCGTAATGATCCGCACGGCTGATGAAATTCATCAGGCATCATCACGTCCGGCAGGTAAGAGCGAACTCACCTGGCACTTCCAGATCAAAAACGCCCGCGATGCTTCGTGGGGAGCTTCTACAGCATTTATTGTTGACGCGGCACGAATAAACTTGCCAAGCGGTAAAAAATGTATGGCGATATCGGCTTACCCGATTGAGAGCGCTGCAGATCCGAACGCGCCCGCGACTGCACCAGGCCAGGGTGGCAGGACAACCGGTGGCCAATGGAGCCGTGGTACCGAAATGATCAAAGCTACCATTGAGTATAACTCGGGCAAATGGTTTGAATACCCTTATCCTAATGCAACCGGTGTTGCCGGTAAAGCAGGCGGTATGGAGTATCCTGGTATCGTATTTTGTAGCTTAGGCGGTGGTTGGGGTGTTATCGATCATGAGTTCGGCCACACCTGGTTCCCAATGATCGTAGGCTCGAACGAACGTCTGTACGGCTGGATGGATGAAGGCTTCAACACTTTTATCAATACTTTATCTACCGCTTTTGCCGGTAACGGTGCTTATGCCCGTAATGTGCGTGGTGGTGGTTTTGGCGGAGGCAACGGTCCGGTATTGACACCAACCGAGCGCATGGCCAGAATCTGGGCTGGGTATACTAACCCACCATTAGAGCCGATATTGAGTAACCCCGATAACCTGAAAGAGGTTAACAACGGTACCCTGCTTTACAGTAAGCCAAGCGCGGGGTTGGTTATGCTGCGCGAAAACATTTTGGGCCCGCTGCGTTTCGACTATGCTTTTAAAACCTATATCAACCGCTGGGCATTCAAGCACCCGTCGCCTGATGATTTTTTCCGCACGATGGAGGCCGCTTCCGGCGAGAGCCTGCAATGGTTCTGGCGTGGCTGGTTTGAAAATACCTGGAAACTGGATGTAGCCGTGCGTGCTGTAAGATATATCGATAACGATCCAACCAAAGGCGCAATCATCACCATTGATAACCTGGAAAAAATGGCTATGCCTGTTGTGCTCGAAATTAAAACCGTTAGCGGTAAAACCGATCGTGTAAACTTTACTGCCGAAATTTGGGAGCGTAACGTAAGCTGGTCGTTCAAATACCCATCGACTGAGGCTATACAATCGGTTACTTATAACCCGGATGGTAAGCTGCCCGATTATAATCCATCCAACAACGTTTGGACAGCCAGTAAATAAGCGAAAATCACCTTTTTAAAAACAGCCCCGAAGATGACACTCCGGGGCTGTTTTATATTGTTATCTTGTAATTATATTTCTATTAACTTTAACCAATGTTATCCATTGCCCACCAGGTTTTTTTAGAAGTTGCAGCCAATTTGAGTTTCTCAAAGGCGGCTCAGGTTTTATTTATTACGCAGCCTGCCGTAAGCAAAAACATTAAATTGCTGGAGGATACTTATAAAGTACCTTTGTTTGAGCGTAAGGGCGCCAGTATTTTGATGACCGAAGCAGGTAGCATTCTCTATAAACATCTGCTGAAGGCCAGCGAGATACAGCGTGAGATTGAATATGACCTGTCTATCCTCAGCAATGTATCCAACGCCTCCGGGCATCTGCGTTTGGGCGCGAGTACTACCATCGCCTTATATATTTTACCTTCAATACTATCCAACTTTCAGCGCCAGTTTACCGATGTGGATGTGCAGCTGGTTAACCGTAACTCCGAGTATATTTTAAACGCGCTGCTTAATCACGAAGTAGATTTGGGTATCATAGAGGTTGAAAATAAACTCACTACCGTTTCTTATCAGCCCTTTATGAGCGATGAAGTGATACCGGTTTGTTCGGCTAAAAGTCCGCTGGCCGGCCGTAGCCTTAGCCTTTCGGAACTGCGTAAAACGCCGATTGCTTTGCGCGAACGGGGTTCGGGCACGCTTAATGCATTGACAAAGGCGCTGTTGGAGCATAATATCAAACTGGCCGACCTTTCTGTAAAAATCCGTCTGGGCGGTACTGAAGCATTAAAGAACTTTTTATTGGCCGATACCTGCTTAGGTTTTATGCCGCGCCCATCCATAGTACGCGCCCTTACCGAAGGCGACCTGGTTGAAGTGCCTATCGACGGGTTAAAGATCAAACGCGATTTCTTTTTTATCCGCCGTAAAGGCACTGAAGACTTTGGCCTCACCAGCAATTTTATTCAGTTTGCCTTGAGGGAGTGAGTTATTGGGTTAACGAGTTATTTTTTTCGGCGTTTTGCAGATTTCCCGTCTATTTAAAATTAAGTAAAACCATTCTGTGCCCGGGATGTAATTATAGATAGACATTAACTATAAATTAAACTATCTGTATTATGGGAACGCTGAATAATAAAAAGGTAGCTATTTTAACCGAGGAAGGTTTTGAGCAGGTTGAGTTGACGAGCCCGAAGGATGCCCTGGAAGCAGCAGGGGCGACGGTACATATCATATCGCCTAACGAAAAAACACATATCAAAGCCTGGGATCATACCAATTGGGGTATCGAGGTGGAGGTTGACCGTGAGTTAAGCGAGGCTAATCCCGACGATTATGATGCCTTAATGTTGCCCGGCGGTGTTTTAAACCCGGATAAGCTACGACAAAACAAAGAGGCCGTAGCTTTCGCATCGGCCTTTCTGGATGAAGGCAAACCCGTTGCCGCCATTTGCCACGGCCCGCAATTATTGATAGAGACAGAAATGTTAAAGGGCCGCAGAATGACCTCATTTCCATCGCTGCAAACTGATCTGAAAAACGCCGGTGTCGACTGGGTTGATGAAGAAGTGGTGGTTGATAACGGTTTGGTAACCAGCCGTCGCCCTGATGACCTGGAAGCCTTTAACCAAAAAATGATCGAGGAGATAGGAGAAGGGGTGCATGTGTAACCCAGAATTTATTAGTGCTGAAATAATGATACGGTGCTGAGCAAAGTTTCCCCTTTAGGTAGGGGACGGAAGAGGTTTTGCGTTAGAGAGCGGATACCGGCCCTCGTGGCTAATGCCTGTGCAGTATGAGCGGATAGCCCGGCCGCAGGCAACGCCCTTTTGAAAAATAGAATCAAGAGTTAAGAATCAGGAATCAAGAGAAAACGCAAATTATCAAAGCGTCATTGCGAGGTACGAAGCGATCTCTAGGCTATACAGATCCGATTGAATTCATCGATTTGCTTGTGTAGAGATTGCCTCGCTATCGCTCGCAATGACGCATTTTACCGTAATAAAAAAGCCCTGAGGATATCCCAAGGCTTTTAATATTTATCGAATAATCGGATTTAGTGTTTACCTACTTCCTGAACCATATCGATCAGCTTGTTGGAGTAACCCCACTCGTTATCGTACCATGATACTACTTTAACAAAGGTATCGCTTAACGAGATGCCTGCTTTGGCGTCGAATATCGAGGTGCGTGTATCGCCTTTAAAATCTTCTGATACTACTTCGTCTTCGGTGTAACCCAGGATGCCTTTCAGATCGCCTTCTGAAGCTTCTTTCATGGCAGCTTTGATCTGCTCGTAAGAAGCAGGAGTTTTTAAGCGGGCAGTTAAATCGACAACCGAAACGTCGGCAACCGGTACACGGAAGCTCATACCGGTTAGTTTACCTTTCAACTCAGGCAATACTAAACCTACAGCTTTAGCAGCGCCGGTTGAAGAAGGGATGATGTTTTGGTAAGCGCCACGGCCACCTCTCCAGTCTTTAGCCGATGGGCCGTCAACTGTTTTTTGGGTAGCGGTTACCGCGTGGATGGTGCTCATTAAGCCTTCTTCGATACCGAATTTATCATTCAATACTTTAGCGATAGGCGCCAAACAGTTAGTGGTACAAGAAGCGTTAGAGATGATATGCTGATCGGCCCTTAATTGTTTGTGGTTAACACCCATTACAAAGGTTGGGGTGTCGTCCTTAGCTGGGGCGCTCATTACCACTTTTTTAGCGCCTGCATCGATATGCTTTTGAGCCGATTCCTGGGTAAGGAACAAACCGGTAGATTCGATAATAACTTCGGCGCCAACTTCGTTCCATTTTAAGTTTGCCGGATCTTTCTCGGCAGTTACGCGTATAGTTTTGCCGTTAACAACCAAATGGCCACCTTCAACAGCAATGGTACCTTTAAACTGACCGTGTGTTGAATCGTATTTTAACATGTAAGCCATGTAATCAGGCTCAACAAGGTCATTAATACCAACAATTTCAACACCTGGTCTATCGATTGCAGCCCTAAAAGCCAAACGGCCAATACGGCCG
>Ga0157372_10005099_pt1 | contig 13964 bp, 13 predicted proteins | sample C55metaG_FD_115307 | JGI IMG/M metagenome (GOLD analysis project Ga0157372, IMG submission 115307) | Corn rhizosphere microbial communities from Kellogg Biological Station, Michigan, USA - C5-5 metaG | ecosystem: Host-associated > Plants > Roots > Rhizosphere > Soil | place: USA: Michigan... | reverse complement strand
TTGAACTGATAAATATGCAATAATTAATTTAATTGTCGATATCGATTATTGCGCTGACCGAAGGAAAGAGTAAGCTTTATAGAAGGTGTACCCGAAAGGGAGGAAAAAGAATACCCGGGTTGATAAGAAGGTGCAACCCTTAAACTCAAATCATTACTTACATCAAACCTGAAAAATGTAGCATCAACATAAGCGTCAATTATATTTACAACATATAAAGCTCCTGTAAGTAAAATGCAAAAATCGCGGTTACGATGATAAAAATCTTTTGCATCAATAACCCGATCCCGATCATAATTTGCGAAAACCGGATCAATCCAGGGAGTTGTAATATTCAGAGTATCAATCTTATTCGTGAATTTATAATTGTGCTGCAATTCATTCAGCAACTTTTTATAGTTTTTCTGATTAAAATCGATAGCTAAAGCCAGAGAAACAAAGCCTCCGTAAAGGATAGGAACTTTCCACCAACGGTGATTAGTTAGCTGTCCCCAACCCGGAACAATCATAGATCTTCTGGTTGCTACTTTTGAAAGTCTTTCTAAAGCTAACCGGGCTGAATCTTTAACAACTGCTGGCTTTTCTTCAACTTTTTTTGCAGAACGTAAATTTACCACTGAATCTTTTTTTGGCCGAAACACTGAATCCTTTTTTGCATCGGGATTAATTAATGTAGAATCTACCTTAACCACCTTTGGATCAGTTTGAGCTGAAACGCCGGAAGCTAAAAAAAAGATTACAACCAGTAAAAGAAGTTTTAAGTACTGCATTACCAATCTAATAATTCAAGGATACGGCTAAGATCATCTTCTGATATAAACGGAATTTCTATGGCCCCTTTTCCCTTTCCCTGAACTTTTAGTTTTACGCGAGTTGCAAATTTTGAAGCAAGATCATCTTCAATTTTTTGATATTCAGGAGCAAATAGCTGCTTTTGCGCAGGTCCTTTTTTCTTCTTCTCCTGTTGAATATCGCGAACTAACTCCTCAGCTTTACGCACCGAAAGCCCGTGTTTGATGATTTCATCGTGTATAAACAGTTGCTTATCCACATCATCCAACCCTAATATAGCCTTTGCATGGCCCATAGAAATCTGATTATCTCTGATAGAAGCCTGAATAGCTGGTGGAAGTTTTAATAAACGCAAATAATTTGTAACGGTAGAACGGTTCTTACTAACACGGTCACCTAATTCTTCCTGCTTCAGGTTACACTCATCGATCATCCTCTGAAAACTCAAAGCAACCTCTATCGAGTTTAAGTTTTCACGCTGAATATTTTCGATAAGAGCCATTTCCAGCATTTGCTGGTCATTAGCAGTACGAATGTAAGCAGGAATCTCTTCAATTCCGGCAATTTTAGACGCTCTTAAACGGCGCTCACCAGAAATTAACTGGTAACTTCCATCTGCTACTTTTCTAACCGTTATTGGTTGAATTAAACCTTGTAACTGGATAGATTCTGCTAATTCATTTAAAGCAACCGGATCGAATTCAGTACGTGGCTGAAAAGGGTTTACTTCAACTTGATTAACTTTAATAAAGCTTATATTTCCCGGTGATGTATTATCTTCTTTTGCTGCAACTTGTGGTTTTGCAGCTGATGGAGCAGCAGGAGCAGGTTCAGAATCGTTCAGCAATGCGCTTAATCCCCGGCCTAATCCTGTTTTTTTCTGATATGTCATGAATTAACTATTGCTTTATTACTTTCTTCTTCCCTAACTAATCCGTTTTTGCGGATAATTTCCCTTGCTAAATTCAAATAATTAATTGATCCTTTACAGTTAGCATCGTGCATAATTACAGAAACACCATAACTTGGCGCCTCACTCAAACGGGTATTCCGTTGTATAATTGTATCGAATACTAATTCCTGGAAGTGCGTTTTTACTTCTTCAACTACCTGATTTGAAAGTCTTAAACGAACATCATACATCGTTAATAAAATACCTTCAATATCCAGATCGGTATTCAACCTGCTTTGAACGATCTTGATAGTATTTAATAACTTTCCTAATCCCTCTAACGCAAAGTACTCGCACTGCACGGGAATAATTACTGAGTTGGCAGCGGTTAAAGCGTTGATGGTAATTAAACCTAAAGATGGTGAACAATCTATAATGATGAAATCGTAATCGTCTTTAACTTTATCCAGCACAGAACGCATTTTATATTCACGGTCTGTAAGATTGATCATCTCGATCTCGGCACCTACTAGATCGATATGTGCGGGAAGAAGATCTAAATTAGGAGTTTCTGTTTTTTGTATAGCGTCGTGAGGATCTACATCGTTAATAATGCACTCATAAATACTTTCTTTTATGGCTCTCGGATCAAATCCAATACCTGAAGTAGAGTTTGCCTGAGGGTCTGCATCTACCAGTAGTGTACGAAATTCTAATACGGCTAAACTTGCCGCAAGATTGATAGATGAGGTGGTTTTTCCAACTCCGCCCTTTTGATTTGCAATCGCAATAATCTTACTCATTCCTTACCTAATATTTAACGGATTGTTATCAGTGTTATTCATCAAGAACGCTCAATTTAAAATGCTATTTTTGCGTTTTCGAGATCTTTTTAACAATCGACTAAGATACAAACTTTAAACTATTTAATCGGAGAGCCTGTTACGGGTTTTACACATATTATCCACAAATGATAACGATTATTGCCAGTACAAACCGCCCTGGAAGCTATACCTTGAAACTAGCCGAATACTACCTGAACAAGCTTTATGAACTGGATCAACTGGCTGAAATACTGTCTCTTGAGAACCTTCCGGAAGGCCTGGTACACCCGGAGATGTACGAAAACCACAAGCTTCCTTCCTGGGAACCTATACAGGAACTTGTATCGAAAACGCAAAAATTCATATTTATTGTTCCTGAATACAATGGCAGTTATCCCGGTATTTTAAAACTGTTCATTGATGCCTGCAAATTTCCCGAAAGCTTTAGCGGTAAAAAATGTGCATTAGTAGGGGTATCGACCGGTAAATACGGAAATATAAGGGGAATTGATCATTTTACCGGGGTTTGTCATTATATAAATATGAACGTTCTTCCCTTAAAATTGCATATTCCTCATATCCATAAGGAGTTTAATGAAGAAGGAAATTTATTTAAGGAGGATACCGTAAAGTTTACGAATAAACAGATTAAGGAATTTGTGGAGATGTAAGTCAAGCCCCCCGGGCCCCCTAAAGGGGGAGTTGTAAAGCGGGCTATATAAAAGGTTTCTATTTGCGATACAATCGCATTTCTCGGGCATCCGCTTTGCAAAAGCGGACGATGGCGAACTTTACGTAGCCCGCATGCTATTCCCCCTTTAGGGGTTAGGGGGTTAAATCTGCAACAGCTGCTTCAATTTCCCATATCCTGTCTTACTTACCGGAAGACTATCCCCTGTTTTTAGTTGGACTTTGTAAGAATCCTTTTCATATGGCGTAAGACCGGTTATCTGAGAAACCTGAACAATAAATGAGCGATGTACTCTTACAAACTGTTTCTCTTCCAGGTTATTCTCGAAGAACGCCATCGTTTTATTTTTCAGGAAAACCCCGTCGGGAGTATGAATTTTAACGTAGTCGTCGTAAGCTTCCAAGTACCTTACTTCTGTTGTCGGAATAATTTTGATTGAACTTCCCGATTTTACAACTATGCGTTCTGTTTTTCCTGCCGTTGTAGCCGTGTTTTCAAGCATTGCCTGGACCTGTTGTTTCGCTTCGGCCAGATTCTTATGTTCGAGCCACTTCTCGACGGCTTTGTTAAAGCGATCTTTTGCAAAGGGTTTTAAAAGATAATCTATCGCATGAGCTTCGAATGCTTTTATCGCAAACTCATCAAAAGCAGAAGTAAAAATAACTGCCGGACGTTCTTCCAGCAATTCAAGCATTTCAAAACCTGTAATTTTCGGCATTTGAATATCCAGAAAAATCAGGTCAGGTTTGTGTTGGGCAACTGCTTTTACACCTTCAAATCCATCATTACATTCTGCTACCACTTCTATCTGAGGAAAGTCTTCCAGATATTCTTTTACAACCTCTCTTGCAAGCGGTTCGTCGTCTATTAAAATTGCCCTTGTCATTGTTGAGGAATTCGTACTATAGTGGTAAAAATATTATTTTCTCCGCGAGTTTCAATCAGATCAGTGCGGGCAAATAATAAATAAAGTCGCCTTTTAATTCCGGTTAACCCGAAACCTGTTCCGCTTTTTGGAAGTGTAGAAGCTGGATCGTAAGGGTTTTGGATACGCAATTCAAGATAATTCTGAATACAGCGAGCATTCACAGTAATTGATACCTCTCCTATTGTATCATATAATCCGAATTTGATTGCGTTTTCTACAATTGGCTGAAGCAGCATCGCCGGTAACTTCAAGGAATCGCAGGAGTCTTCTTTAATGATTTCGGTAGCCAAACGATGACCAAATCTCACTCTTTCTATATCAAGATACAGTTGTAAGTGATTCAATTCATCTTCCAGAGTTACAAACTCGTTTTCTTCCTTTCGCAACGTTCCCCTGAGAAAATCAGACAGCTGATAAATCATTTTCCGTGCTTCTTCAGGTCTTCTTCCAATTAATGCGCTAATGGAATTCAAACTATTGAATAGAAAATGTGGTTGTAACTGTTGTCTTAAATTGTACAATTCGGCTTCTCTTGCTAAGCGTTCTGCCTCGGTTTTCCTTCTCTCATTCTCCTTCTGATCCTGCAAAGTATACCATAAAATACTGAGGACCGCTGTTCCGGTTACAAGGAGGAAACCAACACAAGCTCTGATTATTAAAGATTTTTCTACAACTCTTACGTAAATTTTATCTTGCGAGTAAAGGTAAAGAAGGCTAAAGCGGCTAACGAATACAGCAATCAGCGTAAGAAGAAGACACCAGGCTACAATATTTATATAGCTTTCTTTTCCAGGTGTATAAAACCGCAGCGTATTACTTACAACGAGAGAGGCCAACAAAAGCAGTGTACAGGAAACTGCAGCATCAACTGCAGCTATTTCGATAGTGAAACCCAGCCAGAAAAGAGTAGCAGCATGCATGAGCACCCAAAATATCCATGCTATGGCAAAGATGCTTAATACTCTGTTGGATGAAAATGGAGAAACTGCCATTATCGTTTTTCCTGACTGCTACTAATAACTTCTTATATCAATGCCTCCAAAGATGGATGTTCCCTTGATTATAAGTACCTTCTCTTCGGATGGAACAGCGCCATGTATAATTGGTCGTTTATCTTCAACTCCGCCAAAAACAGCTACCATTTCAGAGGCTATTTTCCATTGTTGTGGTACAATAATTTTTGTTCCGCCAAACAATTGAGTTACATCAAGTATTGCTGTGCCATTAATATCTGCCTGGATAAAATTCAGCTCAACACCACCCATAATAGTAGTTACATCGCCTTCTTTAAAATTACGCGACACGATGTTCTTTTTCACTCCGCCAAATATTGCTACAGTATCCAGATAATCATCCGGCGAATAAGTCCCGCCAGTGGTCTTTTCTTTTATAGGCTCAGCTTCAGAAACGGGTTCAGCTCCCGGAACTGGCTCTTCTTCTACGAATACCCTTTTATCCCACTCATCATTCGGAGGAAAACCTGGCCGGAACTTTTGACGAAAATTTTTCTTTTTTCCGATGATGAGGTATAATCCAACTCCCATAATCACAATAGGAAATGCAAAATCGTGAAAATCTACGCCATCAAATATTTTGTCGAGTAAAAATATAGTTCCGATTAAGATGAGGATATAAGAGCCCGGATTTTGGTAATTGTGTTTTCTGCCTGCAACTATTCCTATAATTATTAATAGCATTGGCCAGCTCATTACCCAGTCGGGAATAAATACACCCAGCTGCTTGGAGAGCATAAGCAAGCCTATAACAAGAAATATAATTCCTACCCACTTTTTCTTTTTCGATTCCGGCGCCTTGTCATTAATGTTGTTCATGTAATAATATTTTACTCAAAAGTATTGGCAGCGGAAATATAACACAATATTATTTAGGCAGCATAATCAGTTTATTCGGTAAATGATGGAATTTTAACGGTGAAATTTCTGGTTTGGAGCAACTATATAGCAGTGTAACCTATTGCCAACAGTTTTAAAGTTGTTTCGTCAATTGCATCGGGACTATGGAATTGATTCATAACCAGTGAAAGAGGTAATAGAATGTGACCAGTTGATGTAGTTACCCTTACATTCTTTTCTGTAATTACATGGTTTTTATAATTACCTATATTTTCATTGTACTCTTCCAACCTGATCAATAGTTCCACAATAGCATAGATTGGAACGCTGTTACTCATCATGATACAAATAAAAACCAGCAATTTTAAAAGAACATTAACAGGACGTTAATAAACGGTAAAAACAAAGTAGCATTGCTCCTTCCGGAGCAATGCATGATATAGCAAAATGAAAAGATGTAGAGGAAGGGCTCGAACCTTCAACGACTGCCATGACAGCTCTCTACGCGTTGCAAATCCAATTGCGAAGCAAATATATTGATCGCTTCAGCTGGTTTTATTGTAAATTAATCTGATAACACAGTCTTAAAATTAGCTTAACTCTACTACCGGCTATTCTCGATAATATCTAAACCTGTTCAGGTAGATAAGCTTTTGGAAATGATCAACAGTATGATCCCGGGAAAACGGAAGAACTTTTGGGAAACTAAATATTGATAAGAAAAACAATAGATCCCTTCCGTTTTGCGGAGGGGAATTTTATTTTCAAAAGAAGTTTTTACCCAATCAATTAAAGAAAATTTAGCAATAAAGCTCCGTTTATCTTAATCTACTTTAAACTTCTTGCGTGGCTTTACAAATATTACAAAGATTAATTAGAGAATAGCAAACCGGTTTTTATATTAGTTCTATGAGAAAAATTAAATGGGGGATATTAAGCACAGCCAAAATAGGATTACAGAAAGTTATCCCGGCGATGCAGCAGGGTATTTATTGTGAGATTATAGCAATAGCTTCAAGAGATAAAGTTAAAGCAGAGCAAGTAGTTCAAGGTCTAAATATTCCTAATGTTTACGGCAGTTATGAAGAATTACTGCAAGACAAAAATGTTGAAGCTGTTTATATTCCTTTACCCAACAACCTACACGTTCCTTATACAGAATTAGCTTTAAAACACGGTAAACATGTGCTTTGCGAAAAACCGATTGCCCTTACGGCTGAAGAAGCTGAAAAGCTTGCACAGGTAAAAAGTAAATACCCAAGCCTAAAACTGGCAGAAGCTTTTATGTACCGTTATCACCCCCAGTGGCAAAAAGCAAGAGAACTGGTCGAAGAAGGCGCAATTGGAGAAGTTAAAACGATCCAGGCGTTTTTCTCCTATTATAACGTCGACCCTGCAAACATCAGAAATATAAAAGAAGCCGGTGGTGGTGGATTAATGGATATTGGCTGTTACTGTATTTCGCAGTCGAGGTTTATTTTAGGAGCCGAACCATCAAGAGTTCTTGGAATTGTTGATTACGACCCGAATACTCACACCGATCGTCTTACCTCAGGAATCCTTGATTTTGGTAATGCTACAGCTACTTTTACCTGCTCAACTCAGTTAAATCCATTTCAGCGCTTTCATATTTTTGGTACTAAAGGCAGTATTGAGATTGAAATCCCAGTAAATGTACCTCCAGATGTTCCCTCAAGAATTTTCCTTCATAAAGCTGGACAAACTTCTGAAGAGATAGTTTTTGAGGCTGTTAATCAATACACGCTTCAGGGAGATGCGTTTTCTAAAGCTATTATTGAGAATGCAGATCTAGAGACAGAGTTTGAAGATGCAGTAAATAATATGAAGGTTATTGAGGCGGTTGTTGAAAGTAATAAGACTGGTAGGTGGGTTAATGTGATATGAAGAAACTTCAAATAAATTATTAATAAAAAACAAAAAACCCGCCTTTAAAAGCGGGTTTCTTTATCCTTCAAAAGCAGAGAGTATTTTATTTTACAGCACCAGGAGTAGTGTAAGGTAAGTTTTGAGGATCAAAATGAGCCCAACCTGAAGCCCAGTTTGTAGTTCCGAAAGCACCTTTGTAAGCTACTGAAGTATCGAAAAATCCAGCAGAAAGCTTAGCATCAGCAAATAACGCTCCTGTTGCAGCAATTGAATTTGCCTTTAAACTAAAATCCGGAGTTCCTTGCTGTGCATTACCTGAAGCCTTAAATTCTGTTGAATACTTGTAAGGATTGGTAAATAAAGCATCTGCGTAAATAGTGTTATCAAAAGTATTAGCAGCACGAAGAGTAGTTTCAAAATCTACTTTATTCTCACCTTTAACTTCGTTGTTTTTTGTTCCAACAATCAGGTTATTAGCAAACTTAAGTCTTTGTGCAGTGTAGTTAGTAGAAGTTGCTTTTGCCGTTACCACTTTAGAATCATCAATGTAAACACCATCAACATATCCAGCGAAAACTGAATTAAAAATGCTTATAGATGAATTTCTACGAATTTGAGCAGCATGTTGAAAGTTAGCATTAATGCTTTCGCCAGCTTTCGTGATCGGACCCAGAATCGTAACATTACTAAACACAGCACTTGTTTGTGGAGTCAGGTTAGAACCACTACCATCATTATCTGATTCAAATCCGTTAGATCCAGAAACATCAGCTACAGCAGCCGCTCTTTGAGCTAATGCAAATTGAACCTTTCCTGAAAAACCAAAATCAGTATCGAAATCATCATCCCAGGATGCGATTGAAAGCAAGTGTTTACAGTTAACTGTACCACCAAACCATTCATACGAGTCGTCTCCAGAGCGGTAAACTTCAACATAGTCAATTGTTGTTCCGTTACCAACACCTCCCATTGTTAAACCGTTAATCTCATTATCAGGAGAAAACGGAATACCAGCATACTCAATACGAACATACTTTAACGTTCCTGAATTGTCAGCAGCATCAGTACCTCCATAATAGATATAAGGCTTATCATCAGTAACTCCAGAAGGAGCAGTTAAGCCACCTTCTATTTTAACATCGTTTCCTTGATTAACAGGTGCTTTTCCAAGGAGAATGATTCCTCCCCAGTCACCCTGTGAACGTGCACCAGCAGCTTGAGCAGAGGTAAATACAATTGGCTGATCAGAAGTTCCTGTAGCATCGATTTTTGCACCACGGGTTACAATTAAAGTTCCTTTTGAAGCCTTATCTCCTTTGATGATAGTTCCAGGTTTGATAGTTAATGTTGCATTGTTTGATACAAATACAAAGCCCTTCAATAGGTAAATCTTGTCCGCAGACCAGGTTGCGTTCGCTTTTATTTCACCACTAACTTCAACAACATTTTCTACTGCGGGAGTTGATTCATCTGAACCTTTATCACTACAGGCAGAGAACAAAACTGCGGCGAAGAATGCAAATACTAATAAAAATTGCTTTTTCATTTTTAAATTATTGTCTGATTGAATTTGATGCAAATAAAAAAGGTAGGGATTAAGTTGATGTTAATGACGGATTACATTAACATCAACTTAGTTTTAAATTATCGTATAGAATAAGAGAATGATAAGGAGAAATTTGTACCAGGTTTGTAACGGTTTACAGTTGGATCAGTATTAACAGACGAATACTTCTCGTTTTTATCAGCATCCAGATAAAGAACTGAATTCTGATTCAAAATATCGTTAACGTTGAATTTTAACTCACCCCGCTGTTTTAGTAATTTATATCCCAACTGGAAATCCAACAGATCCCGTGGATTCTCCCATACATTAGGAAAAACATTTCCCTGAACTTTATTAATACGTCTTCCAATTCTATTGTAAAGTACACTAAGGTTTAATTTCTTACCAAAAGCGGCGTGTTGCAAACCAGCATTAATAACATAGGGAGACTGTCCAACTAGTGGACGAGAAATTATAATACTTTGCTTAGTAACCACATCTTCAATCGGAACTTTAGTTTCCGACTTCATTAATGAAATATTAGAATAAATTGATGTGTTCTTATAAAAAGGGTTATCTCCTATAAAGTCTAAAGTTTTCCTGAATTCCAATTCTATTCCATACACATACGCATTTGCTGAGTTGATATAATTAATTTCAAGAGATGAATTGTTATCGTATAGACTTGGCTCAATAGCATTATGAAAATGTTTATAAAAAACCGATGCAGAAAGTATTTGACCTGCCGAAGGATAATATTCCCAACGTAAATCAGTATTAGTAATATTAGTTCTCTTTAAATTAGGATTTCCCGTCTGTAAAGCCATTAATTCATAGTCATAATAGCTTGCATGGGCCATCTCTCTAAGTTCTGGGCGGGCTAAAGTTCTGGATGCAGAAGCCCTAATATTAGCTTTTTCACTTAGCGAATAAGTAAGGTTGGCTGATGGAAGAATATCTATCCAGTTATGATCAACATTAGAAGAAACATCCTTACTTGTCAATTTAATTAAGTATTGTTCTGCTCTAACACCCCAAACTGCTCTTAATTTTTCTCCAATTTTATTATCAAGCATTACATACCCAGCATTGGTTAAAGCAGATGCATCATATTTGTCAGCCGGAAGAGTCACATCATCCAGTTTATATAAACCTTGATCAATTAATGTTTGATCGTATAAAGTGGCGATAGGACGATAAATAATTGAATTTTGTACATCTACGTCGTTGCTATTTAATACCATCCCTACAAACCGTGAAGTGAAGTCCCTTTTACGATATTGAGAAGATACTCCCGTTTTAAATACAGATGCTTGCCCAAAGAATTTAATCGGAAGCGAGTATGCTACATCTCCAGAAAAGATATTTTCCTTTAAATCGGAAAAAGTCCTGGCATTTTCCTTACCTGCACTAGATACATTTGCATAATAAACGCCACTATTGTCCGTACCGTAACTTACCTTTCTCTGATCGGGCTGATTATTTCCTACATTGCTATAGGAAGCTGTCCACCTTATTTTTGACTGAGTTGTTCCTAATCGATGATCTCCTTCAAGCGTAGTTTTGAACAAAGTCTTTTGCATTTCATCAAATGCATAGAATTGAATATCCCTTCCTGACGAATTAAAATGCCCTGTTCTAAACAGATACTGATTGTCATAGTTTTTGTTGAAAACGGTCCTCAAGCTGATCTTGCTATTTCCATAGCTATAACCTATGTTAGCTAAAGCTCCAACACTGGTTGAAAGCTTATAGGTATCATCATTGTAGTTCTCGTAAACATGCCAGTTTTTATACGCGTTTGGAGTAGTATTCTGACCACTTCTGTATGTTAGGGAAAAAGTAGCGCCCAAACGTTTTCCTGATTTAAAGTCTTTAACATTACCTAATGAAATCTGGTAGTTTTGGCCAGGTAAAGCATTATAAGTATTAACGCCCCAATTATTTTTAATAGTAGTAATTGCTGCAATTTGCTGTTGCTCACTTATTCCATTTACAATTTTACTTGTTGAAGGGAACGAAGCAGGCAATTGCGAACCATTTGAGATACCTAGAAAAGGTTTAACTCCTAGCTGATTTCCAAGAAAAGTTTTAAAAGTTGATTGACTATTATAGCTATAGCCCACCGCGAAATTAAGAAAATAGGAATCAGGAATATCCCTGGTTGATATAGCTACAGAACCTCCTGCGAAATCCGCAGCCATATCTGGTGACGCTGTTTTCTTAATCACAATCGCATCTACCATATTTGCTGGCACAATATCAAAAGAAAAAGCCTTCCTGTTAGGTTCTGTACTAGGCAGTGCTCCGTTATCCAAAGTAGCATTATTATAACGGTCACTCAATCCTCGTACAACAACAAACTTGTTATCTTGAATAGTAGCTCCGCTTACCCGCTTTAATACTTCACTTGTATTTTTATCAGGAGACTTTTTAATAGCATCACTTGATACACCATCAGAAACTACAGCACTATTCTTTTGCTGAGCATATAGCCCTGCAGTACTTTCCTTTTTTGCAGAAACATTTACCACAACCTCTTTTAAGGCCCTGGCTCCTCCCTCTTTCATTACCACATTTACAACCTGAGCCTCTCCTGACTTAACATCAATATCAGCGATCTTTTTTGTCTGATATCCCATATAGGAAAACTCTAGAGTATATCTTCCAGCAGTTAAGCCTGCAATTGTATATCTCCCATCAACTCCTGTTGAAGCTCCACGCGTTGCACCAACAACCTTAACACTTAGTCCAATTAAAGTTTCACCGGTTTTTTCATCGGTCACTTTACCAACAATCTTTCCGGTTCCTTGTGCGAAAGTTTCAAGAGTAATTAACCCTAAGAAGGTTACAAGGGTTAAGATTCTGAAAATTAGATTATTTTTCACTTTTGCTATATTTATTTTATGCAAAAGTATTATGGCAATGTTAGGTAGATGTTAGATGTTAATTAAGGAAACGTGAGGGTTTTGTTAACAAAACATTAAGAACCAAAAAGGGTAGATTATACACCCACCCTTCTGCTCTTGTCATCAACCACAGCTCGTTCGCTATCTGAGGTAAAGGCATCATATACGTTCCAGGCCCATATCAGTATAGGCACAATAAATGTCCAGGCAAATAAGAATCCTAAAGTACCTCCAACAATTATTATAAGCAAGCCTTTTACAAACTCGCCTTTTACAATCTGTCCCACACCCGGTATAATCGCTGAAATTATAGCAGGGACAATATATTTAGTATTTTCCATAACAATGTGTTTCCGATAGTATCACAAATACATTGCCATGAAACAACATTCAGACCTTTAAACCTACTTTTTTAAAAATGGTAAAAATTAGCCATAAAGGGGAATTAAGCAGATTTTTCAAACTCTGATTGGCTCCGGGAAACCTACCTTCGGCTTTATAACCAATGTATTGTAAAACGCTTCCAATAATGAATATTAAAAAGCACACTGTTTCCATTGGAGGCCAGTTATTTACTCTTGCAAGCTTTTCAAGAGTTACAATTCCTGCGGAAAGTGCAAATACAAATAACAGGATACCGTAAGATAAAACTGGCGACAAGCGATAGTAATAATAAATACTAAAAGCAATAACAAAGGAAGCCCAGTTTACAAAACCATTATATCTTCCTATAAAATTTAAGTGAGGAAAAGGAAGAGCCCAGATAATTCCTAACAGCCCAAACACAATAAAAGGGATGGAGAAATATTGTATTAGCTGATTACGTGGATGTGAATGAAATTTTGAATAATCCTCTAAAACCTGATCAACAGGACGAGTTACTTTTTTCGACATTTAAACAAAAAAAATTCCCTCTCGGATTGGAGAGGGATTTCTGGTGAGTCTTTTATTTTGCGTAAGAAACAGATCTTGTTTCGCGGATAACAGTTACTTTAATCTGTCCCGGATAGGTCATTTCTGTTTGGATACGATTTGAAATATCTGCAGCTAGAATTTCTGCCTGCGCATCTGAAACACGTTCACTTTCTACCACAACACGAAGTTCGCGTCCGGCCTGAATGGCGAAAGTTTTCTCTACACCCGGATAGGATAAAGCTAACTCCTCAAGTTCTTTTAATCGTTTGATATAGCTTTCAACAACTTCTCTGCGTGCCCCCGGACGTGCTCCCGAAATTGCGTCACAAGCCTGAACAATCGGAGAAATCATTGATGTCATTTCGATTTCATCGTGGTGAGCTCCAATTGCGTTGCAAACTTCAGGATGTTCTTTATATTTCTCCGCCAGTTGCATACCTAAAATAGCGTGAGGAAGTTCAGGATTATCATCCGGCACTTTACCAATATCATGTAGTAAGCCTGCACGTTTAGCCAGTTTAACGTTTAATCCAAGTTCAGAAGCCATTACTGCACAGAAGTTAGCCACTTCACGAGAGTGCTGTAATAAATTCTGACCATAAGATGAACGGTAACGCATACGTCCAACCATTCTTATTAATTCAGGGTGTAATCCATGAATTCCAAGATCGATCACCGTACGTTCACCGATCTCCACAATCTCTTCCTCTATCTGCTTCTTGGTTTT
>Ga0157372_10005098_pt1 | contig 13965 bp, 10 predicted proteins | sample C55metaG_FD_115307 | JGI IMG/M metagenome (GOLD analysis project Ga0157372, IMG submission 115307) | Corn rhizosphere microbial communities from Kellogg Biological Station, Michigan, USA - C5-5 metaG | ecosystem: Host-associated > Plants > Roots > Rhizosphere > Soil | place: USA: Michigan... | reverse complement strand
CACATATATATCATCCATGCAATTAAAAAAACAACTATTAATTTTTGCAGTATTACTGCTGGCGGCACCTGCAAGGCTGCTGGCACAAGACAACCAGTTTTCGGGCTGGGCGGCTATTTTTCATAGCCAAAAATTATCCGAACATTGGGGCTATTCGTTTGATGGGCAATTGCGCTCGCATGATGAAGTAAGTTACCTAAAGCATATCCTGCTCCGCCCTTCGGCTAATTATTATTTTGCCAAAAACAAGGTAGGGGCCTTGGGTTATGCATACATAGCTACCTATGGCCGCACTCCGAGTAACGAAACAACATTTCGCCCGGAGCACCGTATCTGGCAGCAGTACACATATACCCATAAGCTTACCAAGCATGTGCAATTGGCACACCGTTTTAGGTTAGAGCAGCGTTTTTTAGGGAATACTGCCGCTAATAAAAATGATCGGTATTTTGCCCAGCGTTTCAGGTATTTTGCCCGCGCGGTGATCCCGATGAAGCCTGACTCGGACGTGTTTACAGAAGGTGCTTTCCTCGCCCTGCAAAACGAGGCTTTTGTAAACGTTCAAAATAAGAATAAAGTTAATAAACACTTTTTTGATCAAAACCGTGCTTATGTAGCGGTTGGTTACCGCTTCAGCAAATCATTTGATGCCGAAGCAGGATATTTGAACCAGTACATTAAACAAGCTGATGCTTATGTGGTAAATCATGTAGCACAGCTGGCTTTTTACACGAGGTTTTAAGACCAAAAAATTCCCCTCTTGAGAGGGGGCGCGGAGGAGGGAGTGGTAGCAGGGGTGTGTTTCTGCTGTAGACTTATCAAAGCAGAAACACACCCCTTCGCCCCTCTCAAGAGGGGAATCGCACACCCCCAGCTTTTTAGAATCTTACTTCCAAACAAAAGACCCTTGCCAATATCACTGGCAAGGGTTTTTTGTTTGGCGATTATATTGAGTTAAAATGATTACTTCTTCGCTTGTGCTATTAGTTCGTTATTTAAACGTACGTACTCATCAGTTTTCATCTCAGTAGCCATTTTTACACCTTCCTGGGCTGTTGCTATGGCTGCAGCTTTATCACCTTTTTTCAATAAGATCCGGGCTTTCCATAGTTTAGGCACAAACGGCGGAAAGTTCTTGTCTTTTTCCAATTCGGTAGCCCAGGTTAAGGCCTTGTCCATATCTTTATTATTGTTGTAGTAATAGATCAAAGCTTCATAGTATGGCTTTTTATCTGTATTCATGGCCGAGTCAATTCGGGCCATCACCTTGGTATCGATATCGGTGGTCATGTGGATGGTGAAGCCGCTGTGCTCCCACATCATCTGCAAATCGCAGGTAGTTGCCGCTACATTGCTGAACGCGAGGGTCATGGTTTCTGTTAATGCCTTAAGGTGTTCTGTTTTTACTTTAAACCGCAAAAAGTCATCAGCTTCCTTATAGTTATATGCGCCCCATTGTTTAGGTTGTTTGCTGAGGATGATAGTCCACTCGTTTTCGCCGGGGATGCTGAACAGGCCATACTCGCCCGCCGGGATCTTGTTGCCCTCCATACTTACCTCATCGGTAAATTTAATTACCGTGGCCGAATTGGCCCCCGTGCGCCAAACTTTTCCGTAAGGTTCCATGCCTCCAAATATTTTACGGCCTCTTACATCCGGACGGGAGTAAACCAGACTGATTTTGCCGAGGCCGAAATCCTGCACAACACTTTGTGTTGAACTGGGTTGCGGCGTTAACTGCGCATAAACATTTACCGCAGTAAGGATCATCATCGTGATGATACAGGTAAATAACTTTTTCATGATTAAGTGTGTGGTGGTTATATAAGATTAATAATTGGTGTGCTACTTTTTATCGGCAGTGAATGTACCCGCGTCAACATCTTTTAAAAAGGCAATGAGATTTTTGAAATAATTTTGCTGATCATCATACATACTCATGTGGCTGCCGTTAGGGCACAGGTAAGTGCGGCTGTTGGGCAGCAGGCGACTTTCTTTTTTCATGTCTTCGGGGTTCATTTCATCATGTACGCCGCCTAAAACAAGGGTAGGCGTTTTTATATCCTGCAGTTTGTCCCAAAATTCCCATCCTTTAAAATTGCCGGTTACATGAAATTCGTCAACGCCCTGCATTTGTATGTATATGGTATGATTAGCTTTTTTAAAGGCACGCCATAAAGGTTCAGGCCAGCTCTCTAATGGAAGCCTGCAGATCACCCGGGTATATAGTTTATTCATCAGCAGGTCGTTGTATTGAGGCGAGTCGTATTGTTTAAGCCTGTCTAACGAATCAAATACAGTGATATCACGCGGCGTAAAAAACTTCTTCTTCAACTCAGCGGCATAGGCAACGTAGCCTTTAATACCGGCTGTCATGTTTGATAATACCGCCCCCTTAACGTGCGATTGGTATTTGTGCAGGTATTCCATAGCCAGCATACCGCCCCATGAATGTCCGAGTATATAAAAATTATCAAGCCCTAATCCTTTACGCACTTCTTCAACCTCTTCAACATAACGCGGAATGTTCCATAATGAAGTATCAGCAGGAGCATCCGAATTACCACAGCCAAGCTGATCATAATAATAAAACTCAACGCCCTCCTTCGGCAGAAAATCCTCAAAGCATTCCATATAATCATGTGAAAAACCCGGACCGCCATGCAGCAGCAACACCTTTATTTTACCATCGCCAACTTTTTTTGTCCATACGTTATATTTACCGGCAACTTTAATGAGCTTATTCCCGCCGGTTTTTATTTCGTAAGGAGTGTTTGATGATTCAGTTGCGGTATCCGCCCCTGGTTTTGACGGATTGTTGCATGCGCAAAAGCAGGCAGCAATCAGGACGAAGAATAGCTTTTTCATGGTTAGCGATAGGAATGGTGGAGGTGATTATTTTAGATAAAGATAATAAGAAGCTAACTAAATTAGCTTCACTGGATATACAAAAAAAGCGTCATTGCTTTATTAATTGCAATGACGCTTCTAAATACTTAAAGAGGTTGCTTCTTTGGGGAGGATAAGTGAGGTTTATATCCTCTCGATATCTCCGCTACCTGCTTTTGAGCTTGAAATATTTTTAGCACCGCCGGTGTAATGCACATCGCCTGAGCCGCTTACAGATGCTTCAATTTTGTTGCTGGCGTTGATGGTGGCATCGCCCGAACCGGCTATATGCACTTCGGTGTTAATGGTGATCAGGTCTCGGGCGGTAAAATCACCGGAGCCCACAACATTCACTCTCGAATTATCGGCACGCCCCGAAAGTTTCATATCACCAGAGCCTGAAATGCTGCTGTCCAGGTTTTTAGCATTCACTTTGCCCAGCATATCGCCCGAGCCAACAACTTTTAATTTTAATGAGGTAGTGCTGATACCTTCTTTAAAATAAACATCGCCGGAGCCGGCAACGTTAATACTGGTCATATCTTTAGCTACCACATGTACAATCATTTTACGGCTGCGGCCAAAGCTCCAGTTATCCCAGTTGGTACCTTTTTTACTGTAAATCTTCAATACCCCGCCCTGCACTTCGGTAATGATCTTGTCGATAACATCCGAAGGTGCTTCAACTTTTACCGATTCGTTTGAGCCCTGTGTAAAGTAGACATCAAAAGAACCTGCCAGGTCAATAGCGCTAAAGCCCGATAAATGACGGTCTTGCGTGGTTTGGTCGGCGTGTTTAACAATTGGGTTTACTGTTTTTGCCGATGCGTAACCTGTAGTTCCTGCTGCCAACACGGCTGCCAATAATATTTTTGAAATCGATTTCATGACGGTTGTTTTAGTTTCGTTTTCAAATTAGACGCCGGCAGGGGGAGGAAAGTTGCACGGGATTTGATTTTTTTGTGGGGGGAGAACGGTGAGTAGTTGATTAGGTTGATTGGGTGAGTGGTTGTTTGGGGTTAAACCATTCACCCAATCAACCATTCACCCAATCAACTTTCAATCAACCTTAATATAATAATTGAAAGTATCCACCTCTACATTGTCCTTCGTAATACCGTCAATCTTTACAGGGGTAAACTGTGTGGTTGGTTTAATAAATATATAACCGCCACCTTTTACACGCACCTTTACCGGCATGTTGAAGCCTTCGGCATTGGCAATCCATTTGGAATAAAGCTTGCCGTCTTTAACAACAAACTGCAGGGTTGGGATATCCTTATAATGCAGGTACTGGTCAAAAACAGGGGCAAGGTTCATGCCTGCCTGTTTGCAGATATAGCCTACAACATCATCATAAGTAACTGTTTTATGATAGAAGGTTTTGTTAAGCCCGCGGAGGATACTGCGCCATTTGTCATCATTATTGATAATGGTGCGCACCATGTTTAACAGGTTGCCGCCTTTATAATACATATCACCTGAACCTTCCATGTTTACACCATACGGCCCTACAATTGGTTTATCGTTACGGATATTTTTACGGGTTCCGTTCACGTATTCCTGCCCGGCTTGTTTACCGTAATAGGTTTCAATGAACAGCGATTCGGAATAGTTAGTAAAACTTTCGTGGATCCACATATCGGCCACATCTTTTGAGGTGATGTTATTGCCAAACCACTCATGACCGCTTTCGTGTACCACGATGAAATCCCATTTTAGGCCCCAGCCGGTACCTGAAAGGTCGCGACCGAGGTAGCCGTTTTTGTAGTGATTGCCATAAGCGGTGCCGCTTTGGTGTTCCATACCCAGGTGTGACGTTTCAACCAGTTTATAGCCATCTTCATAAAAAGGATAGGGGCCAAACCAGTATTCGAACGATTTAAGCATTCGCGGCGCATCAAGCTCCCATTGTTTTTTGGCTTTGTCCACATTGTAACTTAATGGCCAGTAGTCGAGCGTTAACGGACCTTTTTCACCCTGGTAAGTGCCTTCAAAGTGGGCATAGTCGCCAATGTTGGCTTCTATATCATAGTTGTTGATGGGGTTAGCCACAAACCAGTCGAACCGGGTATAGCCGTTATTCAGGTCGGTTACTTTGCGTAATCTGCCGTTGGACACATCTTTTAAACCATTAGGTGCGCTGATACTGATCAGGGCGCTGTCTACCTCATCGTATTGATGATCTTTTGTAGGCCACCAAATACTGGCGCCGATACCCTGGCAGGCAGTTGCCACCCACGGTTTGCCTAATGAGTCGGTAGTGTAAACCACGCCGCCATCCCATGGGGCACGTTTGGCAATAGTTGGGTTACCGGAATAATAGACAGTAAACTCGTCCTTGCTGCCTTTTTTTATGGTTTTTGGTAAGGTAACAAACACCGCATTAAACTCGCGTGTAAAGGGGATTTCGGTGCCCTCATACACCACTTTCTCTACTTTTAAATTGGAAAACAGATCAAACTGAAGTTTGGTGAAATTTTGAGTAGCCGTGAATTTGAACAGGTTGCTGCCGCTGATGAATTTTTTGTCGATATCAAACTTCACATCCAGGTGATAATAGTTAATATCATAACAGGTGCGCAGCGGCGTTAAGCTGCCCCGAAGTGAATCGGCACGGGTAAATGTTTGCCTGTTGGTGCCTAATTGCGCCTGGCTTGGTGCTATGCCAGCTACGGTAAGACCTAAAGCGACTGCAAAAATATTTAAGAACTTATTTTTCATGTATGTTGAGGGTTAATCCATGAGCGCACCCACGTAGTAGTTTAAATAATCAATTTCAATATTGTCTTTGGTGGCGCCTGCAATTTCAACCGGGCTCATTTGTTTTGTTGGGATGATGAATTTGTATTCGCCCCCCTTTACACGTACCCTGATGGGCATATTGAAATCTTTGGCTTCGGCTATCCAGCGGCAGTAAAGCTTGTTTTCATGGCTGGTAAATTCAAGCACCGGAAGGCTGCGGTAATGCAGGTATTGCTCAAAAACAGGCGAAAGGTTCATGCCCGATTGTTGGTTGATGAAGCCCACCACATCGTCATAAGTAACTGTTTTATGATAAAAAGTTTTGTTAAGCCCGCGTAGGATGCCGCGCCATTTTTCATCATCATTAATAACAGTGCGGATCATGTTCAGGAAAACAGCGCCTTTGGAGTACATATCGCCCGAGCCTTCTTTGTTTACATTGTAAACGCCAACTATAGGGCCGTCATTATTAATGGTGAGCCTTAAACCGTAGTTATATTCTTGACCGGCTTTTTTACCCCAGTTATCTTCCACGAAAAGTGATTCGGAATAACAGGTAAAGCTTTCGTGGACCCACATATCGGCAAGGTCTTTATCGGTTATATTATTGCCAAACCATTCGTGCCCGCTTTCGTGAACGATGATGTAATCCCATTTGCTGCCCCATCCTGTGCCCGATAAGTCATAGCCCATATAGCCATTCATGAAGTGATTGCCATAGGCTACTGCTCCCTGGTGTTCCATGCCCAGGTGCGGGGTTTCAACCAGTTTGTAACCATCTTCATAAAAAGGGTATGGGCCAAACCAATGTTCAAAAGCTTTCAACATTGGCTTAACATTGGCGGCAAATTGTTTTTTTGCTTTTTCCAGACTGGTTGGCAGCACCCAATAATCGAGCGTAAGCTTGCCTTTTTCGCCCATGTAGGTATCTTCAAAATGGGTGTAATCGGCAATGTTGGCAGCAACATCATAGTTATTGATCGGGTTGGCCACAAACCAGTCGAACCGGGTATAGCCATCCTTAAGTGGAGTTACTTTACGCAGGCGACCGTTAGATACATCTTTTAAACCCTTGGGCACACTGATGCTGATCATCATGCTGTCCACCTCATCGGCCAGGTGATCTTTTGTAGGCCACCAGATGCTCGCGCCCACACCCTCGCAGGCCGTTGCTACAAATGGTTTCCCTAATGAATCTTTTTTAAATACCAGGCCGCCATCCCAGGGAGCGTTTTTAGCTATAGTTGGATTGCCTGAATAATAAACAGTAAATTCATCCTTACTGCCTTTGCTTATGGTTTGCGGAAAGTTGAGGAATACGGCGTTGCCATCGCGGGTATAGGCAAGTTCTTTCCCCTTATAAACAACTTTAGCAATGTTAAGGTTAGCAAACAGGTCGAACTGGAGTTTATTGAAATCCTGTGTGGCGGTGAATTTAAACTGATTGCTGCCGCTGATAAACTTTTTATCGATATCAATCTTAACGTCAAGGTGATAGTAATTGATATCATAACAGGTACGCAAAGGTGTAAGCATTCCACGCAATGAATCGGCATGGGTGAATTGCTCTTTTTCCTTCAGGAGCTGGGCCTTTGCTGGCTGAGTGAATGTTGCAGCACTTAATAAAGTCAGGGTTGCAAAATATAGTTGTTTTATTTTCATGTACTTAATTGTGTGGGGTTAAAAGGTATCCATGATAGCTAAGTTAAAGTTTTTTAGCGCATGTCATTTCGATGAAGCAGCGGGAGCCTCATGCGGTGGCGCGGAAGAGCAATCTTATATGCCCTGTAAAGTTGCCTTTCAAGCCTACTCTTCGGGCGTATAAGATTGCTCCCTACGGAAATGAAAATGGGAGAAAAAAACTAATATCTGACCCTCCAACCTCTAATCTCTAAATAACTACTTCAACACCTGCACATCAATATAGCTATCATTATAAACCGTTTCGGTTGCTTTGATGTAATCGCTTTCATCAGCTTTATATGGGTTTTCCACAAATTTTTGAGGATTGCGTGCTACTATTGGGAACCAGGTGCTTTGTACCTGGATCATGATACGGTGACCTTTTTTAAAGGTGTGCAATACATCCTGCAGGCGGAAATTTACATCGGTTTTTTGATTAGCCACCAAGGCCTCCGGCTTTTCAAAACTATTGCGGAAACGCGCCGGCATTACTTCCGAACGTACCATTTGCCAGTAATTACTCAGGATGATGTTTTTGTTTGGCATATACGGGTTGTTCGGTTCATCGGCCGGATATACGTCAATCAGTTTGACAACAAAATCGGCATCGGTGCCTGTTGTAGCAATTTTCAGGTGTGCCATGATCTCGCCCCCAAGGGTAAGATCATCATTTAATATCTCGCTTTGGTAAACCAACACATCCGGACGGCGACCTGCAAAACGCTGGTCCTCGCTCATATAATTATGAGGGGTAAAGCCCATGGTAGTGGTGTTATCTTCGGTATAAGGAACCGGTTTAAGCGGATCGCTGATGTATGATACAGAGCCCTGAGTTGCAGGTTGGGTATTTACAAGCTTACCATCGGCACCCAAAAACATTTTTTCATGCACGGCATTGGCGGCAGGCCATTTATCAAATGTTGCCCATTCCTTTTTGCCGGTATTAAACATGTAAGCATTTGGCAAGCCGGAATTTTTATCTCCATTGCCTTTCAGGAAGTGGTTAAAGAATTTGGCTTCAATATTTTTTTGATAGAAGGTAGCCACGCTATCGCCAAAGTAAACATTGCTGTGCATGGTATGCCCTGTTTCGCGCGACCAGCGACCGTGACCGAATGGCCCCATTACTATGGTGTTATATGCATTTGGATCTGACTTGTTAATGGTTTTGTAAATAGCCAGCGGACCGGTTAGATCTTCGGCATCAAACCAGCCGCCAACCAGCATTACCGCAGGTTTTACTTTGCCGTAGTGTTTCAGCAAACCGCGTTTTTGCCAAAACTCATCGTAATTAGGATGATTGATGGTTTCCTGCCAGAAAAAGTTATCATGATAAAATTTATCGGCATTTTTTAGCGGGCCAAGATCTAATAAATACTGGTAACCATCTTTGCTATCGGGTTTAAGCATGGTGTACCAGGCTTTGCTGGTTGTATCAGTTTTTTGAACACCAAATACAGGGAAGGTGAAAAAGTATCCTTCAATGAAAGCGCCGTTGTGATGAAAATCGTCGAAAAAGAAATCTGATATAGGAGCCTGCGGCGATGAAGCCTTAAGTGCCGGGTGGTTTGACAGGATGCCCGCAGCAGTATAAAAGCCCGGGTAGGAGATACCATACTGGCCAACCTTGCCATTGTTGTTAGCTACGTTTTTAACCAGCCAGTCGATAGTATCATAGGTGTCAGAACCTTCGTCAACATCTTTTTTGCTTTTTTTGTTATCGATAACCGGCGTCATGTTGGTCCAGGTGCCTTCGCTTTTCCAGCGGCCGCGTACGTCCTGATAAACAAAAATATAACCTTCTTTCATCATAATTTCAGACGGGCCAAGCCTTTGAGGATATTTATCCTCGCCGTAAGGGGCGATGCTGTAGCAGGTACGCATCATCATCATCGGGTACTTATTTTGCGATGAAGCATCCTTTGGGGTATAAATAGAGGTGAACAGTTTTACACCATCGCGCATGGTGATGTACACCTCTTTTTTGGTAAAATGCTCCTTTACATAGTTGCTTTGGGCATTAACGCCGGTATATAATAATACCAGCACAAAAAATAAGTTAATTTTCTTCATGAGATCAGTCGTGTTAAATTGGGTTAAATTTAATAAAGAGTTAACGATAAACCGATTTATCAATGGTTCTGTTACAAACTGGGTAAAAAGCTGTTGGTATGGGATAAATCTGAACTATGATTTATGGGATTAAAGGATTGTCGTGATTTTGTCTGAATTAAATGAATTTATTGAATTTGCCTGGTATTCTGATAATTCCTTAATTCGATAAATTCAGGTTCAGACAATAATCCTTAACTTTGCCCACCATAAAATACACACTACTATGCAATATGATGTTATAGTTATAGGTTCGGGCCCCGGTGGTTATGTAGCCGCTATCCGCTGTGCCCAGCTTGGTTTAAAAACCGCTATTGTTGAAAAGTATAATACCCTTGGTGGTACCTGCCTTAATGTGGGCTGTATCCCGTCAAAGGCGCTGCTTGATTCGTCTGAACATTACCACAATGCTGCCCATGCTTTTAAAACACATGGCATCAACCTGAAAGATCTTTCGATAGATTTTGGACAGATGATCAAACGCAAGCAGGAAGTTGTTGATGCCAATACCAGCGGCATCAGCTACCTGATGAAGAAAAACAAGATCGACACTCACTTTGGTGTAGGATCATTCAAAGATAAAAACACCATCACTGTTAAAAAGAACGATGGTACTGTTATCGAAATCACCGGTAAAAACGTGATCATCGCTACAGGGTCAAAACCATCGGCATTGCCATTTTTGCCTATCGATAAAAAACGCATTATTACATCAACCGAAGCATTAAGCTTGAGCGAAGTGCCAAAACACTTGGTGTTGATCGGTGGTGGTGTTATCGGTTTGGAGCTGGGTTCGGTTTATGCACGTTTAGGCGCCAAAGTATCTGTAATTGAATTTATGGATGGCATTATCCCAACTATGGATAAAGGTCTTGGTCGCGAATTACAAAAAGTACTGACCAAACTGGGTATGGAATTTTACCTGGGCCATAAAGTTACAGGTGCCACAGTAAAAGGCAAAGAAGTAACCGTTAGCTGTGATACGCCTAAAGGCGAAAAGCTGGAACTGAAAGGCGATTACTGCCTGGTAGCAGTAGGTCGTATAGCTTACACCGATGGTTTAGGTTTAGAGAATATCGGTATTACCGTTGAGGAACGCGGTCGTAAAATTACGGTTGACGAGCACCTGGAAACCAAAGTTAAAGGTGTTTACGCCATTGGCGATGTGATTAAAGGCGCTATGCTTGCTCACAAAGCTGAAGATGAAGGTACGTTGGTTGCCGAAATTATTGCCGGCCAAAAACCGCATATTGATTACAACCTGATCCCGGGCGTGGTTTATACCTGGCCGGAAGTTGCAGCTGTTGGTCAAACAGAAGAGCAGCTGAAAGCAGCCGGTGTTAAATACAAAACCGGTTCGTTCCCGTTCAAAGCCAGCGGCCGTGCCCGTGCCAGCGGTGACCTGGACGGCTTTGTAAAAGTGTTGGCCGATGCCACTACCGACGAGATTTTAGGTGTACACATGATTGGTCCGCGTGCTGCCGATATGATAGCGGAAGCTGTTGTGGCGATGGAGTACCGTGCAAGTGCCGAAGATATTTCGCGCATGAGCCATGCCCACCCAACCTATACTGAAGCGATGCGCGAAGCATGTTTAGCCGCTACTGAAAACAGGGCGATACATATTTAATAATTTCGGATAGCGGATTTTCGATTTCGGATTTTTAATTTGAAATATTTAAAAGCGGTTATCATTTGATAGCCGCTTTTTTAATTTTAAGTTAGCGGTAAATACTTCGGCTATGAAAGTAATAACCTGCTCCTTATTCGCATTTTTTATTTTGCTTGGGTGCATAGTTCATGCACAAACCAGGAAAATTAAATCAATACCTGATATTGAGGTTTATGACATCAACGGAAAACATACCACGCTAAAGCAATTAGGCCAAAACAAAGTGCTGTTTATTGATTGCTGGTTTGTGCCCTGTCCGCCCTGTTTTCGTGAAATGGGCATGCTGCACAAGCTTTACGCCCAGTATAAAGACAACAAAAAATTTTGTTTCATAACCCTATGCCAAACCGATAGCGGGATAGTTAAGCGGTTTATAGCACAGGATAAATCGATGACTAACTTTGTTAACCTGTATAAACATTACAGTATGCGGGACGATTTTAAATTACCGGTTTACTTTATCCCGGGCTGCAATGAGAAGATTTATACAGGCAAAGTTTTAGCAAAATATACACCCGATGATAAAACTAAATGCCCCGACAGGCAGTTTGGTTTTAGGGGGTATCCAACAGTCTTTATTTTTAACAAACAGGGAAAATTGATCTTCAAAAAAACGGGATATGGCGAACATGAAGAAATCAATACCCAAAAGATGGAAAACCTGATAGCCCGGAGTATTGCAGCTAACTAATATGAATCTATTAGCAAACACAGGAATTGTATTATCAACCATTGCACTAATGGAACTCATCTCTTGGGCCATGCATAAATACCTTTTCCATGGGCCATTATGGTTTATTCATAAAACACATCATCAACAAAGACATGGCTGGTTTGAACTGAACGACCTGTTCAGCATCGGCTTTGTAGGTTGCGCCTTATGGCTGATGTGGATTGGACATTTAAATTTGGACTACCGATTTTGGATAGGTACAGGTATCAGTATCTACGGTATCATTTACTTCATTTTCCACGACTGGTTTATCCATAACCGTTTCAAGGCTTTCAAAAGTGACAACCGGTACTTAGTCGGGATTCGCCGGGCGCATAAAATCCATCATAAGTCGACGGAGAAATATCCATCGGAAGAGTTTGGACTTTTAGTGGCCAATAGGAAATGGTTCAGGAAGTAAGATGCTGTAAAAAGATTATTTTTTTGCACCGGGCCATTGCTCTTTAAAAAGCTTATCGACAGCTTGATTAAACTCCTTACTAAAAACAGGTTCGACAGGTCCGCCTTTTTTGAGGTCATACACGTATGGTACTATGTGATCTTTGTTGTTAAATAGCTTGTCGTTATTGCTATCCGATTGAACTTCAATAAGCAGCTTATTTGTTTTAGCAACACGTTGCCAGCTAACAACATTGAGGTTTGCGGGCGAAATCTGTTTGAAGTTATTTCCGGCATCGTCGGATGTGAAAAGATATTTCGGATCAGCATAGGTGAGTTTTTGATCTTTGTTAAAATCCTCAATTATTACCGAATAACAAATCAACTTCCCATCAATATTCAAGCCTTGTGCTGGGTTAGGATCATGCACTTCTGATGAATATACATCTGGACCCGAACTCAACTCTTTCTGATCTTCATATTGGAGAATTATCATTTTACGTTTATCGAGTAAATGATATTTTTTGCTTAGCGAATTATAAAATGCAATATTCCAATAAGATACCTGTTCGCTCGATTTGAAACTCATTCTATCGTCATCAATTGGATTTGCCAACGGAAATAGCACATTTTGCGAACTGTCTAAAAGTACGGGATTGCTAAAGTCAGTTACAATAGGTTGGAAGTTAGCGGCTGTGTCTTTATAAGTAAGCTCATTATTCGCCGAATGATCAGAACTATTGCCACATCCTAATAAAAAAACAGAGCTGATAAGTAATAACTTGCTTGAAATACGCATTTGTGAACGGTTTAAATTATTGATATAAATATAGCCATTTACATCAAAGAGTTAACAGCCGTTAAGTTGCTATAACTGTCGCCCTCAAACCTTATCTTTGCCTCCAACATCTATGAACATCCTCATCGTAAACAACACCCCCATCCCGGCAACAAAATATGGCGGCACCGAGCGTATCATCTGGTGGCTTGGCCACGAGCTGAATAGGATAGGACATAAGATTACCTATTTGGTAGGAGCGGGTTCAACTTGTCCGTTTGCGAGGGTGCTGATCTACGATCCGGCTGTTGACATAAACCAACAGGTGCCCGATGATATTGACGTGGTACATTTTCAGTTCCAGGTGAGTGATTTTACTAAGAAGCCTTATATCGTTACGGTACATAATAACCCGGGTGGTGTGCAATTAGATGTTAACTCGGTATTTGTATCAGCGAATCATGCGCAGCGTCATGGTTCAACGGTTTTTGTACACAATGCTATAGATACAGCAGACTATCAGAAGCCCGATCTCAACAATAAACGCACCCATACCCATTTTCTGGCTAAAGCAGCCTGGCGGATTAAAAATGTAAAAGGGGCCATCGATGTAGCTACCATGAGTGGTAATAAACTGGTGGTACTTGGAGGTACCCGGCTTAACTTAAAAATGGGTTTGCGTTTTACACCTAACCTTAATGTGCGTTTTAAGGGAATGGTTGGTGATGAGGCAAAATCGGTAGTAATGAACGGTTCAAAAGCCCTGCTTTTCCCGGTACTGTGGCATGAGCCATTTGGAATTGCTATTGTTGAAAGCCTGTATTTTGGCTGCCCGGTTTTTGGTACGCCTTACGGATCGTTGCCCGAGCTGGTGCCCGCTGAAGTTGGCTTGCTTTCTGTAAGTAAAACAGAATTAGCAGCCGGACTAAAAAATGTTGAAAGCTTTAATAAACAATATTGTCATGAGTATGCTGT
>Ga0157372_10005097_pt1 | contig 13966 bp, 8 predicted proteins | sample C55metaG_FD_115307 | JGI IMG/M metagenome (GOLD analysis project Ga0157372, IMG submission 115307) | Corn rhizosphere microbial communities from Kellogg Biological Station, Michigan, USA - C5-5 metaG | ecosystem: Host-associated > Plants > Roots > Rhizosphere > Soil | place: USA: Michigan... | reverse complement strand
TCCAGTAAATGTGGTCCAAGATCATAACTTATGCCACTGGCTGGTAGAGGTTCTTCTTTAAAGTACTTCTGACTTATTTCTTTTCTGTATCGGTCAAATCTAAAATGAACTTCAATCAATTCGCCCAGTTTACCTTGTTCAAGTATAGTTTTAACAGACTGAAAATCAGAATCCCATCTCCTGTTTTGATAAACCATTACTTTACAACCTTTTTCTTTTCCGAGAGCAAATAATTCTCTCGCCTGTTCAGACGTTGCAGTAAAAGGTTTCTCTACTAAAACGTGTTTGCCTGCTTCAAGCGCCAGCTTTGCATGTTCATAATGTAAGTGATTGGGAGTATTTACTATTACCAGTTCAATTTCGGGATCAGCAAATAAAGCTTCTATTGTATCATAGCTTTTAATTTGAGGATATCGGTGAGCAGCTGTCTTCCGGCTTCTTTCGGTTACAGCATGAAATTGAAAATAAGGACTAGTATGGATGAATGGAGCATGAAATACTCTTCCAGACATTCCATAAGATAAAATTCCGGTGACTATAGGTTTTTCCATCAGAATATGTATTTAAAAGCAAAGGGACACTTTTGGTATCCCTTTGGCTGATTAACGAGTTAATTTTATTACTGTTTTTTAAAAATTAAATTCCTTTTCTATTAGGAATTCAAATTTCAAAATTATGCCAGGTTCCGTCCTGCGTTTACAATTCCGTAAACTGTACGTATTACTAATTTGCTTAATACAGATTGTTGTTCTTCTGTTACAGCACCCTCATTTAATTTTTGCAATGCATAATGTTGTATAAGAACCAGCGGTAACACAATTTTTTCACGTAAAGCAATTGATCGGCGTTCAACCGGATATTGCTCCATTAATTCATTTGTTCCTGTTAATTCAAGCAATAAAGATTTTGTAAGGTCGTACTCGTTTTTAAGAACCTCCCAAAACGCTCCGAACTGTTTATCCTTAGACAAATAAGTAGTGATTCTGAAGTCGGCTTTGCACATAGACATCATACAATTGTCCATCATGGTTTTAAACTGCCCGGAAGTATTATAAAGATTTTTAACCTCTTCCCATACACCTTGTTCTTTAGCAGTTTTTAAAGCTGTTCCAACTCCATAAAATCCAGGAATATTTTGCTTTAATTGACTCCACGCTGTAACGAAACTAATCGCTCTCAGATCTTCCAGTTTAAGCTCTCCTCCTGAATTACGTTTTACTGGTCTACTGGATATGTTAATGTGTGAAAGATGTTTTAAGGACTTAACTTCTCCAGATATTTTAAGAACAAAGGATCTTCTCTTAGTGTAACAAAAGCATTATGACTAGCAGACGCCATAGACTGAATCAGATCTTTTTGCTTTTGAGTAAAGGTGTTTTTGTCACTCTTTTCCAAAGCATTAACTAAGCCAGCATTAATCATTTGTTCAATATTATGATGTGCTGTATCGAAAGATCCGTATTGGCTACTGATGGTTTGCCCCTGGATAGTTAGCTGAATATTATCATTAGCAATTTCTTTACCCATTGTAGCATAAAAACGATGAGTTTTACCACCGCCACGTGCAGGAGGCCCGCCACGTCCGTCAAAGAATGCCAATTGGATTCCGTATCTTCTTGCAAGTGAAGTTAGTTCAGCTTTTGCTTTGTAGATAGACCAATTTGCCATTAAATAACCACCGTCTTTTGTACTATCAGAGAAACCAAGCATGATCACCTGCTTATTACCTCTTTTTAACAGATGCTCTTTGTAGAATTCATTGGTATACAAAGTTTCCATTACTGCAGAGGCAGAGGAAAGATCCTGTACTGTTTCAAATAAAGGAACAAAATCAACACTTAATTCATCCTTCTTCCAACCGCTCCATAAAAACAGATTGATTAACTGAAGGATATCGGATGCTTTCTGACAGTTACTGATTATGAAACGATGAGAAGCTTTCTCACCTCCTGCATATTGCATGCGTTTCATTAATCTGATAGTTTGCAAAGTATCTTCAGTAAGGCTATCAAACCCTTCCGATTTTACTTCATCTTCATTAAAAGCGATATTTTTTACTTTCTCAGCTTCCTCTAATTCATCATATCCTTCTACTACCGGTTTTTGAAGCAAGGAACGTACAGCCTGATGTGCCTTACGCAATACCCGGCTATCCTGACGAATATCCAGCGAAGCAAAATAACATCCAAAAATCCTTACTTTACGGATCAGGTCATCAACATTATCTACGAAAAGATTATCATGTGCACGTTCTAGTACTCCTTTGATAGCTTCAAGATTCTCCAGAATTTCTGCTTGCAGATCAACAGGATTTTCTACCCTTGTAAAACTGTTCTGATAAAACAATTCCTGCAAACGTGACATATAGGTTTCTACACCGCGGAAAGTGATACGGCGTTTTAAATCGCGAAAATCACGGTAGTAGCATCTGAAAATTATTTCACGCAGAAGTTCAGACACCTCTTTAGTAATTTGACAGGTTACATTAGGATTTCCATCCCTATCCCCTCCTGGCCAGAAACCAAGTTCTATTAATTGATGCTGATTAAATGATACTCCTTCTATTTCATTCTCTACTTCTTTTTGAAGTGCTGAAATAACTTTATAGAAAACGTTCTCCAAAAACCAAACCAGGCTCGCAGCCTCATCAACCGGCGAAGGCTTGCTTTTGTTAAAGAAAGGAGTTTTACCCAATTGCTGTAAAAGCAAATGAATGGTGTTAATGTCGTTGGTTTTTAATGCTTCGGTTAGATCTGTTATAATTGCCAGTACTCTTCCCGGATAAAACTGAGTTGGATGAGCGGTTAATACTAATCTTAAAGAAAACTCTTCCAGTTTCTTCTTAATCTCGGCCTTCATTTCCGGATTAGAAGCTGCCTGCTGAAGTAAAAAAGCTAAAGCATTTTCTTCTGCACTATTAGTTTTATGAAATGCAGAATCTTCAACGGCGTCAAATAGTACAACTTGCCTCTCTATATATTGAATAAACCTGAATAAAAGGTCAATTCTGTCTGTAGATTGTACATACTGCTCATATTGTCCGAAAAAACTTTCAATAATATCTGAAGGGGCTAAATTTTGCTTGACACCTTCTTCGCAATGTGAAGTGAAAAATGGTAGCAAGGTACCTGTGTGTTTTACCTTGTAAAATGGAAGTGTAAGGAATAAGCTGTTGTAGAGTTCAAACCGCGTTACTACTTCACTCGCAAAAAGCGCTTCTTTCTGACTTAATTTCATTTAATAATTGCTATGAGCTAATAGCTAACAAAAATAATAGCTTTATAGTGATACCAAAATTTATGAGTACGAAAAACTAACTTTTTTTAACTTTTCCAGCAACATTTTGACATTTTATTAAAAAAGAGGTATTTTTTTAATAATACTATTAGAGATATTAAGTTTTTAAACAAACTATATAAGTAGCTTCAAGCCAGGCAGATTAAAGCTACTTATTATTATATTGTCTAAAATTATCCGGAGAATTCATTAATAACACAAAAAGTAAGCAAGCAACAATCCTATGTTTGCGATAGAAGATTTATTTATCAGTCTTTTTTACAACCTCGGTTTGTGGTATTTCTTCAGCTTTAACCTCTGTTTTACTGGTGGTTTCTGAGACTTTGGCAGTATTTGTTTCCGGCTTTTTTTCTACTGTTTCCTTTTTTATCGGTTTTGCTTCTGCTGCCACGTTACTTACCGGAGCTTTTGGCTTCAAAGCATCAAGTTCTTGTTGCAGAACTTCATTTTTAGACGACAAGGTTTTCCCTTCAGATTTTAAATAAGTAATTACTGTATTTAACTTACTTAATTCATTGTTTAAACTGTCAACAATGTTCTTCCTACTATTCAGTAAAAGTATTAGGCTGTCAGATTTATTTTGAAGAAGTTTAACAATGCCGTTATTGGCATCAACGGTACCTTGCAAACGAGCAAGTTTAACTTCCATTTGCTGAAAATTCTCGGTTTTCGCTGCAAGTAACTTTTGCAAACTATCAATTTGAACAGTCATTTTTTCGACAGCTTCTTTTCTGCTTTGAGCTGTAGCATTTCCGAAAGCGAATCCCAGCAGGGAAAACACTAATGCGCTCATTCTTAATACCTTCATAGTCGTATTCTTTTTAAATACTACGGTTAGCGATTCTATTTGTTGTATTATTTTAATAACGAAAGTGGAAAAGTGAACTGTTTTACATCACTGAGAAAACGTCATTGAACACGAAAATTTTCAGGCCGGTATAGGTTTATTTTCACAGCTAAACTTTGTAAAACTTTTAAGAGAAAAAAGACTCCATCTTCCCAATTATAATGCAATCGTTATCGGCATCGATTGCGTGAATTTATTCCCGTTAATTCAATTTTTTCTCATTCCCTGTTTTTATCTTGAACTTCATAACCAATTCTCTACCTTCTATTTACTTCAGTTTAACCAATTAATCCTAAAAACCGATGAAAATGAAAACAAAACCAATGAGAATCTCAACACAAATTTTTCGAATCACTGCAATTATCACGTTAATGGTATTCATTACCTTAAGTTGTAAGAAAGGGGAAAATCTGACTTCAAACTCAGATAGTAGCGTAACAGAAGCAACTGAAAAACAATTAGCCTCAACATTAGCCTGCTTAGCAAGGGGATGGGCTTCGCAAAATGGAGGAACAACAGGCGGTGGCGATGTAACGCCTACAGTTGTTTCAACTTACAGTGCTTTAAAAGCAGCTATTACAAATACCAATGTTAAAGTAATACAAGTGAGTGGCACAATAACTATACCTTCCGGAGGGAGAATCAGCTTTCAGGACCAGTCAGGAAAAACAATATTTGGCTCTGCGGGTGCTAAACTTGTTTCTACCGATCAAACACAGGCAAACTCTGGCATTATCTATATTAAAAGATGCAGTAATATCATTATCCGCAATCTGATCTTTGAAGGTCCGGGTGCATACGATACTGATGGCTGGGATAATGCTACTTTAGATGCCTGCACAAATGTATGGGTTGATCATTGCGAATTCCGTGATGGATTAGATGGCAATTTTGATATTAAAAACACCTCTGATTATATCACCGTTTCCTGGTGTAAATTCACTTACCTGAAAGCACCAACCCCGGGTGGTCCGGGTGGTTCTAACGATCACAGATTTTCCAATTTAATTGGATCCAGCGATACGGCTACCGGCGACAGAGGACACCTTCGTATTACTTTTGCCCGCTGCTGGTGGGCTCCAGGCTGCGTTGCCCGTATGCCGCGTGTTCGTTTCGGAAAAGTTCATGTAGTAAACAGCTATTTTAACAGTACTGCAAGCAGTTCTTGTATTCAGGCAGGTTTCGAAGCTAATTTGCTGATTGAATCAAATGTATTTGAAGGAGTTAAAAACCCAATAGATCTGATGAGCAATACAGCAACTGCGGTTCAATCGAAAAACAATATTTTCACTAGTGTTAGTGGAAATACTTCAGGTAACGGAGTTACCGCCTTTACACCACCTTACACTATTTCAGTTATCAGCGCTTCCTCCGTAAAATCAACTGTTACAGCTTCTAGCGGAGCCGGAGCTACTTTAAGCGGTAATAGCTGTACTTCTATTTAAGAGGTATTATTGAATAATCTAATCAATTAACAAAACTGAATTGTAAACGGATTACATAACCTGAAGCTGGCTTGTTAAGAGCAGAAATAGATTAGGTGGTAAATGAATATGGTCAGAGGCTGATTCAGAGATGATTCGGCCTCTTTTTGTATATAAAAATTTAAAAAAGCTTCAATTGCTTTGAATCATCAACATTCCTTTGTTTAAACTCCATCTCCCCAAAATTAGAAAGGGAAATACCAAGTAAACGAACCCTCTGCCCCTCCAAAAATGTTGAGGCTAACAATTGTTTAGCTGTAGAGCTAATAGTTTCAAAATCTGCTACAGGATTGATAAGAGATTTATTTCGGGTAATTTGCCTAAAGTCGTTATATTTTATCTTAACCGTTATTGTTCTCCCTTTCAGGCTTCGCTTATTTAAACGTTCGCATACCAGCATAGCTATCTTATCTAAATTTTCCTCCATCTCTTCCATAGTGGTAAGATCATAAGGAAAAGTATCTTCTGCAGCAAGTGATTTTGTTTCTCTATGTGGTTGTACCTGTCGTTCGTCAATTCCTCTTACAATTTTAAAATAAAAACTTCCCGACTTTCCGAAATGTCGTACTAACTCATTTTCTGATAATTTTTTTAAATCGGCACCGCTATGTAATCCCATACTTTTCATTTTAGCAGCCGTTACCTTGCCTACTCCATGAAATTTTTCAACCGCAAGATTTTCCATAAAAGCTTCAATGGAAGAAGGTCCTATGAAAGTTAGTCCATCCGGCTTATTGATGTCTGATGCTATTTTTGCTACAAACTTATTGATAGAGATACCTGCAGATGCGGTTAGGTTAAGTTCTTCTTTAATAACTGCTTTAATTTGTCCGGCAATTTCAAGGGCAGAACCAATAGCTAATTTATCTTGTGTTACATCAAGATACGCTTCATCTAATGATAAAGGTTCAATTAAATCAGTATATCTGCTGAATATTTCACGTATCTTCCTTGAAACTTCTTTATAAACATCAAAACGTGGCCGGATAAATAAAATCTGAGGACAAAGTTGTAATGCTTGTTTTGATGACATAGCCGAACGTACTCCATATTTTCGTGCTTCATAGCTTGCTGTTGCTACAACGCCTCCTCTTCCCTCTGGTGAACCACCTACGGCAATGGGCTTTCCCCGATATTCAGGATTATCTCTTTGCTCTACTGAAGCATAAAAAGCATCCATATCAATGTGAATGATCTTACGAAAACTTACCGGGGAAATACTTTCCATTGATAACAAATATAAGTTCCAGATAACTTATTCAACGAAAGAGATAAGAGTTTGGTAGGCTGATCAGGAGCATTTGTTATTAAAATGTTACAGCAATAATGAGCAGACTTTGCAACAGCAAAACTTATGAAATGCATATTTGCTTAGGAGTATCCTAATTAATAACCAATTTTAAAATATGAGAATAAATAAGTTAACCGTACTTGTGGCTCTTTCTTCAATAACTGCATTACCTGCTCAAGGAATTGCATTCACAAAGACTGGCCTGGTTAGCAAAACTGTAGCTTATAAAGCAACAAAGGAATACAATATAGCTGAACATGGGGCTGTTGGTGATGGCAAAAGGTTAAACACCAAAGCTATTCAATCTGTACTCAATCAATGTTCTTCCAATGGAGGCGGAACTCTGGTAATACCGAAAGGTGTTTTTCTGAGTGGATCACTCTTTTTAAAGCCCGGAGTAAATATAGAAATGAAGGAAGGCGCTGTATTAAAAGGATCAACAGATATTAATGATTATCAAAAACTAACCACCCGAATTGAAGGGCATTTTGAACCATGGAGAGCTGCTTTATTAAACGGAGACCATATTGATCATCTGCGGATAACCGGTCCGGGTACTTTTGATGGCAGCGGTCATCCTTTTTATAAAGAATTTTACAGCAGGCGTGATGCTATCAAAGGGACAAAGAATTTAGACGTAGAGCGGCCAAGGCTTACCTTTATTCAAAATTCAAAAGATGTAAAGATAAGTGGGATTCATTTCCTCAATTCTGGCTTCTGGAACTTGCATCTCTACCATTGCCAGGATGTTATGGTTGAAAAATGCCGGTTTGAAGCACCTTCTGGTCCCACACCAAACCGTGGTCCAAGTTCTGATGGAATTGATGTAGACAGTTCTCAGGACATTACTATTAAGGGATGCTCCTTTTCTGTTGGTGATGATTGTATTGCCTTAAAAGGATCAAAAGGACCTTTTGCTATGGAAGACAAGGATAGCCCGGCTGTAGAACGTGTTCATATATACGATTGCGTTTTTGAAGCAGGGGGCGGAATTGTAACCTTCGGAAGTGAAGCAACCATAGTTCGTGATGTAGATGTTAAGCATTGTACCACAAAAGGCCCCACGGTACTTCGATTAAAACTTCGCCCTGATACTCCTCAGCAATACGAAAATGTTAGCTTAAGCGATATCACTATGGATAATGGAGGAGTTATTTTTAAAATCTCACCATGGACACAATATTTTGATTTAAAAGGTCAGGAACCTCCTAAATCGTTTGTTAGAAACGTAAAGATTTCAAAAATCAGGGGAACAGGTGGCTCGTTCGGACAAATTACAGAACATGATAAAGCTGAAATATCTGATATTGTACTGAAAGATGCAGATTTGAATTTAAAAAGTACCGAATTGCAACTTGGGAATGTAAAAGGTCTGGTATTCAAAAAGGTTAAAGTGAATGGAAAGCTAATGACAGCTACATCTCCTGCTCAGAAAGAAAAAAAGTAAGTAAGAGATCTTGCTATAAAATAAAACCTTCATGAACTGAATTTGACAAACGGAGAATGAAAGTGGTTTGAAGATTCTTTGTGCCCATTGACTAAGCGAAGCGATCTATTTGGGGCCTTAAGAAACAATAAATACTCTATAAACAAATTAAACTTTCATAAAAAAAGCCTGCAGCTATGGGAGCTGCAGACTAACCTAAACCTTATCACAATTATAGCACAAAGATAATATCTATAAAATGAAGATTTGATGAAGTTTTATAAAAAAAATGTAAAAAAGTAATAGATGGTTGATAATAAAGACAGAAGAATCAGCATTAGTGAATAAAAATTCTATTTCTAAGAAAAATTATAGATGTTTTTATATAATCTAATAGTTTCTAAAACTCCTCTCCCTTTTTCTTCGTAAGTTTAATAAGCACAAACATCACTATCACTGATAAAAGAGACATTAACAAGTAACTATAGCTAAGATTATACTCATCCTTAGCAGGCAGGATCGTCACAACTCCATAACTAAGAAAAGAAACAATCACGTAAGTTATTCCGCCGGTTAATCCGCTTGCTATGCCAGCATTTTTAGGGAATCTGCCAAGACAAAACGTGAAGTAGTTGTTAAAAATATAGCCGGCGGTAATATGTATAAGAAAAGCAAAAAATATCAGCGAATATAAATTTTGAATGAATGAAAGACTGGCAATCATTACCCCGATAAAAATCAGCTGTAATACCAGGTTCAGGCTTATTTTTTTAATAAAAGGGTGATTAATTGTTGCTTTACCAGCAAAGCCGCCGACCATCCAGGCAAAGCCCAGTAATAAAGAACAATAGCCGGAAATTACAGGCGAAAAGTGAAAATGATTTTCTACAATGAAAGGACCGGTCATGTTGTACACCATAATCATAGAATAAGCTAAACCAAGCATTACTATTCCAAAACTAAAACTTGGTGTCTTAATCATTTCAACATATACCTGAGAGATCTTCTCTATATTAAATTCTGAGAAATGTCGAAGAGTTTCTCCACTAAAAAAAAACTCAAGTGTACCAAGAACAATAGCCAAAACCGCCAGGAAATAAAAATTCGATTCCCATCCAAAAGCAGTTTGCAAATACCCACCGATAAAAGGAGCTATAATTGGCCCGCTAGACCAAATAATGGTAAACAAACTTAAATAATGCTTCCTTTTATCGCCCTCGTAAACATCCACAAAAAAAGCTCGTTTTGCTACCACTATACAAGCTACTGTAATACCATGAATAATACGCATCAGATAAATGAGATAAATATTATGTGTATTAGCAATAACAAGACAAGACGCAGCAAAAACAGCAAGGCACCACAAACTCAACTTGTACCTTCCAAAACTGTCAACAATACTGCCAATGAAAAGCTGAGAAACGCCGTAACTTATTAAAAATAGGCTTAAAGTTAATTGAACCTGATTGTTGCTTACCCCTATTCCTGACGCCATTGTAGGCAATGATGGAATGTAAATATCGGTTGCAAAACCTGAAAGTGGGATGAGCGCAAAAGCAAGCAAAGTAGCAATTCCCTGATTTTGTTCTTTAAGATTTTTCCTTTGTGGATGAATAGCAGGCATCATGTCCAACAAAATTATCTTTTTTTAAAAGCTTTACTTCTAAGTTTCAACACATGAAAATGTCATAATATCCCATTCATTTTTTTACAAATACTTAAAAAATAACACTAGAACAGCTATAAACTTATTTTCTTCAACAGCTGTAGTAGCCACAAACATCTCGTTTATTGTATGTATAGAATAAATAATAATTGAAACCCTGGAAATAGGATTGTCGTAATGACAACATTCTACTTTTAATATTTTAAATGAGGGGAAAGATTACTTCGGGAGGTATAGGAGTTTTTATTCTTATAACTAGTCTAATTAGTTCGGCGCTATCTGTAGCAAAATATGGCAACTTTGATATTGAATTATCTGTATTAGCTTGTTTCTTTCTAACAGGCATGTGGTTTCTGCTATATAAATCTAAAGCTAATACCAATTTAACAAGTCGTGCTATTCCAATTCTGGTTTTTACAATAAATCTCATTTATTTTCATCACCAGCTACAAAGCCCTGATTTCAACTCCATAGATTTATTTCATCCCCGTAGTAATAAGTTATCTTTAGTAACACCGGTTTGTTTCTCGTTAATAGCCTTAGCTATTTTCTTTAAACAGAGCTTACGTACAATCCTGCCCTTTCAAGTAGTTGCTTTTTTTGTTTTCTTTCTAAACCTTATTTGTGCAGAAGGCATGTTACTGCACTCTAATTCAATAGACTATATTTTCGAATCCATATCAATGTTTTTAAAAGTGATAGGATTTTTAGTGATAAGCAGCGGTTTTATTAGTATAAGCAGAGATGAAGGTTTTGCAAGAATATTTTTTTCAGACTTACTGGGAGGTAAAATTGCAAGAAAAGCTATTGCTTATATTATCATAATCCCCGTTTTATTAGGCTTTTTGAGACTTTATGGAGAGCAATCATTACTTTTTGATGCAGTTGACGGAGTTTCGCTAATGGTTGGTGGAACTACTTTTCTGATAGCTCTGCAATTGTTTTTTGGAGCAGAAAAGTTGAATGCAATCGATCAAAAGAGAAAAGAACACGAAGAGGAAATAACCAATAAAACACATGAACTCGAGAAGTCAGAATTCCTGCTTAAGGAAGCGGGAAAGCTGGCTAAAGTTGGTGGATGGGAAATTTATATTTCAGAAATGAAACCCAGATGGAGTGCTGAAGCACTTGTTATTAGAGAACTGGATGGAAACTCCCTGGAATTTGAAGAAGCACTTAAGTCATATTCCGACGAAACCCGGGAAGAACTTTTAATACATTTTAATGATGCTGTTAAACATGGAACGCCTTACGAGCTGGAAGTGCTGATGCGCACGGGAACGGGCAGACAGATTTGGGTAAGAGTTAAAGGAGAAGCCATGTATAAAAATGGCTCTATTGTGGGCGTAAGAGGAGTTTTACAAGATATTAACGAATCTAAACTAAAAGAACTTGCGCTTCATGAAACAGTAACAGCTCTAACCAATGCTGAAGCAGAGATAACGAAACGGAAAAAACTTTTCAAAACACTGGTAGAGCAAGGTTCGGATTTATTTGCTTTACTTGATGATACAGGTGCATTCAAATATTTGAGCTCCAACAACTCAAAAATACTGGGTTATAACGAGGATCAACTATTACACAACAATGCTTTTACAATGATACATCCTGACGATGTTGAAGCAGTAAAAGAAAAATGGGAAGAACTATTACATCAGACTGAAAAGCACATAACGGTTGAATACCGATATAAAACAGCTGAAAATAAGTGGATATGGTTGGAAACTCAGGCTTCGAATCATCTCAATGATCTGGCTATTGAGGCTATAGCTATTACATCCAGGGAAATTACTGAAAGGGTTGAAAAGAATCATCTGTTGGAAAAAAGCACCAGACAGTTCCGTGCCCTTTTTGACAACAATACCGACCTGGTTTATTATCATGATGTTAATGGTTATATTTTAGATGTTAATGCTGCAGGTTCTGCTGCAATTGGAATCTCTAAAGAGGAAGTTCTTAACAAACATATTGCTGATTTTACTCACCCTCGCTATTTAGGTACAGCCTTAGAAGCTGTAAAAGGTGCATTGCAAGGGGAAACACGTTCGTATGAAAGTGCTATGCTTCGTCCGGATGGAACAGTTGTAGACCTGGAATTGAAAAAGATACCGGTAATTGTTGACAACAAAACTATCGGAATGTATGCCATAGCTAAAGATGTTACTCAGCAAAAACAATTTTTAGAAACTATTCAGAATCAATCAGAAGCACTACAGCAGATGAATGAAGAGTTGACTTCTCAGTCGGAGCACCTGCTAACTCTTAACCGTGAGATCCTTTGTCAGAAAGAAGAAGCTGAACAAGCAAGAAAACGTGCAGAGATAGCCATGCGTGAAGCAGAAAAAGCAAACCAGGCTAAAAGTATTTTCCTTGCTACAATGAGCCATGAAATTCGAACTCCAATGAACGGAGTAATCGGAATGACTTCACTATTAGAGCAAACCCAATTAGATACTGAACAAAGAGATTACGTAAAAACAGTTAAGCACAGTGGTGATGCATTGCTTTCTGTTATTAATGACATTCTGGATTTTTCAAAAATTGAGTCGGGACACATGGATCTGGAAGAAATTGATTTTGATTTCAGAAGCTGTATTGAAGGGGTAATGGATTTGCTGGCCACAAAAGCAAGCGATCAGGAACTGGACCTGCTCTATTTTATTGACCCCAATATACCGTTAAATCTTAAAGGTGATAGTTTAAGAATTCGTCAGATACTGATAAACCTGATTAATAATGCTCTTAAATTTACACAAAAAGGTGAAGTGCTTGTAAAAGCCTATCTGGCTAAATTAAGTGAGGAAGAAATAGAATTAACTATAGCTGTTAGCGACACAGGAATAGGTATTCCGGAAGACAAGTTAAATCGTTTGTTTAAAGCATTTTCGCAGGTCGACTCATCCACTACCCGTCAATACGGAGGTACAGGTTTGGGGCTCGTGATCAGCGAACGCCTGATTGACCTTATGGGAGGCCAGATAAAAGTGCAAAGCGAGCTCGGTAAAGGAACCTGCTTCTCCTTCAATATAAAAATCAAGCCATCAAAACAAACAAAACAGCTTACCTGCTCGGGTGCCGAAGATATTGCTGGTAAAAAAGTGCTTGTTGTTGATGACAATCAAACTAACCTTTGCATTCTGAAAACTCAGCTCGAAAACTGGAGCTTAGTGCCCACCCTGGTTTCATCCGGCAAAGAAGCGCTTAGCTCAATTAAAAATTCTTCCGATTTTGATCTGATCATCACTGATATGAGAATGCCTGAGATGACGGGTATTGAATTGGCTGGCAGGCTTAAAACTGAGAAAATATCTACTCCGATAATTCTCCTAAGTTCAACCGGCGATGAAAGCATGAAGAAATATCCCGATTTGTTTAATGCTGTACTATCTAAACCTGTTAAGCATACTCAACTTTACGAGCTGATACAAAATCAACTTCGTGATAACAAGGGCCAGAAGCAAGAAGTTGTGAAGGAAAAAAAATCAGTCCTTAATGAGGATTTTGCTGCAGAACACCCTTTAGAGATTTTACTGGCAGAAGACAATTTAATTAACCAGAAACTGGCAGTGCGGATATTAAACAAGTTAGGCTACAATCCAGATATTGCTCATGATGGACAGGAAGCTGTTTATATGCTTGACAAGAAAAAATATGATCTGATATTGATGGATATTCAAATGCCAAACATGGATGGATTAGAAGCGACAAGAGTGATAAGATCTACCAGAGATTTTCAACCTCAAATATTAGCAATGACCGCCAATGCTTTCGCTGAAGATAAAGAAGCTTGTTATGCTGCGGGAATGAATGGATATCTGTCAAAACCAATACAGCTGGAAGCATTTATGGCATCTTTAAAGGAAATAGCGGAAATAACAAGATAAGATAGTTCCCGGTCTATGCTCAGCACTGTCCTTAGACTTTAGCGAAGCGATGTCTAAGGATTTATTAATGA
>Ga0157372_10005096_pt1 | contig 13966 bp, 15 predicted proteins | sample C55metaG_FD_115307 | JGI IMG/M metagenome (GOLD analysis project Ga0157372, IMG submission 115307) | Corn rhizosphere microbial communities from Kellogg Biological Station, Michigan, USA - C5-5 metaG | ecosystem: Host-associated > Plants > Roots > Rhizosphere > Soil | place: USA: Michigan... | reverse complement strand
GCCGCTAACCGGCGAGATCATTCTGCTCGTCGTCGCCGCGCTGCCGCTCTATTTCTACTACCAGCGCAAGAGCGGCTGGCACGACTTCGGCCGTCAGCTCGCCGGCGCGTGGTGGCTGATTGCGTATCTGCCGGTAATCGCTCTGGTGTCGTGCCTTGGCAGCAAGCAGTTCGGCGGGCGCGACGTGATTCCTTTCGGCTGGGATCTCGCGCTGGTGGCCGCCATCGGCGTCGGGTTTTATTTCTGGGGCGTTTCGGCCGGCTGGCGCACGCCCGCGGTCGAGGCCGCGCACGGGGAAATTCCGCCGCTCGATTCGGCCTCGGAACTTCCGGAAGCCATCGATCGGCAATAACCCGCCGTCGATCCCCAATGAGTGCCGTCGCACACTGTCAGCGCGTGAAAACGGAGCGAGAATCGCACACCCTCGCACCCGGAAGGAGCGCGTCATGACCCAACGATCGATCGCCTGGATTGCCGCCGCTGCGGCGCTCGTGTTCGCGACGAATGCTTCGTCGCAGGATCTCGGCGCGGTGACCGGTGGCATGGACTTGAGCTCGATGTCATCCGGCAGCGCGGGAAATGCCGCGGGTATCCTGCAGTTCTGCATCAGCAACAACTATCTCACCGCCAATGCGGCGGGCTCGATGAAGGATCGGCTGGTCAGCAAGATCGGCGGGGCCGACGCGGCGCATCAGGACACCGGCTACGCCGACGGCGCCAATGGCACGCTCATCGGCCGCGATGGCAAGTCGGTGGACATCACCAAGATGGGCAGCCTAGAAAGCAACCTGACGCAGAAAGCGTGCGCCGCGGTGCTCGACCACGCATCTTCGCTGCTCTGACGCATCCAATCCCGGCGCCGGATCAACCGGCGCCGATGAAGCGCTTCACTTCGTCCGGACCGAACGGCCAGCCGAGTTCGCGGCCGGTGGCTGCGTCGCGCAATACCGGGATGCGATCACCATAGCGCGCCTCGAGCGCCGCATCCTCGTCGATCCACACGCTTTCGAACTCCGGTACGCGCGCGGCGGCGAGCACCGCGAGCGCTTCGTCGCAGAGTTTGCAGTCATCGCGCTGGTAAAGAATCAGAGACATGGGCCGGCGGCGGGAGCGGGCGCGTAGAATACCGCCCTCGCCGCCCATACCTTCCTTTCATGGCCGTCAGCGTTTTCGACCTTTTCAAGATCGGCATCGGACCTTCGTCTTCGCACACGGTCGGCCCGATGCGCGCGGCGGCGCGTTTCTGCCAGCGCTGGCTCGATGAGCCCGGCATTCTCGATCGTGTGCGTCGCATCCGTTGTGAGTTGTTCGGTTCGCTCGCGCTGACCGGTCGCGGACACGGCACCGACAAGGCGATCCTGTGTGGATTCGAAGGCGAGTGGCCGGACAAGATCGATCCCGACTCGATTCCCGTGCGTCTGAAGCGCATCCGCGCCGAGAAGAAGATTCGCATCCTAGGACGTCACGAGATTCCGTTCGACGAAAAAGCCGATCTCATCTTCAACAAGCGCCAGAAACTTCCGTACCACTCGAACGGCATGCGCTTCAGCGCATACGGCGATGACGGCGAGCTTCTTGCGACGCGCGATTACTACTCGGTCGGCGGCGGTTTTGTCGTCAACCAGGACGAAGCGGCCGAAGACCGCATCGTCAAGGACAAAACCGCGTTGCCGTTTCCGTTCCACTCGGGCGACGAACTTCTGAAGTTCTGCGAAGAGAGCGGCAAGACCATCGCGGGCATCATGCTCGCGAACGAGAAAGTCTGGCGCAGCGAAGCCGACATCCGATCCGGATTGCTCACGATCTGGCACGCGATGCAGGGTTGCGTCGCGCGCGGCATGCGCGAAGGCGGCACGCTTCCTGGCGGATTGCACGTGAAGCGACGCGCGCCGGCGATGCTGGCCGATCTCGCCGTGCGCCCGGAAGCGGCGCTGCGCGATCCGCTGACGATCCTCGACTGGGTCAACCTCTATGCGCTCGCCGTCAACGAGGAAAACGCCGCCGGCGGCCGCGTCGTCACCGCGCCAACCAATGGCGCCGCCGGCATTGTCCCTGCCGTGATGCATTACTACGAGCGGTTCTGTCCCAAGGCGAACGAGGACGGCCTCATCGATTTCCTGCTGACCGCCGGCGCGATCGGAATTCTCTACAAGGAAAACGCCTCGATTTCCGGCGCCGAAGTCGGCTGCCAGGGCGAAGTCGGTGTCGCGTGTTCCATGGCCGCCGGCGGACTCGCCGCCGCGCTGGGCGGCAGCATCTACCAGGTCGAAAACGCTGCCGAAATCGGCATGGAACACAACCTTGGCCTCACCTGCGATCCGATCGGCGGCCTCGTGCAGATTCCGTGCATCGAGCGCAACGCGATGGGCGCGGTCAAGGCGATCAACGCGCAGCGCATGGCCGCGCGCAGCGACGGCAAGCATCGCGTGTCGCTCGACAAAGTCATCAAGACCATGCGCGACACCGGCCGCGACATGAAGGACAAGTACAAGGAAACCTCGCGCGGCGGCCTCGCCGTCAACGTCATCGAGTGCTAGAACGGTCCCCTCTCCCGCTTGCGGGAGAGAGCGAGGGCGAGGGCAAGCCGGCCAGACCTACCAAGAGCGGCCCTCATCCGCCTCCGGCACCTTCTCTCGCTGGCGGGAGAAGGAAAATCGCAGCTCCCTTTGATGCCCGCCTCAATCCGGTAACTCGATCGTCGCCAACAACGGCAAATGATCCGATGCAATCCGCGCCCGCCTACTGCGATGCGCTTCGACTTTCATCAGCATTACGCCCGGCAAGACGAAAACACGGTCCAGCGGCAACACCGGCGCGATCGACGGAAACGTATTCGGCGCGGCAGCGCTACCGAAATACTCGATACACGCCTTCAATTCGCGACTACGCGCGCGTCGAGCGTTGAGATCACCCGCGAGCACCGTCGGCACATCGGAATGCGAACGCGCAATCTCGACCAGGCGCTCGATCTGCCAGCGCCGTTCCGCGCTGCGCAAGCCCAAATGCGTTGCGATCACGCGCAATCTCGATCGACCAAGGCCGACGACACACTCGAGCGCCCCGCGCGGCTCGTAATCGCCGACCGCCAGCGAATGATCGACGCGCTCCACGATCGGCCAGCGACTCAGCACCGCATTGCCGAACGTGCCGCCGGCAAGCTGCATCGTCGTCATCGTTGCGAGATGAAATCCGGTTTCGGCGCGAAGATGCTCGTGCACGTCGACGCCGAACACCGGTGAAAGCACTTCCTGCAACGCGATGATGTCGGCGTCGAGCTCGCCGATGACGTCCAGGATGCGCTGCGGACGGAATCGCCGATCGAGTCCGATGCCGCTGTGCAGGTTGTAGGTCGCGACGCGCAGACGGCTCATGGCCGAGCATCCTTCCGCCGTTCGCCGCGTTTGCGGTAGAAGCGCAGCAGCAATGCGACCGCCACGATCAACACGGCCGCGAAGCCCAACATCGCCCAGCTCAACGGCCGCGGGTTCGCAATGACTTCGCGCGCGCGATCGGCGAACACCGCGTAGAGCAGAATGCCGGGCAGCATGCCAAGCGCGGTGCCGATCAAAAATGGCGCGCGCGCGATTCCGGCGATGCCACCGGCGAGGCTGACGATGCTGTATGGCGCAATCGGCAGCACGCGCACGATCGCGACCGCGATCACGCCGTGCCGCGCGATGCGTTCGCGGATGTGCTCCACATGCGCATTCGCGATACGCGTCCATGCGTGCTCGGGAAAGGAGCAGCCGATCTGATGCAGCACCGCCGCGCTCGCGAGCGAACCCACCAGCGCGATCGGCGCGCCGATCAGTGGCCCGAACACGACGATCGATGCCGCGATCAGGAGGTTCACCGGAAACACCACCACGCCGCCGACGACGAAACACGCCAGCATCGTCAACATTGCGAGCGGCGAATCGCGCCAGGCGCTCAAATCATCGAGCCAACGCGGAAGGCGGCTCCAGTCGAATGCGTGTGCGCCGATTACCGCGCCGATTACGAGCGTTGCGGCGGCAACGATCGATCCCGCGATCAGCAGCCAACGCAATGCCAGGCGCTTTCGTGTGGTCGGTTGCGCGTCTATGACTTTCTTATGCCCAGGATTCGCGTTGCCGGCGCTTGTCATCGCCCCTAGCCTCCGGCGCTGCCAATCGCCTGCGGCCCCACCGATGCCTACAGCATGCCTTCGATCGGCAGCACGCGCATCAGCGAAACCTTCATGCGCTTCCATTCCGAGGTTTCCGGGTCGTGTTCGAACATGACGGGCTTGCCTTTGTCGACGGCGATCCAGCGCAGCACCGGCGCACCCGATGAAGAACCCTGCGGCTTCTGCAGTACGACATGGAATGCGTTTTCGGGTGCCGTGGCGAGGTCGAAATACTTCGCGAGCGCCGCGGCGAGATCCGGGCAATCGACGACGACGCCCATTTCGGTGTTGAGCTTGCGCGAACGCGGATCGAGATTCATCGAGCCGACGAACACCATGCGCTGATCGACGATCATCGATTTCGCATGCAGGCTTTCGCCCGATGATGTGCCGTGCGCACCGCTCTGCGGCCGGCCCGGAATCGGGCGCAGCTCGAAAAGATCGACGCCGGCTTGGAGCAGCGGAATGCGATAGTGCGCATAACCCGCGTGCACCTCGGGCTCGTCGGTCGAAGCGAGCGCATTGGTGAGGACCTTGACCGTAACGCCACGCTGTTCGAGTCCGCTCAGATAGGCGACGCCCTTGTCGCCCGGAACGAAATATGGAGAGATCAGCAGCGCCTGGTGCTGCGCGCCATCGAACATGGGCTTGAGTTGCGGAGCGATGAACGCGACGTAGTTGGTACGTTCGGGATCGACTTTGTCCGGATCGTCGGCGAGCAATGTCGCCGGTCCCCAGAACCACCTGCCCTTGCGATCGCCGGTGGGACCGTTCGGAAGTTCGTCGGAGACTTCCTGCGCGTAGTCCGATTCGGCGAATTCGCGAGCATCCTTCAACAGTGCCTGGCGCACCCGCGCGAGATCTTCGGGGCCAGCATGTATCGATGTGTACGCGGTGACTGGAAACGCCACTTTCGAATTCCAGTACGCGTCGAACATTGCCGAGATATGCGGCACGACCGGGCCGATCGCGATCACATCGAGGTCGCGGAAGTGGATCTGGTCGCCGGCATCGAAGTAGGGATCGCCGATGTTGCGGCCGCCGATGATCGCCTGCATGCCGTCGACGATGAACGCCTTGTTGTGCATGCGCCGGTTCAATCGACGTCCGTCGAGCATGAACTGTCCAAGCTTCGAGAAAGCCGATCGGTTGCGGATGCGGAACGGATTGAACAAGCGCACCTCGATGTTCGGATGCGCGTCGAGGGCATCGAGGACGTTGTCCTGTCCTTCGATGTCCAGATCATCGAGCAGGATTCGGACGCGAACGCCGCGGTCGGCGGCAGCCAGAATTCGCTGCGCGATCAAGCGGCCGGTCGCGTCGTTGTTGAAGATGAAATACTGCAGGTCCAGCGAGTGCTGCGCGTGGTCGATGAGCACGATGCGGCTCATCAATGCGTTCATGTTGCTGATCAGGGGTCGGAAACCGGATTCTTGCGCGTGGGCCGCGGCTTCTTGCTCCACGTACCGCGTCGAAGGCGTATCAGCGACCGGCGGCAGCGCGGTCGAAGGTTCGCGCGGCAGATCGGTGCGCAGAGTTGCGCAGCCGCTCGCCAGCGCGCCGAGCAAGACGAGCGCGGCGAGACGCGAAAGCGACGGATGTTTGGCGGGGTCGGGCATCATGAGCCCGCCCTATGTGCCCTTCGAATGCTGAACGCAGCGTTGCCGGCCTGACGAACGGCTCTCAGGCGGCCGCCCGCGCGACGCCGCGGCTTTCGCGCTGTTCGACAAAACGGTAGACACGCCAGCTGAGAAAGCCCAGCGTCGTCGCCAAAGCCGAGGTGATTGCGAGCGACATTGCGCTGCCCGAAACGATCGGCGAGATCGCGCCGGCAAGAATCGCGCTGATGACCAGGCTGACGAACGCCTGCACCGACGAAACCGCGCCGCGATGATGCGGAAAGCGATCCAACAGGAGCAGCGTCAGCGTCGGAAAATTCATGCCGATGCCGATCGCGTGCAAACCGACCGGCAGCACCGACCACGGAACGCGCGGCTCCGGCAACAGCGACGCGATGGCAAGATTGATCGCCGACGCTGCGAGCATGATGACGTAGCCGAGCCGCACCGTCGCCGTGCCGCTCAGCTTTCCAGCGAGACGACCGGAAAGAAACGCGCCGGTCATCATGCCGCTGATCGCCGGGATGAAGAGCCACGCGAAATGCTGCGAGTCGAGCTTGAGGATATTCAGCACGAACGCCGGCGCCGAGGCGATGTAGACGAACAGCGCGTTGAAATTCAACGTGCCGGCGAACGCGAGCGGCAGAAACGCGCGATCGGCGCCGATCCTGCGGTATGTCGTCGCGAGCTCGTCGAGTGATAGAGGCACGCGATTTTCGAGCGGATGCGTTTCCGGCAGCCAGGTGAGACAAACCAGCCACAGCGCCGCCGCGAACGCCGCGAGCAGCCAGAAGATCATCGGCCAGTGCGCGATAGCGACGACCCAGCCACCGACGATCGGGGCGATCGCCGGCGCGATGCCAAAGATCATCGACACGGCCGCCATCAGGCGTTGCGCCTCGACGCCTTCGAAACAGTCGCGGATGATCGCGCGGCCGACGATGAGCCCCGCACCGGCCGAAATACCCTGCAGCGCGCGGAACGCGAGCAGCGATCCGATCGAACTGGCGAGCGCGCAGCCGACCGAAGCGAGCACGAACACGGCGACGCCGGTAAGAATCACGCGCCGACGGCCGAGCGCATCGGAGAGTGGTCCATGGAACAGCGACATCAGCGCGTAAGCGATCATGTACACGCTGATCGTCTGCTGCATCGCGATCGGACTCGCGTCGAGATCGCGCGCGATGGCCGGAAATGCGGGGAATATCGTATCGATCGAAAACGGCCCGAACATCGCGAGCGCGGCGAGCAGCGGAGCCAGGCGGCGCCGGCGCGGTGAGACGGGGAGATTCATCGGGACGGAGACGTGGTTCGAAAATGCGGCGACGCGATTGGCGTCTGCGCGCCGGTTTGCGCTAGCATACCTTCGCAATCAGGAGATGGCATTCCTCCTCGAACCGCCGCAAGGCTGATGATGCCTGACGAGCTCCCGGAAATCGGGGCGCGCAGGCATCGTGGGCGATTCGCCGCGAGCCGCCGCCGCGTGTTTCCGGGTCCGACAACCGACCTGGGAGCGTCATGAACTTCGTCTCGTTTCTTTCCGTGGGCCTCGGCGCATTCGCCGGCGCTGTCGTGCGCTGGCTGCTCGGGATCGCGCTCAATCCGGTCCTGCCTTCGCTGCCGCTCGGCACGCTGGCCTCGAATCTCATCGGCGGGCTCATCATGGGCATCGCGCTCGGACTCTTCGCGCATTTCGAAGCGTTGCCGATCGCGTGGCGGCTCGCGATCACGACCGGGTTCCTCGGCGGCCTGACCACGTTTTCGACCTTTTCCGGAGAAACGGTCACGCTGTTTCTGCGCCAGCAGTACGGCTGGACGGCGGCAATCATTGCGGCGCATCTTTTCGGCTCGCTGCTGTTGACGCTCGCTGGCATCGGACTGACGCGACTGATACTGCGCTCGTGAACCAGGAGGCCATCGCATGAAAGGCTCATCGCTGCGCTTCTACATGCACGAGAACCAACGCCATCGCGGCGCTCCGCTGTACGAATGGTTGCTCGCCCAGGCGAAGCAGCGCGGTATCGCCGGCGGTTCGGCGTTTCGCGCCATCGCGGGCTTCGGCCGGCACGGCGTCTTGTCCGAACAGCATTTTTTCGAGCTGGCCGGGCAGTTGACCGTGCTGGTCGAGTTCATCGTTTCCGAAAGCCAGGCCGAGGAATTGCTGCGCATCGTGCGCGAGGACGGCGCTCCCTTGTTCTTTGCGCGCTTCCCGGCGGAGTTCGGGCTGGTCGAGCCAAGCCCGGCGGCGGATCGCTGAACCATCGCTGGACCGACTCACGGCCGCGCTCGGCAGGGTCATTTCGACGCGCTATTCTTTTCGCCATGCTCATCCAGGGGCTACCGATGTCACGCACACGTGCGCATGCGCGCATCGAGTCCCTTTTGAATCTTGCCGGCGTGCGCATCGACGGCGATGCGCCGAGCGATATCCGCGTGCACGATCCGCAGCTCTATCCGCGCATCCTTGCGCATGGATCGCTTGGTCTTGGCGAAGCGTATATGGACGGCTGGTGGGACGCCGACGACCTCGATGGATTTTTGTTTCGCCTGCTGGATACGCGACTCGATGAACGCGTCGGTGGACTTGAAGATGCTTGGCTCTATGTGAAATCGCGTTTTCTCAATTTGCAACGCGGAAAACGCGCCTATGTGGTCGGCGAGCGGCATTACGATCTCGGCAACGATCTGTTCGAGGCGATGCTCGGCAAGCGCCTGGTCTATAGCTGCGGCTATTGGAAAGACGCCGTCGACCTGGATTCCGCGCAGGAAGCGAAGCTCGATCTGATTTTCCGCAAACTCGGATTGAAACCGGGCATGCGCGTGCTCGACATCGGCTGCGGCTGGGGCGAAGCGTTGAAACTCGCCGCAGAGCGCTACGGCGTATCCGGCGTCGGTGTCACCGTGTCACAGGAGCAGGCCGATTACGCACGCGAAATCAGCCTTGGTTTGCCGATCGAGATCCGGCTCGCCGACTACCGCACGCTCGATGAGCGTTTCGACCGCGTTTTTTCCATCGGCATGTTCGAGCACGTCGGAGTCAAGAATTACAGGACGTATTTCGACGTCGCGCTGCGCTGCACGGCGCAGGATGGCCTGTTCGTGCTGCACACGATCGGCTCGAACGTATCGTCGAACCACACGGATCCGTGGATCGCGAAATACATCTTTCCGAATTCGATGATTCCGTCCACCGAGCAGATCGCAAATGCGAGCGAAGGCGTGTTCGTCACCGAGGATTGGCACAATTTCGGCGCCGACTACGACCGCACGTTGATGGCCTGGCGCGCGAATTTCGATCGCTCATGGTCGACGCTGCAAGCGCGTTACGGCGAGCGATTCCGCCGGATGTGGCGGTTTTATCTCTCGGCTTCGGCTGCGGTGTTTCGCGCGCGGCGCGATCAGCTCTGGCAATTGGTGATGTCGCCGCGCGGCGTGCGCGGCGGTTATCGCGCGCCGCGCTGAATCTGCAAACAAAGGCGCCATAGCTCGAACGACCGCGTCGATGGGTGCCTTGGACCCAGCATCGCGCCGATCAGCGCACGGTCTTGAACGTGTTGATCACCGTGAGATCGAAATCGGCGTCGATCTTCGCGCCGCCCATCGATGTATCGTCGATATGCAGCTTGCCGGCGAGGTGATCCGGCTGGTTGGTGGTCAAGGTGAACGCCGATGCATCCGTGCCGCCCGAATACTGCGCGAGCCCGCCGTTCACGTGGACCCAATACGCGAGATGCGGCGCGTCGCCGTAGTCCACGGTGGCGCCATCGTCGAGCGCCTGATCGGCACACGAGAGCGTCTTGCAGGCCTTGATCTTGCCGCTCATGTCGGCCGTGCTGAGATAAAGGCGCAGGATGCTCCGCGATGGCTGCATTTCATCCGGGCCGCGCACCAGCGCCGCGTGTTGGATCGCAGCTGTTTTCTTGTTGAGCACGATCGAGCCCGTGCCGTGATCCGCGGCGATCGCGGCCGTACAGGTCAACGCGAGCGCGAGCGCGCACGTGCGCAGAATCTTGCCGCTGCCATGTGTTGTCGCCATTTTTTCCGGTGACATGCGAATCGACGTCATTTCACTCTCCCAAGTGTTCATGGCCACGCATCGCTCTGATGGCACGAGCATTTCGATGTTTGAGGAACAGGGACCAAGTTTCGTTACGCACGTCATGTTTTTCAGGCCGCGCGACCGCGCGGCATGCCACCGAGCGCGTCGATCAATGCAGCGAGCGCGTTGACGGTTTCTGCGCGCGCGAATGGCAACGCAAACCGCGTCTCGGCCGCGATCGCTTCGAAATCGAGACCGAATTCGACGCGCAGAATCACCAGCTCGCGCTGGCGGCGCGGCAATGTTGCGAGCGCGCGCTCCCAGGCATCCATCTGATCGGCGCCGATCAACTGCTCGACGCGCGACGAGGGAATCTGATGTGTGCCGCGCGCGCGCAGCGAAGGACGCTCGGCCAGCAGCCGACCCCGCAATCCGACCAGCAGACTGCGATCCTGGAGACCGATTTCGTCGGCCGTGTCCTCGCCTCGCAACAGCAGGTCGCGAATCCATTCCGCAGCATCCGCTGCCGCGCGCGTGCCCGCGGGCAGGCGCTCCTGCGCCCAGCGCCGCAACAGTGCGAGGTAGCGGCCGCGCCGCGCGAGATCCAGCGCTGCGCGCGCGTTTGGCTCGGCCGGCGACGCTCGGACCCGCGTCCGATCGCGATTCGGCACCGTCACAAACATGGTCTTCTCTCCAGCTGCACTCCCCGGCGAACGATGCCGTGCGCAGCGCAACCGGTCCAATGAAAGCTCCTCACCCGGCCATACACGCTTGTTATGGTGATATGCGGCGGTGATCGCGCGATAACTTCAGGTTATAGTGGCAGCCGCCTTGGGGAGGCGCAGGCATGACCACCCGTCTGCCGTCCGCACAGATCGAATCGTTCATGGTGCTCGCGCGCGAGCTCAATTTCTCGCGCGCGGCCGACGTCCTGCACATCACGCAGCCGGCGCTGACCAAGCGCATCCAGAATCTTGAAGAAACGCTGGGCCAGGTGCTGTTCCTTCGTCTTCGCGGCGGGCTCGAACTCACCGAGACCGGGCGCATCCTGCAGCGCTATGGCGCCAGCATCGAGCATCAGGAACAGGAAGTGCTCGATAGTCTCGTCGGCGACAAGCGCGCGGACAGCGGCATCGCCGGATTCTTCCGGATCGCTGCGTTTTCGTCATCACTGCGCTCAGTGGTCGTGCCCGCGCTTGGCGTGTTGTTGCGCGCCAATCCGCGCCTGACCTGCCAGACGATCAAGGCGGAAGTGCACGAGCTGCACGACATGCTGATCGAAGGCAAGATCGACTTCTGCGTGTCGCTGTCCGAGTGCGAACGAATGGGCGTCGACAACGTTCAGATCGGCATCGAGCGCAACGTGCTGATCGAATCGGCGCGCTACGACGGACGTCCGGACTGCTACATCGATCACGAACCGCGCGACAACTTTACCGAGCGGTTCTTCCTCAGCCAGACCGGTTCGACGGTGCCGAAGATGCAGCGCGTCTATTTCGACGACATCTACGGGCTCATCGACGCCGTATCGCAAGGCATCGGACGCGCGGTCGTGCCGGTGCATCTGATCCGGCCCGAGCACGAGGTGCGCGCGGTCGCGGGTTATCGTCCGTTCGAGGTGCCGGTCCTGCTGCAATTCCACAAGCAACCGTACTACACCAAGCTGCAGCGCGCGGTCATCGATACGATGACGCGCGAATGTCCGCCGCTTCTGAGCGCGAACCGCATGCACGGCAAGGGCGGTGTCGCGGTCGCCGACGACGCGCTGATCGCAGCGAACCGCCGGCGCATGCGCACGGGACGCGACGGCACGAGCTGATCGCGGCCGAACGAACGACCGCGATCACCTAGCCACGCGTCATTGCGCGTGCGAAGTCATCGATTCCTTGGCCAGCCGCCAGGTGCCGCCTTCCTTCTGCATCGTCACCGTGCTGGTCGCCGCATTGCCGTCGCCATCCTTGCCCGAAAGCTCGAGCGTCGCGGAATCACCCTTGCTGAAGCCTTTGGAGATTTTCGGATTGCGCAGCGCACTCTGCTGGATGAACGCGAACATCATCTTGAAATCCGGATCGTTGCGATGCGCGAGGATTTCGGCCGAGCGATCGTGCGTCATCGTCTTGGCCAGCGCGTCGATGTCGCCTTTCTGCAGGGCCGCGAGGTACGCGCGATAGGCCTTGGCCGGTTCGCCGCCGTCGGCGGGCAGTGCGGCGCCGAGATCGGGCGGTCCGGCGATGTCGAGCGCGAACTTCAGATCATAGAAGCGGCCGGATTTCTTGTCCGCCTCGTCGTTGCTGCGGAACGTGCCCTCGATGCGCTTGGCGTCGTTGTGCGCGAGCTTGAGCGTGTACCAGCCGCTGCCGCTCTGCGACCCGCTCGATCCCGGCGCATTGATGTTGACGTTCTGCACGGAACCATCGTCTTCGAGGTTGAGCTCGACGCGCGTCGCATCCTTCTGGCGCAGCTGATCGGCGACCGCTTCACCACGATCGGCGGCTGCATTCACCGCCGCGGTGTCAATCGGCTTGTCGGCGAACACGACGGTCGTGATCACCTTGGTCTTGTCGAACGGATCCGGACCGCGATACGCATACGCGCTGACCAACGCGGTCTGCTTGCCTTCCTGGTAGAGCGAGCCCGAGCCGTCCGCGAATGCAACCGCGGGGGCCAGGGCGAGCGCCAGACATAACGATGCACGCTTCATGAAAATCTCCTTGTCGAAAAATGTCGGAACCGCGTTCGAGAACGCGCGACGACGCCGGCGTCACCCAAGGTGGGCGACTTTCACGATGTACGGCGTCCACGTGCTCCCCGGGGCACAGCGTGCCGCGCTTGTGCCAGCGCGGTCCAATGAAAAAGCGGCATCGCCAGATCGAAGCCGATGATGGCCATCAACGCCGGTAATCGCACGATCACGGCAGGTAATCGCGGCCGAGCTTACATCGTGCGTTCGCACTATGGAGCGGGCATGAAGTCTTTTTTCATATCGACGCTACAAGTCGGCGCGCGAGCCCCTGTGCGACGCCGCGCCGCTCGACGCAGACAAGTCCCGCGATCGCGGCGTGCCGCGGCCCGAGAGCCCCATGAAGGTTTCCACCCAGCATTTGCTTTCTTGCTGTCGAGCACGAGGGTTATCGTCAAGCGGGAATCACTTCGCACCTCAGTGGCGAAATGCGCTGCGACGCTGTCCGGTCCCTCGCCGTCCGCATACGCGTACGGATTAACTCCGGACGGCGGGACGCGCGGCGACATCCGGGGGCCGCGAAGCATTGGGGTTGTCTTTCAGCAGATTGTCACCTCAGCAAAATTGGAGAAGTACCATGCAGTTGCACCTTCGGAAAATCTGGCCGGCGTTACTGTTGTTGCTGGCTGCCTCGTCCGCATGGGCGGTCGATCATCAAATCGCCGTTGGCGGCACTTACGGGAGCGGTGGGTATACCTATCCGGTACTGATGTTCAGTCCTTCGACGGTCACCATCAATGCCGGCGACACCGTCACCTTCACCAGCGGCGGAGGTGCAGCTCACAACGTGCACGCCGACGACAACTCGTTCCGTTGTGCCAACGGTTGCGATGGCGCCGGTGGCAACGGCGACCCCGCCGCGAACAACTGGTCTTCGACCGTGACCTTCGGCCCCGCAACGGCCGGCCATCAGATTCCGTTCCATTGCGACGTCCACGGATCGATGGGCATGACCGGCACGATCATCGTCAATGGCGCGCAGGGTTCGGGCAACGTGCCGATCACGCCGGGATTCACCGGCGCGTGGTATGACCCGCAGCAGAGCGGCCACGGCATCTTCCTCGAAGTCGAAGCGAACAACGGCATCCTCGCCTGGTGGTTCACGTTCACGCCGGATGGCACGCAGCAAGCCTGGTTCGGCAATGTCGGCGCGATCGACCCGGCCACCAACACCGCTACTGTCGGCGCCGTGCAGACGCAGGGCGGTCAATGGATCCCGAATTTCAATCCGGGCAACATCACGCAGCCGCCGTGGGGCACGCTGACGTTCACCTTCACCGACTGCAACCACGGCGAGGTCAATTTCGCATCCACGGTTCCGGGCTATGGCACGGGACACATGGATCTGACACGCCTCACGCAACCGGCGGGGCTGAGCTGTCCGTGATGGTCTCGGCCGACTGCGGCGGAACGGAGAACGG
>Ga0157372_10005094_pt1 | contig 13972 bp, 12 predicted proteins | sample C55metaG_FD_115307 | JGI IMG/M metagenome (GOLD analysis project Ga0157372, IMG submission 115307) | Corn rhizosphere microbial communities from Kellogg Biological Station, Michigan, USA - C5-5 metaG | ecosystem: Host-associated > Plants > Roots > Rhizosphere > Soil | place: USA: Michigan... | reverse complement strand
GCGCTGAGCGCAACCACTGCGCTGGCGCGTCCGGCGTAGAGTGCGCGAAGTTTCTCGAGCAACGCGTCGATCTCGGCAAGGTCGTATTGATCGGCCTTGTTCAACGCGAGCACGGTCGGCTTGCCGAAGTCGAGCAGCCAATCGAGCTCGGCTCCTTGCGCACGCGTCAGATCCGACGCGCATAGATAAACGACCGCATGCGCGCGCAGCGCCTCATCACGCGCGATCTGCTCGCGTACGCGACCGTCCACCTCGCCGCCGCCGGGCACGTCGGCGAGCACGAGATCGCGCCCGTCGGGCAGGCGGCCGCGGAAGTGCGCGACCTCGCGCGTGGTCCCGCCGCGCACGTCGATCTCCGGCGCCGCATCGGGTGCGAGCGCGCGGATCAGGCTCGATTTGCCGGTCGAGATCTCACCGAACAACGCGACGTAGATCTCGCCGCTCGCGCGACGCCGATCGAGCTCGACCAGCTCGGCTTCGAGCGCGTCTGTTTCCGCCTTGCGCGCGCGCAGCGCACCGATACGGCTTTCGACGTCGGCGCGCGAAACCGGCGCAGCCATCGTATTCGCGACGCGCCGCGAAGGACGGGCAAGACGCCACAACAGCCAGATCAGCGCACCGAGCAACAACGCACCGATTCCGATCAGCGGCACGCGCAGCCACAGCGGCAAATCGACGAGCCGCTGATAGAACTCGAGCGCGCTGTTCAACGTCGCGATGACGAGTCCGAGCAGCAGCGCGGCGCCAAGCGCGAGTGCCGCGAGGAGGATGAGACGCAAGGGAAGGCGCGGTTGTGCCACGGTGTGATTCTAACGGTGCGCTCTGGTTAGGCGCGTCCCGAACGGTACTTTCTTGTCGATATGCCGCACCGAGCCGGCGGCCGCGCTTGCGGCAGCTGCGATATCGGCGCGCGCGTGGCAGTATCCGCGGCGGGAGGATACATGTATCGCTTTTCCGCTCCGCCGATGCTCGCAGCACTCGCGCTCTTCGCCGCCGGCGCTCCGGTCGCGGCTGCGCCGCCGCCCGCGCCGCCGCAGTTCGTCGCCACGTCGGTCGCGGATGGTCTGCCTTCCAGCACCGTCTACAAACTCGCGCAGGATCGCGACGGTTTCATCTGGATGGGAACGCTGGACGGCCTCGCGCGCTACGACGGTGTGACTTTCCGACTGTTCCGCAACGACCCCACCGAACCCGGCTCGATCGGCGGCAACAACATCACCGCGCTGCTTATCGACAGCAAGGGCCGCGTCTGGTGCGGCGGCGAAGCGTCCGGGCTCAATCGGCTCGAGCCCGACGGCGAGCACTTCAAGCATTGGCGCCACGTGCCGAACGATTTGAAGACACTCGGCAACGACGACGTCTGGGCACTCGCCGAAGACAGCGACGGGGCGATTTGGGTCGGCACCTACCTCGGAGGTTTGAATCGGCTGCAGGCGGACGACAGCTTCATGCATGTCGATCACGATGCCGAAAATCCCGACAGCCTGCGTTCGAGCACGATCGTAAGTTTGCGCGCGGATCGCGGCCGACTCTGGATCGGCACCGATGTCGGACTCGACGTGCGCGAAGCCGACGGACACATCGTGCACGTCGATCTGCCGCCGCTCGATGCGCGCAAGGGACCCTCGCACGTCTGGGCGTTCGTCGCCGACAAGGACGGCAGCATGCTGGTCGGCACGCGCAAAGGCGTGTTTCGCGTTGGCGCCGATCTTTCCTATATCGGCGAGATTGCTGCGGAAACGCCGCCGCTATCTGTCGTCAGCATGGCGCGCAGTGCGCCGGACGAAATCTGGATCGGCACATTGAACGGCGTGGTGGATTTCGACGGCAGGCGGGCGCAGAAATATGCTGGCGAAGAATCGGTGTCGGGCACGTTGCCGGGCGTGCGCATCCACGACATCCTGCGCGATGCCGAAGGCGGGCAGTGGTTCGCGCTCGAAGGTTCCGGTCTGGCGCACCTGCCGCCGCATTGGCGCGATTTCGCGGGCTTTCGCCACGTGCCGGGCGACGCGGCAAGTTTGAGCTCTCCACGTGTGCGCGCGCTCGCGCTCGACGATAAGAACGTCGCCTGGGTCGCGACGGGCAACGGCGCGCTCGATCGCATCGATCCCGTCACCGGCGCAATCGAGCGGCGCCTGCACGGCGCACCGGGTTCGACAGGGTTCCTGACGGCCGTCATGCCCGAACCCAACGATCGGATCTGGCTCGGCGACCGCAACGGACTTGTGCTGCAATCGCTGAATGGTGGCGCGGCGATCGAGATTCCGGTCGACCTAACGCGCGCCGACGCATTGCCGCCGCCAGGTTACGTGACGGGTCTCGTGCGAGCGGTCGATGGCAATGTCTGGGCGGTGTCGCTCGGCGGCGGCGTCAGTCTGCTCGCGCCGCAACCGCCGCGTGTGCTGCGTCGATATACGCCGGGCGAAAAAACGCTCGGCGACGCCGATATCGCCGCGCTCGCGCTCGATGGCAACGGCGATCCGTGGATCGCGACCGCGAGCGGCGTCGAGCGACTGGACCGTCAGCAAGGCCGGTTCGTCTCGATCGCGGGCATTCCGCACGAGCACATCCATGCGCTTGCCTTCGCCGACGACGGCGAATTGTGGCTGCATCGCGTGGGTTCGCTGGAGCGTTATCGCATCGACGGCGTGACCGCGCTGCGTTCGATGCGTTTCGAAGCGCCAGACGGCTGGCCCGCGATGAAAGCCAGCGCGCTCACCGTCGGCGACGACGGATGCATCTGGGTGACGTCGTCGCGCGGACTTTGGCGCGTCGATCCCAAAGCGCGCTCGATTCGTCGTTTCGACGCCAGCGATGGCTTGCCGAGCTCGGAATTCCGCATCGGTGCGCTTGCGCGCGGCAGCGACGGCACGCTGTACGCGGGCACCGAGGAAGGCGTCCTGGCGTTCGATCCCGCGCATCTCCATTTCGACACGCCGGCGCCGCCGCTTCGCCTGGTCGGCCTCAGCGTACGCCGCGGCGGACGCGTCGTTCAGCTCGACCCCGACGCACCGATTTCGCTGCAGTACGACGATCTCGATTTCAGCGTCGCCGTGCGCGCGTTGTCGTATGCGAATCCATCCTCGAACCGCTATCGCTTTCGACTGAGCGGCTTCGATCCCGAATGGATCGACAGCGATCGCGGCGAACGTTCGTATTCGCAATTGCCCGCCGGCGATTACACGCTGCAGGTGCGCGCAGCCAACGCCGACGGCGCGTGGAGCGAGCTGAAGGCGATTTCGATCACGGTCGCGCCGCCCGCATGGGCGCGGCCTGCCGCATTTGTCGCCTATGCGCTGGCGTTGCTCGCGCTCGCATGGGGCGTTCTGTTCGCGTACCGGATGCGCATCAGGCGGCGACACGCGCTCGCGCTGGTCGATGAGCGTCGGCGCAGCGCAGAACAGCTGGCCGAGGCGAAGTCGAACTTTCTCGCGACGATGGGCCACGAAATCCGCACGCCGATGACCGGCGTGCTCGGCATGAGCGAGCTCCTGCTTTCGACGCCGCTCGACGAGCGCCAGCGCAGCTACGCCAAGGCGATCAACCAGTCCGGTGAGTTGTTGCTGCGCCTGGTCAACGACAGCCTCGACATCGCGCGCATCGAAGCCGGCAAATTCGCGCTCGACGATCGCCAGCTCGATCCGGCTGCCTCGATACGCGAAGTCGCCGACTTGCAGCAACCGCTTGCGCAGCGCAAGGGGCTATCGATCGCAGTGGACATCGCGCCCGGCGTCCCGGAATTCATCTGGGGCGACGAGCTGCGTATCAAGCAGATCCTGCTGAATCTGGTCAACAACGCGATCAAGTTCACCGAACGCGGTGTCATCACGCTCGCGCTGTCGAAAATCGGCGGCAATCAATTGCGCTTCCGGGTCAGCGACACTGGCCCCGGCATGAGCGAAGCGGTGTGCGCGCGTCTGTTCAATCGTTTCGAGCAGGCCGAAGGCGTGACGCGGCGACACGGCGGCAGCGGACTTGGTCTCTCGATCAGCCGCGAGCTCGCGCTCTTGATGGGTGGAAAGATTTCGGTGTCGAGCACGCTCGGCGAGGGCAGCGTGTTCGACGTCGATCTGCCGATCTACGAAGCGCAACGCGTCGACATCGCGCGATCCGCGCCGTCGCCCGTGCGTCCGCCGGCGAAAGCGGGTGCGCTCGACGTTCTGCTCGTCGAAGACGATCAGACCGTTGCGCAGGTGCTGCTTGGGCTCCTCGCCGGCATGGGTCATCGCGCGAAGCACGCGGCGAATGGTCTCGCCGCGCTCGTCGAGCTCAAGGACACGCATTTCGATGTCGCGCTGCTCGATCTCGACCTTCCGGGCATGGATGGCCTGCGCCTGGCGCGCACGATTCGCGCAGGTCAGATTCAATCGGAACTGCCGTTGATCGCGGTGACTGCGCGCTCGATCGGCGATGAGGAAGCGCAAGTGCGCGCCGCCGGCATGGACGGCCTCTTGCGCAAACCGGTCACCGCCGCCCTGCTCGATGGCGCGATCGGGGCGGCGCTCGCCGCACGCGAACGGGCTGCATAGTATCCGCGGAAATGAATACCGCGATCCGACTTCGCCAACTGGTCTGGATCCTGCTCATCGCCGGCGTCGTGACGCTGATCGATTGGGATTACGTCATGATCCTCGCCGTGCTGCTCGCGGCGGCGGTGCTTGCCTTCGAGACACGCGATCCGCTCCGCGCACTCGGCCTCATGCGTCCGCGCTCGATTCCGGTCGCGATCGCGGCCGGAATCGGCATCGGCATCGCGCTCATCGTTTTTTCCAAGCTCCTGTTGACGCCTGCCGCCGAGGCGCTGACCGGCGTCCCGCGCGATCTTTCGGCGTTCGACGACGTGCGGGGTAACACCGCGCGATTTCTGGCGCTGATGCCGAGGATCTGGATCGGTGCCGCGATTGGAGAGGAGCTCGTGTTCCGCTCATTCCTGATTGGCCGGCTCGAGACCGTGTTCGGCGGCGCTTCGCGCGCGGCCACTACGACCGCCGTCCTTCTGTCCAGCGTCGTGTTCGGCGCTGCGCATGCCTATCAGGGTCCGAGTGGAGTGCTCGTCACCGGTGTACTCGGGTTGCTATTCGCGATCGTCTACGTCGCGTCGGGTCACCGGGCTTGGGTCAATGTCATGGCGCACGGCGTCTACGACACCGCGAGTCTCGCGCTGGTGCTGACGAATTACGATCGTGTGTTGATCGATCTCGGCCATCGCCTGATTCCACCGCCTTGACGGCGCGTCAGCCGCGTCGATCGCGGCTCATGTCGTGGACCGCATCGACGAGTACGGCGACATTCACGGGATCGATGTCCGGCGTGATGCCGTGACCGAGATTGAAGACGTGGCCGGGGTGCGGGCCGAAATCATCGAGCAGTGCGCGTACTTCGCTGCGAATCGCATCGGGATTGGCGGCGAGCACAACGGGGTCGAGATTGCCTTGCAGCGCGACGCGATTACCGACGCGCTCGCGCGCTTCGCCGATCGAAATCGTCCAGTCGACGCCGAGCGCCGCGCAACCCGTATCCGCAAGCGCTTCGAGATGCGTGTTCGCGCCCTTGGAGAAAAGAATGATCGGCAAGTCACGCGCTCGCGCGTCGGCTTTCAGCAACGCGACGATCTCACCGAGCCAGCGCAAGGAGAATTCGCGGAACTGAGCCGGACCGAGCAGCCCGCCCCAGGTATCGAACACCATCAGCGCCTGCGCACCCGCGGCGGCCTGGCCGGCAAGATACGCGGCGACCGATCGGGCGAGCGTGCCGAGAAGTCTTTGCATCAGCGGCGCATCGTTCCAGGCGAGCGTTTTGGCGCGCGCGAAGCTAGCCGAGCCTTCGCCTTCGATCATGTAACAGGCCAGCGTCCATGGACTGCCCGCGAATCCGATCAGCGGCGCGCGCTCGCCGAGTTCGCGGCGAATCAGACGCACGGCGTCCATCACGTAGCCGAGGTCCGCTTCGGGATCCGGCACGCCGAGCCTGTCGATGTCGGCTGCGCTACGCAGCGGATGCGCGAGCTTGGGTCCTTCGCCTTCGACGAAATGCAGACCTAGCCCCATCGCATCGGGAATCGTCAGGATGTCGGAAAAAAGAATCGCAGCATCGAGCGCGAAACGCGCGAGCGGTTGCAACGTGACTTCGCAGGCGAGCTCCGGCGTCTTGGCGAGCGCGAGAAAACTTCCGGCGCGTTCGCGCGTCGCGCGATATTCCGGCAGATAGCGACCAGCCTGGCGCATGATCCATACCGGTGTCATGTCGACGGGCTCGCGGCGAAGTGCGCGCAGGAATCGGTAATCGCGCGCGGTACTCTCGGACATTCGCATTTCCTTTCTGGAGTGAATTTCAAACCCCGATGGAAAGAGGGTTTTGCGTGAAGTTACAGCGTCGCGAGTGCTTCGACAGGCGCGAACGTCTCAGCCGACGCCGGGCCCGTCGAGCCCCTGACTGAACATGACGCGAAATCCGCGACGGATCTGCGCATCGCGCGCGTGTTCGAATGCAGTCAATGCGGCATCGCGTTCGAGAAACACTTCGCGCTTGCTGCTCGCGCGTCCGCCCTGTTGCCCCCATTCGCGGAACAGCGTCCAGCCGCCCAGCAGATCCTGCTGCAGCACGATCTGGTAATAGCGCGGCGCTTCGGCTCCGGCGGTGCGGGATTGCATGAAAAGGCGCATAGGCGGTCGATTTTACCCGAGTCGGCCGCCCCGGCCGCTCGATACGGAGCGGCTAACCGGATGCGAGCACCGCGCGAACCTCTGCTTCGTCCACGTCCGGCACGATTTCGGCGTGTCCAAGCTGACGCCAAAGCACCAAGCGCAGCCGGCCGCTGATGTTTTTCTTGTCCAGACGCATGCGCGCCAGCAATGCATCGGGATTGGAATTGCGAGGCAGGGCCGTCGGCAGATCGAGCCGCGCCAGGAGCGCGGCGAGGCGTGCCGCGTCGTGCGGCGCTGCGCGTCCGATGCGCGCGGAAAGTTCGGCCGCGAGCACCATGCCGATCGCGACGGCTTCTCCGTGCAGCACATGGCCGTAACCGTCCGCGGCTTCGATCGCGTGTCCGAACGTGTGTCCGAAGTTCAACAGTGCGCGCTCGCCGAGCTCGCGTTCATCGCGCGCGACGACGGCGGCCTTGTAACGGCAGCTCGCGGCGATTGCCTCGGCGAGCGTCGCAGGATCGCGTGCGTTGAGCGCATCGACGTTGGCTTCGAGCCAGCCAAAGAATTCCGCGTCGCCGATCGCGCCGTACTTGACGACCTCGGCGAGACCCGCCGCGTACTCGCGTGGAGGCAGCGTTTTCAACGTCGACGTGTCGGCGAAGACCGCGCGCGGTTGATGAAACGCACCGACGAGATTCTTGCCGGCAGCGAGATTGACGCCCGTCTTGCCGCCGACCGACGAGTCGACCATGGCCAGCAGCGTCGTTGGCATCTGCACGAAATCGACGCCGCGCATCCACGTCGCCGCGGCGAAGCCGGCGAGATCTCCGATCACGCCGCCGCCGAGCGCGATGACCGCGCAGTCGCGGCTCGCACCGATCGCCGCCAGCGTTTCGAAAATGCGTGTCACGTGTTCGAGCGTTTTCGCAGCTTCGCCGGCGGATAGAACAATCGTCTCGTGCGTCAGCGAAGCGAGACCGTCGCGCACGCGCGCGAGGTACAGCGGCGCAACGTGCACATCCGTCACGATCACCGCGTGTCGTCCGCGCAATGCGCTGCGCCAGGCGCCGGCATCGTCGAGCAGGCCGGGTCCGATCCAGATCGGATAGCTGCGTTCGCCGAGCACGACATCGACGCGCGCCGTGCTCATGCGGCGGCTCCGGTGTCGCCGCGCTGCCACTGCGTTTCGAGCAATCCAACGATGTGACGCGCCGTGTTCGCACTGTTGCCGGTGCCGCTCGACGGAATGCGCAGATCGGCGACGTCGGCATACAACGGATTGCGCTCGGCGGCGAGCTGTTCGAGACGTGCACGTCGATCCGGCGCATGCAGCAGCGGACGCTGGCGATCGCGCGCGAGTCGCGCGAGCTGCGCTTCGATGGTTGCATCGAGCCAGATCACGAAGCCGCGCTCGCGAAGCACTCGGCGATTCGTTTCGCTGAGCACCGCACCGCCGCCCGTCGAAAGCACGATCCCGCTTCCGGCCGCGAGCTCGGCGAGTGTCGCCGTTTCGCGCCTGCGGAAACCGGCTTCGCCTTCTAGATCGAAGACGAGGCTGATCGCGGCGCCGGTGTGCGATTCGATCTCGTGGTCGAGATCGTGGAACGGCATGCCGAGAAGCTCGGCGACGTGCCGGCCAACCGTCGTCTTGCCGGCGCCCATCGGCCCGATGAAGATGAGGTTAGGCGCGGGATTCATACCGGGATTATCGCTTATGCTTGGCCGATGCTGAGGTTTTTGCTGCTATTTCTCGTCTATCTCGCCGTGCTCTTCACGCTGGAGCTGCTGCAGCCGGTCGATCGTTACGTGATCCTGCCGTTCACCGCGGCGATCGCCAAGATCAGCGTCGGCATCGTCGGCCTGTTCGATGCGCACGCGATCGCGTACGGCAAGATTCTGGAAAGCACGACCAACCATTTCGCGATCTCGATCGAACGCGGCTGCAATGGCGTCGAGGCGGTCATCATCCTCGTCTCGGCGATGCTGGCGTTTCCGGCGCCGTGGAAGCATCGCCTGATCGGGATCGGCCTTGGTTTTCTAGCAATCCAGGCGCTGAACCTCGTGCGCATCATCAGCCTGTTCTATCTCGGGCAGTGGAATCGAGTCTGGTTCGACTGGTTTCACCTCTATCTCTGGCAGGCATTGATCGTGCTCGATGCGCTGGTGGCGTTCCTGATCTGGCTGCGTTATTTGCCGAGGCAGCAAAAGGCTGTGGCAGCGGTCGCCTGAGCGAGTCATCGAATCGTCGCGGCCGCTGGCGACGCCGCACCTTTTCCCATTTTTGACTGCGGAAAACGCTGGAATCGCCGGCGAGAAAGCCACGCGGAATTCTCGCTGGCGCTTGCTGGCGTCTTTGCTATAGTGGGTTCGGACTAAATACGCGGAGGATTCGCATATGACAGTCGCCAAGGTCATCGAACTAAGCAGTTCGTCCAGCAAGGGCATCGAGGACGCCGTTCAGGTCGGCCTGAGCAAGGTCTCCAAGACGGTCAAGAACATCAAAAGCGCGTGGGTCAACGAGATCCGGGCGATCACCGGCGCAGATGGCAGCGTGATCGAGTGGCGCGTGAACATGCGGATCAACTTCATCGTCGAATAAGGGCGCCGCCGGCGGACGGACGACCCGCCGGCGACTGCAGCGCGCTGTGAAAAAACGCGATCAGGTGATCGGGCTGCTCGAGGACGATGCGGATCAAGCCGCTATCGTCGCCGCATGGCTCGAAGAAGCGGGCTACGCGGTACGCATCTTTCGCACGGCCGCGGAATTTCGCCGGCGCCAGGGCGGCGAGGCGATTGATCTCCTGTTGCTGGACTGGATGTTGCCCGATACGCCGGGCATCGAAGTGATCGGCTGGATACGCGCATCGGCCAACAACCGGCTCCCGGTCATTTTTCTCACCGCGCGCGGCAACGAGGAAGATCTCGTGCGCGGTCTCGCGAGCGGCGGCGACGATTACGTGATCAAGCCGGCGAAACAGCGCGAGCTGTTGGCGCGCGTGAACGCGTTATTGCGACGCCAGGCCGGCAATGGCGGACCCGATGGACAACTCGAACTGCCGCCGTATCGCGTCGATACGGAGCGCCGTCGCATCAGCATCAACGGCCGCGACATCGAGCTGACCCAGCGCGAATTCGATCTCGCCCATTTCCTCTTTCGCCGTCAAGGCCGCATCGTCGGCCGCGATGCGCTGCTCGAAAACGTCTGGAATCTCAACACGGCAGTAACAACCCGCACGGTGGACACGCATGTGAGCCGCTTGCGCAAGAAACTCGATTTGAACGGCGAAAACGGCTGGCGCCTGGCCGCGATCTACCAGCACGGATATCGCCTGGAGCAGGTCTGAATCGCCGAAAGTCCGGCGGCGGCGCACAATCGGGCTATCGTATCGGCAGCGGGGGACGTCGTCGTGAGCAAGCCAGTCAAACCGACGCACAGGAAGGCCGCGGAGCTGCGCGCACGCGCGGCCGAACGCGCCACGGCGCGCGCACGCACGCAAGGCAGGAGCAAGAACATGGCAGACAACAAGAAGCCGGCGGCCGACGGCGCCGCCGATCGCAACGTCGATCAGATTCGCGACATCCTGTTCGGCGGACAGATGCGCGACTACGAGCGGCGCTTCCAGGAGCTCAACCAGCGGCTCGAAGCGGAGCTCGCGCGCCTGCGCGAGGCGCAGGACAAGCGACTCGCGCAGATCGACAAGCGCGTCGACGACCAGCTCGAAAAGATCGGGAAACTTCTACGACAGGAAATCCAGGATCGCAATCGTTCGATCGACGACCTTGAATCGCGCCTGCAGCAAGCCTCGCGCACGGCACGCGGCGAAGTGGCCGCATCGCTCGATGCGCACGCGCAAGAGCTCGCCGCGACGGACGAGCGGTTGCGCAGCGTGCTCGCCGATTTGCAAAAGGCGGCGCACGCGCGCGCCGGCGAAGCCGACGCCGCCACGGCGCGTCTCGCCGCAGAGCTGCGTGGCGAGAAAGTCGGTCGCGAAGATCTCGCCGCACTGCTGACCGAATTCGCGCTGCGTCTCAAGGGCGATTTCGATTTGCCGTCGGCCAAGTAGCGGAGAGCCGCGATCACCGCCGTACCGGCACCGATGACCCACGCGGAATCCGGAAACGGCGACCGCGATGAAGCGATGGCGCCCCGCGGCGCCGCCATCACGGATGGTCCGGCTGATATCGCACGAGCGGGCGGCCCGTCGGCTGCTATCGCCCATGGCGGGATTGCATCCACGAACGTCGCTTCGGCCGACGGCGCTTCAATGAGCGTCGCGCCGTCCGACGACCTCGATCGGCTCAAGGACATCCTGCTCGACGATGAGCGCCGTGCGATCGATGCGCTCGACGCACGCATCGCCAAGCTCGATCGTTCGCAACGCGAGCTGCCCGCGCGACTTGCGGGCGCGATCGAACGCGCGCAGGAAGGTGCCGGCGCGGAACGCTTCGCCAGCGCATTGGCGCGTCCGGTGACGCACGCACTCGGCGCGGCCGTTCGCGAGAACCGGCAAGTCATCATCGACGTGCTGTTCCCGGTGATCGGTCCCGCGATTCGCAAGGCGATCGCCGAGGCGTTGCGCAATCTCGTCGCCGACATGAATTCCGCGGTCGAATCGAGCTTCACGCCGCGCGGTTTGCGCTGGCGCATCGAAGCGTGGCGTTCGGGCGTGCCATACGCGCAGATCGCGCTGAAGTACACGCTGAGGTATCGCATCGACCACGTCTTTCTGATCGAACGCGATTCGGGCCTCGTGCTCGATCGCGAGTCCGCGCCGCACCTGCCCGAGCTCGACGCGGACGCGATCGCAGGCATGCTGACCGCGATCGGTGAGTTCGTGCGCGATTCGGTCGGCCGCGATGGCGGCGGCACGCTCGATGCTGCGCGCGTCGGCGAGCATTTGCTCTGGGTCGTCGCAGGGCCGCGCGCGAATCTCGCGTGCTTCATCCACGGCGTGCCGCCGGCGACTCTGCGCGCATTGCTCGAGCGGCGGCTCGAAGAAATCCATGCGCGCATCGACGACGGCGACGACAAGGTCGATGCATCGTGGCGCCGTTCGTTGCGGCCGGACGAATTGATGCGCGAAGCGGCCGCCGACGAATCCGAGTCGCGTGCTCCTTCGCGCTGGCCGGCGCTGGTTGTTCTGCTGATCGCGCTCGGGTTGATCGCATGGGCGATCGTTCGTCACGAACGCGAGATTACGTGGCTCGAAAATATGCGCGCGCGTCTCGGCGCGCATCCGGGCTTCGTCCTGACGGCGCTGGAAATGCGCGGTGAAGGCGTAACCGCTCATGGTCTGCTCGATCCCGATGCGGAACCAATCGTTGTCTCCTCGAACGGCGATACGTCCCCACGTCTGGTACTCGATACGGTCGGATATGTCTCGACCGACGATACGATCATCGCGAGACGTGCGCGGCGTCTTCTCGCCGCGCCGCCCGGCGTGACGATCGACGTCAAGGACGGGGCGCTTGCGCTGGCGGGACATGCGCCCGCGATATGGGTCGACCCGGCTCGTGAGCGCGCTGTCTGGATTCCGGGCGTGCGCAGCGTGCAGTTCGCCGTGACCCCGGAAGCCGATGCCGCTGCGGTTGCGCGGCAGGAGCTGGATGCGCTCTCGCGCACGATTTCGACACGACGCATCGCGTTCGTGCGCGATGTGGAACCGGCGAGCGGCGCGGATGCATTGCTCGATCAGCTCGCGGGCGAAGCGACGCACGCAGCCGCGCTCGCGACCACCGCGGGCGCAGGCATCGAATGGACGGCGGTCGGAACCAACGACGATCCCGGCAGCGACGCGATCAATGCGCATCTGCGCGCGACGCGGGCGCGCTGGCTCGCCGATGCGCTCGCGTCGCGCGGCGTTTCGAACGTGCGCACGGCCGCGGACTCAGACGAAGAAGCCATGCAGGCGCGCCAGCGCGGCGCGTACCTGCGCCTGCGCATCGACGGAGCGATGCGTTGAACGCGCAGGCGTACAAACTTTGCATGCTCGGCGATTTCGGCGTCGGCAAGACGAGTCTGGTCGCGCGTTTCGTGCACAGCACGTTCTCGGACAAATACCTGACCACGATCGGCGTCAAGGTCGATACCAAGGAAGTCGCCCTCGACGGCCGCGGCGTGTGCAAGCTCGTGATCTGGGATATCGCCGGGCGCAGCCATCTCGATGCGTTGAACATGACGTACCTCCGCGGCGCGTCGGCGCTGTTGCTGGTCGCGGATGGCACGCGCGAACGCAGTCTCAATACTGCGCTCGATCTCCTGATGCAGTCGCGCACGCTGCTGCCCGATGCGAGCGTCGTGCTCGCGGTCAACAAGCTCGATCTCGTCGAGCGCTGGGAGGTCGCGCCCGCGGCGCTCGCCGAATTGCGCCGCTCGCTGCCGGTGCATGAAACCAGCGCACGCTCCGGCGAAGGCGTCGAGGCGGCGTTCGCCGACATTGCCGCAAGGCTCGTCGCATGAGCGGGCTCGATTTCGCCGGCGTTCCAGCACGCGTCGAGAATTATCTACGCGAACTTTTCTGGGACCGCGTGCATCCGCTGTTGCTGTGCTTCGACGCGGACTGGCACTTGTGCGATGTGCGCGGGGATCCTGCGCACTACGGCATCGACAGCAACAATCCGTCGATCGGCGTGCAGACGCTGCGCGATCTCTTCATCGGGCTTCCACTGCACGAGCCGCAGGACGTGCCGTTCGTCGAGCTCGCCAACGGACGCAGCGCGCACCTGCATCTGGTTCCCGACGGAGACCGGTTCCACGTGCTGCTGCTCGACGCCGAGACCGAACGCGAGCGTCGTCGCGTGCAGCAGCAGGTCGGTCACGAAGAAGCGCTGGCGAGCCAGGCCAAGTCGAAGGCGATCGGGCAGCTCAAGCAGATTCGCAGCGAGCTCGAGCGCCAGCATGCGCGACTGGAAGAGGCGCATGCGCTGAAAAACGCGCTGATCGCGACGCTGAGCCACGAATTCCGCACACCTCTGACTTCGATCTTCGGTTACCTGCAGCTGGCCGATCGGCGCGCGGGAACCGAGCCGTCGATGCGCGAAGCGCTGCACGCCGTGCGTCGCAACGCGACCTATCTTTTCACGCTGGCCGAAAATCTGCTCGAGTACGGTCGCGGCGAAATCGCCGCGCCGCTGATGAATCCGACGCCGGTCGATCTCGAAGCGCTGGTCAAGGACCTCGATGCGATGTTCCGTCCGCTGGCCGAAGAAAAAGGCCTCGAATTTCGCGTCAGCCTCAAACTCGAGGACGCCGAGCAGCCTGTGTTCGACGAGATCCGCCTGCGCCAGATCCTGGTCAATCTGCTCTCGAACGCGGTGCGCTACACGCG
>Ga0157372_10005088_pt1 | contig 13979 bp, 12 predicted proteins | sample C55metaG_FD_115307 | JGI IMG/M metagenome (GOLD analysis project Ga0157372, IMG submission 115307) | Corn rhizosphere microbial communities from Kellogg Biological Station, Michigan, USA - C5-5 metaG | ecosystem: Host-associated > Plants > Roots > Rhizosphere > Soil | place: USA: Michigan... | reverse complement strand
ATGCAATCAAGGATGCAGTCGGTCGTCTTCTGATCGCGCCCCCAATCGTCGGCGTTTACGATGAGCACTCCGTTTTGCTCCCTATCGCTTCAATGCAATCGGACCATTGCGGGACCGACTCTGTGTTGTTGTCGCTGAAAGCGGGGCCGCATACCCACTCAAGCGGGACGTCGAATTCCGCTCGATCTGGAAGGCGGTATTCGGTGCAATAGTTTCTTCAGCCGGTCCATCTGTTCCTGTCGATGAAACTTCTGGATCTCGACAGGGACCGGTCTGTCGACGCGGCGTACCATCGCTCCGAAGTATCCTGCTCCCAAGGCGAGCCCGCGAACGACAAAGGGGGCCCGGAGACTCTGAATGCCTACACGGGCAAGCTCCCAGAGCGGATGCCCACCTATGGTGTAGTCTTTGATGCCGGTGCGATACCACGAGGCGCATGTGCCATGCTCTGCGCTTCCCATCTTCCGGTGATGCACGGACACCATCTCCGTAAACGTTCTGGTCCTCCATCCTTTCATTCTCGCGGTGACCACCGCTAAGTGGTCTACACCGCCCACGGGAAGCGGTGTGTAACCTCGAATGTCCTCAAAGCAAGCCCGGCGAAATACCTGGCAGGCTCCCGATACGTGCTCAATGCTGACAAACCGGTAATCGTAGGTTTCCCCGTTGATTTCTTGAAATGGCGTTCCAACAACACCGAGAGCGGCATCTTCGTGGAGCCTCGCAAGCAGGAAGGCAAAATGCGCTTTGCCGATGGTAATGTCGGCATCCAGAACGACGACGACTCCGAAGTCGAGATCACGAATATGAGCATAGGCGGCATTCACTGCGTGGGCCTTACCACCGAAGCTTCGAGAGCGCCCCCCCGGCATCTGCATCAACTCAACCCAATCCAATTGGGACGCATATTTTTGAACTATTGCATCGGTATCGTCGTCGGAGCCATCGCTCACAATAATCCACTTCAGCGGCCGCACAGTTTGGGCGAGGACGGACTGAATCGTCAACTCAATGAACTGCGCTTCATTGCGCGCGGCTGTGATGAGAACATATGGGAGATCTTGCCGCATGATAAAGGATGAATTTCTCTTAGCCAGGCGGACTATCCCGCCATTACAAGTGGCCGGGCGTCCATCACCGGGGCAGCTGCTGCCGGTCTTGGTGAAAACGCGAGGACCTGCTCGGCTACACGCGCTTGTTGCTCTCGCGTGAGTTGGGGAAACATTGGAAGCGATAAAACCTCCGAGGCGACTCGGGTCGCAACCGGCAGGTCACTCGGGCTGTAGTTCAGCACCTGGTAGGCTTTCTGCATGTGTAACGGGAGAGGGTAATGGCAACCGGATCCTATCCGTGCGGCTGTCAGGTGCTCGATCAAGTTCTTACGTTCCCTGCTACGTATCACGTATAGGTGATACACAGAACGAGACCATAACGGCTGATATGGAATCGTTATCGCCCTGTTGCCACCAAGTAAACCATCGTACTCGGCAGCGATAGTTCGCCGCTTCAGATTCCACGCTGAGAGATGCGGCAGTTTTGCAAGTAAAACGCCTGCTTGGATCGCATCCAGACGTCCATTAAAACCTTCAACATCGTGGTAGTACCGCTTTACCTGGCCGTGATCGCGCAGCATCTTTACCTTCGCTGCGATCACAGGATCATCCGTGGTAACGGATCCACCTTCTCCACATGCGCCAAGATTTTTTCCGGGATAGAAGCTGAAGGCACCTGCAGTCCCCATTGTCCCTGCTTTCATCCAGCGGCCGTGGGTCTTCGAAAGGTATTGAGCGCCGTGCGCCTGACAGGCGTCTTCAATTACGGTCAATCCATATTCATTCGCCAGATCAAGAATCGGGTCCATGTCAGCCATCTGTCCGTATAAGTGGACAGGCACAATAGCGGAAACACGTTTTCCAGTGCGATGGCTGATCAGTGAGCCGGCGGGATCACGGCTGCAATGATGGCAGAGAAATCGCCGTAGCGTCTCTACCGACATCGTGTAGGTGCACTCATCTATATCGATGAACTCAGGGATAGCACCCGCCTGCGAGATCGCCTCAGTTGTTGCTATGAAGGTATTCGGAACCGTCAGGACGACATCTCCCGGCATAACCCCGGATGCGATGATCGCGAATCTAAGAGCATCAGTTCCACTCCCAACGCCCACGGAGTGGCTGGCTCCGCAGAACGCTGCAAACGCAGCTTCAAACTCCTCCACTACGGGCCCACCAATAAAGCAGCCAGTCAACAAGGCACGCCGGAACGCGTCGGTCAACTCCCGCTCGAGCTCAACGTGCGGCGTTGCTAAATCCACAAAGGGAATGGGTTCGAGAGAGGTATCAACGCTTTCCATGATTCCCTCCTGAGTTGCCGTCGTTGTACCGCAGAATTCTTGCAGGGTTTCCAGCCACGACAGCGTTTGCGGGAACATCTCTGGTGACCACACTGCCCGCGCCCACGACGGCGTTCTCTCCGACGGCAATGTTGGGGAGAATCGTTGCCCCCGAGCCGATGGACGCTCCCATCTGAATCATTATTCGCTGGACCGCCCAGTCTGCTTCTGTCTGCAATCTGCCGCCCGGAGTCGTCGCCCGCGGATATTTGTCGTTGATAAACATCACACCGTGTCCAATGAACACACGGTCTTCGATGGTGACGCCTTCGCAAATGAATGAGTGACTGGATATCTTGCACCGCTTTCCGATCGTGGCATTTTTTTGAATCTCGACGAACGCACCTATCTTGGTTTCATCCCCAATAACGCAACCATAGAGATTGATGAATTTGGAGAGGACAACGCCCTTCCCGAGTCGCACGTCATCCGCGATGCAGTTGAAAGACGTCATAGATATACCAGTGACCCTCTCTTGCTTAGGGACTGGCTCGCAGCCTCAAGCATCTTTACCACCCGCAGTCCAGCGCATCCGTCGTTCAGTGCCTTCTGCCCGGATGAGACGCATTGCACGAAATACTCCAACTCCTGCCGCAATGCTTCTACCTGTTCCAACTGTGGCGCCCACATGTCGCCCGAACGATAGTTCATCAGCAGTTCATAGACCCCTTCGCGGCTGGTGACATCTACGCCGCGGTCATAGAGCTTCACTTTTTCATCAGCTTCCAGATCGTTCCACACAACCATCCGCTTTTCTCCACCAATAAGTGTTGTCCTCACTTTGACGGGAGACAGCCAATTCACATTAATGTGCGCAATGATCTTTTGAGGGAAGTACAACGTCATATACGCAACGTCTTCATGGCTATTCAAATGGTTCTGACCGGTGGCCAGCACAGCCTCAGGGGCTGCTTTTATGAGGTAGTCCATGATCGAAAGATCATGCGGCGCAAGATCCCACAGAACATTGATGTCGTGCTGAAAAAGGCCCAGGTTTACACGTGTCGAGTCATAGTAGTAGAGCTTACCCAATGTCCCGTCCTCAATGAGATGGGACAGCTTCGTGACGGCCGACGTGAACAGAAAGGTGTGATCCACCATGATCGTAAGGTTCTTCCGCGACGCGAGGTCGATCAGTTCCTCGCCCTGAGCGGAGTTACTGGTGAATGGTTTCTCAACAAATACGTGCTTGCCATTCTCCAAGGCTGCTTTCGCTAAATCGAAGTGTGTCCAGACGGGCGTAACAATTGCAATGGCGTCAATGTTCGGGGATCGAATCACTTCCGAAACTTCGGACGTGACTTTGACCCCCGGACACGCCTTCTGCGCGCGCAGTCGAGCCGCCGAGCTGATCTCGGCTATCGCGAGCACCTGTGATCCGTCCAGGTTCATCAGGTTCCTCACGACGTTTGGTCCCCAATACCCGTATCCGATTACTCCGAAATTCATGCCTTCTCAAGGCCTCTAGGTGTGAATGAAACCTAGCAAGCTCCAGTACCTTTGATAACGGCTATTGGTGTTCGTATTAGGATCTTGGCATCCATCCAAGGGGACCAGGAAGCTGCATATCGGAGGTCGAGTCGAACCATCTCGTCGAAGATGACGCGGCTGCGACCGGTCACCTGCCACAGCCCCGTGATTCCGGGCTTCACTTCCAGTACTCGACGACGATGCCAAGTTTTGTAGGCAACCACTTCATAGAAAATCGGCGGTCGAGGACCTACAAGCGACATCTCTCCCCTCAGCACGTTGAAGAACTGTGGAAGTTCGTCGAGACTCGTTTTTCTGAGCAATCTGCCGACGGGTGTCACTCGCATATCGTTTGATAGCTTGTAGATCGGTCCGCCGTTCGCATTTGCCGTAACAGCCTTGTCTCCACCTGTTATGAAATCAGTAACAAAGGCCTTGTGAGCAGCCACGTCATTATCGGCGTACATGGATCTGAACTTGAGAAACGTAAACATCCTGCCAAACTGGCCGACCCTCTGTTGTCGGAACAGGATGGGCCCTTTGGAAGAGAGCCGAATGGCTACTGCAATCACCAGAAACAAAGGCGCACAGAGGGCCAGCATCAGAAGGCTGCCGAGAATATCCATCGAACGCTTTATAACCAATGCAGATCGCCTTTCTTTGCCGGTACCGAACAAATCCGGATACAAAGTATCGTCGCTGGGAGGGGGCGAGTCGCTGTCCTCCCAACGGTCGGGGAAAAAATGGAACGAAATGCTGACTCTTGCAAATTGATCGGCTGTCAATTGCTCCGAAAGTTTCGCACTCACTTTGCTCAGAATTATGCTGAGAATTGCATGTTTTTCGTGAGGCACGAGATCGGTAAAGATGATCCCAACGGTCGTTTTGGTCAGGTACCAACCGATTACGTCCGTTTCTCTGGTGCATGTCAACAGGCTCGACAACATCCTATTGATGATTCTGTCGTTATCCTGAGCGGGATGGTGGCTGCCGGAGATCTCGAACAGTGTAAGCAGAAACCGCTTCTGAGATCGTTCTGTCCTCTTACGCTCGATAGCGATGGCACGCCTGAAGAGTTCTTCGGAGAGAACGTCTCGTACTCCGGGCACCCACGCGGGTCGGGACTCGCCGCTGCTTGGGCTCTTTTCTATCCTTAGCTGTATCAAGCTGGGGACTTCCTTTCACCGATATCGCTGCGCGACCCCGTTCCTGCCCCTCTTACCTCCGGGGAACAGGAGTCGCGAAGCGTAGCTGCTGGAGACCCACTTCGAACAGAAATAGCAATTATGCCGATAGGCAAGAATCGCAGAAGGTCATGCGACGAGCGCAGGTGCGCCCACTACGTGCATGCCTTCACCGTGTGATGGGGGCTACGCGCCCGAGGCGCTGGTGGTATCGGGCCCGTAGTAGTAATAACCATCCGAAGAATGTTGTGAACTGTTCACAATCGCCCCAACTACCTTTTTTGGCTCGAGTGCTTCTAAGCCCCGCTGGAGCTGGCGTTTTTCTGTGGTCCCTGGACGAACCACAAGAAGGATCCCATCCGCGAGGCGCATCCAAACGCTGGTATCAGCTAGAGGCAGCACTGGAGGCGAATCGATGACAATCCAATCGAAGAGCGCAGTCAGCTGCTTAGCCAGAATGGAGACTCTTCCCGATTGCAAAAGCTCGAGTGCTCTGCTCGGAGCGCTGCCGGACGGAAGCATCCAGATACCCGGACTGCTCAAGAAATAGATGCTTTCGATCAAGTCTCGGTCACCCTGCAGATAATCCGAAAGGCCGCGATTGCGGCCTAACCCAAATGTATTCGACAACGATGGGCGTCGCAGGTCACCCTCCAGAAGAAGAACTCGCTGTTGAGTGCTTTGGGCAAGCGCGCAGGCCAGGTTGGCCGCGATCATGCTCTTGCCCTCTTGAGGGATTGTGCTCGTCACCAGGAGAGTCTTCAACGCTCGCGTTCGTGCGAGATGACGCAACCGAACACTCAGCAATCGGAACGCTTCCGCCACTGGGCTTCCGTTGTCGTTGAGACAGGCGAGCCGGCTTTGAGGCGTTGCGGAAACTGGCAACGCTGTGAACTCCGGAAAGCACTTTGCCGCTGTTCCAGTGCTGGCGGATGCTGCCGTAGCTTGGTCAGCATAGCTCGTGACCGCAGGGGCGGGCGCAGCAGTCTCATTCGGCAGCTGGTCATCGGGCACAACACCGGACTCCCAGCGCGATACAACCCTGGACTCCGATTGTTTCAGAAGTTCCGTTACTCCTAGAAGGGTGGACGCATGATTTCCTGTACGTTCGGCTTCCAACCGTCGCAGTCCGTCGAAGATTTGGCTCATGCTTGCTCGCTTCCACGGCCGGGCTTATCCAGAGCTGAATCGCCCGCGATTACCGTTTGTCTTTTAGGGTAAAGATCTAACAGCAACTTTATCGCTCGTTGAATCTCTTCCTTGCTGCTGTCGGCCGAATCCGCTTCAGCCTGTTCAATTATTCCCAGACGAAACTCAGCCGCGACATCGTCGATGACATTCGGAGTGACCACCGACAAGTGTCGCGCATAAGCAGTAATCAGACCGTTTTCGCAGAGGGTGTTGATGAGCCTGGGAAGACCGCGAGAGTGACGATATACCCGGAGAACTGCTTCCTCCGTGATGAGCGAGCATGCATTCTTATCCGCACCTGCGATCACCAGCCTGCGTTCGATGTATCGCTGGGTCTCCTCCGCGTCCAGAGGACCCAATTTCGTTCGCACTGCGATCCGCTGTTTTAGCTGTCGCAGGCACACGTTATCCAGCTTTGCGTCCAGTTCAGGTTGTCCAACCAGCACGATTTGTAAAAGCTTATTATCAGTAGTCTCGAGGTTTGCAAGAAGACGAACTTCTTCCAAAATGTCCTCAGATAAGTGATGTGCCTCGTCCACTATGAGAACTGTGGTTTGATTCTTTGAGCCTCTCTCGATGACAAATTGCGCCAGATCGAACAAGAGCTCAGCTTTGCTCTTCCCGGAGATTGGGAGCCCGAAATCTGCAAGGATATACTGCAGGAATTCGGTTGAGGTAAGCCTGGCGTTGAATAAGTATGCAAAGACAATATCTTTACTCTCTTTGAAGAGTCCGAGCAGGCACCGAAGAAGTAGAGTCTTCCCCGTGCCGACCTCGCCTGTAACCACGACGAATCCCTTGTGCTGGCGTATGCCGTAGTACAGCACCGACAGAGCTTCGTCGTGACGCTTAGTCGAAACAAAGCAACGCGGGTCCGGCGTTAGGTCGAACGGATTACGACTCAAATGAAAGAAAGAATGGTACATTGGCAGCCTGAATTTAACCGTGAAGAAAACTAAAAGCCGATCCCGCCAGGATCGCCACGAGGACTATTCCTGTCATCGCCCATTTCCAAACCAGTTGGTTCTTGCTCTTCCGCTCATCGCCAGGTTGTACAACCTCAGGAATTTCTCCGATCACAGGAGCTGCCAACATCTCCGTGATCTTGGCTTCATCGTAGATTCGGTCATCAATTGCCTCCGATGCCGCCACGACTGCGAGTCCCAGTATCAGACCAACTCCGACACCTATTCCGCAGAAATTAAGGTGGTTCGGAAAATCGGGCTTCGCTGGAAGACTAGGCGGATCAAGCATGGTGAACCGCTCACCCTGCTGCATCTGTTCCATGCTGGTCGCCATCTCTGAATCGTTCTTCTTTTTCAACAGCTCATCGAAGTTTGCCTTGGATTGCTCATATCCACGGGTCAAGTCCGCAAGTTGTTGCTCGCGGGTGGGCTCTTCATTCAGACGTGACTGGTAATCGCTAATCCGGGCCTTCAGATCGGCGATACCCCGCTCTCGATTGATAATCTCCGCCTGGTTGGCCTTGAGTTGGCTTTGAAGCTGGAGCGGTATGGCACCCTGCGAAGCATCCGCCGCACCACTACCCGAGGGCTGCTTTCCACTATTACCCGCCGTTGATCTTGTCACAACGTCATCACGCATCTTTTCGGTCCTGGCAATCTGAGCCTTCAGGGCCTCCACTGCGGGGTGCTGATCCGTGTAATGAGTGGTTAGATTAGTCAATTTGGACCTTAGGCCAGTGAGCTCCGAGTCGATGGCTGCTAAATCTGTCGGACTTCCGTCAGCCGCCCGAGGCACTCCGCGCAGGGAACGATATTGTTCGATCAGAGTTTGAAGGTACACCGTCTGCTGCCTCGCTGAATTGAGGCTCCCCTGCTCGTTTTGCAGCTCCGACTGAAGCCCGCTCAGGATTTGAAGGTTGGTTGCTTGCTGAGCTGGTAACGCACCAACGTGGGCGCCTTCGAACTCTCGGACTTTGGCCTCTTGCTCAGCGAGGGTCGTTCGCGCGTTCTCCAACTGATTCGCAATAAACGTAGTCGTGTCCTGCGACTGCTGTTGGCGTACCTTCAGATTTTCGTTGATAAAGAGATCCGTCAGTTCACTTGTAACCTGTTGTGCTGTATGTGCGTCATGGGCTGAATAGTAGATTTTGAAGGCGGTGATAGGCGCGGCCTCAGCAGCGCGCACAAGTTCAATCTCGATACCCTTGCGCATCAAGTCAACCTTCTGGTCGGCCGTCTTTTCCGGGCTTCCCCCGTAGAGATGCAGCTTATCGATGATAAGGAGAAGCCGCGTGCGACTTAGAATCTGTTGCTGGATACTTGCCATGCGGGCTTGCAAATCCTCGCTTACGTTCGGCTGTACATAGTTTTTCGGCATTGTGGGTTGTTCAACCAAGATTACGGTGCTGGACTTATACCGGACAGGCAGCACCCAGCTAACTCCCCAGACGACTAGCCAGCCTAGAAGCAAAGGAATAAGAAACAGAATGTATCTGCGTCGTATTACTTGCAGGTATCGTTCTAAACCCAAGTCTTCGGGCCGCTGCTCTTCAAACGTTTCTTCCATAATTACCTCCCCAATGGCCGGGAAAGATGATACGAGATGGAAACGAATGCACTGTTCGCATCGGGATTTGCTTCAATTGCCTGGACGCTTTCGTACGCCTGGTGCAGACGCTGGTATCCGATTTGCGCTAGGAACCGATCGTTTAAGCGGTGATCCAGGGAGATAGATCCGGCGGTTGAATTCCCTCCCCGACTGGACAGATCAAAGCTCGGGGTTACGTTCTTGTACGTCGCGTAGCTGAAAGCGGATGCAAGGCTCCATGCCCGTGCGACCTGCCATTGTGCAGAGGCACCAATCGCACTCGAGCTCAAGGCTCCAAGCTGTCCCGCTCCTCCAACAACAGAACGCGAGAAGTTGGTCGCGAACGCGGTATGCAGTCCCTGCCACGAAGCGCTTACGGTGACAGCCTGGGTTAGTGAGTGCGACGCAGGCAATCGTGACTGGGCGTAGTTATAAAATTGCGGCCCAATGGCAGCCGAAACGGTGAGGCGCTGATCAAGAGTTATGCCGTAGGTAAAGAACAGGGTATGCGTGTCGATCTGGAGGTTACCATTCGCTGGTTGGCCAAGAATCTTCAGGTATCGATAGGTAAGCCCGGCGTACTGTGCGCCAAGCAGGCGTCTATTGTAGAAGACGGATGCACCCCTTGAAGTGGAGTTATAGAGGCCGGCGTCTTCAGGCTGATTTCGATATTGAAGGGTCGACGCATTTCCGCCACCGCCCGCGATCTGATTCTTGCTGAATTGGTAGGCAATCTCTGCGCCCGCAGTATTTGTGAGCTGCCCTGCATACGGAGCAATGACATTTACAGGCGAACTCGGTGGAGCACCGGATATCGGTCCTACTCCTAACGAATACCCCTGATCGAATACGTTGGAACTCTTTTCAAAGATGTCATGACCGCTGACGGTGAGATGGGGGCTCAACCGGTACTGAATATCGAGTGCTGCGCTTTGGTCCGCGTCGTTTCGCGCGCTCGTCTCTCGATAGAACAAGAACGAGGAGCGATACGCCCATGACTCATGCAGCCGCGGCGTCAATTGATTGAACTCCACTTCTGGAGCGATGGAAAAGCCTTCATCGGCGATTGGCCTGCTGGATGTTCCCGCCAGCAAATTGTCGTAATAGGACGTTTGGAATGCCAGCGCCAGGTCAAGATAGTTGGATCGGGTCCCGGACAGTCCTGAGGCTGGAAACGGTTCGCTGCTCGCAACTGGGGGAACCGGCATGCGATATTCGTCCTGGGGTAGATCCGGGTCCGCTGTCGCCGTTGGTATCGCTTGAGATAGGGCAGGTACGGCTGCGATCAAAGCGATACTAAGGCAAGCGCGAGTAAGCATAATTGACCGTCATGGCACCAAAATAGTGTCGTTGGGCTTAACCTGTATGTTCTGACTGGTGTTCTTGCCTTTGACAACTTCTTTGTAATTGAATGGAAGGCGTGACTCGTCGCCATTCGGATTGTGACGCAGGACATAGATGTTCTTCTGCTTGGCGAAGTCACGAAACCCTCCCGCCTTCGCAATTGCGTCAAGTACGGTCGTTGGGGACGTGAGAGGATAGGATCCAGGTTTCGCTACTTGTCCAAGGATGTTGAATTTCTGACTATTGATCTGCTCTACGATTACCGTGACTTCTGGCTTGGTGAGATAGCTCAGCAGCTTAGCGGCAATATCATGCTCAAGTTCAGCTGGCGTTCGCCCTGCGGCTTGCACTTCACCTGCGAGTGGAAGCGATATTTTCCCGTCTGATCGCACAGGAACAGAGCGTGAAATCTCCGGCTCACTCCAGACATTGATCATCAGGTGGTCGTCATTGCCGATCACAAAAGTGTCGTGCGCATTATCCGCTGCCGCCGGCGAGGAATTGGCAGACTCGGCCGCACCATGCGGTGCAGTTGAAGAGCGTTGGATCGCTCCTGAGCCGCCTGACGCAGCTTGCGCACCGAGCTGGCACGAAAGCACTACCAAAACAATCACAGTAGCAGTCGCGAATTGGACTCTATATTTCATAACCGCATTTTCGGGTCCCAGGGATTTACCGGTACGCCATCTCTAACTTGCCCGGACCGACTGCCTCAACGTCAGAGGCATCGATCTCGACGGCCGCTGACTGCGCCATCATCTCAACCGAAAGCACGAGTCGAAACACATTTTTCTTTCGAACCAGAATTCCTTCGAGCCCTTCAAGAGCCCCCCGTATTACGCGAACTCGTTCTCCACATTTCAGGTAGGGGTGCGGTTCCAAGCGGGAAGGTCCTTCCACCGCTCTTCGAATCGCCTCTATCTCGCACTCTGGAATGATTGCAACGCGTTCACCATGTAACACAATGGAGTGAATACCCGGCGTGGTTATCAGATCCAACCGGCGATGCATTCCGCTGCGCACGAAGACGTAGCATGGGAACAAAGGCAAACTGATGAGTACTTTTCGGTCCGACCAGCAGCGGACGGCCTGATAGAGCGGCAGGAAGACCTCGAAATTTTTCGCTGTCAGCATGGCAGCGACTGCCTTTTCGTGCCGGGAACGCGTATAGATTGCAGACCAGCCCGAGCCGGTCGCGACGATACCATCGATATCGCTCAAGCTCTGCAAAACTTGCCTGCTTTTTCGTGCGAAATTACGAGAACTCGGAATGTAAGCGTAGCTTCGCCCTGCAGGTCACATATTCCCATTTTCGGGAGTGTGTGTGACCGATTCCGGAGCGAATGCCTCTCGGGTGAGCTCCATTAGTAGCAATCGATCTGCCATAATGCTCAAGGGGCGATCAGGGGGGCTGCGACCCCGTAAATCTTTGTAATTGCCGCACTTGAGCACCGAATCACCTGAAACGCTCACCGGTCGACGTGGGTAAATCTTTGGCACATGTTTGCAAGACCGTGCAATGCATTGCCCAAGCAATCGCTATTTTGTGCGTGCAAGACCGCGGCGGCTCATGAAGAAGTCATAATAAAGGGGCTGCGGCGAGTCGGAACAGGACCGAAGAACACACAACCGCGGCATTCAGAGGGCACTTAAACCGGGAATTCTCGAAACTCGGGCGATAATAAGGCGCGGATCTTCGCCATCATCTCGACGAGCCTATCTCCGGCTGCGTCTTATCCTGCACGGGGACCTGCGAACATCTACCCGGAGCGAGATGATGCTGCTGAATCTTGTAAAGTAGGCCACGGTAGCTGATTTTGAGATTCTGGGCGGCCCGTCGGCGGTTCCAACCGGAGGCTTCCAGTGCTCGCCTGATCATCGCGACCTCTGTCCGGCTTATAGAGTCACGTCTCAGTGCCCGTAAGTCAGTGACGCGATCCACTTCACTAACGCATGCAGGAACCGCATTCACATTCGAAGACTCGGCAATCTTCTCTTCCAACTCCGCGCATGAGGCATCCCAGTCCCTCATAACAATCGCCCGCGTTACAAAGTTATACAGCTCACGGACATTCCCTCTCCATTCATAGAGTAGGGCCGAGTCCATTACGCGACTAGGGATGCTATGTATTCCACCGCCTTTAATGTTGGCCGGCATTCTACGGATTATCTCTTCCATCAGGAAGGGTATCTCTTCGCGTCGCTCACGGAGCGGCGGTATTTGAATGGTGAAGACGCTGAGACGATAGTAGAGATCTTCGCGGAATGCTTTTGACTTTAGTGCAGTTTCCATCTGAACGTTAGTGGCCGCAATGACCCGAACGTTAACTCGGATGACGTCCTCGCCGCCCAGACGGCAGAATTGACCGTCCTGAAGAACCTGTAGAAACTTCGACTGCATGTACCCGCTAATTTCACCGATCTCATCCAGCAGCAAGGTCCCTAGATGAGCCTGCTCAAACTTGCCCATCCTATCCCGCGTCGCTCCGGTAAATGCCCCTTGCCGATGTCCGAACAACTCACTCTCCAGCAGCGGCTCCGGCAAGGCGGCACAATTGATTTTGTGCATCCTGCTCCGCGCGCGGCGTGAATGTTTGTGGATCAGGCGTGCAATGATCTCCTTGCCGGTTCCACTCTCACCAAGAATCAAGACGTTGACATCGGCGGCAGCGAGCAGTTTAGCCTTACGGTGAATCTCCAGCATCTTCGGACTGCCGGCCAGGAAGAAACTATTATCGCCCAGTTCTTCCAGCTGGATGATGTTCGGGGGCGCCATTCGAGCGAGAGCGGGAGCGGGGTTCTGGGCAAACGTGATTTCGCTAGCGCCTTCGAGTGTCTGCTCGCTGGAGCGACATAGCCCTTCAACCATCAGCTCAAGATCGCGGCGAGTCATTGGCCTTGTGAGGACGTTTTCAATCCCAAATTCCGCGGCCTCTGCGCGCAGGCCGGATTCTCCGATGCCTAGGATTACGCAGGTTTTTGCAGCAGGCGCTCGCTTTAGAAGAAGCCTGAGAGACGCAGCTTCAGTTGAGTTAATAAGAGTTGAATCAATGAGCAGCAGATCGGGTTCAAGCCCATTATCGAGGAGCAGGCCGGCCTGAAGATAGCCTCCTGACTCGATCAACCTATGGCCGGGACCTCCGACTACTGCCTTAACCAAGGATCGAATTTCTGGATTTCGAACAACGGCAACAGCTACAATGAACGGACTCATCACAAACCCCCTGGGAAAGATTTAGCGGTTTGTTCTGCTCTGAAATCGGCGGCTCTAACGGCCCGACCTGATCGAATTTTGGATGAAAGGCAACTGGTACTGGTGTGACAAGAGATTGACCAGCGTAGGGCAGAATCTCGGTTTGGTCAATCCTTTTCCAATATTTTTTAATCCTGAACACTCTGTGGAGTCCGTCCGATCACGGCGGGAGACCCCGAGACGTGTTTCCGCCCACGAATCCACTCATGGCAGGCCGGTCCGACGGGCTAGATACGTTCGAGGCACTTCTGCCCCGATCGTCCGACTAGGCCAATTGAACGCCCCCTTCCACCCGCATCTTGCTTTGTTGGCCGCGAAAATGTGGAGCGCCGAACGAGCGGCTGGCCGCATGGCCGGAGCTGGTGGTGGGGCGCGAGGCGGTGAATCCGGTGCTGGCGCGTTGTGGCGGGCGGAGGAGGGGTGGGGAAGGCGGTTGTTGTATCGGAGGGAGAAAGCAAGAAGCCCCATCCGCGAGGATGGGGCTTCTGGATTATGCCGGCGATCACCTAATCTCCCACACACTTTCGCGTGCAGTACCATCGGCCCAGTGAGGCTTAACTTCCGTGTTCGGGATGGGAACGGGTGTGACCCT
>Ga0157372_10005084_pt1 | contig 13986 bp, 12 predicted proteins | sample C55metaG_FD_115307 | JGI IMG/M metagenome (GOLD analysis project Ga0157372, IMG submission 115307) | Corn rhizosphere microbial communities from Kellogg Biological Station, Michigan, USA - C5-5 metaG | ecosystem: Host-associated > Plants > Roots > Rhizosphere > Soil | place: USA: Michigan... | reverse complement strand
ACAGGTAATGCGGATAACTGTTCCAGCTCTGTGCTTTCTATTTTTTTAAAATCATATAAATGCCCAAGCGATTTATCCGGTACAATAAATTCATCCGGGTTGGAATAATTGATATGGAAAAGATTTTTATTGTCCAGGGCAATGCTCACCAGGTTTCCGGGTTCAAAAATGGTGAAGAACCGTTTGCTGTTCCAACAAAGGTCATGAAGGGCATGATAACCATGCGCACATAAGCTACCTTCCGGTGACTTGCAGTTGCAGCTAACCTGAAGTGTTTCCGGGCTAATATTGAACGTTACTTTACGTTCCTTTTGCCCCTGACTTTGTACGCCTACAATTAGCTGATGAGCATTATATCCAATGACCCGATTTTTCACATAGTCGAGTGCGTCTCCCTGATAAAACGCTCTGAAATGAATATCCTCGTCCAGCGAATAAGGACTACTGAAGGGGATGAAAAATTTTGTAATGGTTGCCATAACTTTTTATTTTAGGCAAACCACGAAAAAATGGGGAATGTATCCTACTGGTGTGGGATGTAAATTACAATAATAAAAACGAGTGATAATTTTACTTACCGGGTGGCTTTAATCAAGATTTAGACTTAGTAGCTTCGTATAACTCTTTAAGCGCTTCATTTTCCACCCTCTGTTCTTTTATTTGCATGAATAAAAGAATTTGTTCCTGTTTGGCAATTAGCGCATCGAATCCCATTTTTGCAATTGATAAATGTGTATGAGCCGGAACTGAAATATTTTGAATATCCGGAGTTCCAGTTAATATTTCTTTCAGTTTTTCCAATGCTTCGATTGAGGTTTGAATATTGTCTGAGTAAGGAGTAGTAAAATAATAAGCCGGTACATTGTACAAACTCTCAAACGTTTCGGCCATTTCTGAAGTTGTTGGAGAAATGCCTAACTCAATTTCTTTGTACAAATTCTCATCAATTTTTAATTCCTGAGCAACTTCTTTTTCTGTAAGACCTTTTGCAGAGCGAGCTGTAATGATTATCCTGTTCATGATGTCTTTTTTTGTTTTGGCAAATCACGAAACAAATGGCCAAGTATCCTACTGGTCCGGGATGTAAATTACAGGATTGCGTAGAAGATGTCACATCATCCGTAGTTGGAAACTACGGACAGCACTGCTTTTTAATTTTAAACATTCTCACGATAGCAGGGGATGGATGTGAATTACAGGATTAGGTGGAAGATATCAGCTTAAGCGTAGTTTCCAACTACGCACAGCCTGCGAAAGAAGATCTTAGAAAGGAGTAATTGAATTAAAATTTAGTTCGTGATGACAATGGCACAAGCGGGACGCTTGCCAGAAGGGCGGAACGGTGCGCATTATTAATAGTACTGTGAGCCCCTGTCGGAAGATGGTTCGGAGACAGAAATTTACCGGCAATTTTATGGAAATTGATTATGGAAGAATCTTATGATATAGTTCAAGCAATTTTTTAAACTGCATATGGAAACATAGCTTTAATTCCTTGTAAGATTCCTTCTGAGTTAATATGGAAATTGAAATGTGCTTTATGAAGTAAAAGGAATAGTGGACAGTTGTGTAATCTTATTAATACTCATTTAATTTCACATGCTCCATCCTGTCAAACATTATAAAATGGCAAAACAAAAGAAAAGCAAATCCCTGGTATCAAATATTGCAATGAATCCTTTTGTTTTAGTAGCAATTGCAGCTGCTTTAGCGATGGCAGTTTTTCTGATAATTGCCTATTTTTTCTGGTTTTTGTGAAAACTAAAATCAATTGTATTTCTGCAATAGCTCCCGATGCATTGCCCGAACGGGTTCGTGTACCAACCAGCAACCAGCGCGGCTTTTTTCATCCGTGATATACATCAAATTTGTATCAGCAAAAAATTTCTTTTTTAAATATTAAATTATTTTTACCTTGAAGCGCATTTGAGTTTCTCCTTTATGAAGAAACTAACTGTAGGGGATGGATCTTGATTCTTTAAAATTGCCAGAGATATTCTTTAAGCTGCGCTTGAAAATGAATAAAACAAAGCCTTCTAAAAAAAGATCAAAAATCGGATTGTACTAACAACAACCTGCCTGCCGACAGGAGGTTTAAAAAGTATAATGCTTAATGCTTGATTTTCAAAAGCAATTTTGTAGGGAGGACCGTATAATATCATAAATAAGTAAGTGTTAGCACCAATGCCCGTGAGAGAGCATTAAACTTAAATAGATAATTATGAATAACAGCATTTCTAAACTAACAGAAAATTACTTGGATAAGTACTGCCTAGAAAAGAAATACACAGTAAAGAAAGCTTCAAAGGATAATTTCACACGGATTGATGTTTCAAATTTAACGGAAACAATACCCCTAAGTCTATATGAAACAGGAACATTAGTTGTTGGTGGAAGCCCCAAACTTAAGTTAAGAGCAGAATTTGAAGGTATAAAACAGAAAATTACACAAAGCCCAGAAATTCTTGGGGGAGTGGACACTCAGAAGGTAAAAGCATGTTCGACTAAGTATACTATTTTACTAGATGCCACAAGAAAGGAAATTAAGAATAATCTTAGCTCTATTGATACATCAGTCATTTATTTCAATAGTCCAACACCTAGTGAAGAGTATAGGGCTAAACTAACTACCACAGGTGGCAATGCCTTATCAATAACACAGTACAAGAACGGAACTCTATTCTTGCAAGGAAAAGACGACAACTTATTTTCGGCAGTTTGTGATTTAGTAGAAAAAATAGCAACTCCGTCAGATGTAGAAATAATTTCGAGATTCTTTGCGAATGATGAAACAAGTCTTCAAAAGTTCACAGCATCATACTCTCCTGAATTATTAATTGTAGCCGAGACCGAAGTAAGAAAAACGATTGGCGACGATGCTTTTAACTTCTTTGAGCCATATGACCAAAAATGGTTAGTGGCTGCACAATGCCTACACATTGCAAACATTCCTTTACCTGAATATTCTCCTTTAATAATGCCAGCTTCAAAGGCATTTGAAGGGTTTGTTAAAAAATTACTTGTTACGGTTGGCTTTTTCCCTCCAATTCATTTTCGAAATAAGACGGCAAATTTCGCATACTTAAAAGATAAGAATCATGCAGAAAGAAAAAAACTTGAAACAATTGAAACGCACGCAGGAACATACCTTGATAAAATCGGAGTATGTCTAGATACGAACAGAAATTTTATGATGCATAGCGATGGAAATGTAATAACAAAAATCGATACATACGAAGAAGCTACTTCAAAGCTATCGGAGATCCATGATGACATTAAAGAGATATTCACGTACTTTAAAAAGGCCGCAGCATTTGGTTTATAGTCATGAATAATAAGGAATTACTTGACGACACATTCAACTCCATCAGACCAAAGTTGGAGCAAGATGGCTATCTAGTTTCTGATTTCAAATACATTGACTATGGGCTTCAGTTTTTAATCACTAAAAATCTTTGCAAAGGAATTCTTCGAGTTTACGCTAATAAAAAGTTACAAATCAAGTACGACCTTTCTCAATTAAAGCAGGAATCATTTAAAAATCAAATTGATGTAATTTTAAATGAGAATACTTCTGCCGAAGAAAATATTTATCTTGATAGTGACGATGCCTTAAATACATCAAGCATTTCATTTATTCCGATAATTGGTACTGATGAATCTGGGAAAGGTGATTATTTTGGTCCTCTTGTGAGTGCTGGAGTTTATGTTGACTTGACAACAAAACCTTTACTTGAAAAACTAGGCGTAAGAGACAGTAAAAAGTTGAATGACAATCAAATTAAAGAAATTGCACAAAATATAAAGAAAGTTTGTGCAAACCGATTTGCAGTTATTGAAATATCACCAGAAACATATAACAATTTATATAGCCAATTTAAATCTGAAGGAAAGAATTTAAATGTTTTGCTAGCTTGGGCACACGCTAAAGCAATTGAAGAGGTGCTAACAAAAGTCGAGTGTGAAAACGCTCTATCTGATAAATTTGCAGATGAGAAATTCATAATTGGCAAACTGCAAGAAAAAGGAAAAAAAATTCATTTACGCCAAGAATACAAAGCTGAAGCTAATATCGCTGTAGCAGCAGCATCTATATTAGCTCGCGAACGATTCTTAGAAAAATTAAAAAAGTTAAGTACTGAATTGGCAATGGAGCTACCTAAAGGAGCTTCACTAAAAGTGATTGAAAAAGCGAAAAAGGTTGTAGAAAAATCTGGTGAAGGCATTCTAAAGAAAATAGCTAAGCTCCACTTTAAAACTACAGATTTTGTATTAAAATCATAACCATGGCAGATTCAGCTAAAGCAAATGAACTTAGAAAAAGTGGCGACATTGATTCTGCTTTACCTATGTACAAAGAGTTGTGGGATCATTCAAGAGATAAATTTGCGGCAGCGGGCCTCCTTTTTTGTTTAAGAAAAAAGAAACTGTTCGCGGAGGCTTTGCCGCTTGCTGAAGAAGCTTACTCAGAATTTCCCGATTTCGAATGGTGTAAAAACGAATACATATGGACTTTGATCCAGGGTAAGCTCTACACATTTCCTGATAATGGACAATTGACAGATTTAGCTAACATTGTAAATAAAATTGTTGAATTAAAACCTGATGAAATTGCTTATAAGATTACTGTTTTCAAGTTACTAAAAAGCGCTAAGAAACATGGTGACTGGATTTTATTAAATGAGTGGATTACAAAATTAAGCCCAGACATTCTCACCGGATACACAGATGAAGAGACTGGTTGGACTGATAAGGTGCTCTGGTATTATTATCGAGTGAATGGATTGATATATTCTCACAACGAAGAAGAAGCAATTAGAATTATTGATGAAAGTTGCGGAGAGTTTTATAAACAAAAGAAATTCTTCGAAAGACTAAAAGCAAAAGCTTTTATCAGCCTTGAGAAGTTTGACAGTGCACTCGATGTTTATAAAAAATTGGTTTCGGGAAGATCGGATTGGTGGCTGCTTCATGAATATGGTGACCTGTTAATTAAGCAAAATAAAATAGAAGAAGGATTCAATTATTTAATAAAGGCAGCAATTGCTCCGCCAATGAAACCGGAATTAAAAGTTACATTATTTAGTGACATTGGTACTATCCTAGTTAAATTTAAGAGTCCGGAAGAGGCAATTAAACATTTTCAACTTGCAAAGGCTGTAAGAGCAGAACAAGGATGGGGACTTGGTGACTTAAATGAAAAGATTGAAAGCCTCGGTGGAGATTTATGTAGGGAAAGTAACATCCGAACTCTTATAGATAAATGCCAAATTATATGGCAAGGTTTTCTTCCTAAAGATTCACACAGTTTAGTAAATCATAAGGCAATGACAGGTCTTAAAGGAAAAGTTACTGGACTTATCGAAGGTCGAAAATTTTGCTTTATCAAGACAGAAGGTAATCAGTCATACTTTTGTAGCACGTCAGACTTACCAGATGGAACAACTAATAATCAAAAAGTAAAGTTTGAGGTGAAACAGTCATTTGACAAGAAGAAAAATAAGGAAACACTTAAGGCAGTCAATCTCAAACGAATTTAACAATTAGAAAAAATCCGTCTCATCAATATACCCAGCTATCCTTAAAATGTTTACAATAATAACAGTGCAATTGATTAGTAACGACCCCTAGCTATTCTTAGAATGATCTCAAAAAATTGTAGATTGCTGTCCTGAGTTTGCAACTCAGGACGATATAATATCTTCATTATAGTGCAAGAGGTTATTACCATGGAAAAGAATTTGGGTTATTAAAAATTGAATTTTTGGCTAAGTATATTTTTGAAATGTCCGGAGTTGCAAACCCAGGACAGCAGCTAATTCTTGTCGTAGATTTGTCTCTGGATAGCTGGGGTAGTATCAGAATAAGTAAGTGTTGGCCTTTAAAATTGAATATGGCAACAAGAAAAAAGACTCTGCCAGAAGTCAAAGCTCCTGATGCTTTGATAATACCGAAAGCTTCATTTTTAGCAAAGCTTCTAGAAAGAATAGAATTAGGACAGGAACTTATTAAAAGACCGATCACAAATGTTGAAGAATTAGAGCAAAATAGTAAGGATTTCTATAAATGGAACGACTATAATTCCGAATATCTTAAGCAATCATTCAATAATGAACATAGTGAGTACAAAACAAATTATGATAGAGTAAACCAGCTATTCGGATTTGGCGATGCTGTATATGATAATAGCCCGCAAAAGAAATTACGAGATCTTAAAGAGAAAATTCAAAATAAAGTAAGTTATCTGGAAAAGCTAATTGATAAAACTGAACTATTGAAATCGGAAGTTGAAGATGTTTATGAAAAGGTCGAGCAAATACCTTCCGTAGAAATTGACAATAACAATATCTTTATCGTTCATGGTCACAACATCGAAATTTTACAAAGTGTGGCAAGAGCGATTGAAAAACTTGGATTAAATCCCATCATATTGCACGAGAAAGCTAATGCAGGTAAAACAATAATTGAAAAGTTTGAAGCAAATTCTAAGGTTGGTTTTGCAATCATCTTGTTAACTGATGACGATGAAGGGAAATCTAAGCTTGACATTGACTTGAAAAGGAGAGCAAGGCAAAATGTAGTTTTAGAACTAGGATATTTCATTGGTAAACTAGGAAGAAATCGTGTTCTACCTCTTTACAGTGATGGGGTGGAAGTTCCCAGTGACATTCACGGTCTATTATATGTTCCAATTGACAACTCAGGTAATTGGAAATTTTCTCTTGTTAAAGAATTGAAAGCTGCCAATTATAATGTCGATGCTAACAAGCTATTATAAACTTCCGCCAATACTTGTACTACCAATAGCAGGGAACTTGAAGTTTACATGAGCCAGTGTCAACATCCTTTACTCATAATTAATTTGGTTGAAAATTGGATGATACATGGATCAGATCATTGGTTCATTAAACCATCTGTTTGGAATTGCATAAGTAAAGAATCTCAATCGAAGATTCTTAATGAAATTTTGAATTACGACTTTAATGTAGGCAAAGAGCTTTCACTTACAATATTCAATGAAATTAAGCTAGATATTATTCGGAATATGGAACTTAATTATTCTAAGTTAAGCCCAGATGCCATAGAATTGGTTAGAATGGAAAAAGGTAAAATAACACTCTAACATATCAAGAATATTAACTTCCGCAAATAAAAGTACTGCTGCAAGCAGGCCGAGATATTGAACAGTCGGCTGCAGTTTGCTATCAGCATCGGTTCCGGCGGAAGAATATCTATTTGGCTTTTTGTTGTTATCTTTAATTCAGCTTTTCAATCGGCTTCAGTTCTGGGGCTTGACCAGCAATGAATCACCTACCTGCAGCAATACTCGAACGTAAGCGGTAATTTTAAACAACCACAATGCTTAAACGAGACGACTATATAAAAATCATTGAAGAAATCAGAAATACTGACAAGAAATCAATTGATGAATTTATTGAAAAAGAACTTGAGCCGTTAAGAGTTGACAATAAAAATTTTATTGAAATTCTGTACAAAGACATTCATTATTTGATAAAAGACATTGATAAAAAAAGCGACAACGATTTGGTTATTGAAAATGGAGATATTGTGATTGAAGATGGAGATTTTAAATTAACAGGTTATCAATCAAGGTTGCATAGTTTATCAAATTGGCTACATATGGAAGTTTGTAAAAAATTCATTGAAAACAATCCAACAACATTTGTTGATAGCATTGAAAATTTTGAAAAGAACTTTTTAGACAAACCTAATTATACACCAGAATACAAATCGAAACTTGATGCAATAAAAAAGAGCCTAAAAAAAGAAAGAAAATTAAATTCAGGAGAAAAAGAAAATTTTTGGACCAAAATTTTAGACTTTGACAATCTTGAGCTGAAGCCCAATATTGCAGGCGTTGGAATAAACTTTAACGAACTAATTAATAAATTTAGAAAATAAAATATGGAGCGAAAAGGTATTTAGAAGAGGACCTCCTGCTGTTGTTGGCGTCCACACCAACAATCCACGACGGCCGGCTCTTTTTATCAGTAATATATATAAAATGTGGATCCACTAAGAATTTCTTTTTTAAATATTAAATTATTTTTACCTTGAAGCGCGTTTGAGTTTCTCCTTCATAAAGAAACTAACTGTGGAGGAAGAATTTTGATTCTTTAAAATTGTGTAAGGTATTATCAAGCTGCACTTGAAAAATGAATAAAACAAAGCATTTTCTAAAAAATCAAAAACCGGATTGTACCGATACGCTTTGCTGGAACTGCTATCACGAATGACTTAACTAAAAGAAAAAATTACTAAATATGGAAATGATACTTTACCTTTTAACTGGACTTGTAATCGGTGGCTTTTTCGGTTATGTTATTTTGAAATTGATGTTTCAAAAAAATCATGTTTCAAAATCTGAATTTGAGGCTGCTGAGAAAACAATTTCTGAATTGCGACTGGAAAATGCAGTACGGCTTTCAAAGGATGAACTGGCGACAAAATATGTTTCAAAAGATCTCCACGACAGCATCAATAGTAACTTAATAACAGCAACCCAAAATTTAGAAAAAGAAATAACAATAAACAAAGAACATCAAGCAACAATATTACGGCTGACAAGCGAAACTGAACAAAAACTTTCGAAGTTGGAGGTTGAGCAAAACTATGTAGCAAAAGATACTTTTGATATTATAAATAGGAAATTATCTACAGCGGAAGCTGAATTAGATAAGAGGGAACAAACAATTCTTAGTTTGAATAATCAACTTACAGAACTGATACAGAAGGAAAAGCATTTAAATGAGAAATTAACGACCTTCAAAAACGAGCTCGAAGACCTTCATACACGTTCTCAAGAGCAATTCAAAAACATTGCAACTGAAGTTTTAGAAGACAAAAAGAAAATGTTCGTTGACGAAAACAAAAAGGAGTTAAGCACAATTCTTGACCCTTTCAAAACTAATTTGACTGAATTCAAGGATAAAGTTGAAGCTACAAGAAAGGAGGATATTCAAGATATGACTTCACTCAAGAAAGAGATTGAATCACTTCAAAAATTGAACACGCAACTTAGCGATGATGCAAAGAATTTGGCAACTGCATTAAAATCAGAGGTGAAGATGCAAGGTAGTTGGGGAGAGGACAGGTTGAATATGATTCTTGAGGTTGAGGGACTGCAAAAGTATATTGACTTTAGCAGAGAAGAATTATATCGAGATGATGAACAGGAAAAAAATCGAAAACCAGATTTTATTTTAAAACTTCCAAACAACAAATGCATCATCATTGACAGTAAAGTTTCTTTGACCGCTTATGTAAATTATTTCAATGCGCCAACAGCCGAGGAAAAAGTTGAGTATTTAAAACAGCATCTGAGAAGTGTAACCGACCATATCAACAACTTAGCAGACAAAAACTATCAATCACTAGCAGGTCTAACGACACCTGACTACGTATTTATGTTTATGCCTGTTGAATCTGCTTTGACATTAGCAATGAATCAGAATGCGGAAATATTCAATAATGCTTTGAAAAGAAAGATTGTGCTAATTACTCCTACTACTCTTGTCGCTACACTGAAAGTAGTAAAAATTCTTTGGCAAAAGGAAAATCAAGTAAAAAATGTAGAAGAAATTTTTAGACAATGCGGTGAACTTTACAACAAATTTGTTACATTTTTAGAGGATATGGATAAAATTGAAACTGCTCTTACCTCCGCAAGCAAAGCACATAGAGATGCAATGTATAGCTTAAAAGACGGAACAAAAAAAGGCAATACAATAATTGGACGATTTGAGACCATAAAAAAATTAGAAGCAAAAACAAACAAAGACATTCCTGATAAACACTTGAGGGAAATTGAACTTTTACCTGATGATAATGAAGTAGCCATCCTTGACACAGGAACAATAAGCATAGATGCAATAACCGGCGGAAATGAAAATTGAAATTTGAAAATTCAGACTGATCAGCAACAAACAGCTTCTGAAAGCGATGGTAATTTTTCTCGTAATTGCCTATTTTTTATGGCTTCTCTGAAACTAAAATCAATTGTATTTCTGCAATAGCGCAACCAACCAGTACTAATGATTGAATCACTATCTATAAAGAGTATTGCCACTTTCGACGAAGTTGGAATTCTGTTGACTAACCTGAAAAAGATAAATTTTATTTATGGTGCAAATGGTTGTGGAAAAACGACAATAACGAAGGTCACCAACAATCCGATAGACACTTTATATTATAACTGTTCCATCATTTGGAAAAGCGGAATTCCAATTAAGGCACTGGTTTATAACAAGGATTTTCGAGACAAAAATTTTGGCAAAGGAACTATTGACGGAGTTTTCACTTTGGGACAAGCTACAAAAGAAGAAATTGAAGCTATCCAAAAAATGCAAGAAGAACTTTCTGAAATTAAAGATAAAGGGATAAAGAAAAAAGAAGCTCTAACAAAATTGTCAAATGACAAAATCGAGCTTGAAAATGAATTTAAAGAGGTTGTTTGGATAGAAATTTATAAAGAATACCAAACCGATTTTAAAGAAGCGTTTGTCGGAGTATTAAAAAAAGAATCATTTAAAACAAAAATCCTCGAAGAATTTAAAAGCAATAAAGCTGCATTAAAAACTTACGAAGAACTGAAAGAAAAAGCTAAAACAATATTTGGAAAAACACCAGCAACTATTCCATTAATTACGACAATTAACTTTGACAGATTAGTTGAAATCGAAGAAAATAAAATCTGGCAAAAGAAAATAATTGGAAAGGCTGATATAGAAATAGCCAAGTTAATTCAAGAACTGAATCTAAATGATTGGATAAATGAAGGACGAACATATTTGCAAGAAAATGAAACTTGTCCATTTTGTCAAGAACAAACTATCACAAAAGAATTTAGAACCAAACTGGAAGATTACTTTGACGAATCATTCACAACTGATACTGCATTTGTAAAAACACTTTCAGAAGAATACAATCTACTTGCTTCAAATCTTTCAAATATTCTTCAACAAATTGAATCAACCGAAAAGTTAAATACTGAAACGAAATTAAATATTGAGACATTTTCAGCTTATCTAAAAACAGTATCAACCCAATTCATTTCTAATAAGGAACTATTAAATAACAAAGCAAAAGAGCCAAGTAGAAGCGTTGATTTAATTTCCATTAAGGAGCAATTAATAAATATTCAACAAATTATAACGGAAGCAAATATTCTAATTAAAGAACACAATACAATTGTTACAAATTATACTACAGAAAGAAGTGATTTAATCAAGGGGATTTGGAAATACTTAACCGAAGAATATAACGCCAAAATATCGACTTTTAATAAAAAAGCAGACGGCTTACAACGAGGTATTGACGCTCTACAGAAACAGCATCAAGAATTACAGATAAATTATCTTGCAAAAAATAAACAGATAAAAGAAGCAAATAAAAATGTTACAAGTGTTCAACCTTCCGTTGACGAAATCAACAAGACGCTAAAGTCATATGGGTTCTTAAATTTCGAAATAGTTCCCTCTAAAACCGTGAAAAATCAGTACCAGATTCAACGTGAAGACGGAACAATTGCAGAATCAACACTATCCGAAGGCGAAATAACCTTCATCACATTTTTATATTTTCTTCAGTTGTCAAAAGGAAGCACTGCACAAGAAACAATAACAGAGGAAAGAGTTTTAATAGTAGATGACCCCATTTCAAGTTTGGATAGTAATGTCCTTTTTGTAGTGAGTTCATTAATTAAGGAAATCATTAAGAAAATAAAAAAAGATGAAGGCAACATTAAACAACTGATTCTTTTAACCCATAATGTCTATTTCCATAAGGAAGTATCTTTTATAGATGGAAGAACACCCGAAAATGGTGACACCTTTTATTGGATTTTAAGAAGGAATAAAAACACTTCAGCAATTCAACCTTATGAAATGAAAAATCCTATCCACAATTCTTATGAGTTACTTTGGGACGAATTAAAGAATAGAAAGGATTTATCAGGAATTACTATTCAGAATACAATGCGTAGAATCATTGAAAACTATTTTAAGATTTTAGGTAAGTACGGAGACGATGATTTGATAAAACACTTTGACAACCACCAGGAGCAAGAAATATGTAGATCGCTCATTTGTTGGATAAATGATGGCTCACATAGCATTCCTGACGACTTGTTTGTTGAACAAAACGACTCGACAATTGAAAAATACTTTGAAGTGTTTAGAAAGATATTTGTTCAAATGGGACATCCAGAGCATTACAAAATGATGATGGGTGAAGCATAATCCCCCTGCTATTATTAGAATGGGGTTAAAAACACGCCATGCAAATTCTCTTATAAATGAAAGAAAATGATTTGCTTAAAAAATAATTCGTAAATATTAAGCCATTTAATTATATTTACTATTCATTCCTCTGTAACTGCTCGATTTTTTCAAATAACTTTTAAATTAAAATCAAAATGAAAACAGTTATAACCGGCTTTTTATTCGCCACTTTGATGGCTTTTTCTATAACCGGAGCTAAGGCCCAGTCTGCTTCACAGGATGTAAAATATTCTGAAATGGTCGGGGAAAATCCTAACGCAGAAGCTGATATCAAAACCGTAAGCGATTATCTGAACACATTACTTGTAGCAGGCAATGTAGATAAGGCTACTGCCATGCTTTCAGCTAATTACATGGGATATGGCCCTGGCTCCGATGATTCAGCAAATCTTCAAACGACTACTGACGATTGGAAACAAAATATTACCCGTCAGCAAAACCGTAAAGTGAATTTTGTTGCAGAAACTTTTAATGTAAAATCTGGCGATCTCTCTGGTCATTGGGTATCTACCTGGGGTACATACAGTTTTACTCAGGATGGAAAAGATATAAAATTTCCATTTCAATATACCGCTCACGTAACAAACGGGAAGATAGACCAGGACAGGGTTTATTATGACCAGATGTATATATTAAAAACGCTTGGCTACACCATCACACCGCCTTCAAAATAAGATTCTGTAAAATTTGATCTGATTTTTGAAGTTGTTCATTTTTATAAAAAATTAGAGTCTCAATGCAAACTATTGGGATAAGTTGCCTTATGCGTTTTTCTGAATAGAACCGGGATTATTGAATGGAAAAGGGTTACCGGCTCTACCAATACTGAAGAAGCATTGGTATTCAGAGGAGATCGTGTTCAAAGCTTTCCTTTTAATTATTTTTTAAAACAATTTTCAACCGTGAAAAAGTATATCTTTTTTTGTATTGCTATATCCGGCGCTATTGCCGGCCGCAAAACCACATTTTTTTCAAATAAAACATTTATCCCGCTATGACTGAAACCGTCCTTCAGGAAGAAATTTTTGAAGAAAAGAAAATAGATGAATCGAAAATTCCGCTTAGAAGGAACCTGGGATTGACGACAGCAATTTTAATGGTAGCGGGAATTGTTATCGGTTCGGGAGTATTTAAAAAAATTGCGCCGACGTCGGCTGCATTGATGAATAGAAATTATATCCTGATTGCATGGCTGTTTGCGGGAGTAATTGCCTTGCTCGGTACTTTCACGATTGCGGGTCTTGCTACTTTGACCGACGAATCCGGCGGCATCTATGAATATTAAGCAGTTAGATAAATGGTATAACTATTTCCGTCCGATCAACTTCTCCAACCTCTCCATTATCTCATCCTTCTCCTTCAACATTCTTTCATATAAAGCAATCTTTTCTTCGTGGAGTTTTAGGATTGCTTCGACGGGATCGAATACCGGATTGATGTTAATTGCTGATGCTTTGTCTTTAAAATCTGTAAACGTATTGGCAATAATATTTACCGCCTGTTCCTCATCAAAATTTTGAATCGCTTCAGCAGGTATTTTTAGTGCAGCAGAAACTTGTTGCAGCAACGTGGGATCAATCGTTTCCTTTTGTTCAAGCAGTGAAACTTTTTGCTGGTTCCAGTCGTCGCCAAGGTCGGCTGCGAGAGCATCCTGCTTAATGCCGAGCATTTCGCGGAAGCGCTT
>Ga0157372_10005080_pt1 | contig 13991 bp, 11 predicted proteins | sample C55metaG_FD_115307 | JGI IMG/M metagenome (GOLD analysis project Ga0157372, IMG submission 115307) | Corn rhizosphere microbial communities from Kellogg Biological Station, Michigan, USA - C5-5 metaG | ecosystem: Host-associated > Plants > Roots > Rhizosphere > Soil | place: USA: Michigan... | reverse complement strand
TTCTGGGCGGTGACGATCGTCGACAGCCCGCGTGAGATCGCCAATGTGCGGCTGGCCGTCGGCTCGAATTCGGCGTCGATGTGGTGGGTCAATGGCGAGGAGGCGGTGGGCCTGTTCGGCGATCGTCGCATGGTGATGGACGACGTCGTGTCGCGGCCACTCACGCTGCACAAAGGCCGCAACATCATCCGCGGAGCGGTGATCAACGGCCCAGGGCTGAGCGATTTCTGCGTCCGGTTCATCGATCAGGAGGGCCGGCCCGTGCGGAACATCTCGATCAACATCGGCTGACGCCGATCCGGTTCGACCATTCACCCCAACATCTTGGCTTAGCGGGAAAAATGATGCGGCATCTGGCCCTTGCAGCGACATGCATCTCCGGTCTGTTCCTGGCGCAAAGCCCCGCTTCGGCGCAGCTTGCGGGCGAACCTTATATTCACGACCCGTCCACGATCAGCTTTTCCGACGGCAAATATTATACGTTCGGGACGGGCCGCGGGGGGCTGGTTTCTGAAGATGGCTGGACCTGGCACAGCGGCGGGGTACGCCCCGGCGGCGGCGTCGCGCCCGACGTCATCAAGATCGGCGACCGCTATCTTGTCGCTTATGCAGTCGGCGGCGGCGGCATGAATGGCGGGCATGCCAGCAACGTCAAGCTGATGTGGACCAAGACGCTCGACCCGGCCTCGCCGGACTTCGGCTATCACGATGTCGGCACGGTCGCCTCGAGCGACGGGGTAGAGGATTGCGACGCGATCGACCCTGCCTTTCTCTACGCCAACGGACGGCTGTGGCTCAGCTACGGGACCTATTTCGGCTATATCCGCATGGTCGAGCTCGATCCGAAAACGGGCGAGCGGGTTGCCGGCAATCAGCCGGTCGACGTCGCGATCGACATGGAAGCCACCGCGCTCATGTATCGTGACGGCTGGTATTACCTGCTCGGGACCCATGGCACCTGCTGCGATGGTCCCAACTCTTCCTACAATATTCGCGTCGGCCGTTCGCGTAATCCAACCGGGCCCTTCCTCGACCATATGGGAATCCCGCTGCTCAAGGGTGGCGGGAAGCTGGTCGTTGCCGGCCGCGGCCGCGCCTTCGGCCCGGGCCATTTCGGGCTGATCGATCTGGGCGACGGCCTCCAGAAATTCTCGATGCATTACGAATCAGACATGGATCGCGCGGGGCGCAGCGTGCTCGCGATCCAGCCTCTGCTGTGGAAGGACGGCTGGCCGGTTGGCGGCGACAATGTCGCGGCCGGCACTTACGAGATCCAGTCCGAGCGCAGCGGCGGCGCGCTCGAACTTGCGGTCGATTTCGTGCGGATCGACTTCGATTTCCGCCGCGCCTTCGGCCCGCCCCCGGCCGGCCCGCTTCCTTCCCTTCCCGACCAGACGCTTGCGCAGGACATGGCGGTCTGGCCGAGCGGTACGATCAAGGCGGACCTCGGCGATTACATGATCCGGCCGCATCAGAAATGGACGATCACCCCCGTCACGCAGGCCGGCGGCTATATGGGCTCGCCTTACTATAAGATCGTGATCGCGGGCACGGATCGCGCGCTCGCCGCCACCGCCGCCGGGGACGTGGTGACAAGCGCCTTTACGGGCGCGCCGGAGCAGCTGTGGCGGATCGACCAGCTTACCGACGGAACCTACCGGATCAGTCCGAAGACCGGCGGAAGCTCGACCGCCCTCGTGGCGATCGGAGCCAGCACCGTGGCGCTGGTGCGGTTCGATCCGGCGAGCGACGCCGGGCGGTGGACCTTCAAGACCCCTTAGGGGCGGCGCAGTCCGGGCGAGAGAGTGAGAAGGAATGAACATGCGTAAGCGGCTGATCATTTGGGCGACAATCGCGCTTGCCGCGCCCGCGCTCGCCGGCGCGCCGGCGGATCCGCTGGCACCCACGGGCCGCTGGACCGGCTACACCGCCGGGCGCGCTGCGACGCCGCCAATGGGGTGGAGCAGCTGGAACGCCTTTGCCACCGATATCGACGAGGACAAGATCCTCGCCTCGGCCCAGCGGATCGTCGACAGCGGACTCGCCGCGAAGGGCTACCGCTATATCAACATCGACGATGGCTGGGCGTTGAAGCGCCGCCAGCCCGACGGGCACATGATCATCCGCGCGGACAAATTCCCGTCTGCGCGCACCGCGGACGACACACCCAGCTTCAAGCCCTTCACCGACCGGCTCCACGCGATGGGGTTGAAAGCCGGCATCTATTCGGATCTGGGACGCAACACCTGTTCCGAAGCCTATTCGCCGACCGACACCGACCTGCCCAAGGGCAACGTCCTGGAGCGGGAAGTCGGCCTCTATGGCCATATCGATCAGGATATCGCGCTCTATTTCAAGGATTGGGGCTTCGACTTCATCAAGGTGGATGGCTGCGGGCTGCGCGATTACGGCCCGAACAGCGCGCGGGTGCGTTCGGGCAAGTTCCGGCCGCTGGGCCCGATCCTTGATTCAGGCGCCGTGACGCGCACCGACATTCCCGCGATCCAGGCGATGTTCCGTCAGATCAACCTGGCGCTCGCGAACGACAATCCCGACGGGGATTATCTGCTTTCTCTTTGCGTCTGGGGTGCGGCCAACGTCCGCGCGTGGGGCAAGGATTATGGCGGCATTTCGCGCACCAGCGACGATATCTCGCCGGCGTGGGGGCGGCTGCTCGTGAACTATGATAGCTCGGTCACGCGCTCGCTCTATGCGCATCCCGGTTCCTGGAACGATCCGGACATGCTCTATATCGGGGCTGGCGACTTCGATGCGGACCATCTGACGGAGGCGCGGTCGCATTTCGCGCTGTGGGCGATGCTCAACGCACCCCTGATGATCGGCGCCGACCTGCGAAAGACTCCGCGCGCGCTGATGGACGTGTTCGGGAACGCCGATATCATCGCACTGGATCAGGACCCGGCCGGCAACCAGGCTGTCCTGGCCTATGATTCCAATGACCTGCAGATCCTGGTCAAGACGCTGGCATCCGGAGACAAGGCTCTGGCGATCTTCAATCGTGGTTCGGGCGCCTACGATGTCGACCTTCATGCCGCGCACCTGAAGTTCAGCGACGCCGCGCCGGTCGAACTGACCGACCTGTGGAGCAAGCAACGGACGAGCTTCACGTCGCGGACCAAGCTCCACGTTGCGCCGCGTGAGACATTGATCTTCCGCGCGCACGGGACGCGGGCGCTGCAGGGCGGCTATTACCTGTCGGAACAGCCCGGACGCGTGAATCCGGCCGTAGACGGCGTCGTGCACCCGACCGCCGACCCGACCATCTTCCGCACTGCGGCAGGTTGGGCGGGCACCAATGGCGCGGGGGACCGCCCGACCTATGCGGGCTGGGGCGGCGCGCGCGCCGACAGCGCGCCCTATGGTCAGGTGCTGCAGGTCGCCGGGCGGCCCTATGCGGCAGGGATCGGTATCCTCGCCAATTCACGGCTGGAGGTACGCAACCAGGGTGCGCGGCGATTTACCGCCCTGGTCGGCGTCGACGACAGCGCGACGGACAAGGCGCACAGCGTGACCTTCTCGGTTTACGGAGACGGCAAGCTCCTCGCCAAAAGCGCTGCGTTGCGCTGGGGAATGGCGGCCCGGCCGCTGTCTGTCCCGGTCGCCGGCGTGAAACTGATCGAGCTGGTGGCACGCAGCCCCGGGGGCAACAATGAACGTCTACCGGTCACGTGGGGGGAAGCGGCACTGCTGGAGCACTGAAGCGGAGGTGCCGACGGCCGCGAATGGAACCGGCGCCGCTTCCTTCGCGCGCCGAGAGGTGGCTAGGCTTCCGCACGGCCGTCCCGCCGCGACAGTTCCAAACCGACGCCATCTCCGGAACATTACCTAGTGCGCCGCGATGAAGCCTGTTGAATCCTGCCCCCTCCCAGACAGGAGCGACGGGAGGACCAGGATGAAACATGCGCTGATCATCGGACGCGATCGCACTGCGGCCGAGGAAATCGAAAACCGGCTTTGGAATGCGGGCTATAGATCGCTGATTCATGCCCTCAACCGGGAGGAAGCCTGGGCGATACTGCCCTCGATCAAGCCATCCTTGATCGTGCTGATCAGCGGCGCCACGCAGAATATATCCTCGGACGAGCTCTATCGCATGAGCGGCATGGCCGAAACGCCGGTGCTGGTCGCCACAGGCGATCCCGCGCGGGCGCTCGCCTGTCTGGGCGACGGTGTATCCCTGGACGGCCCCTATCCGATGGAGCAGCTTCACGAAGCGGAGATCGCGGCCGTGGGCTCGGAACGCGCGCTGGCGCACGCCGCCTAGCCATAGCCCGGAAGCGATTGGGGGCGCCCAGCGGGCAGACCAGCGGGCCGCGTCCCTATCAGGTCCCGTCAGCGATTCGTCTGCCGGGCTGCATCCTGAATTCCGCGCAATCTTCCGGAACCAATACCGCCGCGCCGACAAACACGCCCGCCCGCAGGTCCGCAAGCGCCTGATTGGCCTGGCCTAGGGGATAAGTACGAACCGTTGTGCGCACGTCGGCCGCGCCGACGATATCGAAGAAGGATAAGCCGTCCTCGCGCGTGAGGTTTGCGACCGACCGGATCTCTCGCTCCTGCCACAGGTCGGCATAGGGGAAGGCCGGTATGTCACTCATGTGGATACCCGCACACACCACCCGCCCGCCTTTGCGCAACGCCTTGAGCGCGGCTGGCACCAGCGCCCCCACCGGCGCGAAGATGAGCGCGGCGTCCAGCTGCTGCGGTGGAGGCTCGGTCGAAGCCCCCGCCCATACGCACCCGAGCGTCCGTGCGAATGCCTGCCCTTCGGCGTCGCCCTCGCGGGTGAAGGCATAAACTTCGCGTTGCTGCCAGATGGCGACCTGCGCGATGATGTGGGCGGCCGCACCGAAACCATAAATGCCGAGCCGCTTGCCCTCACCGGCCAGGCGCAGCGCGCGCCAGCCGATCAGTCCCGCACAAAGCAGCGGCGCCGCGTGCGCATCGTCGTAGCTCGCCGGCAGCGCGAAGCAGAAATGAGCGTCGGCGACGACATGGGTAGCGTAGCCGCCGTCCCGGGTGGCACCGGTGAATTCGGGAAAATCGCAAAGATTTTCGCGCCCGTCGGCGCAATAGGGGCAATGGCCGCAGCTGTGCCCGAGCCAGGGCACGCCGACGCGATCCCCGACCCGGAAATCGCCGACATCAGGGCCGAGCTGCACGACCCTGCCAACGATTTCATGCCCCGGAATGATCGGGTAACGGGCGGGCACTTCTCCATCGAGCACATGCAGATCGGTCCGGCACACGCCGCACGCCGAGACCGCCATCAGCACCTGCCCGGGGCCGGGCGAGGGCGTTTCCCGCTCCACCTGCCGCAGGGGTTGGCCCGGGGCATCGATCTGCATGGCGATCATGCGGCGCTTCTTACTCCGCCGCGCCACCGCGCCACATAAGGGAATTTCCCGAAGGGCACGGGAAGGGACCTGGGCGATCGGCCCTTAGGTATTATCCCGCATTTCCGCCACGTGCTGAAACCCGCATCGCATCCCCAAGGGGCAATCCGGTTTGCGCCGCATGGAGAGATCGTCGCATGGCGCAGACCACCACGCTTGCATTCCACGGGGCCGCGGGGACCGTAACCGGATCCTGCTACGAATTACGGCACGACCGCGCGACGATCCTGGTCGACTGCGGGCTGTTCCAGGGCCCGCGCGAACTGGAGAAGCGCAACTTTTCGGGCTTCGCCTTCGACCCCAGCGCCTTGGCTGGGGTGCTCCTGACCCATGCCCACCTCGATCATTCCGGGCTGCTGCCGCGGCTCGCGGCACAGGGCTTCGAGGGCCCGGTGTGGTGCACGCCCGCTACCGCCGAACTGCTCCAATACCTGTTGCCGGACGCGGCGCGCCTGAACGAGCAGGATGCGCAGCGGCGCAATCGCCGGCCCGATCGCGCCGACGAGCCTCCGATCGAGCCGCTCTACACCGTCGCCGACGCGGAAGCGCTGCTCGCTCTGGTGCGGCCGGTCGCGTTCGGTGAAAGCTTTGCCCCTTGTCCTGGAGTGGAAGCGCGCCTGTGGAATGCGGGACATGTCCTGGGTTCCGCGTCGATAGAGGTAGAGGCGGCAGGCATGAAATTGCTGTTTTCAGGTGACTTGGGACCGCATGATACGTCGCTGATCGGCAACGCCGAGGCACCGCGCGGCGTCGACCATGTCATCGCCGAAGCCACATATGGCGACCGCGAACGGCCCGACGTCTCGGCCGACGCGCGCCGCGCGACGCTGGCACAGGAGGTGACCGAAGCGCTTCGGCGGGGCGGCAACCTGCTGATCCCGGCCTTCGCGCTCGAGCGGACCCAGGAATTGCTCCTCGATCTTGCGGCGTTGCTGCGCGACGGCATCCTGCCGGACGCGAGGATTTTCATCGACGCGCCGTTGGCCACCAAGATCACGGCAGTCTTCGCACGCCACGCAAGCGAACTCGAAATCGACGCGGCCGCCGAGATGCTGCGCCATCCCGCCTTCCATTTCGTGGAAGACGTCCAGCAATCGCGCGCGCTGGCCAACGTCACGGGCGCGATCATCATTGCAGGCTCCGGGATGTGCGAGGGCGGCCGGATAAGGCATCACCTCCTGAACAACCTGCCGCGGCAAAATGCGACGTTGTTGTTTGTCGGCTATCAGGCCGCCGGAACGCTCGGCCGGACCATTCTGCAGGGCGCGCGCCGGGTTCGCGTCTCGGGCGAGACCGTCGCGGTTCGGCTCCGGGTGCGCGAGATCGCCAGTTATTCCGCCCATGCCGACAAGAGCGAGCTCATCGCCTGGTGCGAGGCTCGGCAGCCGATCCTGGGCAGCCTGTTCCTAACGCACGGCGAAGAGGCAGCACTTTCCGGTCTGCGGGCTGCGCTAGACGCTCCCGATCGATCGATCCTGCTCCCCGAGATTGGCGAGCAATATGCCTTGTCCCCGCGGTCCGCCGCCAAACGGATACGCACCGGAGACCCCGCCATCCGGGCGGTCCTGAACCGCGACTGGCAAAATGATTATGCCGAGTTTGAGGTCAATCTACGCAAGCGGCTGGCCGAAATCGAAAACGACCAGCGGCGGCGCGAAGCGATCGCACGCATGCGCGTCGTGCTCGACAGCTTCCAGCGCGCGCGAAAACACTGATCCCTGAGATGGCGTCCCAACGCGCCGTTATCGGCCCTCCGTCACGGTCTCGTGCAAGATGCGCCAGGCGACCAGGAACATGCCGACGAGCACGGGCCCGATCACGATCCCGTCGAACCCGAGTAAGGCGAGTCCGCCCAAGGTCGAGAGGAGCACGAGATATTCGGGAAGCCGCGCCGCACGGCCGACGAGGAAGGGCCGCAGAAGGTTGTCGACCAGCCCGATGACCAGCAGCCCGCAAAGGATCAGCGTCACGCCCTGCCAGACCGACCCGGTAAGCAGCAGGAAGATTGCGACCGGTAGCCACACCGCCCCGGCCCCGAAGGGGGGCAGCAACGCCATGAAGCCCATAGCGAAAGCCCAGACGGCGGGCGCTTCGATACCGAGCAGCCAGAAGATGAAGCCGCCCACCGACCCCTGCACCAGCGCCACGATCAGGGTACCGCGCAGTGTAGCCCGCAGCACCTCCCCAAGCTCAGCGGCGAAGCGCAGTTTGATCGCTTCCGGGAGCGGCAGATATTCTATGATCTGGGCAATGATCGTGCGTCCGTCGCGAATGAAGAAGAAAGACACATAGATCATCACGCCGAGCGTGACCGCGAAAGCGAAGGCACTTTGTCCAATCCCAATTGCACCGCCGAGCAGCGAGGTCAGTCCTCCTTCCAGCAGGCGCGTCACATAGCGCTGCACCGACGCCACGTCGTCGCTGCCCGACAGGCGAAGTGCCTGATGTAGCCATTGGGGCAGCCGCGCGTGGAGCTGGTCGAAGCTGGCGGGCAGGTGGGCCGCCCCGCCCTTGCCCGCCATCAACAAGGCGGCCTGACGCACGAACGCCGCGCCTGCCGCCACGGCGGGGCCGACCAGCGCAACGATCATGGCGAGCACGCTCAGCATCGCCGCGAGATTGCGCCGCCCCTGCAGCCTGCGCTCGAGCCAGCGGAACAGCGGCGAGAACAGGATCGTGGCGGCGATCGCCCAGACGATCGCGCTGCGGAAGGGCGCAAGGATCCAAAAGAGCCCAAGCGTCGCCGCGCCCGCAAGCACGAATACCATGACGCGGTCAGTGCGCATCGCGTCGCGCTCCTCTTTTGGTCAACTCGAGCACGAAAAGCAGCAGGCCGCCGGTTGCCGCCGCCAGGGCAAGCTGACCGGCGTTGAGCGGCTTGAACTGAAGCAATTGTTGCACCGACGGCGAGAGGAGGATGACCGCGGCGACCGCCGCGATCCCTGCGGCGATGAAGCGAAGCGTGGGATTGCCGCGCAACAATGCGTCGGCGATGGATCGACTGAAGGCGCGATTGACGAGCACCAGCGCCATCAGGGACGACACCAGCGCGAAGAAGACGAACGCGCGGAGCGTTTCGGCGGGAAGGCCCTGCCGGGCCGCCAGTGCAAACAGGGTGCAGAGCAGCCCAAGAGCGAGCACACCATGAGTCAGGCTGCGCACGATCATGCGGGCCGAGAAGAGAGGTTCGTTCGCCCGGCGCGGAGCGCGGGCCATGACATCCCGCTCGGGAGGCTCCGCCTCGAACGAGAGTGCGCATACCGGGTCAATGATCATTTCGAGCAGCGCGATCTGGATGGGCCCGAACAGGATCGGCAACCCCGTCAGCAGGGGCATCAATGCCAGGCCGGCGATCGGCACATGCGCGCTGAAGATGAACCCCATTGCCTTGCGCAGATTATCGTAGATGCGCCGCCCGAGCGCAATCGCGGCAACGATCGTGGCGAAATCGTCCTCAACCAGCACGATCGACGCCGCCTCCCGCGCGACGTCCGTTCCCCGCCCGCCCATCGCGATGCCGATATGTGCCGCCTTCAGGGCAGGCGCGTCATTGACCCCGTCGCCGGTCATCGCGACGATTTCGCCGCCCGCCTTCAAAGCCTGTACGATGCGCAGCTTTTGCGCGGGCAATGTGCGTGCGCAGATGGTGACCGTGGCTAGCTGCGCGCGAAGCGCGCCCTCATCCAGCTTTGCTATCTCCGCGCCGGTCAGCACATCGCCGCGGGCGATGCCCGCTTCGGCCGCGATGGCGCGCGCAGTCGCGGGGTAATCACCGGTGATCACCATCACGCGGATACCGGCTGAACCGCATCGCTCGATCGCCGAGCGGATACCGGGTCGAAGCGGATCGCTGAGGCCGATCAACCCGCGCAGGACAAAGCGGTGGTCCTGCTGGCGCGCCCCCAGCGGACCGGCAACCTCCGCCTCGGCCACACCTAGCACCCGCACTCCGCGTTCCGCCATGTCGTGCACGGCGCCTTCCATGGCGGCTCGCTCGACCGGTTTGAGCCGGCACAGGTCCGCGATCGCCTCGGGGGCGCCCTTCGCGGCCAACACGAACCCCTCCTGTCCGCTGCGCGCCCAGGCGTTGGACATTGCAAGCAGCTCCTCGGACAACGCGAAGGTGCGCTCGAGGCGCCACTCCTCACCGGCCGCCTTGGCGCGGTCGGCGCGGGCATCGTGCAGCGCCATTTCCATCGGATCACTTGGCAGGGCAGCACTTGCGAGCGCGCCGGTTTCGAGGAGAGCCACGAACTCTTCGGCCAATCCCGCGGCGCCCCCGACCACCGTGACCGCGCCGTGATCTGGCCGCCACAAGTCCGTGACCGTCATGTGATTGACCGTGAGGGTGCCCGTCTTGTCGGCGCAGAGGATCGTGGCGGAGCCGAGCGTCTCGATCGCGGCCGCGCGACGGGTCAGGACGCCGACTTTCGAGATGCGCCAGGCGCCCATGGCGAGGAATACCGCGAGCACGACCGGGAATTCCTCCGGCAGCAGCGACATGCCGATGGCAATTCCCGCCAGCACGGCTTCGAGCCACCCGCCGCGAAGGATCCCAAACAATATGGTCACCGCCAGCGTGACGACCCCGGCGGCAGCGGCAGCGAGGCGGACGATGCGACTGACCTGCCGGCGAAGCCCGGGCGCCTCCAGTTCGAGCGTCGAGAGGGACTGCCCGATGCGCCCGACCTGCGTTCGCCCGCCTGTGGCCAGCACGCGGGCAGTACCACGGCCCCGCGTGACCATCGTCGCCGAATAGATGAGCGGCGACCCGTCGCCGCCCGGTGGCGTTTCAGGGATCGCCTCGCCAACCCCGAGTGAACGCTTGTCGACGGGCACGGACTCGCCGGTGAGCAGCGACTCGTCCGCCGCGAGGTGCTGGCAGTCCAGCAGGACGGCGTCGGCGGCGACCCGGTCGCCCTGCTCGAGCACGAGCAGGTCGTCCGTCACGACCTCCCGGCCGGCGACGCGCACCGGCCGGCCATCGCGGACCACCAGCGCGCGGGGTGCAGCGAGATCGCGCAGCGCCCGCAGGACGTGCTCGGTTCGGCTTTCCTGCACGATCGCAATGAAGATCGAGAAGCCGGCGAAGCAGACCAGCACGATCGCCTCCGCGGGCGACCCCAGCAGCAGATAGGCCAGCCCGCCAGCCAGGAGCAGCGCCAGCATCGGCTCGCGCAGGATATCCAGGATGATCCGGAGCTGGCTTCTCGCGCCGGCGGCAGGGATCAGATTCGGTCCCTCAAGGCGCAGTCGTGCGGCCGCTTCTCCGGCCGTCAGACCGCGATTCCGACTGAGAATATCTCCGGGCGTCTGCATTCCTCGCGCCTGCGCTAAACTGACATTCGGTCCTGCTAGTCCCTTCCTCGCCGGCTTGGCGTTACGCAATTCCCCTAGCGGGGGCCTTTCCTCCGCCCGTCCCAGACGCACTCTGCGGGATCACCCAGCCTACGTAGCTTTGCGAATGGCCGCGACAGGACAGGCTCGGTCATGTTCGCCATCCTGCATGAGGAGATTGGTATGATCAGGAGCATCAGCACGGTTATCGATGATCCCGACAAAGGGCAGGCGTACCTTTGCGAGCTGCTCGAACGGGCCCGCGCGGAGGATATCTACACCTATCTCACGCTGATGACTCCGGCGCCGATGCTCTCCACACGGATCGCGCCGTTCGGCGGACTCTATATTCCGGAGGCTGAACTTCGCAGCGACGCGCTTGCGGCGATCGCCAGCATCCGCGCGGCGGCGGGGGCGGATTACGATCGCCTGCTGGTCAAGGGCATCTACGGCGACGTGAGCTGGCTCGCCCATGATCTTCGCAACGACGACGACATTGCCGACCTTGCGCTGATCGGCCCTGAGGAGAGCTGGAATGTCCCCTGGCTCAGGCGCCAGTCGATCGAGACTTTGCTGCTGGCGTCGGGCACGCCCCTGATGCTTCTGCCTCAGGGCCGCACCTTGCCGGCGCTGCGCCATATCGTCCTTGGCTGGAAGCCGTCAGCGCAGGCCGTGCACGCAGCCCGGGCAATCGTCGCGCTCGCCGATCCCGCCGCCAGGATCGAGATCGTGACCGTAGGGGCCGCGCCCGCCGAAAGCGACCGCGGGCCGCAGGCGCGTTGCGGCGTGGCCGACTATCTGCGCCGACATGGCTTAGAAGCCACGTGTCACTGGATCGAGGGAGCGGATTGCGAAGCCACCGCGCTTCAGGATTTCGCGATCGAGCGGGGGGCGGACCTGCTGGCGATCGGCGGGTTCGGCCATAGCAGGGTTCGGGAAATCGTGCTGGGTGGAGTAACGCGCGATCTGATCGGCCATTGCCGTCTGCCCGCACTGTTGGCGCACTGAGTTCCGTCGCAGAGCGGCCGGCCCTACTGCTCGTCGGTACGCAGCTTCTTGCTGAAGCGGAGTGTCGCCTCCGTCATCGCGATTTCGCGCCGGATCGAGGAGCGCTTCTTGGGATCGCTTTCCGCAGGCAGCGCGTCCTTGAGGCGCCGAAGCTTGTCCTCTTCCATGAAGTCGTACACCGGACCCGCCCCTAAAGCTGGGTTTCCCTCATTCTGCCCACTGCCAGAACGATCCGCGAAGTATAATAAGTTAAGGAGGCGGGGCAAATTAAACTTTATCTAAACTGGTGCTTCGGATACAAACTATCCTTTGATATATAACATATGATTGCATAAGTTGAGAAATCTTCGATAATTCAATCGCTGGCGCCCGATTGTTGATATTCTTTTAAGGTCTGATCGCGACCTTCAGCACGCCATCCCGCTGGTGTCCGAAGAGATCGTAGGCCGTCACGATGTCATCCAATCCGAAATGGTGGGTTACCAGGGCGCTGGTATCGACTCGCCCGCTGGCGACCATCGCCATCAGCCGGCGCATCCTTTCCTTGCCACCCGGGCATAAGGTCGTGACGATCCGATGGTCGCCCAGGCCGGCGGCGAAGGCATCGAGCGGGATGCGCAGATCCTCCGAATAGACGCCCAGCGATGACAAGGTACCGCCCGGCCGGAGCGAACGCAGCGCCCATTCGAACGTTTGCTGGCGGCCGAGCGCCTCGATCGCGACGTCCACCCCCCGGCCCTTCGTGATCCGCATGATCGCACTGACCGGATCTTCCTTCGAGAAATCGATGACATGATCCGCGCCGAGCTTGCGCGAAATGGCGACGCGCGACGGCACGGATTCGATCGCGATGATTTCGGCAGCCCCCATCTGCCGCGCCCCCGCGGTGGCGCAGAGACCGATCGGCCCCTGGGCAAATACCGCGACGACATCGCCGATCCTGATCCGCCCGGACTCCGCCCCGCCAAAGCCGGTCGACATGATGTCCGGACACATCAGCACCTGCTCGTCCGAAAGCCCGTCAGGCACAGGGGCGAGGTTGGCCATCGCGTCGGGGACGAGAAGATAATCGGCCTGAGCGCCGTCGATCGTGTTTCCGAAACGCCAGCCTCCGATCGCCTTCCAGCCGTGGGCAGTGCCGGCCCCGCATTGCGAGTGACAGCCGGAGAGCGATGCGTTCGACCAGCCCGACGGCGTGATCGCCCCGGCAATCACGCGCTGGCCCTCGCTATATCCCTGGACTGCGCTGCCGAGCTTCTCGATCACTCCCACCGGCTCGTGGCCGATGGTGAGCCCGCTGGCGACGGGATATTCGCCCTTAAGGATGTGAATGTCGGTTCCGCAGATGGTGGTCGTCGTGATGCGGATCAGCGCATCGAGCGGCCCGACTGCGGGTATCGGCTTTTCGCCGAGCACGATCCGGCCGGGTTCGACGAAGATCGTGGCGCGCATCTTATCGCCCATCTGAGCTCTCCCTGTGAAAGGCGCAGCATAGGCCGCGAGGCAGCGCTTGGGCTTTCCGTAGAATCCCGGATGCGGGTGGCCGATCCGGGGCGTCCCGATTGGGGAATCTACGAATGCCGCTCGGTCGGCAGGCCTGAAATAGGGGGCCGAAAGGACATGCGATGCTCATACCTCACGGAACCCTGATCCTGATCGCCGATTCCAGCGGCTATCGGCTGCTGCGCAACCGGGGATCGGACCGTTCGCCCAGTCTCGAGTCGATCGAGTCAAGCGAACGCGAGGAGACCGAGCGGCCGGAACTGCATGAAGCGAGCGCGCTGCCGGACGCTGCTCATCGGGTAGACGGCTCCAAGCGGGCGCACGACCGGGTGGTCGCGGATGCGGCCTACGACGTGCTCGCACGCCATGGCGACGCACCGGCCATCGTGTTTGCGCCGCCGCGGATGCTTGGCGCGATCCGTGGCCAATATTCGGACGCCTTCCGAAGCCGCCTCCTCTCCGACTTCGATAAGGATTTCATCCGCCACACCCCTCATGAAATTGCGCAGTTCCTGCAGCATTTCCGGGTTTAGGAGGAACGCGATGCTGCCCCACCCCTCTCGCCAGGAAGCCGGCCGCTGGACGCGGGATTTTGACACGATTGGACTGGACGATGTCGGACTGGTTGGCGGCAAGACCGCTTCGCTGGGGGAACTGAGGCGGGCGCTAGGGGACAGGATCGCGGTTCCGGATGGCTTCGCGATTACCGCCGCTGCCTATCGCGAA
>Ga0157372_10005078_pt1 | contig 13993 bp, 9 predicted proteins | sample C55metaG_FD_115307 | JGI IMG/M metagenome (GOLD analysis project Ga0157372, IMG submission 115307) | Corn rhizosphere microbial communities from Kellogg Biological Station, Michigan, USA - C5-5 metaG | ecosystem: Host-associated > Plants > Roots > Rhizosphere > Soil | place: USA: Michigan... | reverse complement strand
CGCAGCACCGCGGACTACCTGCGTCAACCCCTGGGGCTCCCCGTACCCCCGCATCTGGAGAACTACGCCAACGCGTGGACGATCGGCGATTTCGGCGTCGCGTTCCTGAACTCCGCGTCCGTCACGCTCATCTCGGCGTTCCTCGCCGTCGCGATCGCCGCTCCGGCCGCATACGCGCTGAGCCGGTCGACGCGATGGATCGCTCCGAAGATCACGGCGGCGTTCGCTCTCGGGCTGGGTGTGCCGGGGCAGGTTCTGCTGATCCCGATCTACATCGGTCTCGCGCAGGTTCAGCAGAACACCGGCATCCCCCTCATCGACAGCCAGCTCGGCCTGACGATCGTGCTCGTTGGGCTGAACCTGCCGTTCACCGTGTTCCTGCTGACGGGTTTCTTCGCGTCCCTGCCCGGTGAGATCGAAGAGGCGGCAGCCCTGGACGGTGCGTCGGGCTTGCGTACGTTCGTGACGATCATGCTGCCCTTGGCGAGGCCGGGGCTGACGACCGCGATGACCCTCGCGGCGATCGGATCCTGGAACGAGACGCTCTTCTCGCTCGTGCTTCTCACCGATAAGTCGACCCGGACCCTCCCCATCGCACTCATCCAGATCATGAACTCGGCAGCGTTCAACGGCGCCGACTGGGGATCGATCTTCGCGGGTATGACGCTCATGGTCCTGCCGCTGCTCATCGTCTACACCTGGCTCGGTCGACGCATCGTCGCCGGCATGACGGTCGGCGCCGGAAAGTGAGTACCGGCGTCGCCGTGGTCGAGGCCGACACGGGCTGGTTCGTCCATGACCGCTTCGGGATGTTCGTGCACTTCGGGCTGTACTCGATCGCCGCGCGGCACGAATGGGTCATGACGCGGGAGAGGATCAGCGTCAGCGATTACCGGCGGTACTTCGAGCATTTCGATCCCGACCTGTTCGACGCGACGAAACTGGTAGATCTGGCGGTGCGCGGTGGCATGCGGTACGTCGTGCTCACGACGAAGCATCACGAGGGATTCTGCCTCTGGGATTCGAAGGTGACAGACTACACCTCGGTGAGCGCACCGTGCGGGCGCGATCTAATCCGGGAGTTCGTCGAGGCCGCACGTGCCGCCGGCCTGCGCGTGGGGCTGTACTACTCGCTGATCGACTGGCATCACGATCAGTTCCCCATCGACGGGATCCATCCGCTGCGTGACGAACCGGCGGAGAAAGTCCGTGCGATCAACGGGGAACGCCGTATCCATGTCTATGCGGACTACGTCCACGCCCAGGTGCGGGAGCTGCTCACCTCGTACGGCACGATCGACTACCTCTTCTTCGACTACTCCTATGCGGAAGGCGCCATGCCGCCGGTGTGGGGTGGAAAGGGCGCCGCGGATTGGCGGTCCGAGCAGCTCCTCACGATGGTTCGCGAGCTGCAGCCGGGCATCGTCGTGAACGATCGCCTCGGCGTCCCGGGCGATGTCACCACCCCGGAGCAGTATCAGCCGACTTCGCCTATGGAGAAGGACGGGCAGCTTGTCACCTGGGAAGCCTGCCAGACGATGAACGGCTCCTGGGGCTACGACCGGGACAACCACGACATGAAGTCTCCGGAACTCGTTGCGCGCATGCTCATCGACACCGTCGCGATGAACGGGAACATGTTGCTGAACGTCGGCCCGGACGGGCGGGGCCGGGTGGACCCGGACTCGGGGCGTGTCATCGACACCGTGGGGTCGTGGGTCGGCGTGCACTCACGTGCCGTCTACGGCGCGGGGCCGGCGTCCTGGGCGGCGCCGACCGATGTGCGTTACACCCAGCGCGGTCGGCGATTGTATGTGCATCTGTTCGCCTGGCCGTTCGGTGCACTGCATCTGCCTGATCTGGCGGACCACGCGATCTATGCCCAGTTCCTGCACGATGCGTCCGAAGTGCGCATGGTCATCCGACCGCCGGAAGCCGAGGCGTTCAACACGGTACCCGGTGGGCAGCCGGCCGGAACACTCACGCTGGAGCTGCCTGTTCAGCGCCCGGACGTGCTTGTGCCGGTCATCGAGATCTTCCTGAGCTGAGCGCGCGGCGGTCGTCATGCACGTCGGCATCGCGAACAGCGCAGGAACGGTGTCCTCGCCAGAGGCGGCACCCTTCGCGTTACCCACCATCCCCCCTCAAGCGCAACGCAGACCGTCACCCGCAGCGGGAATCCATCACACGCACCACAAACAGGAGGAGACGAAGATGACAACCCCTCACGTGCTACGACGACGGCCCTGGGCCGTGATAGCGGTGATCATCGCCGTGGTCTTCGGGCTGCTGATCAGCGCTCAGCCCGCATCCGCGGCGACACCCGGTCAGATCACGATCGGCGCAAAGTGCCTCGACGACAGAAACTCGAGCACTCAGGACGGCAACATCATCCAGCTGTTCTCGTGCAACGGCGCTTCCGCGCAGTCCTGGACGCTCTCCTCCGACGGCACGGTCCGCGTGCTCGGCAAGTGTTTGAGCATCAGCGGTCAGGCAGTGGCGAACGGCACGGTCGTGGAGCTGTGGAGCTGTGTCAGCAGCGGCAGCGACCAGAAATGGGTGGCACTCCCGAACGGCACGATCTCGAACCTCAAGTCGGGCAAGTGCCTGAGCGTGACCGGACAGGCGATCGTCGACGGGGCGCGGCTGGAGCTTCAACCCTGCCAGCCCAGCGCGGCCTTTCAGCAGTGGACGGTTCCGGCGACCGATCCGCCCGCGATCGCGGCGATCTCGACGCAGACATCCACCGTCGGCGTGGCCACCGGCCTGACGCCCTCGGCAACCGGAGGGGTGGGGCGCGTCGATTGGACGGCCACGAACCTGCCCGACGGCCTGCTCATCAATTACGCGACGGGCATGGTCATGGGAACCCCGCGGACAGCGGGCTCGTGGACCACGACGCTCACGGCAACCGATTCGCGCCTGCACGCATCGAGCATCACGTTCACGTGGACGGTTCAGGCGTCCGCCGTCGGCACGGCGTGGTACGTCGACTGCGGTGCGGCGAGCAACGGCTCGGGGACGAGCACCAGCCCGTGGAACTCCTTGGGCGGTCCTAACGGCCACACGTTCGCGCCGGGAGATCAACTTCTCCTCAAGCGCGGGACCACTTGCTCCGGCCGGCTCTTCCCGCAAGGCAACGGCAGCGCCAGCGCTCCGATCACTATCACCGGCTACGGGTCGGGCGCGAAGCCGATCATTGCCGGCGGTGCGGTCGCGGAGAGCGCGGTGCTCCTGCAGAACCAGTCCTATTGGATCGTGGACGGACTCGAGGTCACGAACTCCTCGGCGACCGAGGCGCGTCGATCCGGCATCCTGGTCACGATCAACAGCGCTGCCACCTACTCGGGTATCACCATTCGCAACAATGATGTCCACGACGTGATGGGTGTCTCCGATCGTGGCGCGGACGCCAACGGCTTCTACATGTCGCACGGGATCGGGCTCAATGTCCCGCTTGATGGCGCGCTCATGGCGGGCCTGACGATCTCGGACAACTACGTGCATGACATGCGCGGCAACGGTATCGGGCTGTACGGTACCGACGGCTCCAACACGAACGTCGTGAAGAACCGTTACGTGCTCGTACAGGGCAACAAGGTGGTGCGCAACAGCAATGACGGCATTGTGGTGTGCGGCACGGACTCGCCCCTGATCGATCACAACATCTCCGACGGCGCGGGGACGAATGCGATCAACCCGCAGAACATCGCGGCGATCTGGGCGTGGAACGATGACAACCCCACGTTCCAGTACAACGAGGCGATGAACCTCGTCGCCCACACCTTCGACAGCGAAGCGTGGGACTGCGACGGCTACATCACCGGCCGATGCACGTACCAGTACAACTACGACCACAACAACTACGGCGGCATCCTGCTGGATTGCGTCGGTTGCGGTGGAGGAAAGCCGACCTCGATCGTGTACAGGTACAACGTCTCCGTGGGCGATTGCCGAGTCGTCGACAACTCCGGCAACCTGACGGACTTCGCTTTCTACAACAACACGATCGACTGCGGTTCGGCTTCGCCGGACCTGGGATTCGCCAGCCTCACGTATCTTGCGAACAACATCTTCATAGGTCCGTCAGGCGCGTCGATGCCGAACAACGCGTACTACTCGAACAACGTCTATCGCGGCTTCACGCCGCCGAGCGACCTGTTCGCGTCCACAGCAGACCCGAAGATCATCGCTCAGGGTACGGCGGCCACGGGCTATCAGACGGTGGGCGGATACCAGATCGCCTCCGGCTCCTCCGGCGCCAACAACGGGATCGCCGTGGCGAACCCGCCGGCAGTGGACTATTGGAGCAACGTGATCTCAACCACTGTTCCGAACAGGGGGGCGTTCGGCGGTAGCCCGCTGGGCGCGACGACGTTCACGGACGACTCGTCGAGCAGCATCAGCTACTCCGGCCCGTGGACCGTCGAGAACGTGGCGGCTTCGCGCAACGGATCGGATCACGTCGCCGGTTCCACCACGGCCACGGCGGCGTTCTCGTTCAGCGGACGTCATCTCTCCATCTGGGCCACGCAGTCACCGGACGGGGGCCTGATCCGAGTGGTGATCGACGGCACCGTGGTGGCCGACGCGTCGCTCTACGCGGTGTCCGCAGCCCCGGGGACGCGCGTGTACACGAGCCCGCAGCTACTCTCGGGTTCGCACACGGTCACACTCTCGGTGAGCCCGGCGTCGGACCCGCGCTCGAGTGGATCGAAAGTCACCTTCGACGGCCTTGAAGTGCGTCCGTGACATCGTGCGCTGAATGATCACCGGCGGGCAGCGCAGCGCGTAGAGCATGCTGATGCACTGCGCTGCCTGCCGGAATGCGCGAGGACGACCCGAGAACGCCTGAGCGTTCAGAGATATCGTAAAGCTCATTACTAATGCCGGGTGGCCGCGATCTCGGACTCGTTCTTGTTGCTGACCCTGCTCCCTGGGGCTCGGCTTGAGCTCTCGTTTCGTCTTGTTTGATATTTGTAACAGTTTCTGCTTTATTGGATCGCGCCGATGATCGTTCGGCGGGAAGGACGCAGGCCAATGGCGAACACCGAACACCCTTCGCCTCTGCGCGCGCTGCGTGTCACAGAGAATGCATCCCCCGAGCGCAGTCGCAAGACCAACCGGACGCTGCTGTTGCAGGCGCTGATCCAGCATGGTCCGCTCAGCCGAGCGGACCTGGCGCGACAGTCCAGCCTCTCCAAGCCCCTGGTTTCCGACCTTGTCGGGGAGCTTCTCGACAAGGGCGTGATCGAGCAGATCGGCACCCGTCGCCGGACGAGCGCCGGAAAGCCCGCGACGATGCTCGCCGTCCGGGACGACTCGTTCCAGATCATCGCGCTCGATCTGTCCGATGAGAAGCGTTTCACCGGCGTGGTGACCAACCTTCGTGGGAAGGTGCTCCACCGGGCCGAGGCCTCTGTGGCGGGACGAGCGGGTGAGGAAGCGCTGGCTCTCGTCGCGGACCTCTTGGGTCGTTTGATTCAGCTTTCGACGGCTCCGTTGCTCGGCGTCGGCATCGGCACCCCGGGGATCGTGGAAAGCAAGCGGGTCGTTCGGCTGGCATCTTCGCTTCGCTGGGAGAACGTGGACCTGGCCACGAGCGTCCGCGGTGACTACCGCGGTGTGATCCATGTCGCCAACGACGCGAATGCCGCTGTCCTCGGAATGTACGCGTACCGGGGAGTCGAGCGTTCTTCACTTCTCCTGGTCACCCTCGAGCACGGCATCGGGGCGGGCCTGATCATCGGCGGATCTCTTGTCGAAGGGCCGCAGTTCGCGGCGGGCGAGATCGGACACATCGTCGTCGACGATTATGGCGACAGGTGCTCGTGTGGATTGCGGGGATGTCTCGATCTGATGGCATCCGCTCCCAATCTGCGCCTCAGACTCGAGCGGGACCCGAGCGGTCGCGACCGGATCCTGTCCGAGGCGTCGCTCGCCCTGGGGCGAGCACTCACACCGATGATCGCGCTGACCGGGGTGAAGGATGTCGTGATCGCGGGGCCTGTCGATCTCGTCAGCGACCACTTCCTGCGCGCGGTCGAGGAGACGATCGTGCAGCGGTCCATTCCCGCGGTGAACGCCGGGCTCAGAGTGGTCTCCGCGCCCGGGGGGGAGGACCTCGTGCTGCTCGGGGCCGCCGCTATGGTCCTGTCGGCCGAGTTGGGCGTGACCTAGCAGATCCGTCCTTTCGGCGACTCACGCAATTCTTCCGGTCCTCGACCCTCATGTCGTCGAGCGCACCCATCACCGTTTAGGAAACCCGATGACCTCTCTCCTGCCCTTGCCTCAATCGGTATCCGTCGCCGACGGGTTGTTCGTGCTCCGTGCCGGGACGGCCGTCGAAGCAAACCCCGAGTTGGAGCGTGTCGCGGCCTGGCTCATGACCGCTGTGGGTCGAGTGGGCGTGCCCCTGACTCCTGCGAGCGCCATAGGGCAGCCCCGGACGAACCGCGCCATCGGTGTTCGTTTGAGAGTCGCGGAAGATCTTCCGAACGAGGGTTACAGACTCGATGTCGATGCGAGCGGCATCGAAATCTCGGGCGGAGGTGAGGCGGGGGTCTTCTACGGAGCTCAGACCTTGCTGCAGCTGCTGCCGGAACGCGTCTTTCGCGCGGCTGCGGTCGCCGCCGCGGAGTCGGTGTCGGTCCCGTTCGTCCAGATCCGTGATGAGCCGCGTTTCGGCTGGCGCGGTGTGCTCCTCGACGTCGCTCGACACTTCATGCCAAAGCATGATCTTCTTCGCTTCATCGACCTGATGGCGATGCATCGACTCAACCTGCTCCATCTCCATCTCACCGACGACCAGGGATGGCGGGTAGAGATCGCCTCGCGTCCGAGGCTGACCGAGATCGGCGGTTGGAGGGTCGAATCGCAGGTCGGACCGCCGCCGCACTCGCCGGTGAACGGACGCCCGCACGGCGGCTTCTACACCCAGGACGACATCCGTGAGATCGTGGCCTACGCTCGGCAGCGCTTCATCGAGGTCGTGCCCGAGATCGACATCCCGGGGCACTCCCGTGCAGCCATCGCCGCATATCCTGAGTTGGGCATAGGGGTGGGCGACGACGCGTCGGCAACGCCAGCGCCCCCCGTCGCGACCACGTGGGGCGTTCATCCTGAGGTGCTGAACCTCGAGGACTCCACGGTGCAGTTCTTCCGCGACGTCTTCACGGAGATCATGGATCTGTTTCCGAGTACCTACATCGGTCTCGGCGGCGACGAGTGCCCGACCGACTTGTGGCGCGACGATGCGCGAACCCAGGAACTCATGCGGGCTCGCGGCATCGCGACGGAAGATGGGGCTCGGGAATGGTTCGTCGAGCAGATCGCCGAGCACATCATCGCCCGTGGACGTCGGCCCTATGGGTGGGATGAGCTGCTGGAGGGAACCCCGTCCCCGGGGACGGTCGTCGCCTCCTGGAGGGGCATGAGAGGTGCGCTTGCCGGCGTTCGACGAGGCTATGACGTGGTGGCCTGCCCCGACGACAAGGCGTATCTCGACTATCGCCAGTCCGATGATCCTGACGAGCCGATTCCCTTCGGAGCGTTGTTGTCGTTGCGCGACACCTATTCGTTCGAGCCGATCCCGGCGGATGCCACGCCCGAGGAAGCTCGGCGGGTCCTTGGCGGACAGGCGAACCTCTGGACCGAGCATATGGATTCCCCGCGCACGGTCGACTATTACGCCTTCCCCCGGTTGTGCGCGATCGCGGAGGTGCTGTGGACTCGGCGACGTGGAACCTTCGAGGCGTTCTCCGCTCGGTTGGATGATCACCTGCGCAGGCTTGACGCGCTGGGAGTCGAGTATCGGCGTCCGACGGGGCCGCTGCCCTGGCAAAGACGTCCCGAGGTCGAAGGTCAGCCCCTGACGGCCGAACAGCATGCCGAGCATGTGGCCGCCTTGGTCTCGGGTATCGCCGTTTGACCCCGCGGAGTTCAGGTGGCTCGCCGCGAGCCATCAGGCAGGTTCGCTAAGGTCCGACGGACGACCGTGGATGAACGGCCCCGCGGAGGCTCTCTCCGATCGTGACGAGGAGAGCCTCCGCGAGGACGTCGTGGTGTTGCACTCTCCGGCGCCGGTTGCGACGGATGTCACCCGGTCGTGGTGAAGCTCCAGGTGGCACCCGGCCCGCTCTGCTGTGTGAGCCCCGATCCCGCAGACGTCCCGCTCGGGCCTATGGCAAGGCCGCTCCACTGGTTGACCAACTGGTATCCCGCGGTCGCGGCACGGAGCGTCCACCTCTGGTTGGCACCGCCGGTGCAATCCCACTGGATGATCGCGCTTCCTGCCGTGGTCGACGACGCAGCATCGTCGAGGCACAGGCCCGAGTGCTGATTCACCAGCGCGTAGCTGCCGTCGCTGTTGGCGTGGGCCGTCCACAATTGGTTGGCACCGCCGTTGACGGTCCAGACCGCGATCTGCGTGCCGGCCGTCGTGGACCATGCCGGGTCGTCGATCACCTGGTCCGTAGACGTGTCGCGGATCTGGTAGGTCGATCCGTCCGACAGAGGGCCGGGAGCGGACGTTGCTCCCCACCCGCGCGTGATCTCCACGCCCGTCCCGACCAGCTGAGCCTGATAGTTCGCCTGTCCGAGGCAAGCCCCGTATTCGTAGGGGCTGCTCACTTGCCCGCTCAGCCCGCCGCCTGCGGTGGATGTCGGCCCGCCGAAGGTCACGTGCACCGGGGGCAGCTCGCTGCAGGACGCCGGGGCGTCGTAGTACTCGACGAATCCGGCCTGGCCGCCGACCAGGTCGCCACTCCCCGACGGCAGCCGGTAACTGCCGATGTGGGTGCTTCTCCCCGTCATCGTGTCGGTAGCGGTTCCGCTCCAAGTGTCAGCGGCGATCCGCTTCACCGTGAGCGCGTAACGGTGGCCATATGCGCCATCGAAGTCGACGCCGCAACTGACGCCCGCACCCCCGTCGGCCCCGTCGGTGCAGTTCGCGTCCGTGCTGGTCGTGCCGCTGATGAAGCTCGAGAAGACGCCGTGGAGTCTGGGCGCGCCGTTGAGCGGAGCACGGGGCTGGAGTCCGGTATAGCCGACGTCCGCGGCCTTCGCGAAGCCGAATTGCTGGGCGAAGTAGGTGCCCGCCAGCTGCGCCGTGTCGCTTCCGATCGTCTCGTAGAACGTCACGTCGGGAAGCCCTGTCGAGGGCGCCCCCGGAATCGACCACGTGACGCTGACATTGCCTCCGAACGTCTGAGCCGACGCGGAAGCGGTGAACCCCGTGATGACCAGGGCGGCCATCGCCACACCACCGGCGACCGGGCGTGCCAAAGCCCGCCACCCGGTGGGACTGGGCCAGCGGGATCGTTGTGGACGGGACAACCTCCGGGCTTGTTCATCATGCATTGTAGAACCCCCTCGAATATCGATATATCGGAGCGGGCCGTGCCTCGGAACGGGAATCGCGGCGGCGCGGCCTGCGTTTACATCGGAGATACTAAAGGGCATTATGAAATATCGGGTTCACTGTGAGCAAGCGATAGATGAACTCGGTTGAAGAACGACCGTCGAGCCTTGAGAGTGGCGTGAAGAGGCGGTCGACTCGGGGGTTCGCACTCATGGAGTGGGGCCGTTCATCGTGACGAAGGAGCAGGACATGACGACGATCTCTACTTGGCGGCATTCGGCGGTCTCGCTGGAGAAGGGGGGAAGCAGGCTCGTGATCGACCCGGGCGTCTACAGTGACCCGCAGGCGTTGCGGAACGCCTCCGCCGTGCTGATCACCCACGATCACCAGGACCACGTTGATGCCGCCGCGGTGGTGGACAGCGGGGCGCCGGTGTGGACGACGGGAGCCGCTGCGGCGATGCTGAAGGAGGCGGGCGCCGACGGCAGCCGCCTCCATGTCGTCGCGCCGGGAGAGCGCTTCTCGGCGGCCGGATTCGACGTCGTCGCCTTGGGGGGCGCTCACGCCGTGATCCACCCCGACCTCCCGGACGAGGAGAACCTCGCCTTCTTCATCGATGGGACGCTTCTTCATCCGGGTGACTCTCTCACGCCCGCACCGGCCGGCGCTCACGTCCGGGTTCTCTTCCTGCCGATCGCCGCGCCGTGGCTGAATCTCGAGTCCGCCGTCGACTATGCCCGTGCCGTCAGCCCCGAGGTCGTCGTGCCGATCCATGACGGCACGCTCAGTGAGGCGGGCGCTCAGCTGACCAACTGGATCACGGAGCAGCTTCTGCCCGGGATCGACTACCGCCGGCTCGAAAGCGGGGCGAACTTCGACGTCGGGGCGGACTGAGCTGCGCACGCCGACTCGCTCTGTTTCGGGATGATGTCGGGCAGTTGTCTTTACGAGCGTTTGTTTACTTCTGAAGGCACATTTCGTAATCCCGGGGAAACAGCAGATTCCTAGCGTGAAGCGTGCACGGAGCAACGCGTGGGCTCCGGTAGAACGCGCTCCCGACGGTGTGGGCATCCGCTCACACCCGAAGGAGTACCACATGGACGCATTGACCCGAGCCCGCAGTTTCCCCTTGTTCGCCGTGGCGGCGCTCGCCCTGGGCGGGTTCGCGATCGGCGCCAGTGAATTCACGGGGATGGGACTCGTCTCGAATCTCGCTCAGGCGCTGCTACCGGCTCTGTATGAGAGCGCACCTTCCCGTGCGCTGGCGGCCACTGCGTGGGTGACGACGGCGTATGCCACCGGTGTCGTGCTCGGCGCGCCGGCGATCGCCGCTCTCACCGCACGACTCCCCGTGCGGCGCGTGCTGATCGTGCTTCTCGGGATGTTCGTCGTGGGAAGCGTGCTGTCCGCGGCATCGACGACACTGCCGATGCTTGTCGGTGCGCGGTTCTTGGCCGGCCTGCCCCACGGCGCATACTTCGGTCTCGCCGTGCTCGCCGCGAGGCGGCTCCTGGGGGAGGCTCGACGGGGGCTCGGTGCCGCCGCAGTCATCGGCGGCCTCACGATCTCGAACATCGTCGGGATCCCCGTCGTGACCGGCCTCGGCCAGCGTTTCGGGTGGGCCAGTGCCTACATCGTCATCTCGGGACTGTTCGCGGTGGCGCTCGCGCTCGTCTTCGTCTTCGTCCCTGCGCTGCCGGCGGATCCTCGCGCGACCGTGCGCAGCGAGATCCGTGCGCTGCGTCGGCCACAGGTGTGGCTCGCCCTGGGCATGGGTGCCGTGGGCTTCGGGGGGCTTTTCGCGGTCTATTCGTTCATCAGCCCGATGTCGCGTGAGATCACAGGACTCGCGCCGGACCTGCTTCCGTTCTTGCTCGCCACTGTCGGCCTCGGGATGACGACGGGCAACTTCGCCGGCGGCTGGGCGGCAGATCGCAGTGTGCGGCGCACCAGTTACGCGGCGCTCGGGCTGCTGGCATTCGGCCTGATCTGTCTGGCGCTCACGGCGCGCTGGCCCGTCGGACTCTTCGCGAGTGCGTTCCTCATCGGAGCGGGCGCGGCTGCTCTCGGGCCGACGATTCAGACGCGCCTGATGGACGTCGCCCATGAAGGGCAGACGCTGGTCGCAGCACTGAACCATTCCGCCTTCAACGTCGCCAACGGTCTCGGTGCTGCCCTCGGCGTCATCAACATCGCATCGGGACTGGGCCTGCTCGCCCCCACCTGGGTCGGGATCTGCCTCACTGCCGGTGGGGCGGCGCTGGCCGTGACTTCGTTCAGTCTCGATCGCCGCTACCGTCGCTCCGGAAGAGTGCTCCCTTATGGGACGGGCAGGATCTCGACGATCACCGCGTGATGAGGAGGACCGGATCCGCTGTGCCGTCGCGAGGCGACCGGCGGATCCGCTCAGAACGAACACACAGGAGATCCGAACGCCCGTTGCGTAGCGTCGCAGTCATGAGCACGGTCCCCCTCGACGACGACGCGCTGAATCAGACCCTCTCGGAGGCGCGGGAGCTGCGCGACGAGTTCCAGCGCTTCCTGCACGAGTACGAGTTCGGGATGCGCGAGATCGAGACGAAGATCTCGATCCTCCGGGACGAGTTCACCCACCACCACTCCTACAACCCGATCGAGCACGTGAAGAGCCGGGTGAAGTCCCCCGACAGCATCGTGGAGAAGGTGGCGCGCCGCGGCGTCGAGCCCGACTTCGCGTCGATCCGCCAGCACATCACCGACATCGCCGGCGTGCGGGTGACCTGCAGCTTCGTCGCCGATGTCTACCGCCTGTTCGACCTGCTCACCGCGCAGGACGACATCACGGTGCGCATCGTGAAGGACTACATCGCGACGCCGAAGGCCAACGGCTACCGCAGTCTGCATGCGATCCTCGAGGTGCCCGTCTTCCTCTCGTCGGGGCCGATCATGGTGCCGGTCGAGGTGCAGTTCCGCACGATCGCGATGGACTTCTGGGCGAGCCTGGAGCACAAGATCCACTACAAGTTCCAGGGACAGGTGCCGGCGCACCTCGTCGACGACCTCACCGCGGCCGCCGATGCCGCGAGCGAGCTCGACAGCCGCATGGAGCGGCTGCACCACGAGGCGCACGCGCCGCTCGCCGCCCTCCCGACGGTCCCGCTCGACGTCTGACGCGGGGTCGACGGGCGCGCCGGCCGGGCAGGGCGGGGCAAGGCGGCGGGTGGGCCCCGCGATTCCCGCCCGGTGCGCCGCTCTCAGCCGCCTCCACGATCGGCTCCTTAGCGTGGCTCACGCCGTGCCCGTTTCCGAAAGGTGACCACGTGAGAACGAGCATCCCCAGCCCTCCCGCGCAGTGGGCGCAGTTCCAGGTCGGTCCGCTGACGATCCACGCGTACGCGCTGTGCATCATCGCCGGCATCATCGCGGCGACCCTCATCCTCGGCAGGCGTCTGAAGAGGCGCGGCATCGAGCCGGGATTCGCGATCGACATCGCCCTCTGGTCGGTGCCCCTCGGGATCGTGTGCGCGCGTTTCCACCACGTGTTCACGCACGTGGGCGACTACTTCGCTCCCGGGGACAACCTGTGGAACGTGTTCGCGATCTGGGACGGAGGCAACGCCCTCTACGGCTCCCTGATCGGCGGCACCGTCGGCATCGCGATCGCCTGCCGCCGCGCTCGGGTCCGGTTCTGGAGCGTGGCGGACGCCCTCGCGCCGGCGCTGCTGGTCGCCCAGTCCCTCGGCCGACTCGGCAACTACTTCAACCACGAGCTCTTCGGGCTGCCGACCACGCTGCCCTGGGGTCTTGAGATCGAGGCGACGAACTCCAAGTTCCCGCCCGGGCTGCCGGCGGGCACCCTGTTCCAGCCGCTGTTCCTCTACGAGATCGTCTGGAACCTGCTCGGTTTCGCCGTCATCCTCTGGGCCGAGCGCCGTTTCGCGTTGCGATGGGGCAAGGTTCTCGCGCTGTACCTGATCTGGTACGGCGCGGGCCGCAGCTACCTCGAGTCGATCCGTATCGATCCTTCCAGCATCGGCTTCCTGGGCATCCCGGCCAACGTGTGGGCGTCGCTCGTCGCCGTCGCGCTCGGCATCGTCCTGTTCCTGGTGCAGACCAGGCGACACCCGGGCGCGGAGCCATCCGCCTTCACCGCGGCATCCCGGGTCGCGCTCCCGGCCGGAGGATCGGGCGAGCCGCTGAGTCGCCGTGAGCCCCATGGCGAGACGACGGACGCAGGAGAACCGGCGGGGAGGGCGTCGAGACCGTAGCGCTGCCCCCGATCCGCGCGCGGCGCGACGTCAGGTCACGAGGACGTCGTCGCCGAGCACCGCCCGGGCCGTGAGCATCACGCCCGACAGCGACGCGGAGTCGAAGCCCGACTGCGTGAGCAGCCGGTGGGCGATGTGCGAGCGCACGCCGGAGCCGCACAGCACTCGCACCGGGCGGCCCGCCGCAGCGGCGCGCACCTCGTCGAGACGGTCCCGCAGCTCGGTGTGCGGGATGTTCAGGGCGCCCGGCAGATGTCCGGCGGCGAATTCCGCCGCGCTGCGGACATCGAGGATCAGCGTCTCGTCGCGCAGCCGCCCCCAGTCCTGGGCGTACCAGAGGACGAGGGTTCCGTCCGTGACGTTGGTGCCGACCATGCCGACGAGG
>Ga0157372_10005077_pt1 | contig 13994 bp, 12 predicted proteins | sample C55metaG_FD_115307 | JGI IMG/M metagenome (GOLD analysis project Ga0157372, IMG submission 115307) | Corn rhizosphere microbial communities from Kellogg Biological Station, Michigan, USA - C5-5 metaG | ecosystem: Host-associated > Plants > Roots > Rhizosphere > Soil | place: USA: Michigan... | reverse complement strand
GGTATTCATCACGCTTTCGTTTATCAGTCCGGTTGCACCGACACTCATACAGGCTTTCATTCTCGAGTCGGTGAATCGAATCATAAACGTGGCTTTTAAATTTATACCGCTGCGAGTTGGTGTGGATGAAGGTGGAACCGGGCAGGTCTCGAGGGTACTTGGGTTTTCGAGGGGGATTGGCGAAACGCTGGCGATCGTGAGGAAAGGCCGCGATATTTTTTGGGTAGCTATTGGGCTTTTACTGATGTGGAAAGGCGGCCACGGATTAACACGGATGATTACGGATCAGAAACCATCCGTGAAATGATCCGCGTATATCCGTGGCTCTATTCGTAGGCGAGTGCGTTCACGGGATCTAAATTCGACGCGCGCCACGCCGGATAAAGCGCGCCCAGTATCCCGCCAATGATTCCGATCGCCGCCGCGACGATTGCCCACGTCCAGCTATATTCAAAAACGAGCCCGTACGTTCTGTGAATCAGATACCCTGCAATTAGCGAAACGACAAACCCCGCAATCAAACCGATGACGCTGATTAGAATTGCTTCCTTCTCGATGATTCCCACGATATAACCGCGTGACGCGCCCATCGCTTTGAGAATTCCAATCTCACGCGTGCGTTCCGTGATCGTGGTGTACATCGCCAGCATCACCACCAAAGAACTCACCACGGCCGCCAGACCCACCAACACGCGCAGGAAAACTCCGAGATACGGAATGCTCTTCTCAAAGCTCGTGAATACGTCGCGCGTCGGCTGAATCGTGTTACCGGGCAACTGCTGATCGATTCGTTGTGCCACCTCCTGTAACTGATCCGAATTTCGAAGTTTCAGAAAAATAAACGTACACTTGCCTTCGGCTTCGAGCGCCTTCTGCATCGCCTCGAGCGACATCTTCACGCGCGCGCCTGATTCAGGTGAATAGATCCCGGCGATGCGATACTCGGCCTTGCCGAATGGTTTGAACGAGCCGCCAACCCGGAGGTTGTTGTTTCGCGCCTTGGTCTCGTCGATGACGACTTCGTTCAGACCCTGCGGTCCGCGTCCCTCGACCATGTTGATCCCGTTCATCTGCGCGTAAGCGTCCCAATCGACACCATCAACCTGCTCGATACCGATGCCGCTCGTCCCTTGGGAGAAGTGCCGCATGACGGGCAAAGCCTGTTCGACGCCCTCAATCACCTTAAGACGATCGACATATCGCGTATCGAGATTCGCCGTCATCGAGGTCAACTGAACAGCTCCCGGGCGCATAAAAATCAGCTCCGCGCGGACGTTGGTTGCTCGTCGCTGCAGGTCGTTTGACATGCCACGCGCCAACCCCGTGAACAGCATGACCAGACTGACTCCGAGCGCGATACCAGCGACGCTGACGAGCGTGCGAATGGGCCGCTGACGAATGTTCGAAGTTACTAAGTTGTCCATAGCTTGCTGCTATTTATTCCATTCGATTGTAATCAAAATCCGGCATGATAAGCTAACAATACAGATAAGCCGCAGATTTACGCGGATGAACGCGGATTGCAATCCGCGTTCATCCGCGTAAATCTGCGGCAAAAGAAGCGGCAAAGAAATGGCCGAGAACTTCAAAATCAGTCTTGCTCTTCTCGTCCTTGTCGGGTTCGGTCTCCGCTTCGCGCAACTCGATGCCATCGGGTTCGCTGAAGACGAGATGAACAAATTGGATGCCGTACATTCATACCAGCGCGGCGACTTCACCGCGAACGCCGAACATCCGATGGTGATGAAGGTGCTGATGTGGTCTTCTTTGAGCGCCGGCGTCGTCGACACTGAAGAAGCCGCGCTACGGCTGCCAAACGTTTTAATCGGCGCGTTAACTGCAATCCCACTCTTTCTTCTGACGGCCGCTTTCTTCGATCGCCGGCACGCGCTGCTCGCGGCCGCCTTCTGGGCCGTAGGCATCAATGCGATCACTCTCAACCGCATCGGCAAAGAAGACTCGCTTCTGGTCTTCTTCATGCTGTTCGCTTTTTACTTCTTCGTCCGCGCGAAGCAACTCTCACCGCACGACAAAACCGGAAGAGCCAGGCGTTACGCTGCGAGTGCCGTGTCGTTCGGATTGATGATGGCTTCCAAATACTTTCCTCATTACTTCGGCCTCAACATGCTTTTCCATCACAACTTTCACGTGCGCAAGGCGGTCGAAGGCGAGCCCGCCGGCAAAGTGCCGGGATGGTTCTATCTCGCAATCGTCGGTGTTTATTTATTGGCCAGTCCGGCAGTGCTGCTGCCGGAAGTGTGGCGGTACATGGATGCGTACATGGGTGAGCACCTGCTGACTCACTCCGGTTACTTGTTTGCGGGGAAGCTTTATAGGAACAACATGTCTAGCTCGCCGTTCTGGGGCACACCGGTCTACTTTTATCTTCTGTTTCTCGCGATCAAGGTGCCGTTGTTGATTTTGTTTTCGTTTCTTATTGGTCTCGGCATCGCGATCAGACGTTGGCGCCACCTCGGCCATGCATTCGTCATCTTCATGTTTCTGTTTTGGATCGTTCCGTATTCGCTCATAGGTGGGAAGTGGCTCAGGTACACGCTCTCGTTGATGCCTTTTGTTTACATGCTTGCGGCCGTTGGTGTGGTCGGACTGATCCGCTGGAGCACTCAGTGGTGGCCGGGAGCGAAGCGGGTTATAACTGCTGTCATCGTGGCCCTGTTCATCTGTCTGCCGGCGTTGACGGCTTTTGCAAACAGGCCACATTACGCGCTCTACACAAACGCATTCGCAGCGGGAAAGGCCGGATATTTTTTTCCGCATGACGAGTTTTACGATGATGGATTGCGAGAGGCGATCAAGTATGTTTGCGATGTAGCCCCGTCAGGAGCCACAATCGCGCACGAAACGCCGGCGGTGACGCGTCACTACCTGGCGGCTTTTGGGCGTGCGGATCTGAATTCAAAAACGATCTCTTCGAAGGAGTTCGACGCGAGATTGGCCGCCGGGCCGGTGTACGTTATTGTGCAGCGAGGTCGTACGTATTTCGAGAACCGTGAGGAACTGGACCACGTGCGCGCGCATTATCGACGTGTTCACGAAGTGAAGATCGGAGGCGCCAGCGCGGCCGAGGTGTTTGCGAAGCCTTAGGAGAGTTTCCTCGCAAAGGCGCAAAGGCGCAACGGAAAGCCTTTGGTCTTCTTTGCGCCTTTGCGTCTTTGCGTGAGAAAACTTAATCACGATATGAGAAAACCATTCGTCTATTCCACATCAATCCTCATCATCCTGCTCGCGCTCGTTCTCGTTGGGAGAAGCTTTGCGCCCGAGCGTGTTCAAATCACGATTCTCGGCACGACAGATCTTCACGGCAACATTCTGCCCATAGACTATTACACAAACAAATCTGACAACCGGGGCCTCGCGAAAGTCGCAACTTTGATCAAACGCGTTCGCAAGGAACACCCGAACGTCCTGCTCATCGATTCGGGCGACACGATTCAAGGATCGCCGCTCGAATCGTTTCACAGTCGCAAAAACAACGCGCCGCCCGATCCGATGATGCTCGCGATGAGCTCGCTCGATTACGACGCCATGGCAGTTGGGAATCACGAGTACAACTTCGGTCTCAAAGTGCTTGAGAAGGCGCGGAGCGAAGCAAAGTTTCCATGGCTTTCATCTAATACATACGACACGAAGACACAGAAACCACATTACAAGCCATACATTGTTAAGGAAGTCGCAGGCGTTAGAATCGGCATCCTGGGCCTGACCACTCCTGGCATTCCCAACTGGGACAACCCGCCGAACTACGCGGGCCTCGAGTTTCACGAGCCGGTTAGCGAAGCGCGCAAGTGGGTTCCGATCTTGCGCGAGCAGGAAAAAGCGGACGTCGTCGTCGTCGCGATGCACATGGGCCTCGGCGAGGATCTGCGTACGGGTGAAATAAATCCGGGGCAAGTGGCACATGAGAACGAGGCGATCGCGATTGCGAAAGAGGTTCCAGGCATCGACGTCATTTTCATGGGCCACACGCATCGCGACGTGCCTTCGCTCTACTTGAATGGTGTCCTGTTAACACAGGCGAATCATTGGGGCCGCCATCTCGCCCGTGCCGATCTGTATTTGCAGAAAGCGGGCTCTGGTTGGCGTGTCTATGCGAAGGCGGCGAGAACGATTGCTACGGACGATCGTGTCGAACCCGATCCGGATGTGGTTAAGATCGCCGAGCCTTACGATCGGGAGACGCAGGGTTGGTTAGCGAAAGTTATCGGTGAGTCACCCGAGGAGTTGGACGCACGTGAGGCTCGTTTCAAAGACACCGCGATCCTCGATTTGATTCAGAAAGTGCAAATGGATGAGGGAAAGGCGGATGTGTCGATGGTTGCGAGTTTCAATCCGGAAGCGCGAATAGAAAAAGGACCGGTGAGCGTGCGCGACATTGCCGGTCTTTACGTCTATGAAAATACGCTCGCGGTGCTCGAGGTGACGGGGCAGCAACTCAAGGACGCTCTCGAACACTCAGCGAAGTATTTCAAACCCTATTTCCCTGGAAAACCACTCAGCGATCTGATCGACGAAAAGATTCCCGGCTACAATTTCGACATCGCAGAAGGCGTCACTTACGATCTCGACGTCTCAAAACCAATCGGACAGCGAATACAGAACCTGCGTTTTCGCGGTCAGCCGTTGTCGCCGACGAGAAAACTTCGCCTCGCTACAAACAACTATCGCGTCAACGGCGGTGGTGGTTACACGATGTACAAGGACGCGCCCGTGGTCTATCGCTCGAGCGAAGAGATTCGCGAAATGATCGTCGATTGGGTTGAGCAACACAAAACGATTCCCGTAAAACCCAATAACAATTGGCGTATTATAGGCCTGCAGGATTAATGGACAGGATTACACGATTTACAGGATTAACGGGATAATCTTGTGAATCCTGTAAAATCCTGCAATCCTGTCAAGCAAATCCTTAAAAGCAATGCCTCCGCGTCTCGCTGCAATCTCAGGCAAACTAAAAGGCGCGATCTTCGCAATTAACGAAGAAACGCTCGTCATCGGTCGCGAGACTGCCTCAAATCTCTGCCTCGCCGACGCCGCCGTATCACGCCGCCATGCGAAAGTCGAAAAAGAGGATCGCGGATTTGTAATTACTGACCTCGAGAGTCTGAACGGCACGTTCGTCAACGATGTGCCGGTAAAAACCAGACTGCTCGAACACGGCGATCGTGTGCGCATCGGCGATTCGCAGTTCCTTTTTCTGACGCACGAGGGTGAGGCAACTTCGAAATCAAGCGACGTCAGGCTCGACGAGCATCACGTAGTCAGTGGATCGACAGTTCAACTCCGTTTCGACGACGCGGTTTACCTGATGGCGCGCGACCTCAGCGCGCTGATGAAGGTCAGCACCACGATCAACTCGATACGTGGTCTCGACGATCTGCTGCAACGCCTGCTCGAACAGCTCTTTGAGGTTGTTCCCGCGCAGCGCGGTGCGATTCTTCTAACTGACGCAGGCTCGTTTGAAACCAGCCTCGTCTTCGGTCTCGATCGCGCGCGTGGAAAAGAACAGCCTGTCAACGTCAGCATGACGATCGTGCAGCAGGTGCTGAGAGATGGCGCGGCGTTGTTGTCGAGTGATGGCGCGGCTGAATCGACGACTGCCACGCAGAGTTTGATCTCGACGCGGGCACATTCGGTGATGTGCGTGCCGCTGATCCTGTTTGATCGCAAGATAGGCGTGCTTTATCTCGATACTACATTGCCGCGCGATCGCTTCAACCGCGATCACTTGCAGCTCGTTACTGCGATTGCGGGCATTGCGGCCGTGGCGATCGAAAATGCACGCCAGTTTGAGTGGCTCGAGACTGAGAACGAGCGACTTCTCGCCGATGTAAACATCGAGCACAACATGGTCGGCGAAAGCGCCGCGATGCAGCGTGTCTATCATTTCATTTCAAAGGTCGCTCCGACTGATGCGACGGTCCTGATCTCGGGTGAGAGTGGAACGGGAAAGGAGCTGGCGGCGCGTGCAATTCATCGCAACAGCAAACGTGCTCAAAAGACTTTTATCGCCGTGAACTGCGCTGCGCTCAACGAGTCGCTGCTGGAAAGCGAGTTGTTTGGTCATGAGAAAGGTTCGTTCACCGGAGCGCTCGCGCAGAAAAAAGGCCGTCTCGAAATCGCGGACGGAGGCACAATCTTTTTGGACGAAATCGCAGAACTGTCTCCAACGCTTCAGGTGAAACTTCTGCGCGTGCTTCAGGAAAGAGAGTTTGAGCGTGTTGGTGGGACTGTCACAATCAAAGTAGATCTGCGACTGATTGCTGCCACAAACAAGAACCTCGAAGAAGCGATCGAGACGGGCCAGTTTCGGCAGGATCTTTATTACCGTCTCAACGTCGTGTCTCTGGAGATGCCCGCGCTGCGCGATCGACGAGAAGACATCATGCTGCTCGCGAATTATTTTGTCGATAAGTATGGCGCGCGCTGCAACAGGAAGCTGAAAGGATTCTCGAAAGAGACGCGTAATTTCCTGACGGCGTACGATTGGCCTGGCAACGTGCGCGAGCTTGAAAACACGATCGAGCGCGCGATTGTGCTGGGAACGACGGATTGGATCCTGCCGGAAGACCTACCGGAAGCGGTACTCGAAACGAAAGCGGTGATCGAAGGATCGGTGGCGACGTATCATCAAGACATAATTCAACACAAGAAGCAGCTCATCTTACACGCGATGGAGCAGGCAAAAAACAATCACTCCGAAGCCGCACGCCTGCTCGGTGTTCATCCCAACTATCTCCAGCGTTTGATGACAAATCTGAACCTGTCATCAGCGGCTAAAATGTAATGAAGTTTCAGAATGCTGCCGCGGCTGGCGCTGAACTCGCAACTCGCCTGAATGAGTTCCAGGGGTCGAGTCAAACGATAGTCATCGCGATCGTCAGTGGTGGTGTGGGTGTCGGCGCTGAAGTGGCGCGGCGGCTGGAACTCCCTCTGGAACTGTTGTTCATTCGCAGGCTGCTGGCGCCGTTTGGACCACAAAACGTTCTGTGTGCGACGAATGTTGGAGGTACGCTGATCGTGGACGAAGAGGTCCCGCAAACATTCGAAGCGAATGGGTTGGACCATGCGATCGCCGACGGAATCAAACAGTTAAGCGAGCGCGAACGTTTCTGCCGCGATGCCCGTCCGCCGGTTGAAATCGGAGGAAAGCAAGTCATCCTCGTCGACAACGGCATTCACACCGGTTCGACGATGCTCGCGGCGATTCGAGGCGTGCGCAAACTGGGCGTGACGAAGATTGTCGCGGCGGTGCCGGTCGCAGACGCGAACAGCCGCCCGCGTATCGAACGTGCAGCGGATGAGGTTTTCTGTTTAGTATGGCCAGACAAGTTCGGTCACGTTGGGCTGTGGTACGACGAATCCATCAGGCCGACGAATGAGCAGATATTGAAATTATACTTACGTGCTGAGGAGACAGTGAATGAGTGACTTTCAGACTGAAGCAGAATTTGCGAAGAACGTGAACACGAACTTTCGCGTCGATCTCGAAGAGTCGGGGCACATGGATTTGAAACTGGTTGCGGTCACGCCAAGGAAAATTGATCCCACTGAGCAGGCTGGAATGGAACGATTCTCGGCGGTGTTCTCCGGTCCACTCGACGTTTTGCTGCCACAGCGGACTTACCACATGACGCATCCGGAGATGGGTGAGTTTTATGTGTTCCTGGTGGCGATTGGAAAGGAGGCGGATGGGTTCAGGTATGAAGCGGTGTACAATTATTATCGTCAGGATTGAGTAATTAGCCGCAGATGAGCACGGATCTGATCCGCGTTCATCTGCGAAAATCTGCGGCTCAACCTTGGCCCGGCAGCCACTCCATGTGCAGGTATCCGCCGGCGTCCTCGATCGTCTTAAATCCAAGCCGCTCGTAAAACCGGAAAGCATTTTCATTCAGCACAAAAACCATGTGCCGTAGCGGCTTGTTGTCGCGCGTGGCCTCATCCATCAACTGCCGTAACAGATGCGCGCCGACACCGCGATTCTGAAACTCGGGTATGACAGCGATATCAAGCAGACGAATCTGCGTATCATCAGCGCCGACCCAGATGCGGCCCGCCGGAACGCCGTCAACTAGAATCACGTCGTAACGCGCGTCAGGATAACGCGCCTCGTATTCCTGTTTCTGCATTGCATACTGCCAGCGGATGAACGCGTCCTTTTGACTGTCGTCCCAACCGGTTTGAGCGAGTTCATCAGCACGAGTACCGGCGTAGACGCCGATCAGAAACTCCTGATCGGCGTCAATCGCCGGACGTAGGGAAATACCAGGGTTATTGGGCATGGTTGAACACGGCTTCGTAGTACAGTTCGCCTTTTTCGTTTTTACGCCGTGTTAAGAATAGATCAAATTTACCAAGTCTCGGATGGCTGATGGTATGGATGGAAGTAAACGGGGGTAGTTCACCAGCAGCTTTGAAACTCAGCGAGAAACTATCCGACGACCGGGCTCGCCTCGTCAATGTGTTTTCAGCTTCGTATTTCTCGACGCTGACCAGAGTCATTGCGACCAGCTCGCCACGGGAATTGGGTGCCTGAAAGATGTCGCCGACATATGGAGCGAAAGTCGATGCGGCGAACATGAAAACCGGATCTTTCTGGGCATCAATTGGAACGCTTGGGTCTTGTTGGCCGAGGCCCATGCGGGCCGCGGCTACAACCAGACCAACTGACAAAGTGGATCTAAACGCATCTCGTAAAAAGCTGCGACGTGAAAGTGGCATTTTAGTTTTTGTCTCCTGGGCGGTTACGATTGGTGGCCGTACGATGTAGCGGCGGTATATATATTCAGTTTCTCAGCGCTTGCCAAGAAAAATTGTACGTGTGGTCGATTTATCTGTATTCATCCCGAGACCTAACGCGCAATTCGCAGACAAAAAGGTTTTGCAGGAAATGTTGCGAAGAAATTTTTCGTCTTGTAATTTGGCCCAACCCAGTTTAGAATCCCCGGCGCTTCAATAATTAGTTCTCCAGATCTCCACAAGCAGGAAGCTATCCTCCCGACATTTCTCCAACTTAGCTGAGAGATTTCGGGGTTAATCAAGACGCAACCCAGACCACTAACTATTTTCACCCTGATTGCGCAGTTTTTATTTTCCTTTAGGAGGAGACATGTCAGAACCGTTCCTTAGTGAAATCAAGCTCGTCTCTTTTAATTTTGCTCCCAAGGGATGGGCTCTTTGTAATGGGCAGTTTTTGCCAATCAACCAGAACCAGGCGCTGTTTGCGTTACTCGGTACTACCTACGGCGGTAACGGACAGACGACCTTCGCTTTGCCGAACCTACGAGGGCGAGTGCCTATCCACATGGGCAATGGCCACACACTAGGTGAGGCGGCCGGCTCGACGTCAGTGACAGTTAACATTCAGCAATTGCCGACGCACCTACATGCAGTGCAGGCCTCGACGGATGGCAACCAAGCCACTTCGACGCCACTGGCTGCCAATACGGTCCTCGCGCCGGCGCTCAATCTTTATGGAGACCCGAACAGTTTGACGCCACTCCTGCCGGCCTCCATTTCATCCGTCGGCGGTAGCCAGCCACATAACAACATGATGCCGTACCTGGTGCTGAACTTCATTATTGCGCTCCAGGGCATCTTCCCATCGCAGAACTAGAGGAGGACGAAATGCCAGAACCATATATCGGTGAAATCAGGATGTTTGCAGGCAACTTCGCTCCGAACGGCTGGATGTTCTGCGAAGGTCAAACCCTGCCAATTTCGGAAAATGACGCTTTATTTACTTTGATCGGGACTACGTATGGCGGAGACGGCCAGGAGACTTTTAACCTGCCGAATCTCGCGAGCCGCGTACCAATTCACATGGGCACCGGTCCGGACGGCACAACCTACCAGCTTGCCGAAATGGCCGGCACAGAGCAGGAGACGCTGACGGTACAGCAAATACCGAATCACACGCATCCGTTATCGGCCTCCACCGCGGCAGGCGGAGTGAACTCGCCGGCGAACAAGGTCCTTGCTGCGTCGCCCTCGGTGACAATCTTCGTCGAGGACTCACCGGATAATCAACTGAACCCCAACTCGGTGACGCCCGCCGGCGGAAGTCAGCCGCACGAAAACACGCAACCGTTTCTTTGTATAAACTTCATCTTATCGCTCTTCGGAGTGTTCCCCAGCCAGACCTAAAGGAGGAAAAATGTCAGACCAATTCGTAGCCGAAATTCGCATCTTTCCCTTCAACTTTCCCCCGACAGGCTGGGCTTTCTGCGATGGGCAATTAATGCCGATCTCCCAGAATACGGCACTGTTCTCGCTGCTGGGGACCACCTATGGTGGCGACGGTAAGTCTACGTTTGCGCTGCCCGACATGCAGGGCAACGCGCCGATGCAGCCGGGCCAGGGCCAAGGGCTTTCACAACGTTTTTTGGGTGAGGCGTCCGGAGTGGAGTCTATTACGCTGCTAGTCTCGGAGATTCCCGTGCACACCCATAGCATGACGTCGCATAACCTCGACTTCGCCGACAAGCAGAACCCCGACCCGCAATCCATAATAGCGAAGTCGACGAACGGCAACGCCTATCAGACGAACACCAGCACGCTCTTGACGACAATGGCGTTCCAGGCCTTAGCGCCTGCTGGTGGTGGCTTGCCACACAACAACATGCAGCCCTACCTGACGTTGAATTTTTGCATTGCATTACAAGGAATTTTCCCGCAGCGTCCGTAACGAGTTGCTGGAAGTACAAGGGAATTAGGGATGTAATACCATGGAAATCCGCCGGTGCGATCGGATAGATGGTGCCGGCGGATTTTCATCTGTAACGGAACTCAAGGCTGGGGCTTTGCCTCAAAAAGTCAGATACCAATGTCTGGCGATAGGATGACCAGGTCGCTACCGCTCCCTGTACTGACCTCGTCCAGGTAGATCCAAGGGATTAAGCAGTTTTCGTCGATCACAGGGAATATCGAAGAACTATGAAATCACGCATTACTAACGCGTCCCCGCGCGTGGGGCTGTGTTTCATCATTTTTGTTGCTATTTCGATTGCTTGTTCGGCATCCAAATCGGCTAGCTCTCCGGCCAACCAGCCGGCCAGCCCAACGCCGGCTCCGGTAACCACTTCATCTGTTCACGAACCAACTGCCTGCACTCTCAAACTATCTGAAGCACCTGCGATCAACCGTCTGAAGCTCGGCATGACCGAGGCTGAAGTTCTCGCTGTGTTTCCGGGTAGCAAGGACGATGCAGAATTGCGGTCGGCGTTATCCAAGCCTCGTGGACCACTCGGTAATTCATCGTTTCTCTTAACACCGTCTAAATATGAAAGCCCGGCTGATTATAACGGAGTCAGCCGCGTCACTTTTTCGATGCTCGATGGACGCGTTTCGAGCTTCACCATCAATTACAACGGCCCGGAGTGGGCCCATGTCGACAAGTTCGTTGAAAAGTTCGTCGAAGGCAAGGACCTTCCGGCGGCTGAGCAATGGGAACCGTACGCGGGAATGGAAAATCAAATGAAGACCCTCACGTGTACGGATTTCTCGATTCGTGTTTTCAATGGCGGAGAGGGTGGCAATCAGAACTACGTGCTCGTCCAGGACCTTGAGGCAGACAAAAAACTCAAGGAACGCAGACGGAAAGCACGGGAGTCAGCGAGCCCCTCGCCGGGATCTTGAGTGGACCCAGACAACTCACCAACCCGACGAGGATGCCTTCTTCTGTGTGAAATTTCATTGACCAATTAATTATGTTGTACTACTCTTGCGACGCATTTTTCTCGAAGAAGGTGCGCCTGCCACTCTCACCTTTAGCAAACAGGAGATAAATCCATGCATCAAGCGGTCCCCCAGAGTTATCGCAGTATTATCAGAATATTCAGCGCCTGCCTGCTCACTTGGCTCCTAATTATGGTGCCTCTCGTGCCCTTCGCTCCCGTATCACGAGGGGAATCTCGAGCCGCAGACCGTGAGCCGGCAAAGCCGCAAAGCCCAGAAACCAACACCGCCGCAGCGACGACGAGTACTTTCGTCAACGCGCCAGTTCCGCAACCGGCGCCCGCACCCATGTATGCCCCGACCATCACGGCGACGAAAGATGACGGCATAGTGGCGGCGACCCCAGTAGCTCCGGGTGGCAGCATCACTTACACGGTTAACGTAAACAACACCGGCACGACGAGCCCCACAGATGATGCTCTGAACGTCGTGTTCACCGACACCGTCGACGCGCACACGACGCTGGTCCCGGGATCACCGATCGCTGCTGCGAGTGACAAGTACACCACCATCGGCAACGTGCAGATCACTATCCCCGACGGGGCGACCGATCTACTCGGCAACGACTTCGATCCAGATACCGGCAACAACACCGGCATGACGGCCACTGCTGAGACCAAGTCCAGTACCGCCTGTACGGGCGGTTGCAGCAACAACGTAACGATCAATGTAAACGGTAGCTTCACATATGATCCGCCGCTTGGCTTTACCGGCACTGATACCTTCACTTATACAGCGAATTCCAGCGGCGCAAGCATATCGACGACAGTAACGATCACGGTCGCGAACAAGCTCTGGTTCATAAACAACAACGCCGGTGCTTGCACCTCAAATTGCGATGGACGTCTTTCACATCCGTTCACCTCGCTGGCGAGTTTCAACGCAGCCAACCTCGGCGGCGCGGGACAGCCGGGCGACAATGACTGGATCTTTGTTTACGAAAGTGCAACTCCCTACACCGGCCCCGCTACTCTTCGTCTCGGGCAGAAATTCATTGGACAGGATGCGACTGCCGGTCTAATCGCGTTGACCGGCTTCACACAGCCGAGTGGAACAGACCTCATACCGGTGATGGCTCCCGCTAACGGCACGTTCGTCACGATTACAACTGCCGTCGCTGCCACCAACGGTATTAATTTGAATTCCGGCAACACGCTGCGCGGGTTTACGGTAGGCAACACAACCGGCGCAAAAATATTCGGTAACAATTTCGGCACCCTGACCGTCGGCAACAGCGTCTCCCCTGACGTGACGCTGAACGGAACTGGCCAGGCGCTCAGTCTCACGTCGGGCACCCTGAACGTGTCAGGCGGGTTCGTAAGCGTTACGACTACTTCGAGCACTGCTCAGGGCATCAACCTCACAGGCGTTGCAGATTCAGGCGTAGGTGCATTTTCGTTTGGGAACACCAGTGTTTCCGCTAGCACGACGCAAGGCATTTTTATCGGAAGCTCGACTGCGGATTTAGCTTTCGGCGCCACCACGGTCTCAGGTGGCACCGATGCGATCTCTTTACAGAATAACTCGGCGGGCACGCGCACCTTTGCATCGATCACTACGTCCGGTAACACGGGCGTCGGATTCCTGCACAGCACAGGCGGTCTAGCCACCGGCGGTGGAGCCGTCACCGTGTCCGGTGCGACGTCCATCACGAACCCGGGCGGCAACGGCATCGACATCGATAGTTCGAATGCCAACATTTCGTTCGCCGGAACTACGGTGAGCAAGAATGCAGCCGGTACCGCCGTCGACCTGACCAACAACGCGGGGCGCACAATCAGCTTCACATCGCTGGCCATCACGAACTCGGTCGGCATCGGACTGAACGCCAACGCCTCCGGTATAGTCACCGCCGGGGCCGGCAGTATTTCGACAACCGGCGCTGGAGCAGCGGCCACGCTGACGAACACCCAGCTTGGTTTGGTCTTCACGAGTGTCTCGTCGAATAACGGTGTGAACGGTATAACCTTCAGCGGCGGCAGCGGTACGTTCGCCTCAGGCTCGACCAACCTTCAGAACAACACCGCCATCGGCCTTTCAATGGCCAGCTCGGCGGTTGCAGCAAGCTTTGGCAATACTGTTGTCAACAGTTCAGCCGGTGATGCTGTCGACCTGTCGTCGAACAGCGGTACCATTACATTCGCTGATCTCGATCTTACTCCCGATGCGAACTTCCGCGGTCTCGACGCCCAGAACAACACGGGCACGATCACTTCGACCTCCGGCGACATCGCTGC
>Ga0157372_10005076_pt1 | contig 13994 bp, 10 predicted proteins | sample C55metaG_FD_115307 | JGI IMG/M metagenome (GOLD analysis project Ga0157372, IMG submission 115307) | Corn rhizosphere microbial communities from Kellogg Biological Station, Michigan, USA - C5-5 metaG | ecosystem: Host-associated > Plants > Roots > Rhizosphere > Soil | place: USA: Michigan... | reverse complement strand
GCGGCTACGCCACCCCGCGGTATGGCCAGGGCTTCAAAATACGCTTCGATGGCCTGTTCCGGGCTTGTGTAGTCCTCGGTGGCGAATACCTTCACCTCGTGCAGCTGGTTGTCACGCCATAACGCAAAACGGGCATTGGTGCCGCCGATGTCGCCAACCAGCAGGTCATTCATTTCAGGTTCTCCAGGGCAGAGGTAAAGGCGCTGGCGCCCTGCTCTGCCGGGCTGAACGCCATGCGCATGAAGCCGAACAGCTCGCGCCCGCAGCCCAGGTCATTGCCCTGGGGCGCGGTCGCCAGGTCACGCAGGGCCAGCTCGTCGGCCGATACCATTACCCGCAATGTACCTTCAGCGCCATCGACCCGCACGATATCACCATCGCGCAGCCGTGCCAGCGGGCCGCCGTCATAGGCTTCGGGGCACACGTGAATGGCGGCGGGGATCTTGCCCGATGCACCGGACATGCGCCCATCGGTCACCAGGGCTACCTTGTACCCGCGATCCTGCAGCACGCCAAGGAACGGGGTGAGTTTGTGCAGCTCCGGCATGCCGTTGCAGCGCGGGCCCTGGAAGCGCACCACTGCGACGAAGTCCCGCTCCAGCTCGCCTGCCTTGAAGGCGTCGGCCAATGACTGCTGATCGTGAAAGATGCGCGCCGGCGCCTCGACCACGCGGTGCTCTGGAGCCACGGCGGAGACTTTCATCACGCCACGCCCCAGGTTGCCTTCCATCACCCGCAACCCGCCTTCGGCGGAGAACGGCCGCGCCACGGGCCGCAGGATGCTTTCGTCCAGGCTCTGCTGTGGCCCTTCGCGCCAGACCAGCTTGCCGTCCTCCAGGAACGGCTCCTGGGTGTAGCGACGCAGGCCAGGGCCGGCGACGGTGTTGACGTCCTCGTGCAGCAAACCGGCATCGAGCAGCTCGCGGATCAGGAACGCCATGCCGCCGGCGGCCTGGAAGTGGTTGATGTCGGCCTTGCCGTTGGGGTAGACGTGGGACAGGGTCGGTACCACTTCGGACAGGTCGGCCATGTCCTGCCAGGTCAGCTGGATACCGGCGGCCTGGGCTATGGCCGGAATGTGCAGGGTATGGTTGGTGGAACCGCCTGTGGCATGCAGGGCCACGATCGAGTTGACCAGCGCCTTCTCGTCGACGATTTCGCCCAGGGGCATGAAGGTGCCGCTGGCCTTGGTCATGCGCGTGACCTGTTGCGCCGCCTCGGCGGTCAGCGCGTCGCGCAGCGGCGTGTAGGGGTTGACGAAAGAAGCACCCGGTAGGTGCAGCCCCATCACTTCCATCACCAGCTGGTTGGTGTTGGCCGTGCCGTAGAAGGTGCAGGTGCCAGGGCCGTGGTAGGACTGCATTTCCGATTCCAGCAGTTCCTCTCGGCTGGCCTTGCCTTCGGCATAACGCTGGCGCACATCGGCTTTCTGCTTGTTGGAAATACCCGAGACCATCGGCCCGCCCGGTACGAACACCGTGGGCAAGTGACCAAAGCGCAAGGCCCCCATCATCAGGCCCGGCACGATCTTGTCGCAGATGCCCAGCATCAGGGCCGCGTCGAACATGTTGTGGGACAACGCCACGGCAGTGGACATGGCGATCACTTCACGGCTGGCGATGGCCAGTTCCATGCCCGGCTCGCCCTGGGTGACGCCATCGCACATGGCCGGCACACCGCCGGCGAACTGGCCTACCGAGCCGACTTCGCGCAGGGCCTGCTTGATCTGTTCGGGAAAATGCAGGTAGGGCTGGTGGGCCGACAACATGTCGTTGTAGGCCGAGACGATGGCCACGTTGGCGGCATTCATCAGGCGCAGGGTCTGTTTGTCCTCGCTGCCGCAACCGGCCACGCCATGGGCGAAGTTGGCGCATTGCAGGCTGGCACGCATCGGGCCCTCGCTGGCGGCCCCGCGGATCAGCTGCAGGTAGCGTTCGCGGGTGGCGCGGCTACGCTCGACCAGCCGTTGGGTGACCTCAAGGATGCGCGGGTGCATGTACTGGACTCCAGGCTAATTGTAAGGGCGGTTTACCAAGTGATCGTGCCCGGCCGATTGCCGCCTAGGCTCAAAGGACAGGCGCGCACTGCTTCGGTAGGCTCACGATCGAACCGCTCGTTGTAGGTTTAAACAAAATACTGCCACTAAAAAGGCTTGTTTTCTATCCGCAACTGAATAATCTTGTAATTCCAACAACAAAACCGTTTCAGTGAAGCACCTTTGTGCCACAGGTTTGACTCGGACTGCCAGAGGTATCGCCATGACCCTTCGCATCGCCATCAACGGATTCGGCCGCATCGGGCGCAATGTCCTGCGCGCACTCTATACCCAGGGCTACCGCCAGGACATGCAGGTCTTCGCCATCAACGACCTGGGCGACAGCACCATGAACGCCCACTTGCTCAAGTACGACAGCGTGCACGGCACCTTCGAGGCCAGCGTCGAAGCCGACCACGAAAGCCTGACCGTCAACGGCGACCGCATCGCGGTGAGCGCCATTCGCAACCCGGCCGAACTGCCCTGGAAAGCCCTGGCGATCGATGTGGTCTTCGAATGCACGGGGCTGTTCACCGAGCGCGACAAGGCCGCTGCGCACATCGCTGCCGGCGCGGGCAAGGTGATCGTCTCGGCGCCGGCCAAGGGCGCTGATGCCACCGTGGTGTATGGCGTCAACCACGACGTGCTGCGCGCCTCGCATCAGGTCATTTCCAACGCCTCCTGCACCACCAACTGCCTGGCGCCCATCGCCCAGGTGCTGCACCGCGAGTTCGGTATCGAGCAAGGCCTGATGACCACCATCCATGCCTACACCAACGACCAGGTGCTGACCGACGTGTACCACAGCGACCCCTACCGCGCCCGTTCGGCCACCCAGTCGATGATCCCCAGCAAGACTGGCGCCGCCGAGGCCGTGGGCCTGGTACTGCCGGAGCTGGCCGGCAAGCTGACCGGCATGGCCGTGCGGGTACCGGTGATCAACGTGTCGCTGGTGGACCTCACCGTCAACCTCAAGCGCGAAGCCACGGCCGAACAGGTCAACCAGCTGTTCCTCGAGGCCAGCAAGCATTCGCGAGTATTGGGCTATAACGCCCTGCCCCTGGTCTCGTGCGACTTCAACCACAACCCGCTGTCGTCGATCTTCGATGCCAACCACACACGGGCCAATGGGCGCATGCTCAAGGTGCTGGCCTGGTACGACAACGAGTGGGGCTTCTCCAACCGCATGCTGGACAACTGCCTGGCGCTCTGCCGCGCTCAGTAACGGCTGTGCCAGCACGCCCTGACAACTGGTAACAGGTGCTGGGGCATCGAGCTCGTATCGCCGTAGCCGCTCTGCGGCACCGGCGATACTCGCGGCGCCGTTACGATTTGCCTACATTTCGCAGCTTGACCCCAAGCACGGATGATAAGCATTATCATTGGCCGCTTGTCAGGTCAGGTCGCTCCGTGAGTCAGTCCCGGTTCAATTCCGTATTCCTCAGCCAGAGGCCCATCTTGCTGCGCACGCTCCAGCGCATGGTAGGCAACCGTTGCACGGCCGAAGACCTGCTTCAGGAAACCTACTTGCGCGTCTCACGCGCACTGGGCGAGCGTTCGGTCCAGCACATCGAACCCTTCGTCTTTCAGACCGCCCGCAACCTTGCGCTCGACCACTTGCGTGCCCGCCGGGTACAGGCCCGAACCCTGGTCGACGACGTGGCTGACGAGGTAGTGAACAATGTCGCCGTGCCCGCCAGCAGCAACGAGGATGCTGCACATGCCCAGCAACTGCTGCGCCACCTGAGCGAAAGCCTGAAGCAACTGACGCCACGCCAGCAAAGGATCTTCACGCTAAGCCGGCTGCACGGCGCCACCTCTCTCGAAATCGCCCAGCAGCTGGGGGTTTCTGCGAGCACGGTGCAAAAGGAGCTGAAGTTGATCATGGGTATCTGCCTGGGTGTCGCCCAGCGCCTGGACGCCTGACGGGCCGCCGCGATGAGGCCCGCTTGCCACATCGCGCCAGCGCCCTGATCATCTGCGCACGCCCGCTCAAGGACTCACCGTGACCGACAGCCCCGAACATCGCCCGTCACCAACCAGGCCCAATGCGCGTCGTCGTGCCACGGACGAGGCTTTGGCGTGGCTGGTCCGTCTTGAAACCGCCGAGCCCGCCGACCACCTCGCATTCGAAACCTGGCTGCAAGCCGCTCCCGAAAATGCCGAAGCGTTCGTGCAAGCCGAGGCATTGTGGAACGGCGCAGCGCTCAAGCAGGCCGCTGCACAGCTGCAGGGCTACCCATCGCGCCCTCGCGCAGGTCGCCTGCGTCGCCAGTGGAAACCGCTGGCCACCGCTGCCGCGCTGCTGGTAGACCTGTTCACGTTCGGCAACGTGCCAGTGCGCCTGCAGGCTGATCACCTGACGGTCGCGGGGGAACGCCACCGGGTGAACCTTCAGGACGATGCCCGGGTGCTGCTCAATACCCAGTCAGCGTTTGCCAGCGAGCGCAATGACGGGCGGCAGGTCGCCCGCCTGCTGCAAGGCGAGGCATACTTCCAGGTGCCCAAGGGCGCGCCGGCACCGCTCGAAGTGCAAGCCGGCCCTCTGCGCGCCCAGGCACGCGACACCGATTTTGCCGTGCGCCTGCTCGATGGCCAGGCTTGGGTCAAGGTGCAACGCGGCGACGTCGACGTCGACGTGCAAGGGGGCCGCGTCCAACGCATCCGTTTGCAGGCCGGTCAGAGCATTCGCGTCGGGCCCGACGGGCTCGGTGCACGCAGGCAACTGGACATGCGCAAGGACCTGGCCTGGGTCGATGGGCGCCTGGTCTTCGAAAATTGCCCCTTGAGCCAGGTGCTGGCCGAGCTGCGCCGCTATTACCCCGGCTGGATCATCAATCGCAATGAACGGCTGGAGAACATCGCCGTCACCGGCAACTACCGCCTTGACCAGCCGCTTGAGGCGCTACGTGCATTGGCCCATATCACCTCGGCACAACTGCATGAGTATCCAGCGCTGGTCATCCTGAACTGATGCGCCTGCCTTAACCGCTACCAGCCCACCCGCGGCAGCGCCGTACGCCCTGCTGGGCGCCTGGGATTTATTTTTACGCGATACCCCCTCCCTGTCCGTCTCGTCATAGCCAATGCAATTGATTCTTGTTCAATCAAGAACGCACACCCTATGAACAGTTCGCGCGTCAGGGAGCGCTTTCGATGCCCACCAGTCCTACCCGTTCGACCCTACGGCCACGCCTCAAGGGGCAACTGTCCCTGTTTTCACTCGCCTTGCTCGCCACAGGCGCCTGTTCACTCCCCACGCTGGCGGTCGAGCCGGCGTCGGTGAGCACCTCGCGCATGGGCGACTACCACTTCGGCATCGCCCAACAGCCGCTGGTATCGGCCATCAATGCCTTCAGCCAGGTCACGGGCTGGCAGGTGGGCTTCGACGCTCGCCTGGCCGAAGGGGTCGCCTCCCCCGGCATACAGGGTTCACTGCCCCCCGAGCAGGCACTCAAACGCCTGCTACACGGCACTGGCCTGGTCCCGCGGACCATCAGCCACGGCAACGTGGTGCTCGAGCGCCAGTCAGGTCGCGGGGCCATAGCCTTGCAGCAGGTGACCGTCAGCGCCACCCGCAGTGCCCAGGACGTGAGCCAGGTCCCCAGCACGGTCAGCGTGCAGACCCGAGAGCAGCTGGACCGGCAGAACGTCAACACCCTCCAGGACCTGGTGCGCTACGAGCCGGGCGTCTCGGTGGCGGGGACCGGGCAGCGCAGTGGCCTGAACGGCTACAACATTCGCGGTATCGATGGCGAGCGGATACTCACCCAGATCGACGGCGTGGCGATACCGGACAGCTTCTTCTACGGGCCCTACGCCCAGACCCAGCGCAATTATGTCGACCCGGAAATCATCAAGCGGGTGGAAATCCTGCGCGGCCCAGCCTCGGTGCTCTACGGCAGCAATGCCATCGGCGGTGCAGTGAGCTACTTCACCCTGGATCCTGAAGACATCATCAAACCTGGCCGAGACGCTGGCGCGCGACTCAAAACCGGCTACAGCTCAGCCGATGACAGTTGGCTGACGTCCGCCACCGTGGCTGGCCGTGAGGGCAGCCTGGACGGTCTGCTGCACCTGAGCCAGCGCAACGGTCACGAAACCGAGAGCCATGCCGATCACGGCGGCGTGGGCCTTGCACGCACCCGCGCCAACCCAGTGGATGCGCGTACCACCAACGTGCTGGCCAAGCTGGGCTGGGACTACGCCGACGACGCCCGCCTGGGCGTGACCTACGAACGCTTCAAGGACGACCGCGACCAGAACCTGCTCAGCGCCGTAGGCGGGCCATTCATCCCGGGCGTTGGTGCCATGAATTCGTACCGCATGCGCCAGGGCAACGACACGATTACCCGCGAGCGCTTCGGCCTGAACCAACGTTTCGGCCTGGACAGCCTGTTCGCAGACGATGTCAGGTGGAGCCTGAACTACCAGATCGCCAAGACGGACCAGCGCACCGACGAGCTGTACGTCGCTTCGGGACGTCAGGTACTGCGCGACCGCCAGACCACCTACAAGGACCGCCAGTGGATCTTCGATGCCCAGCTTGAAAAGGCATTCAGCCTTGGCCAGACCGACCACGCCCTGACCTATGGCACTACCCTCAAGCACCAGGACGTCACCGGGGCGCGCAGCGGTACTGGCACGTGCGTGAATGTGGGCGGCACCTGCCGGGGTATCGGCCAGGACAGCCCGCGCGACGGCCAGGCGCTGGTCAGCGACTTCCCGGACCCAACCATCGATACCTACAGCCTGTTCGTTCAGGACGAGATTCGCTGGGGCAGCTGGACGTTCCTGCCAGGTGCGCGCTACGACTACACACGCATGGCGCCTCACTTCACCGATGCTTTCCTGCGCGGCCTTGATGCCAGCGGCACGGCCCCGGCTTTCCAGGATGACTCAGACAAGAAGTGGCACCGCGTGTCACCCAAGCTGGGGATGACCTATGCCTTCAACGACCACTACACAGGCTACGCGCAATACGCCCAGGGCTTCCGTACGCCCACGGCCAAGTCCATGTACGGCAAGTTCGTGAACCTGGAACAAGGCTACCGCGTGGAGGGTAACCCTGGCCTGCGGCCTGAGCGCAGCAAGGGCCTGGAAACCGGGCTGCGCGGTCGCTTCGATACGGGCAGCTTCGATATGGCGGTCTACTACAACAAGTACCGTGACTTCATTGACGAAGACGCCGTGCAAGGCGCCAACCTCGAGCAGACCTTCCAGGCCAACAACATCAAGCGCGCGACCATCAAAGGCGCCGAGGTCAAAGGCCAGCTCGAACTCGACCAATTCGGCGCGCCACAGGGGCTGTATGCACAAGGCTCCCTGGCATACACCTACGGCCGCAACGACGACAGCGGCCAGCCGCTCAACACCGTCAACCCACTCAAGGGCGTCATGGGCCTGGGCTACACGCAGGGCGACATGGGTGGGCTGCTGAGCTGGACGCTGGTCAAGCGCAAGACGCGGGTCGACGACAGCACCTTCTATTCCCCCGATGGCTCGGCGTCGAAGTTCCGCACGCCCGGCTATGGCGTGCTGGACCTGACCGGCTTCTACAACGTTACCGATGACATCACCGTGAACGCCGGCCTGTACAACCTCACCGACAAGAAGTACTGGCAGTGGGACTCGGTGCGCAGCTATGACGGCCAGGGGGAGGCCGCGGTGACCCAGCCGGCCAACATCGACCGCCTGAGCATGCCGGGCCGTAATTTCGCCATCAATGTGGTGTGGGACATCTGAGGCGCTGGCGCAGCTGGAACCGGGCGGGGTCGCTGTGTTCCCGCCTTGGTTCCTGGCACCCACCCCTGTTCCTGCGGGGTTTTTTACGCCCCCGCCCCTGTTGATTCGTCTTGTATTGAAACGCTTCGCTTTCCAAGGACTGCATCATGAGCAACCGCGCTTCTTCGCGTACCCAACGCCTGAACCTGGTGACCCAGGCGCCCCATGCCGCACTCGACGCCCTGGTCAAATCCCATGCGCCATTCGATAGCCGCGAAAGTTTTGCCCGCTTCGTGGTGGCCCAGTACCTGTTCCAGGCCGAACTGCAGCCGCTCTACAACGACCCGCGATTGATCGCCCTCATACCCGACCTTGCCGAGCGCTGCCGAGCCCATCAGGCCCGCCAGGACCTGGCGGACCTGGACATGCAGGCGCCTGCCGAGCTGCCGGGGGCCGTGCAGCGCCCCAGCATTGCAGAGGCATTAGGCTGGATCTTCGTGTCCGAAGGCTCCAAACTGGGCGCCGCGTTTCTAATCAAGCGGGCGGCGGCGCTGGGCTTGTCGGAGACCTTCGGCGCCCGCCACCTGGGCGAGCCAGCCGGTGGCCGCGCCGAAGGCTGGAAGCAGTTCACGCGAACACTCGATGGCCTGATGCTGTCAGCTGGAGAAGAAGTGGCTGCAGAACACGGCGCCGTCGCAGCGTTCGAGCGCTTTACCGTCTTGCTCAAACAGGCCTATGCCGTGGATGCCGAGCAGGTTTGAAACACTTTCAAAGGCCCCCTGACCGGGGCCGTTCGTTCTAGCAGTGAGCCCATGACCCAACCTGCCCGCTCCAAAATTGCCCGACTGCTGTATGCGATCCTGGCTTACGCAAGCCTGGGGGTGGGCCTGGTCGCCATTGTCATTCCGGGCTTGCCGACCACCGAATTCATTCTGTTGTCGGCATGGGCGGCCACGCGAAGCTCGCCTCGCCTGTCCGCCTGGCTGGAAAATCACCGGTTGTTCGGTCCTATTCTGTACAACTGGCGCAACGGCAAGGTGATCCAGCGGCGGGCCAAGGTCAGTGCGACGGTCAGCATGTTGCTCTGCGCGGTTTTGATGCTGGTGTTTCTTGAGCATCACTGGCCGGTGTTCCTGGCCATCGCCGGCATGAGCCTGGGCAACCTGTGGATCTGGTCCCGCCCGGAACGGCCGTTCACAGCCGGCTCACAGGCTCAGCAACCCTGACCAGAGTGCATAGCCTGCCAGCGCCGCCCCCGACAGCACGGCGGCGAAGATCAGTTTCTCCATCAGCGTGAAAAGCGTGAGACCTTGTTCATGCTTGGCCCGCGCAAACAGGATCACCCCCGGTGCGTACAAGAGCGCAGAGAGCAGCAGGTACTTCAGGCCACCGGCATACAGCAGCCAAACGGCGTACACCACCGCGAGCGCGGCCACCAGCAGGTCCTTGCGCCGCCGGGCCGGTTGGCCTGCGTAAGTCTCCCCACGCACGGCCAGCGACATGGCGTAGGCGGCAGACCACAGGTACGGCGCCAGAATCATGGATGAGGCCAGGTAGATCAGGCTGGTATAGGTACCGGCAGATACCAGCGTGATCAGTAGAAAACCCTGGATCATGCAGTTGGTCAGCCACAGTGCATTGGCAGGTACCTGGTTGGCGTTCTCCCTGGCAAGGAAACGGGGCATGGTCTGGTCGCGCGCCGTGGCATAGAGGATCTCGGCACACAGCAGCGCCCACGACAGCAACGCCCCAAGCAACGAGACAGCCAGCCCCAGGCTGATCAGTAACGCGCCCCAGGGGCCAACGATGTGCGACAGAACCGCCGCCAGCGAGGGGTTCTGCAAGCCAGCCAGCTCCGGTTGCGTCATGACCCCAAGGGAGAGGACGTTGACCAGCACCAGCAGGGCCAGCACACCCACAAAGCCAATGACCGTCGCCCTGCCCACGTCGGCCCGGCGCCGTGCCCTGCCCGAATACACGCTGGCGCCTTCGATACCGATGAAGACGAACACCGTCACCAGCATCATGTTGCGCACTTGCTCGAGCACACTGCCGATCGCCGGAGTGCCCTGCCCCCAAATGTCCTGGGTGAAGATATCCAGGCGAAAGGCGCAAGCCGCGATGACGACGAACAGTACCAAGGGCACCACCTTGGCCACCGTGGTGACCAGGTTGATGAACGCCGCCTCGCGAATCCCGCGCAACACCAGAAAATGCACGGCCCATAGCAACATCGAGGCACACCCGATGGCCACTGGGGTATTGCCTTCACCGAACACCGGGAAATAGAACCCCAGGGTGCTGAACAACAGTACGAAGTAGCCAACGTTGCCCAGCCAAGCACTGATCCAGTAGCCCCAAGCCGAAGAAAAGCCCATGTAATCGCCGAACCCAGCCTTGGCATAGGCATAGACCCCCGAATCCAGTTCGGGCTTGCGGTTGGCCAGCGTCTGGAAAACGAACGCCAGGGCCAGCATGCCCACGGCAGTGATCCCCCAGCCAATCAGCACCGCCCCGGCCTGGGCACGGGCCGCCATGTTCTGGGGCAAGGAAAAGATGCCGCCACCGATCATTGAGCCCACGACGAGCGCCACCAATGCCCCCAGCCGGAGTTTCTGTCCTTGTTCGCCCATAGGTCTCCAAATATTTCCTGACAGTCATGCAGTTGTAACAACACACTGTTTATAAAGGCTGGTGTCATTACAGCCGTACTTCCATTTAGCCACTAAGCCATTAACGTCTAAGCGTGCGGTGGTTAAGAACCCCGCAGTTGCCAACCGGTTCACACTATTCCGATAAAAGCATAAATACCCGTAAAAAATTTGCGCTCTGCCCAGAAGCGACTAGTTTCAACCTTCGCAGGCAAAGAGGGATGAAGATGAGCAATACATGGAGGTGCCAGCGTACAAGGCCTGCAGCCATGGCAGTCGGCAGTCTCCAGGAGTTCGGTGAGGTGATTCAACGGCCTTACCTTGCAATGCACTGATCCATATCAGCGTGTGGCCACGGCGTCAGATTTAATCTGAGGCCAACTTTCTCCTGGCAGGAGTTGTTAAATGTCTGATTCTCCCGCAAAACTAAAACTCGGCGCATTAGTTGCGTTGGTCGTCGGCTCGATGATCGGTGGCGGTATATTTTCCCTGCCGCAGAACATGGCCGCCAGCGCCGGCGTGGGCGCGGTACTGATTGGCTGGGCGATCACCGCCGTGGGCATGCTGACCCTGGCTTTCGTATTCCAGACCCTGGCTAACCGCAAGCCTGACCTGGACGGTGGGGTCTATGCGTATGCCAAGGCCGGTTTCGGCGATTACATGGGCTTTTCTTCGGCCTGGGGCTACTGGATCAGTGCCTGGCTGGGGAACGTCGGCTATTTCGTGCTGTTGTTCAGCACCCTGGGCTATTTCTTCCCGGTGTTTGGCGAGGGCAACACGCCGGCCGCGATCATCGGCGCCTCGATCCTGCTGTGGGCCGTGCATTTTCTGGTGCTGCGTGGCATCCGTGAAGCGGCGTTCATCAACCTGGTCACCACGGTGGCCAAGGTGGTGCCGCTGGTGCTCTTTGCGCTGATTTGCCTGTTCGCCTTCCGGCTGGACATCTTCACCGCCGATATATGGGGCACCAGGACCCCTGAGCTAGGCGGTGTGATGAATCAGGTGCGCAACATGATGCTGGTGACGGTGTGGGTCTTCATCGGCATTGAAGGCGCGAGCATCTTCTCGTCACGTGCGGAAAAACGCTCCGATGTGGGCAAGGCCACCGTCATTGGCTTCATCACGGTGCTGTTGTTCCTGGTGCTGGTCAATGTGCTGTCGCTGGGCATCATGACCCAGCCTGAACTGGCAGGGCTGCAGAACCCCTCGATGGCGGCCGTGCTTGAGCATGTGGTCGGCCACTGGGGCGCCGTGCTGATCAGTGTCGGGCTGATCATTTCGCTGCTCGGTGCGCTGCTGTCATGGGTGCTGTTGTGCGCCGAGATCATGTTCGCCGCAGCCAAGGACCATACCATGCCCGCGTTCCTGCGCCGCGAGAACGCCAACCAGGTGCCTGCCAACGCCTTGTGGCTGACCAACGCCATGGTGCAGATCTTCCTGGTGATCACGCTGTTCTCCAACAGTACCTACCTGTCGCTGATCTACCTGGCTACCTCGATGATCCTGGTGCCCTACCTGTGGTCGGCGGCCTACGCCGTGTTGCTGGCGGTGCGCAGTGATACCTATCAACAGGCGCTGGCCGAACGCCGCAAGGACCTGTTCATCGGCAGCATCGCCCTGCTCTATGCCATCTGGCTGCTGTATGCCGGCGGGGTGAAGTACCTGCTGCTCTCGGCGTTGCTGTACGCCCCTGGCGCCATCCTGTTTGCCAAGGCCAAGCGTGAGGTGGGCCAACCTGTCTTCACCCCCGTGGAAAAACTGATTTTCGCAGCCGTGGTCGTCGGTGCCCTGGTGGCAGCCTTCGGCCTGTACGACGGCTTCCTGACGCTGTGACCCCTCTTCGACTCAATGGAGGATTGAAACCATGTCCGCTGAAAAACAGAAATACGGTGTGCATTCAGAAGCCGGCAAGCTGCGCAAGGTCATGGTGTGCTCGCCGGGCCTTGCGCACAAGCGCCTGACCCCGAGCAACTGCGACGAGCTGTTGTTCGACGATGTGATCTGGGTGGACCAGGCCAAGCGTGACCACTTCGATTTCGTCACCAAGATGCGCGAGCGCGGTGTCGACGTGCTGGAGATGCACAACCTGCTGACCGATATCGTGCAGCAACCCGAAGCACTCAAGTGGATACTGGACCGCAAGATTACGCCCGACACCGTTGGGGTGGGCCTGACCAATGAAGTGCGCAGTTGGCTCGAAGGCATGGAGCCGCGCCATCTGGCCGAATTTTTGATCGGCGGTGTGGCCGGCCAGGATCTGCCGCAAAGTGAAGGTGCCGAAGTGGTCAGGATGTACAACGACTACCTGGGCCATTCCAGCTTCATCCTACCGCCGTTGCCCAACACCCAATTCACCCGCGACACCACCTGCTGGATCTACGGCGGCGTCACGCTCAACCCCATGTATTGGCCGGCGCGGCGCCAGGAAACACTGCTCACCACCGCCATCTACACGTTCCACCCGCAGTTCACAGGCGCCGACTTCCAGGTCTGGTACGGAGACCCGGACAAGGACCATGGCCAGTCCACCCTCGAAGGCGGTGATGTCATGCCCATCGGCAACGGCATCGTGCTGATCGGCATGGGCGAGCGGACCTCCCGCCAGGCCATCGGCCAGTTGGCGCAGAGCCTGTTCGCCAAGGGCGCCGTGCATAAAGTCATCGTCGCCGGCTTGCCCAAGTCCCGCGCCGCCATGCACCTGGATACCGTGTTCAGCTTCTGCGACCGCGACCTGGTTACGGTCTTCCCCGAAGTCGTCAACGAGATCGTGCCGTTCATCATCCAGCCCGACGAAAGCCGGCCCTATGGCATGGACGTCCGCCGCGAGCACAAGTCGTTCATCGAGGTGGTGGGCGAACAATTGGGCGTGCGCCTGCGGGTGGTCGAAACCGGCGGCAACAGCTTCGCCGCCGAACGCGAGCAATGGGACGACGGCAACAACGTCGTGGCGCTGGAGCCAGGCGTGGTCATCGGCTACGACCGCAACACCTACACCAACACTTTGCTGCGCAAGGCCGGGGTCGAAGTGATCACCATCAGTGCTGGCGAACTGGGCCGTGGTCGCGGCGGTGGCCACTGCATGACCTGCCCTATCGTTCGCGACCCCATCGATTACTGACGTCCATCACCCAGGCCGTCCCTACCCGGCGGCGGCCCGGCGTTCACCACACCCAGGAGAAAAGTCATGGCGTTCAACATCCACAACCGCAACCTGCTCAGCCTGGAACACCACAGCACCCGTGAGCTGCGTTACCTGCTGGACCTGTCCCGCGACCTCAAGCGGGCCAAGTACACCGGCACCGAGCAGCAGCACCTCAAGGGCAACAACATTGCGCTGATCTTTGAAAAAACCTCCACGCGTACCCGTTGTGCGTTCGAAGTGGCCGCTTACGATCAAGGCGCCAACGTCACCTACATCGACCCGAATTCTTCGCAAATCGGCCACAAGGAAAGCATGAAGGACACCGCACGTGTACTCGGGCGCATGTACGACGCCATCGAGTACCGCGGTTTCAAGCAGGAAATCGTCGAAGAGTTGGCCAAGTATGCCGGCGTGCCGGTATTCAATGGCCTGACCGATGAAT
>Ga0157372_10005075_pt1 | contig 13994 bp, 11 predicted proteins | sample C55metaG_FD_115307 | JGI IMG/M metagenome (GOLD analysis project Ga0157372, IMG submission 115307) | Corn rhizosphere microbial communities from Kellogg Biological Station, Michigan, USA - C5-5 metaG | ecosystem: Host-associated > Plants > Roots > Rhizosphere > Soil | place: USA: Michigan... | reverse complement strand
TGAATCATTCAGTCATTGAGCGATTGAATCGTTTGCAAACCAGCCTATTTTTCAATGATTCAATGGCCCGATGACTCAATGATTCAATTGTCAAAAATTCATCTTGCCTTCGCGCCGTTCCTGGAGTAACTTTTCCGCACTTGGTGCCTCTCACGTTTTCGGGCTCCCTGGAGCGACTATGCGGCTCCGATTTGCAGCACTCCTCGCTTCATTCACTTTGGCGTTTTCCCCGGTCTCCCTGATGGCGCAGGCGCTGCATGTCACCCCTGACCCTGGACCGAGTCTGAGCACGCCATCCCGTGCAACCTTGAAGTCCTATCACGATCACAGCATTCGTGACATCGACTCGATCGGGACTCGCAATATCGGGTGCGGTCGCGGCTTCGGCAACTGGTACAGTCTTGAGCGCCAGATCGTGATGGGAAAGCAGTACTCCGACCAAGTTGAGGCAACTTCGAAGCTCGTCAAAGACCCTGAAATCCAAAATTACATTAATGCCTTGGGTCAGAATTTGGTGCGCAATTCTGACTCGCTGGTGCCTTTCACCATTAAGGTCATTGAGTCAGACGATATAAATGCCTTCGCGCTTCCCGGCGGATTTTTTTATGTGGATTCAGGATTGATTCTTGCTGCCGACAACGAAGCTGAACTTGCCGGGGTGATGGCGCACGAAATTGCCCACGTCGCCGCCTGTCACGTGGCCCGCCAGAACACTCGCGGCAAGATGATGAATATGGCCGCGATTCCACTCATGATGGTCGGCGGCCCCATCGGCTATGCCGGCTACGAAGCTCTCACTATCGCTACTCCGCTGACTTATTTCAAATTCTCTCGGCGCTTCGAGTCCGAGGCGGATTTCCTCGGCATTCAGTACATGTATAAAGCTGGTTACGATCCGCAGGCGCTGACCGCTTTTTTCGAAAAGATCAAGGGTCTTGAAAGAAGCAAAGAAAGCGCGGTCGTAAAAGCATTTCGTACCCATCCCCAGACTCCCGACCGAATCGAGAAGACTCAGGCGGAGATCAATACGATATTGCCGCCGCAGACGGAATATAAAGTTGACACGTCAGAGTTCGAGGAAACAAAATCCCGCCTGGAAAATCTGCAAAACCACGGTCATCAAAACCAGTCCCCAATGCGTCCGACGTTGCGGCGAAGAGAACCATCAGAAGCCACGCCGAATTAGAGACCCGCGGGATTGCTTAGGGTGTCAGCTTACCCGCAGCCAGGTCCTGCACCAGCTTCCGGTCAGCTTCCAGAAAATCGTAGGCAGGCAGCTCCGCCGGCTTTGCCCAACGTACGTCTTTAAAAATGCGGTTCTCGAGCGCGCCGGAATACTTGCGGACATCGTAAAAGCGAAGCTCGACCGCACTCCCATTGGGATATTGATGGCGAAATCGCGCCACTTCATCGCCGACTACGGCGTCAATACCCAACTCTTCTTCCAACTCGCGGCGCATCGCATCGCGCGGCTGCTCGCCTTCTTCGATTTTTCCGCCGGGAAATTCCCACTTCAGCGGCATGGTCTGATGGCGGGTGCGCTGACAGACCAGCACCGTTCCGTCTTGCCAGATGAGCGCCGCCACAACTTGCTTCATAGAGGGGTTATCAAATTACAAAATTACCCAATTACTAAATCTATTTGCTGATCCATCGTAGTCCGTCCGCTTGTGGAAAGCACTCTGGATGAATGGCCGCCGCCAATGCGCGCAACCCGCACATTAGCGTTGGTGCAGGCGTGTTTAAATATTCATCGCGAATGCAGTAAACCCGGCCGTTACGCGCGGCATGGAGGTCGTCCCATTTTCGCTGGCGAATGATTTTCTCAAGCGGGACCCGATCGCCTGCACCGCACCAGGCTGCGACGATGACATCAGGATTTGCGGCCGCGACCTCGTCGAACGAAGTCTGCGCGCCTGGGGTTCCGATGAATTCCCCTCCGACCGCTTCCACCAACTCGGCAACCCAGCCTTGAGATGCGATCAAAGGTTTGCCCCACTCCTCGCAAAATACTCGAGGTCGCGGTAACTCTTTCGTGCGTTCCAGCACCTTATCTATTTCATCTTGCATTTGCCGGCTAATTCGCGCTCCCCCTTCGACCGCATTCATGACTCCCGCAATGACCGCGATATCAGCAAAAATATCAGCCAGCGACTTGGGGGCCAGTCCGAGGAATCGCGCTCCGCACTTCATGATCTCGGCGAGCGCCTTCTCTTGATATGGCACCGAGGCAATCACCAACTGTGGCTTGAGCTTGGAAATTTGCGCCGCCTGTGCAGTCCATGAATCGGCAACAATCGCAACCTGAGCGCGATCGATTTCCGGACACACGTCTAAGCAATACTTCGTGCAGGCCACGAGTCCCGAAAGCTTGCCGAGGTCGCGCAGTATGACGGTCGCGCTTGGCTGCAACGAAACCACGCGCTGGGGCGTGTAGTCCATGCGATGAGTATCGCAGAACAAAAAAAGAATGCAGAAGTAAGAATTAAGAGTGCAGAAGCGAAAATCACAACAAAGAAAACGAAGGCGCGCGAAGAAAAATCGTCCCGGAGTTAATTTCTCCATCATAAATCCAGCTTTTTACTTCTGCATTCTTACTTCTGCATTCTTACTTCTGCATTCTGACTTCGTTAATATGGTCTCGTGTACTCACCCCAGGTCCTTGACCATTTCGAGCACCCCCGCCATGCTGGCCTCGTGAACGCCCCGGATGCATCAGCTCAGGTCGAGAATCCGGTCTGCGGCGACGTCTTAAAACTGACGGCACGGGTTTCACAGGACCGCATTGTCGAAATAAAATTTTTGGCCAAGGGCTGCGTACCAGCCATGGCCTGCGCCTCGGCACTGGCCGAGTACTTGGAAGGCAAGACCCTTACCGAAGCCGCTGCGCTCAAAAGGGAAGACCTGATTCTAAAATTAGGCGGCTTGCCTGAGGCTTCCACTCACGCCGGCCACTTGGCGATCGAGGCGCTCACGGCGCTCCTGCAAACCTCCGCCAAATAACTGTTTCCGATTGGCCTGTTCCCCTCGTGTAGCTTCGTGGCCCTTGGGGTTAATGCATGTGTGTTTTCGCATTGAGCTGGGGATGGGCTTGCGGTGCTAAAATCACGCGCTGGAATTTCCCGAACTCCTGGAGCGCTCGCATGTCGCAAAGCTTTACGATCACGATTCTTCTGCTGCTCTCTTCCATTCCTCTCTCTTCGCAAACCACAAACGTGCGCTGGACCGAAGCCAAAGCCAATGACTGGTACCAGCATCAACCAATGCTGGTGGGCAGCAACTATCTTCCTGCTAGTGCGATCAATGAGCTTGAAATGTGGCAGGCCGACTCTTTTGATCCCACACAGATCGACAAGGAATTTGGCTGGGCGGAATCTTTGGGCATGAATACCATGCGCGTGTTCCTGCACGATTTGCTTTGGCAACAGGATTCCGCGAGTTTCAGAAAACGACTCGATCAATTTCTTGAGATCGCCTCTCGTCACCATATCCGCCCCATTTTCGTGTTGTTTGATTCCTGCTGGGACCCTTATCCAAAGCTCGGCCCGCAGCATCCGCCCATTCCCGGCGTGCACAATTCCGGATGGGTGCAAAGTCCGGGTGCCTTGGCCCTGAAAGATCCCGCGCAAGAAGCCAGGCTGCGCGCTTATGTCGAAGGAGTGGTGGGCGCATTCGCCAACGACCCTCGAATCCTAGCGTGGGATGTTTGGAACGAGCCCTCGAATACCAATGGCGGCGCTTACGGCAAAGTGGAACTTCCAAACAAAAAAGCACGTGTTCTGGAATTGCTGCCGAAAGTTTTTGACTGGGCCAGATCCGCCAATCCGTCGCAGCCACTCACCAGCGGGTTGTGGGAGGGTGATTGGTCCGCGCCAGAAAAAATGGATGCCATTGCGCGAGTACAGTTCGAGCAGTCCGACGTTCTCTCATTCCATAACTACAATTGGCCGGAAGATTTCGAGCAGCACGTGAAGTTGCTGGAGCAATATCACCGTCCAATAATCTGCACCGAATACATGGCGCGCTCGGTTGGCAGCACCTTCGACACGATTTTGCCGATTGCTAAACGGCATCATGTGGCGGCAATCAATTGGGGCTTCGTCGCCGGCAAATCGCAAACCTACTTCCCATGGGATTCATGGGAGAAGCCCTATGTGTTGCAGCCACCGCCAGTCTGGTTCCACGATGTTTTTCGTCCTGACGGCACTCCGTACCGAGAGCGGGAGGCGCAGATTATCCGGGAAGCGACTGGCGTGTCGGGATCGCACTGACCGTCAGGATCAAATCCAAAAGCTTAACCACAGAGGGCACAGAGGAACACAGAGAATTGCCACCGAGGCAAATTGCAGCGCCTCGAACTTACCGGCATTAGCCCAGCCACTGCGGGTTCTGGTAAGTCCCGTCGAAGTTGTGAGTAGTTTTGTATTGTTCGAATTCGCCTTTAGTTGCGGCCGCTGAAGTTTTCGCCAGCAGCGCCGCTACTTCGTCCTTGTTCATCGGTTTGAAACTGCGCACGGCTCCCAGTGCCTGCTGCAGAATCTGCATAGAATCACAACCCGTGATCACCACGCTGGTCGGCAGGTTCATCGCGTAGTGCAGGCATTCCACCGGAGTTGCAGTCTTGCTTTGGAGAATTATTTTGTCGCCCATCGGCTTCATGCCAAGAACGCCGATCCCGTGTTTTACCAGAATCGGCAGGGTCTTCTTCTCGAAGCTGTCGTAGTGGGCGTCCATCACATTCAGCGGCATTTGCACGGCATCGAATGTGAAGTTGTGCGCGAATGCGGTCTCCAGCATCTTGTTATGGATATCCGGACTTTTGTGTCCGGTGAATCCGATGTAGCGGACCTTGCCTGCTTTTTTTGCCGCCACCACCGCTTCCATGCCGCCGCCCGCGGCAAAGATTCGGTCAGGATCGTTGTCGCGGATCACCTCATGAAACTGCAGCAGGTCGATGTGGTCGGTTTGCAGCCGCTGCAGTGATTGGTTCAGCTGTTGCTCTGCCGCAGCCTTGGTGCGGCCATCGATCTTGGTCATGACGAATGCCTTCTGTCGATAACCATCGCGCAGTGTCTTTCCCATGCGCTCTTCGCTCACGCCATCGTTATAGTCCCAGCAGTTGTCGAGAAAATTGATCCCGTTATCCAGCGCGGTACGCACAATGCGGATCGCTTCTTGCTCTTCCACCGAAGGAGCGCCAAGGTGATATCCTCCGATGCCGACCATTGACACTTTCTCACCCGTGCGGCCCATTGTCCGGCGGGGAATTGGTTTCTCCGAAGCGTTTGAGAATTGCGGATTCAACGATGCCGCAACGCTCGCCGCTGCGGATCTCTTAATGAAGTCTCTACGGTCCATGAATGCCTCCGGAAATCATTGGATGCTAACTGGAGCTTGCGGATGTGCGCGACGGTCGGTATCTTGTCGCGCGAACCTCACCTTGCGATCAGTCGCGCATTTTCTCCATTCTGCTCGGAGATCCAGTTCTCAACCTCGGATTGCAAGATATCCAGCGGCAGCGGCCCGTTCCCAAGTACCTCATCGTGAAAAGCGCGAATGTCAAACTTATCCCCGAGTCTCTGTCTCGCCTCGTCACGCAGCTTGAGAATTTCGAGTTGGCCCAGCTTGTATGCCAGCGCCTGGCCCGGCCATCCAATGTAACGGTCCACTTCGGTCTGAATGTTGGGCTCATCCATGGCGGTGTATTTATGGAAATACTCGATCATCTGATCGCGCGACCAATGTTTCGCATGGACTCCGGTATCGACGACCAGGCGAATGTCACGCCACATCTCATTTTCCAAACGGCCGTATTCGCTGTAAGGATCCTGATATCGGCCCACGTCTTTTCCCAGCCGTTCCGAATACAACGCCCATCCTTCAACATAAGCGGTATAGCCCGCGTGTTGGCGGAACTCCGGCAAGTCGGGCAATTCCTGAGCCAATGAAATCTGCAGATGGTGTCCGGGAACGCCCTCGTGATAGGCGATGGCCTCGACGTTCAGCAACAGCCGGTGCTGTGGGTCCCATTCGTTGACATTGATATGACCGGGACGCGAACCATCGGGCGTGCCGGGTGAGTAGTCGGCCGGGGTACCTGAGGGCGACCGCGAAGCGTCCATCGGAACCGCGATCAGTTTCGCTTTGGGCAGATGACCGAAGAGTCGCGGCAACTCCGGCTCCATATCGTGCGCATACTTCGCGTAAAGATCGAGCACCTGCTGTCCTGAGGTCGCATAAAGTTTGCGATCATCCTTAATGTGCTGATTGAAGCTGGCCAGATCTTTGAATCCGAATTTTTGTGCGACTGCCAGCATCTCGGCTTCGGTTTCGTGCAACTGTTGCATGCCAATCTCGTGGATCTGGTCTGGCGTCATTTCAGTTGTCGTCATTCGCTTGATCGCGTAACGGTACCGCGCGTCACCGTCGGGCAATGACCAAACGCCCGGCTCGGTGCGGCCGTGCGGCGCATATTCATCGTGAACGAAGGCCGCGAATTTCTGGTAAGCCGGGACGATCTGGGTTGCAATCACGTTGAGCGCATCATCGCGCAAACGTTTCTGGTCTGCCACCGGAACGCTCGCAGGGAATTGTTTCAGCGGCCCGAAGAATGGACTGCTCTCGCCACTCTGCTTCGCAACCTCTTCCGCTTCAGGCGAAACCTTTTCGAGCAGGTAGCGAGGCTGCATCAATTTGTCGCTAACACCCCGGCGCATATTCGCCGTCGTCTGCTCAAAGACTCGCGAGATCTGCCGCAGCCGTGAAAGATAACTCTCGTAATCCTGCAATGAATTGAATGGCGTCAGCGTAATCAGATACGGTAAATCAACCTGCGGCCCGTCGCGCTGATTCACCGGCATCTCCCAATTTTTAAATTGGGCGCCCTCGATCTGTTCCTTCAACTCGCGAATCATCAACTTGAGGCTTAATGCGTCCTGCTGGGCAAAACCTGTAGCGTCGATAGCTTCAAAGCGCGCGAGAAACTTGCCCCGCTGTTCAACATCGGACTGAAAAAATTCCGGCGAGTAGTCGCTCAGCCGATCGTTGTAACGGTTGTCGCCGACCGAGGTCGCGAATTCAGGACTGCTGCGCATCTCGTATTGCCACTCTTCATCCAGGAGCGCAAGGAATTGCTTATGGCGTGCATCAAAAGTCGACATAGGGTTCGGCGTTGCCGGGGGTTTCTGTGCGGCATGAGATTTTGTGGTCATCGGAGCCAGAAGACTAATAGCCAGAATTCCTGCAAAAACGCATGAGGAATAACGCGTCGCAGGCACTAATCGATTCATTGATCAACCTCAATGTCGGAATTTCTCTTCCACTTTTCAGGAGCAAACAGGGATTTTACGCCATGAGATCAACCGCCGCAGATCAGATCAAGCCACTGGGTGGCATCCCTCAGCGAGCCATCGCTACCAATCAGAGTGTCCGATTGTGGACGGCCGAGATCGCTATCGGACAGTTCGCACGTCTAATTCTCGATCAAGTCATAGATAACTAAAACAATCCTTACCCCTCAGAATGGGCTATGACTTGCCTTAATCGAGACAGGCGCCGTCACCAATTGAAAGGCCAAGAATGATAACCACGACCATGCAGGATGTGCGCTATGCACTGCGGCAACTGAGGAAAACGCCTGGATTCACATTCGTCGCGGTACTGACCCTGGCCCTCGGAATCGGAGCCAACGCCGCGATTTTCACACTGGTCAACGCCGTGTTGATGAGGAACCTGCCTGTTGCCGATCCCAAGACCCTGGTGCGCATCGGCGACAACAGCGATTGCTGCGTTAACTCTGGCGTTCACGACAGCGGAGACTACACCTTATTTCCCACCCAGACTTATCTGTTGTTGAAGAAAAATGTTCCCGAATTTGAGGAACTGGCTGCGATGCAGGCGGGTTTCGGCTATCGACCGGTCATTGTGCGGCGCGACGGCGATCGACAGGGCGCTCGCTCGGCGAGTGGAGAGTTCGTCTCCGGCAATTACTTCCGCACCTTCGGCTTGCAGCCACAAGCCGGACGCCTGTTTGCAGATCCCGACGATGTTACCGGCGCACCCATGGTGGCTGTAATGAGCTATGCAGCCTGGCAGCGAGATTATCTGGGCAGTGCTGCGGTCGTAGGCAGCACTTTCTGGGTGAACACAAAACCCGTCACGATTGTCGGAATTGCGCCTCGGGGCTTTTACGGCGACCGTCTCTCCAGCAACCCGCCGGATTTTTATCTACCGATCGAGACCATGCCAGTGCTGGCGGAAGCCCTCTATGTGAACGATCCCGACGTTCAGTGGCTGTATCTGGTTGGTCGGATGAAGCCGGGCATATCCACGATTCAGCTGCAACAAAAGGTCAGTGCACTGGTGAAGCAATCTTTCGCTGAAACCAAGATGTTTTCTGCGGGACCAGGCAAAGCTCAACTCGCCAAAGTGCACGTCGTGCTTACAGCCGGTGGCGGCGGCATTCAAGACATTCAGGAACAGTACGCATCGAATCTGCATTTGCTGATGGCGATTTCCGGCCTGGTGCTGCTGATTGCCTGCGCAAATATCGCGAACCTCCTGCTGGCGCGGGGCATGGGCCGCAAAACTGAAATGTCACTGCGAACCGCATTAGGCGCAATGCGGGGAAGAATTGTGCGTCAACTGCTCACGGAAAGCGTGGTATTGGCCGGAATGAGCGGCTTGGTCGGTCTGGTTCTGGCATACGTCGGGGCGCGAATGCTGCTGATGCTCGCATTCTCCCAAGCACAAAATATTCCGATCGATGCAAGCCCTTCGATGCCGGTCCTGGCGTTTGCTTGCGGGCTGTCGCTTCTGACCGGCGTGCTGTTCGGTGTAGCCCCGGCGTGGATCGCCTCGCAATCGGAACCTGTCGAGGCCCTCCGCGGCGGACCGCGAACCACGGCCACGGGAGCTACCCGACTGCAACGCGGACTAGTGGTGTTGCAGGCAGCCTTGTCGTTAGTGTTGCTGGCTGGCGCCGGCTTGTTTTGGCAAAGTCTGAATAAGCTTCAGCACACCGACCTCAAGCTGGAATCAAAAAACCGGTACATCGTTCATATCAATCCGCAGACGGCGGGCTATGCAACAACTCAATTGGAGGCTTTATATCGAACCATGGAGCAACGTTTCCACACCTTGCCGGAAATTTTGAAGGTAGGCATTTGTACCTACACGGCCATGGAGGACAATAACTGGAGCGACAATGTTCAAGTCCAGGGACAACCGGACCTGAATGTGAATGCTTCTTTCGTAAAAGCGAATGCTGAGTATTTTGATTCCATTGGGACACGAGTCGTGATGGGGCGCGGGATTGGACTGCAAGACACGTCGACCGCCCATCCAGTAGCAGTGGTGAATCAGGAATTTGTGAGGAAGCTCTTGCAGAACCACAATCCGATAGGACAACACTTCGGCTCTTCCGGCCCCGATTCGACCGGAGATTTTGAGATCGTGGGCGTGGTGGAGGACACAACTTACACCTCTCCGCGATGGAAAGACCACGCGATGTATTTTTTGCCTGCGATGCAGCGGGCGCCGAGTGACAAGGATCCGATTGAGGGCGATCAGTCTTTGTATGCCGGTGCTATGGTGCTCGAAACTGCGCGACCAGTAAATGACTTGGAGTCGCAGGTTCGGGCCACACTGGCCGGCATCAATCCGAACCTGACCGTGATGAAATTCCAGACCTTCGATCAGCAGATCGCCGACCGCTTCAGTGACGATCGCATGATCTCGCGACTGACAATGCTTTTTGCCGCCCTCGCGCTCCTGCTGGCGATGGTTGGACTCTACGGCGTTACCGCTTACAGCGTGGCGCGGCGGACTAGCGAAATTGGAATTCGCATGGCCCTGGGCGCGGAGCGCGTTGCGGTGATTGTCATGGTAATGCGAGGCGTCGTATTGCAGGCGGCATTGGGGCTGGCAATCGGCGTTCCGGTTGCTTTGCTTTGCGTGCGTTTTGTAAAGGCGCAACTCTATGACGTGACCAGTATGAATATCTCTGTGTTAGCCAGCGCAATTGTTCCGCTCGCGATTGCCGCATGTCTGGCCGGGCTGGTTCCCGCGCGGCGGGCGGCGTCGACTGATCCGGCGCAGTCGTTGAGGGCGGAATAAAGAGTGGAAGAGGATGGAGCGGGAGACCGGGATCGAACCGGCGACATCCAGCTTGGGAAGCTAGTGTTCTACCACTGAACTACTCCCGCTCAATACGACAGTAAGCTCATGATAACACCAGAGTTCCGAACTTTGTCCACTAAAATACGAAGACCTTAGACGCCTTCCTCTTAACAACCAGCGGGCGAGCAGCTTATTTTGCCGTCGCTGCGAAGGACCCAACCCAAGCGCTGCAACAGCAGTGCCTCAGTAGGTTTCGCTTTATTGCGAATTATTTTGCTTGCTGAAAGGCGGGGAGATGGTTGGCATTAATGCTGACGCAAGAATTTAAAAATTCCGTGGGCTGAAATTAGGCTTCTCGGAGATTCGGATCAATCGGGCAATCTCCTCCGATAGCTGAGGAAAAGAGACATCGGCACCTCACGGTCTCGCCGTGTTCAGCTCAGTTGTAGATTCGAATGCCCTGTACCACTCTGTTGATTACACCACTTGGACTCGGATTGTCTGGATTGAGGCCTGCGCGCACGCTCAGGTGATATCCAAACAGTTGTGGACCGAGAATCTCAAATGGCGTGCGAACATTATCCGGAACTTCCGGAAGCACCGGTGGAATAACCTCATCAAAAAGTGGCCCATCGGTCTGATCGATGTCGCCATCGTGACATATACCCACCAGATACCCTAGTTTCTTCTTGCGCAGTTCTCGGACTAGATCTTCTTCATAAAGACGAACTGCTCGATCATTGGACAGAAGGCAGATGACCGCGGTATTCGGCCGCACAAAACTCATCGGCCCATGTCTCAATCCCAAGTAAGTCTCCGCCATGACGGGAAAGCGACCACCTGTCATCTCCAGAACCTTTAAGGCCCCCTCCTGCGCCCAAGCGAAAAGCGGCGGTGAGCCGAGAACAACAACCCGGTCTTCGACGCGATTGGCTAAGTTTCTCATCCTTTCGTTGATCAGAGCAAACGCTATATCTGCTCTTCCAGCGGCGCTAGCGATTACTTGATCCATAAAATCGCCTTTCGCCAAACAGAGTCCCGCCAGGGAGAGATTGGAGAAAGAGCTGGTCATCACAAGACTCTGATCATTGGTACGTGGATCCAAAATGATGGACTTCACCAGGAGTGAGTTCGCCAATGCTCCCTCAGAATTGCAGGTAATAGCCAGATGCCAGACCTCGGGTCGGAACCGGTGAACACGCTCGACAACAGCCATACTCTCGGGACTATTACCAGAGCGCGCGAGGGAGACCAGTACAGTCACATCCTCTATATAACGCTCCGTCGCCACGAGCAAATCGGTGGAGGACACAGCCATGGATCGCGGCCATGCTGCTGCCACAACAGCCGCAGCATAGGCTGACGTTCCGGCGCCGGTTATGATCGTTCGCGCCTCCTTCAGTTTGGCCTGAGGTTTCAACCGGGCGATTCCCTCACGAACGCATACTCCAGTTGTCTTCCACAATGCCGGTTGCTGCTGAATCTCGAACCATGTGTGCGTTCCTACCGGGCTAGGTTGTGCGCTGCTCCATCCGGTATCACTTGTTGTCATGGATCTCCGTTAAGCTTTTCACACATCATCAACACCTGATTCGCGCCTGCGGTTGCCGTCCTTTTTCCTACCCTCTAATCAGGAACTGCCCCGACTGAAGTTAGGTGGAACATTTACTCACCAACCCTTCACTTTGCGCCTTCGCGTGCGCAGCCATTGGCCTCATGTCGTTGTAGACCAGCTTAGCTCGATAAGCCGGAAACGGTCTTGGTTGCGGATTCCGCTCGCATGAACGCAATGATACTATGTTGTGCTTCTTTTGCTATCGACTTATTCCTTTTGGTTGCGTTTGTGGCCAAAATTCCTCATAGGGCATGTGAGTCGCCCATGAATCGCTGACCTCGCGAAGGATCGACAAGCGGTGGGCGTAGATCAAAAAATCACGGTCTTTGCCGCGCACTACGAGTGCAGCGTCCAAATGGGCAGGATCGTGACGCGCTTGCTTCGCAGGGTGCTACGAACTTCAAGCCGAAGGGCAACATACCCATATCTCCAACTATGGTGCAGTCCCAAGCCGATTGCAGCTCACCGTAGAGCGCGACAGTATAAATGGAACGTTTGTTCGCCAAAAGGCTAGATTCGAGCGTGCGTGAAGCGTCCTGGCGGTGGCACATTCAGCGCGACGGCAGCGTTGAGCTCAGTCCTAGTGGAGTCTGGATAACGGACGGCTGGTTTATCCAGTTGAGTAGCTCCGGCCCAGAGTTTCGAGGCACAGCTCGGTACTGGACCGATACTGGGGGCGGAGGACGCACTTTTGGTGTTGTTGGGCACAAAGTTTTTTGCGTGTCCCGATGTAGTTGAAGGCTCGATTGCGATAAACTCGGCCACCGTAATTGAGGAACTGGCCAGCAGGACAGATGTAGCGATTGTTTTCCGGTTCGTAGGTGAAACGCTCGGGCCCGAAGAATGGGCTCCTCTTTCGGTGGATACTGTCACGGGTCCGCATGTAGGGAGTGATGCTCCGATCGGCCAGCCATTGCAAGAACTCGCCGTTTCCGTAGGTCGTATCGGCCGCCATCGATTCCGGCTTTCGTCCTTGCCATTGAGCGAAACCGGTGAGCATGTCTTGCGCGGCAACGGTTTCCTGACTCATCCGTGCTGCCGTAGCTTGTACGCCCACGATCACGCAACTGTGGTTGTCCACCAGATAGTTGTTGTAGTATCCCAGCCGCGCCGGGGTGCCGCCCTTGGTGGCGTAGGTGGAATCGGGATCGGTGGTCGATACCTGTTCTTGCTCATGCACTGGTTCTTCCGCCGGGTTCTGCTGTTCCAGTTCCTGCAGATACTGACGCACCGTGTGATGGACCTGTGCCGCTTCCACCAACTGTTCCCGTGGAATCCGACTTTCTTTGGCAGCGTTCGCCTCCACGAAACTGCCATCCACCGACAGATGTTTCCCCTGCACCAGTCCCACTTCCACACACTGCTTCACGATCTGTTCGAACAGCTGCTCAAACAACTTCGATTGCTGAAACCGCCCATGCCGGTTTTTCGAGAACGTGGAGTGATGCGGGATCTCCTGATCGAAACCTAAGCCCGTAAACCAGCGCCACGCCAGATGCATGCGCAGTTCCTCCACCAGTTTGCGTTCGCTGGTGATGCCGTACAAATAGCCGATCAGCAGAATGCGCAGCAGGAGCTCGGGATCAATCGAGGGGCGACCGGTATCGCTGTAACTGTTTCTCAATCGCTCGCGCACAAACTCGAAACTGATGTGCTTCTCGATCAGCCGCAGCAGATGGTTCTCGGGAACCTGATCCTCCAGACGGAAGTAGTAGAACAGCGCTTCGGAGCGGTCGTGTTGCCCCATCATGATCAGCAGTCCTCCGAAAATGAAAATCCAGCAAAGCATGTTGAGGTCTTACCATGCTTTCGCCAAATCTCACCCCCTAATCTCAGTGACTTTTTCAACACCCACGAGTCTTAGCGTCAATTGACCAGTGTGCTCCACGGGCCGCAGGAGCAATCACGAATAAATGTGTGCACCGCTTGCACACGCGAGTTGTTTTTGTCCCCCCGCTCGTGATAGAGAAGACGAATGAATTTTTTCAGGCAATGCACGCACAGCTTAAGGGCAGCACTGTTAATCGCATTATTGGCGGGCGGGACCCTGCACAATGCCAGCGCAGAGGATAATGGTCTCGAGCGCACGCCGGTCCTCGGCTGGAGTAGCTGGAGCTTCATGCGCAAGCATCCCACCGCAGCCAAAATGAAAGCTCAGGCGCTTGCCCTGCATAATTCCGGATTGCAGAACTTGGGTTATCAATACATAAATCTCGACGACTTTTGGTATCAGTGTCCGGGGCCACAGGGTCCGAAGGTC
>Ga0157372_10005072_pt1 | contig 13997 bp, 10 predicted proteins | sample C55metaG_FD_115307 | JGI IMG/M metagenome (GOLD analysis project Ga0157372, IMG submission 115307) | Corn rhizosphere microbial communities from Kellogg Biological Station, Michigan, USA - C5-5 metaG | ecosystem: Host-associated > Plants > Roots > Rhizosphere > Soil | place: USA: Michigan... | reverse complement strand
GTGATCAGCCAGTTACTGGCATTAAGGAGGCGAAACACCCCGATGACCTCCACGGTCTTGCCCGGCAGCGCGTTGCGGTCAAGCTTCTCCAGAACGCTTTTTTTTATGGCGCGGTTCAGCGCTGCCCCGGCGTTCTGATACTCAATCTGGTTGGTAAAATCGCCGAACTGAATAGTGCCGCTGGCGTCGCGCAGATCGGTACCGCTCAGGGCCGGCCCGGTCTGCAGGCGTACTTTCAGGCTCTCCGGCACGCCGGCGACCTGCAGCGGAAAAATCCCCTTCTCCCCCGGCTGCACTACGCCCTCCAGCCTGACCGGGATCACCGGCAGCGGCGAGCCGACACCATACTGCGCGGCGGCGGCCTGCTGATTCGCCTGCAGCGCAGCGGCCAGCGTTTGCGCCGCAACGGCGCGACGCTCCACGCTCTGCTTCACCTCAGGGAAATGCTGTTCCGCCCAGCTGTCTGGTGAAAAGCCCTGCTGCGTCTGCCCGGCGGCGTCGGTTCTGACAACGTGGGTATCCAGGGCAATGCCGGCTATGACGGCACAGCTCAGCACGGCGGTCAGCAGCAGGCGACGCCTGCGCTGCCGGTCAAGCTGGTGTGCGAGCACTGAAACATCAGACATAACGACACCTCATCGGGTTAACAGCCCGGAATTAACGCAGACTGTGTTATATATGTGATAACTAATGTGATGAGAATTGTGCTGATGTGACTAAAATGTCAACAGTCCGGCGGCGATTTTTTCAGGAGAGCGATCTGGATCGCTGTTTGAACCGCAACCGCTGATAAAGGTTTAAATTCCCTTATGTCAGGGATGCTGGCGAGGATAAGTTGTCTGGAGGTGACTCAGTCGGGCGGTGATTTCGTGATCCTGCTCGCTAAGTGGGATGAAATATTTTACCTGGATTGAAATTTAATACGAAAGATATGTTATCTAAGTGAGAAAAGAAGTATCACTAGCAGCAGCATAATAATCACACGCCGTTAACACGGCATACGGCGGGATCGCAGGCAGCCCGCAGCACATACCAGGTGGAGGTGTCGGTGGAGAGTGGCGATATCATTGTGGGCCTGGATTCAGGTACCTCGGTGGTCAAGGCGGTAGCCTTTGATTTGACTGGCAAACAGCTGGCCTGCGCGTCGGTACGTAACCGCTATTATCGCGCAGCAGGTGGCGCAGCGCAGCAGTCGATGTCACAAACCTGGCAGGATGCAGCCAGCGCCCTGCGTCAGCTCGGCGACCATATCGACAACCTGGCAGTCCGCGTAGTAGCGTTAGCCGTGACGGCTCAGGGGGACGGCAGCTGGCTGGTGGATGCGGAAGATCGGCCAGTGGGTGACGCCTGGATCTGGCTCGATGCCCGGGCGGCCCCCACGGTGGCCACGCTGAATCAGCACCCGCTGGCGCAGGCGCGCTTTAGCGCAACCGGCACCGGACTCAATACCTGCCAGCAGGGGGCGCAGCTGGCACACATGGACAGGCACTTTCCTGAACTGCTGGCAAAGGCTGACGTCGCGCTGCACTGCAAAGACTGGCTCTACCTTAACCTGACCGGTGTACGCGCCACCGACCCGTCTGAGGCGAGTTTTACCTTTGGCAACTTTCGTCACGCCGGCTATGACGACACCGTGATTGACGCGCTGGGGCTGACGCACCGGCGTCATCTGCTGCCGGAGATTGTCGAGGGCACAGAGACCACGCATCCCCTGACCCGCGAGGCGGCAGCGCTGACGGGCCTGCGGGCCGGGACCCCGGTAGTGCTGGGCTATGTGGATATGGCGATGACGGCGCTGGGCGCGGGCGTCCACACCGGCGAGGCCAATACCGCCTGTTCGATTGTGGGTTCAACCGGCGTCCATCTGCGCAGCGTTACTGTTGATGATGTCTGGCTCAATCCGGCGCAGACCGGCTACGTGATCCCGCTGCCGTGGCCCGGTTATGTCACGCAGGTTCAGACCAATATGGCCTCGACGCTGAATCTGGACTGGCTGCTGAATGTCGCCGGAGACCTGCTGCAGAGCTTTGGCTGCGAAACCGATCACGCCCGGCTGGTGGCGCAGATTGATAGCTGGCTGACGCACACCACACCCGGCACGCTGCTGTTTCATCCCTATATTTCACTGGCGGGCGAACGCGGTCCCTTCGTGAATGCCAGCGCGCGTGCCGGTTTTACCGGCCTGCACTATCAGCACACTTTTGGAGACCTGGTGCGCGGCGTGGTAGAGGGAATTGGTATGGCGGCGCGCGACTGCTACCAGGCGATGGGTCAGGATCGGCCCGGCGAGATCCGTCTGACCGGCGGTGCGGTGCGTTCAGCACCGCTGCGGCAGATCCTCGCGGCGGCTATCGGTGCCCCGGTGCGTATCAGTCAGCGTGAAGAAGCGGGCGCGGCCGGCGCGGCAATGATGGCCGCGGTTGCAGTGGGCGCGTTCTCTTCTATGGCCGCGTGTGCCGAAACCTGGGTCCGCCCGCTGCTTGACGCGCCGGAAGCGCCGCAGCCCGATCTGATGCAGCGCTATGACGCGCTGTTTCCTCATTATCAGCAGATCCGCAGCGATCTGCCGGCCTGCTGGCAGGCGCTGAATACCTGTAACGGAGTCAATCATGAGTGACACTATGCTGGATCTGTTTGTTATTGGCGGCGGCATTAACGGCGCCGGTATCGCCCGCGATGCCGCCGGTCGCGGCCTGTCGGTGGCGGTGGGTGAAAAAGACGATCTGGCGCAGGGCACCTCCTCCCGCTCCGGGAAGCTGGTGCACGGCGGCCTGCGCTACCTGGAGTATTATGAGTTCCGGCTGGTGCGCGAAGCGCTGATTGAGCGGGAAGTGCTGCTGAATGCTGCCCCGCATATTATCTGGCCGATGCGCTTTGTGCTGCCGCACAGCCCCTCCGATCGCCCTGCCTGGCTGGTACGGCTCGGCCTCTTCTTCTATGACCATCTGGGCGGCCGTAAGAAACTGCCCGGTACGCGCTCACTCGATCTGACGCGCGATCCCGAAGGCGCCCCGCTGCTCGACAGCTATAAAAAAGGGTTTGAGTACTCCGACTGCTGGGTCGATGACGCGCGGCTGGTGGTGCTGAACGCGCTGGATGCCGCTGAGCGTGGCGCAACCATTCTGCCGCGCACGCGCTGCGTTGCCGCACAGCGCCTGGCCGGCAAGTGGCAGATAACCCTTGAAGATGTCAGCAGCGGCGAGCGCCGCACGCTGTTTGCGCGGGCAATCGTCAACGCGGCGGGACCCTGGGTGCTGGACATTGTCAGCGACGTGACGCAGAGCCACAGCCAGCGCCGGGTGCGTCTGGTGAAAGGCTCACACCTTATCGTGCCTAAATTCTGGGAGGGTCAGCAGGCGTATCTGGTGCAGAACACCGATAAGCGCGTGATTTTTATCAATCCTTATGAAGGCGATAAAGCGCTGATCGGCACGACGGATATTCCGTGGGAAGGCAAAGCGGAAGCGGTGACCGCCGACGATACGGAACAACAGTATCTGTTAGACGTCGTTAACCGCTACTTCAAAGTTAAGCTGCGCCCGGCTGACGTTATTACCCGCTTCTCCGGCGTGCGTCCGCTGTTTGACGACGGCAAAGGCAACCCCTCCGCGGTGACGCGCGACTACGTGTTTGACCTCGATAACCAGCAGGATGCGCCGCTGCTGCACGTCTTCGGCGGGAAAATCACTACATTCCGCAAGCTGGCAGAGCACGCCCTGCAGAAGCTAGCCCCCTTCTTTCCGCAGATGGGCGCTGACTGGACGCGTGCGGCCACGCTGCCGGGAGGCGATATGGCTGACGCCGACTTTGAAACCTTTCTTGAACAGTGCAAAGCGCGCTGGCCATGGCTGCCGCAGCCGCTGCGTAAACACTACGCCCGTCTTTATGGAACGCGCATCGCACAGCTGCTGGCAGATGCAACGGCGCTGAGCGATCTGGGACGCCATTTTGGCGGACTGCTGTATGAAGCAGAAGCACGCTATCTGGCTGACCACGAGTGGGCGCAGCAGGCGGAGGATATTCTGTGGCGGCGCACTAAACATCAGCTGCACCTTACCCCGGCGCAGCGCGATGCGTTCATCACCTGGTTTGAAGCGGCTTCCGCGCGCGTGATCCCGCTGCGCGCCCGTGCCGGACAGGAGAACTGATATGGCCCTGACTCTTTCGCTTAATACGAATCCGCTGGTTAACCGCTTTGCCGATCCGCACGACTTAATTATCACGGTGGCGGAACAGATCCGCATTCGCGACCTGCAGCTGACCCATGAATTTATCAATCCGGGCTGGCCTGCCGCGACGATAACCGCAATGACGCGTCGTATGCAGCAGGCGCTGAACGCCACCGGCGTGCGCGTCACCTCCGGTATGACCGGCCCCTACGGGCGACTGAACCACTTTGGTCATCCCGATGCTGCGGTGCGCCGCTACTATATTGACTGGTTCAAAACCTTTGCGGATATCACCGCTGAACTGGGCGGTGTGGCTATCGGCTCGCAATTTGCCATTTTTACGCAGCGCGACTTCCGGGACGCAGAGCGCCGCGAAACGCTTATCGATATCGCCACTGACTGCTGGCAGGAGGTCGCTGAACATGCGCGCGCGGCGGGGCTGAAATATCTTTTCTGGGAGCCGATGAGTGTGGCGCGCGAGTTTGGCGAAACCATTCCCGCCGCGCTGGCACTGCAGCAGCGCCTGAGCCAGCGCGATTTTGCCCTGCCAATGTGGATGATGGCGGATATTGATCACGGTGATGTGACCTCGGCCGATCCGCAGGATTACGATCCTTACGCCTGGGCCGAAGCGGTGCCGCGCTGCTCACCGATCATTCATATCAAGCAGAGCATGATGGATAAAGGCGGGCATCGTCCGTTTACAATGCAGTACAATAGCGGCGGCCGTATTCAGCCGCAGCCGCTGCTGGAGGCGCTGGCGCGTGGTGGCGCGCAGGATAATGAAATCTGCCTGGAGCTGAGTTTCAAAGAGCGCGAGCCCACCGACAGTCGCGCCGTGGCGGAGATCGCAGAGAGCGTGGCTTTCTGGGCCAGCCATATTGAAACCGGCGTGGCGGACCTGCATCTGGCGACGCACCGGCCCGCCGGAGCGCACAGCTAAACACGCGGGCCGGAGCCCGCGTCGTCTTCTACTCTGAATGGACAAAGACATGAAATCCGCACCTGCTTCTGCCGATCGTGATGACTCTCTGGCGCTGCGTGCGGCCTGGCTGCACTACGTAGGCGGCCTGACTCAGGCTGAGGTCGCTAAACGACTGGGGCTGCCTTCGGTAAAAACGCACCGCCTGATTGCGCGCATGGTGGCGGAAGGCGCAGTAAAAATCACCATTGATGGCGATATTCTCGACTGCGTGGCGCTGGAGGATAAGCTGCGTCAGCACTTTGGCCTGAGGTTTTGTCAGGTTGCGCCCGATCTGGGTGAAACCGGGCTGCCGGTGCGGGCGCTGGGGATGGCTGGCGCGGACTATCTGCGCCAGCTGCTGCTCGGCGCGCCCGCGATTACGCTCGGGCTGGGGCATGGCCGTACCCTCTCCGCGGCGATCCATCAGCTGGCGCGCCTTGAGGCACCACAGGCGCGTTTTGTGTCGCTGCTGGGCTGCCTGACGCGCAACTATGCGCTCAACCCGCATGATGTTATGCACCGCATCGCCGCCAAAACCGGCGCGCAGTCTTACATGATGCCGGTGCCGTTCTTTGCGAACACTGAAGAAGATCGCGATGTTCTGCTGGCGCAGCGCGGCGTCAGCGAGATTTTTGATATGGCCGCGCGCAGTGAGGTCAAGCTGGTCGGTATCGGGACGGTAGAGCCGGCGGCTCAGCTGGTTGAAGCCGGCATGCTCGAAGAGGCGGAGATCAACGCCCTCTCTGCAGCCGGCGCGGTGGGAGAATTGCTGGGCCACTTTTTTGCCGCCGACGGCACGCTGATCCACAACTCACTGACGGCGCGGACACTTTCCGTGCCGCTCAGCCAGAACCGCAGTGAGATTGTGGCGCTGACGGGTGGCCTGAGTAAAGTGGCGGCTATTCGTGCCGTGCTGAGCAGCGGTCAGCTCTCCGGGCTGATCACTGATGAGGTCACGGCGCAGGCGCTGCTGATATAACGCTGACCGGTCAGTAAAATAGCGCTCTGCACCGCCAGGTTAAATCTGCGTGACCTCCGTTCCCTGCGCCGTCAGCAGCGCCTGAGCGGCCGGATCAAGCTCGCTGTCGGTAATCAGCTGCCTGAACGGCTGATGCGGCGCCAGCGCATAAGGGTGGATCTGACCAAATTTAGAGGAGTCGGTCAGCGCAATAGTGTGCGCAGGCTTTTCCAGCAGCGCATGAACCACATCGCAGCGCAGCATGTTGCGCCCGGTAAAGCCGGTGGCGCGATCCCAGCCATCAATGCCGATAAAGACTTTATGAAAGCTGAGCTGCTGAATACAGAGCCGGGTCAGCGGACCGACCACCGACTCACTGCTTTTCTGAAACAGACCGCCGAGAATAATGACGTCGCCGCCCTTTTCACGCAGCAGGCCGGCAATATAGTGGCTTACCGTGACCAGCGTAACGTCATGCCGCTCGCTCAGCGCCTGTGCCAGCAGCGCATTGGTGCTGCCCCCCTCAATAAATACCGTTTCCCCTGCATTCACCAGAGAGGCGGCATAATCGGCCAGCCGTTTTTTTACGGCAAGGCGGGTTTGCATCCGGGCGCTGACGTCGTCACCGCCCGCAGCAACGGCGGAGCCATGCACCCGACGCAACAGCCCCTCTTTTTCCAGCTGGTTAAGATCCTGGCGCATCGTGACTTCAGAGACGCCGGTGGTCAGCGCCAGCTCGCTGACGCTGACGCTGCCGCGCGCGCTGAGCAGCTCGATAATTGACTGATGACGTGCGTTCATAGTGTCCTGCAGTTAGTCAGTAAGGCCCAGCGCCTGACGGCCGCGGGCGTTCAGATGCTGGGGCGTAAAGCGATCCTGCCAGTTAACCTCATAATCTTCACGCGGGAAATCACCGGGTGAAACACCCTCTGTCAGCGCCTGCGCCACCTGATGCGCGTAAGCGCGATTTTTGTCGCACATCGGCGCGGCCGGAATATACATCACATTACCCCAGCCCTGCTGATCTTCTACCGGCGCGACAGAATGTATCACATCGCAATGCCACCATACGGAATCGCCCGCTTCCAGCGCCGGAATGGAGCAGAGTCCGGCAATCAGTTCAGGATGCCAGCGCTCCGATACCGGCAGGACTTTACCCGGCTCAACCCCGCATAGCTCCTCTTCCGGTACATCGCTGAGCAGAGGACGCAGCAGCAGTAACGCCATTGCCTGCGGCACCGGCACAACGTGCAGCAAACCCTGACCCGGCTGCATATCAGAGAGCGCCGTCCAGCCCTGAAACGTACGGAATACCGAACATTTTGTGGTAGTACCGGACTGGTATTCATTTACCTCTGTGCGGTATGCCGCATCCCACGGGTCGTACTGTGCAAAGCGGTTATTAAAGATATGTCTGAATACCTGCTGATAAGCCGGCAGCAGCCAGCGCTCCAGCGCACCGGAATCGGTATGCGCACCGAGCCCTTTAGAGGTTGTGCCGGGCAGCCGCCGGCGGATGCGGTCGGGATAGATAATGCTGACATCAGGGTCAAACCAGCGTTTACCCTGAGAATCAAACCGCCACAGGTGATTGAGGAATCGCTGGGTGGCAGCCATCGCCTCACTCTGCCGCGCGGCCATTTGCGCCTGACTCCAGTAAATCGGATAGATTTCCGGCCGCGACGCCGCAAGATTGCCAAAGAAATCATCTCCCGGTCCCCGGTAGCCGGTCATAAAATCGTTATCGTCCAGATAACGCATCATCGATGCATCCCATCCCAGCGCGCATTCGCGGCTGAAATTACCTTTTACCACAACACAGCCGCGCCGCCGGATATGTGCTTTCTGCGCCTCACTGATTTCACCTGCGGCTATCGCCTGACAGCTCAGCTGGGGCCAGGCGGAACCAGACTGCGCCTCTTCATTTCTGGCCGCGGCAAGCTCCGTCACCACGCTCTTCCGCACCTGCTTATACAGCGCCTCCACATCTCCGATCTGCTGGCGCAGCTGCTGCTTCATCTGACGAATGCTTTTTCTGAAATCGTCGGGCCGCTGCGCTGAAGACAATAAAGTGGTCACAGAAATCACCTCTCGCTCTGGTTTCAAATGAAAGTTAACTGAATTTCATTCATAACATGCAGCTGGCGTATAGCAAGTCAGCCGTGGCGGAAATCCGGACGCGGTCACAGCTGGCAGAAGGTTTCATTTGAAAGTGTGCGGTAACAGAGCGCTCAGCTCCTGCGGGCCGCCCTGCCCGCTGCTTATATTTTCTGTCAGGCAATTTTTTGCAGAGGAGGTTAACCCTTTCTATCATGGAAAAAATTGTTTGTTGTAACTACTAAGGTGCTACCAGATAGCGATACTGAATAAATTCCGTTTTCGTTGCCAGCCGGTCGTACAGCGCCCGTGCGGCGACGTTTCCCTCCTGCGTGTTCCAGTAGACCCGTGAACAGCCGCGCGCTCTGGCCTGCTCATAGACGGCCAGTATCAGCGCTTCGCCCGCACCGTTACCGCGCGCCGCTTCTGCGACAAACAGGTCCTGCAGATAACAGTAGTCACCGCGCGTCCAGGTGGAGCGATGCGTCAGAAAATGCACCAGCCCCACCATGCTGCCACCCTGCTCCAGCACCAGACAATACATCGGTTCCGCACGGGAGAGCATGCGCCGGAACGTTTCGCCGGTCGTCGCCTCATCAATCTCTGTCTGATAAAACTGCTGGTAGCCCTGCCATAACCGCAGCCAGGCCACATAATCCTCAGCCCGCAATGCCCGTATATTCATCGTCTCTCCTCACTTTGCCAGCGCACGGATAATCTCATCTGCAGCAATAACGCGATCGTCATTGGGTATCCATTTGTTGGCCAGCATAATCAGCCCCACCCTTTGGGAAGGGATAAACACCGCATAGGCTGAAAAGCCATTGGTTGAGCCGGTTTTGTTATACCAGGCGCGCAGCGGCACCGGCGCAGAAGGAGAAACCGGCGTGGCCCGCATACCGTTAAGTATGATTTTGCTGCTGTTCCCCGCCACCAGCTGCTGCTGAGTAACAGGCAGCGGGTAGTACTCCCACATCATCGCCTGCGTAAATGCCGCCGTGCGAAAATAGCCCTGATGGGTGGCAGCCACCGCCTGCCGCCAGGCAGGTACCACGTTAACCTCTCCCATCTGAATGCCGATCCAGCGAATCAGATCTTCTGACGTTGATTTCAGCCCATACGCTTCTGCATCCAGCGGCCCGGGCGTCACGCGTACCGGCCGGTTCTGTTTATCGTAGCCCTGCGCGTAATCCGGCATGGCGCGCGGCGGCACCTGAAGAAAAGTACGATGCATTCCCATCGCCGGCAGCAGCATCGACTCCATTGCGCGCATAAATGACATATTCAGGCTCTTCGCCGCTATCATGCCGAGCATACCAATACCGAGGTTTGAATAGACGCGCTCTGTTCCCGGCTCTGCCTCAGGCTGCCACGCCTTATACCATTGCATCAGCTGCGCGCTATCCGTGACCTCCTCCGGCACAAACAGCGGCATGCCGCTGGTATGCGTCGCCAGGTTCAGCAGCGTAACGCGATCGAGCGCGCTGCCCTGCAGAGCAGGCAGCCACTGGCTGGCGCTGTCGCGAAGCTGCATTTTATGCTGCTGTACGGCGTAGCTGGCGAGCGTGGCGGTGAAGGTTTTGCTCAGCGAGCCGATCTCAAACAGCGTGCGGGGGGTGACCGGCTCTCCGCGATCGGTTGAAGTGACACCGTAACTATAAAAGGTCGTCTGGCCTTTGTTCAGCACGGCAACCGCCATGCCAGGGATCGCAAAGCGCGCCATCAGCGGCTCAATAATCTCATCCGGTGCCCGGGCAGCAGCAGAACTGGCGATAAACAGCAAAAATGTAGCCATAACGCGGCGTCGCATGAATAATCCTTATTCCTGTCAGAACCAAAAGCGGTGCGCATAGTATATCCGCCCCCGGCCCACCCCACATGCCCATTCGTGGTGTAAGTGAACAGAGTCACATCCTGAGTAAGCGGGTTTGCCGTTTTGGCTGCGCACTCCTATACCTTTGACGGATAAGCCTTCACCGTCAGGGAGCGTGCCATGGCTACTGTATTAACCCGTAATGAGCGTCTCGACAGGCTGCGCCAGCGGCAGATTACACCGGTCCTGATTGCCGGAGGCGGCATTAACGGCATCAGTACGTTTCGCGAACTGGCCCTGCAGGGGATCCCGGCGATTATCGTAGAGCGCGATGACTGGTGTCAGGCGGCAAGTGGTGCGCTGTCGCGTATGATCCATGGCGGCCTGCGCTATCTTGAAACCGGTGAGTTTGGTCTGGTGAAAGAGTCGGTGATCGAACGCGATCGGCTGCTGAAGAACGCGTCGCACTATGTCTTTCCTCTGCGGACCACGGTGCCCGTGGATAATTTCAGCGGTGGCATGATCAACGCCACCCGACGGTTTCTGCGTCTCAGTGATAAACCTGCCCGGCGCGGTGCGCTGCTGATCAAAACCGGCCTCAGCCTGTATGACCTCTATACGCGTCAGTATGGTTCCATGCCTAAACATCAGGTGCGCAGTGAGGCAGCGACCCGCGATCGCTGGCCAGGCTTTGCGCCATGGGTGAAATACAGCGCCAGCTACTATGATGCGTGGATCAGCGCCCCGGAACGGCTGGGGCTTGAGCTGGTGGAGGATGCAGAGCGCGCCTGCAGCGACGCGCTGGCCCTGAATTATATGCAGCTTATCAGCAGCGACGGAGAGACCGTTACGCTGAAAGATACGCTGAGCGGCGAGCAGTTTCGCCTGCAGCCGCATGTGCTGGTGAATGCCGGCGGCGCATGGATTGACCAGCTTAACCAGCACGTTGCGCCCAAAAGCGCCCGACAGAAACTGATTGGCGGCACCAAAGGGTCGCATCTGATCCTCGACCATCCGGAGCTGCTGCGCATGCTGGATGGTGAAATGGTCTACTTCGAAAATCAGGAGGGACGCGTCTGCATTCTGTTTCCGTGGGCGGGTAAAGTGCTGGCTGGCTCAACGGATATCCGCGTTGACGATCCCGATAACGTCGTCTGCGAGGCTGCAGAGAAAGCGTATATTCTTGAATCGCTGCGCTTTGTCTTCCCTGAGGTCGTGGTGCCTGAATCCGCCGTGGTTTATACCTTCTGCGGCGTGCGTCCCCTGCCCGCCAGCGATGCAAAACTCAGCGGGCAGATATCGCGTAATCATTCACTGGTCATGCTGCCACCCGACCCCACCCGCGCCTGGAGCACGCTATGCCTGGTAGGCGGTAAGTGGACCACGTTCCGCCGCTTTGGTGAAGAAGCGGCCGATCGGGTTCTGCGGCTGCTGGGCGAAAAGCGCCATACCTCAACCACTGAGTTAGCTATCGGCGGCGGACGCGACTTCCCTGCTCCGGCGGCACAGCCCGCCTGGATCGCCCAGCTGGCGCAGCAGTACGCGCTGCCGGTGCCGCGCGTGACGCAGCTGGTAAAACGTTACGGCAGCCGCGCCGTGCCGCTGCTGTCGCTGCTGCGCGATGACGACCGTCCGCTGCATCACCACGCCGATTACAGCGCAACGGAGCTGCGCTATCTGACAGAGCACGAACAGGTGTGCCAGCTGGAAGATTTGCTGGTGCGGCGCACGTCACTGGCGATCGGTGGCGAGCTGACGCCGCCGCTGATCCAGGAGATCTCACTGCTGATGGCGCAGACGCTGAACTGGAGCGAGCACCAGCGGATACAGCAGCTGCAGCGCTGCTGCGCTTCACTGGCGCGCTTTCACGGCCTGCATGGTCTCTATCCCACCGTGATGCAGCAGGAGGCACAGCATGTCAGCGAGCAGTAAAGTCCGTATGAAGCGGTTATTCCGCCACGGCCGCTGTCTGGACGTGGCAGTCGATCACGGTATCGCTAACGAACCCGATTTTTTGCAGGGGCTTGAGGATATTGAAGCGGTAATGCAGCGCCTGATCACCGCACAGCCCGACGCGATTCAGGTCAATTATGGACAGGCGGATCTGCTGCAGTGCGCGGAGGGAGTAAAACCGGCTCTGGTGCTGCGTACCGATGTTGGCAATGCGTATAACGCGGTACGGCATCGCGAGATGTGGGCAGTCCTGCATAATCCTGATGAGCCGATTCTGGCAGCGCTGCAGCTGGATGCGGCCGCCGTGGTAGTGAATCTTTATCTGATCCCGGATGAGCCCGCTATTTTTCGCATGTGCATCGAAAATATCGGCCGGCTGCGTCAGGCGTGTGACCGCTACGGCATGCCGCTGATGATTGAGCCGCTGGTAATGGCACCGGCCGGTCAGGGAGCCGCTTACGGTTCACTGGGCGATGCAGAGCAGATCGTGCCGCTGGTGCGACTGGCGCGTGAACTGGGCGCTGATATCATCAAAGCAGACCCGACTGATAATCCGGCTGATTTTCACCGTGTGGTAGAGGCAGCGCGCTGTCCGACGCTGGTGCGCGGCGGCGGCAAAGGTGAGATCGGCGCGGTACTGCACAAGAGTGCGCTGCTGATGGCGCAGGGTGCCAGCGGCATGGTCTATGGCCGCAATGTTTATCAGCATGCCCATCCTGCCCGGGTCGTCGCCGCGCTGATGGCCATTATTCATCAGGGTGCCAGCGGCGCAGATGCGCTGGCCCTTTATCAGCAGACTGACGCCTGACCCGTCGCGCGTTCTGTGCGCGATCTCCTCTGCGGTTTTACGGAGCCGGATATGAAAATCCTGGGTATTGATGCCGGTAACACGATGATCAAGGCGGTGCTGTTTGATCTCAGCGGGACGATACTGGCCGTGGCTGAGCATACCGGCGAGACGCTGCAGCCGCAGGAGGGCTACGCCGAGCGATCGATAGCCGCCATCCGGCACGGTACTGAACAGGCAATACGTCACTGTCTGCTGCAGGCGGGCACGACCGCACAGGATATCATTGCGGTAGGTGCCGCCGGACACGGCAATGGCCTCTATACGCTGGACCGGGCGCTGCAGCCGCAGCTCGGCATTCAGTCCATCGATCGGCGGGCAGGCGACATCGTCGATGCGCTGGAGCAGGCGGAAAAACAGCACGCCATCTATGCCCTCTCCCGGCAGACGCCGTGGCCAGCCTCCACGCCGGTGCTGCTGAGCTGGGTAAAACAGCATCAGCCGCTGATATGGCAGCAGATCGGTGCGGTACTGAGTGCCAAAGATGTGATTGTGCATTTCCTCAGCGATGCGCTCAGCAGCGACTATTCAGACGCGGCGGGCGCCGGGCTGATTGACTATCGCGTTCGCGATTACAGCGCTGAGCTGCTGGCGCTTTATGATATCGAAGACGCAGCAGCATGGCTGCCGCCGCTGCGGGAATCGAGCGCTGTCAGCGGTTATGTCACCGCGCTGGCAGCGGCGCGTACCGGGTTGCCGGCAGGTATACCGGTCGTGGCTGGCCTGTTTGACGTGGTGGCCAGTGCAGCCGGGTCAGGGGTGGTCAGCTGCGGTGACGCCTCAATCGTAGCCGGTACGTGGAGCATTAATCAGGTTGTTGTGGACAAACCTGACTATCTTCGCCCGGTCTCTATGAGTTCAATGATAGAACGGGATCGCTTTATGGCGATTGAAGCCAGCGCGACTTCTGCGGCCAACCTCAACTGGTTTCTGCGTGAGTTTGACGACCGGCGCGGCGGAAAAGGTGCGGCGCAGAGCAGTGAGTGTGTGGCGCAAATCCGCCAGGATCCGAACCTGCCGTTTTATCATCCCTATCTGTATTCCGGCCGCAAACCGGAACCGGCCCGGGCCGGATTTTACGGTCTGGGCGGCTGGCATACCCGCGCAGATATGCTGTTTGCCCTGTTCGAAGGCGTGACCTTTGCTCACCGGGCGCATATTGACCGGCTGCACGCTGCCGGCCTTCCCTTTACCCG
>Ga0157372_10005071_pt1 | contig 13997 bp, 7 predicted proteins | sample C55metaG_FD_115307 | JGI IMG/M metagenome (GOLD analysis project Ga0157372, IMG submission 115307) | Corn rhizosphere microbial communities from Kellogg Biological Station, Michigan, USA - C5-5 metaG | ecosystem: Host-associated > Plants > Roots > Rhizosphere > Soil | place: USA: Michigan... | reverse complement strand
CGCCAGCAGCTTGACGCGTGAGGCCGCGGGATGCAGGCGAAGCTGTAGAGCATCGAAGTCGAGTTCGTTGTTCCGCACGATGACGATCTCGCCATCAAGAACGCAGCGCTCGGGCAATGCCGCGCGCAGTGGGCCGACCAGATCAGGGAAGTATCTGTTGAGTGGCTTCTCGTCGCGGCTTTGAATCAGGATCTCGCCGCCATCGCGAAACACAAGCGCGCGAAAACCATCCCACTTAGGCTCGAAGGTCCACTCTCCTTCGGATGGTAGATTATCGACCCGCTTAGCGAGCATAGGCAGAACTGGAGGGCTGACCGGAAGATCCACTTCCAAATTCTACCCGCAGTCGGTCAGGCACAATGCGGCCCATTGCGCACAAAAAAGCGCGGGGGTTTTTGGTCCCCGCGCACCAGAGGTACTTCTCAGTGAGGTTAGAAGATGATCTTTGCGACCAGTTGGACATTGCGGCTTCCGCCCGAAAAAACCTTCGGGTTCAGGAAGTCGGGATTGCCGCTGGTTGCAATGTTGTAAGCCGGATCTGCCACCGCATTAGTCCCAGTCAGCGTTGAGAACACGCTCAAGTTGCCCGCAACCGTGTAGTTGGGGTGGTTGAACGCGTTATACATTTCGATACGCAATTGCAGGTACGTGGATTCCGTAAAGTGCGTATTTTTGAACACTGAAAGGTTCCACAGCCCGAATCCGGGGGAGTAGAAGCTGTTGCGGCCGACGCTGGACTTGGCTCCTAATTGCGCTGCCACGTAACGCGCCCTGGGATCCATAGTCACATAGCCGACAACATTCGCATCGTCCGCCGCCCCGCAGCCCGACCAGACACCGTTGATGTCCGGCGCCACGATGCTGACTGCACCACCGGGACCGGCGTTGCAAACCGCATTCACGTCGGTAGCTGTGTTGCCGACGCCATTGGGATTGAATATCGCGCGATCACCTGCGACATCGAAGTTGTCATTCGCGTCGTAGGGCGAAAGAACGGTAACAGGCTGGCCGGTTTGGGCGATATAAGCTCCGTTCAGCTCGTAACCGCCGACCAGCGCCTTCATCCAGCCAGACTGGACATGCGGCGTCGGCAGTGCATAGGTCCATGCGACTGCCAGTTTGTGGCGGACATCGAGTGCTGAGTTCCCACGTTCAGCGTTGAGGTTGAATCCATCCTCAGCGCGGCGTGGATTCAGGAACGTGCTGAATAGTTCTGCGGTCGAATTGTCAATTGCATGCGAGTAAGTGTAGTTGGCGCGAATCGTCAGGCCATGACGCAAACTCTGGCTGAACGACAACGCTCCGCCGTGGTAGGTGCTGGCGCCGATCGGTAAGTGCTCAGTCACATTGCCGAAGAAGCCATATTGCGAAAGCGGCAGGGCATTGAAGTTATCGAAGGCCGCCAGCGTGTTTGCCGGGGTCGAGATGTTTGCGGGCACCTGTGATGGGTCGAGGTAAGTTGGTAGGGGTGCAAGTCCAGCCTCGAACGCGCTTTGCGAATTCAAGCGGACTTGAACTGGCAGAAACAAGCCACGAGTTCCAAGGTAGCGAGCCTCGAGAACGCCGCCCTTGTAGAGTTCGCGCTGAACGTTCAGCGTCCAGTTAAGGGTTTTAGGTTCTTTCTGGTCAGCGATAACGCCCTGAGTCAGGCCACGAGTCACGAGGGGATCGTTGACCAGCGTATATGTTGCGGGTAGGCCGCCACTAGCAAGAAACGCGTGTCCCGGGTTGCTGCCGGTCGCACACCAGGCTGGAACAGGGTTGAAGACGTTGCATGCCAGGATGGGGTCTTCCTCTATTTGATACTGCGGTGGTAGGGCAAGCTGAGGCAGGTTTCCAAATGTTCTCCCGTACGCCATGCCAAAGCCGCCTCGGACTGCCCATTTGCCCGAACCTGTCGGGTCCCAGGCAAACCCGAAACGTGGAGCATAGTTGTTCTTCTGAGTCGTGGGGTCGTGGAACTCGATAACTCCAGGGACGTCAGAAATTGCATTGAGCGCCTGGGTCTTCGAGGAACCGAAATTGGAGTTGTACTCGTAGCGGACGCCTATATTCAGCGTTAAACGCGGCGTTACCTTCAAGTCGTCCTGCACGAACCAGTAGAAGCTGTCCTGATTCTGGCTGAACAATGGAGAACCTGCACCCCGTAATGTCGTACCGGGGTTACCGGGCTCCAGATCGTTGACCAGTTCCTGGGTGGTTGCGTAGTCATACTCTCCGTGAGATCGCGAGAGGAAAAAAGCCGGCGCGATGTAGTGCCGGTATTCAGCTCCCCATTTGAGCGTGTGGCGATTGACCTCGAAAGTCTGATTATCCAATATTTGATACTCGTTCTGCATGTTTCTCTGAGTGTCATTGGGGCCGATGGTGAGGTTGTTCAAGTCCCGCAGATGGTACGTATTGTAAGAATCGAACTGAGCGGGCGTAGCGATCTGTTGCAGGAATCGCGAATACGATAGCCTCAGATCGTTAACGTATCTGGGCGATATTACCCATGAGTCGGTCAGAGCAATTTTTCGGTTGTTGTTGATGCCGGGCTGATTGAATTGAGATTGGGGAGTGGTAACGGGATAAATCGTGCTCTGGTTGCTGAAAAGAAAACGCGCGCTGATCTGGTGAGCGTTCAGCTTATAGTCAGTGTTGAATTGAACATCATGTTCCTTGACGAAGAATGGACTGAACAAGGCGGTTCCTCCGGTGGGGATGGATACGCCGTTCACAAGGATCGAGCCACTCGCGTTTGGAGCGGTGGGTAGCACGCTCAACAGCTTCTGCGCTTCAGGATCGACGGCCATTGACAGCAGGGTCTGCAATCCGGCGGCGGTTGGAACCGTGACGCTGGCGTTGTTGCCGTCTTGACGAAAGTTGGTGAACTCATAGGCGCCAAACACGAACCACCGGTTTTTGATCACTGGGCCGCCAAGAGTTCCTCCAGTGCGCGTCTGATCGAGCCGAGGGATGTGATCCAGGCTGCCGTCAGCGAGATCCTTCTTAGTGAGATTATCGAGCGCGTTCAGGTTTCGGTTCTGAAGATAATACTCAGCCGATCCGTGCCAATTATTCGTGCCGGACTTAGTAACGATATTGAATTGTCCTGAGGCTGCATTGGCATATTCAGCGCTGAATTGATTGGTGATGAGATTGAATCCTGAAACCGCGTCTTGAATGACGTTGGTGTTGTTTCCCGTGACGCTGATGTTGTTGTCGTCCACGCCATCTACATTGAAGGAATTCGTGTCCGGGCGTTGGCCGCCAACCGAACCTCCAACACCGGATATGCCGCCCTGTTGGGCGGTGGTGTTTGGGGCGAAAACGGCGAGCTGTAACGGGCTTCCGTTTCCACTCGGAATATCCAGCACTTCCTTCGGCGAAAAATCGTTGTTGATGGTTGAGGTAGTGGTCTGCACCTCGGCTACCCCCGCATTCACTTCTACGGTTTCGCTGGCAGCGCCTACCGACAGAACTATGCTGCTGTCAGTTACGCTATTGGCTGAAACATTGATACCTTTGGTGACGCTCTCGCGAAAGCCCTGACTTTTCGCACTGACCGTATACGGACCAGGGAGCAGTGAGGGAAATTCATAACTCCCGCTTGATGTTGTGGTTGTGTGTTCCGCCACACCGGTTTGCTGGTTAGTAGCGGTAATCTTGGCCCCGGTCACCGCCGCGCCATTTTGGTCGTTGACTAAGCCGCGCAAAGTTCCGGTGATGCGCTGCGCGTTTGCGGTTATGGAGAGTAGAGTCATAAGCATGCCCGCCACTAGAGGCGCCACATATCTCTTGGAGATAGTGGTACCGGCGGTTTGCCTGATTTCTGCTAGAGCCCTCATTCGTTCCTCCTGGTGGTTAGGCGCGGATGTTCGTGAAGGAGCGCCTACTCACCTTGGGGCACGCGCTCATCCCAGATCGGGTCCTAAGGTCAGAATGGGACTGGTGACTTGCTTTTGAGGATGTGCTGTCAACTTCAAACACATGAATAGCCGCGATTGCTGGTCGCAAGTTTGAAGAACGTTGTACTGAATGAGCAGCGTTCTACATCATTTGGAATATTGAGCATTTCCAGAATATGGAAACATGGAGAGCACAATGGCTAATGGCTCTTCGATCTACGTCGAACTCTAGTGTGTTAAAGACTAAAGATAGGAAACTAGAAGGTATGAGTACATTCCAGTCAGGGATTAATGGCAAGCTTTCCGCTGCTATTATTCTGGAACAGGGATCAGGTGCTGAAGCAATCATCCATTAATCTGCGAGCGGGAACTTCGGGCGGCCCCCAGGCCTCAGAGGAACACTCTGGCGCAACCACCGAGTTAGTTGGGCCGGCGCGCTTTACCCTTAAAGATTGGCGTCTATGGGTGGCGAGTTTCGGCTTCTTTTGGACTTTGTTTGTTTGCGGCGTCGTGTCGATGTACGGCTTTCAACGGACAGGCGGCGGCAGCGAGTTGATGAGCGAGGAAATTTTTACCTTGCCATTAATCCAGGACACAATCTTCGCGATTCTAGCCCCGTTTGTGTTTGTCATTGCAGCCTGCCATCCGATTCAGAAGGTGCACCGGATCCGCAATGGTTCGTTGTACCTGTGTGGGGGAGTACTGTTCGCGATTGTTCATGTCTTGATCAGACTGCTTTCCTATCCAGCATGGAATGCTGACACTAAGAAATATCAGTGGGCCTTGATCAACTGGAGCACATGGCATTTGTCGATTTATTGGCCTGCATTAAAGAGGATTTTTCTCTGGAATCTGGTTGAAGATATTTTCGCAATCTATATCCCTATCATCGTAATCGCCCATGCGGTCCTTTACTACACCCGCTACCGAGAGCGGGAAATTCGAGCGGCCCAATTACAAGCCCAGCTTAGTGACGCCAAGCTTTTAGCGTTAAAGAGCCAGCTCCAGCCTCACTTTCTGTTCAATACTTTGCATTCCATTTCTTCGCTGATGCTGCGCGATGTCCAAGCCGCGGATACGATGATTGCGCGGCTCAGTGACCTGCTGCGCATGAGCCTTGAAGACGAGGGGCATCACCTGATTTCACTGAAGCGGGAACTGGATTTCACGCAAGCCTATCTGGATATCGAAAAGATCCGCTTTGGCGAGCGATTGACTGTCTCCTTTGACGTTCCCCCAGAAGCGCTGGATGTGGCGGTCCCTCATTTTTTATTGCAGCCTCTGGTCGAAAATTCCATCAAACATGGCATCTCGAAACGGAGCACGGCCGGCGAGATCATGGTTGGTGCCCGGTTGACTCGGGGCAACCTTAATTTGGTAGTGCGCGACAACGGTTCCGGGAATAACCAGCGGGCTGGCGTTCCCGGTCCGATGGATTCCGGTATCGGCTTAAGAGGGACACGCGAACGGTTGCGGACCCTCTACGGTGACGATCAGCGGTTAGATATCAACTTTTTGCCGGACGGCGCGGTTGAAGTAACTATTTCGCTACCTTTTCGCGGGGAAGAACGTCGAATAAGTCATGAGTCCAGAGTTGAGGGAGTGGTTGCATTTGAACAATCCTGAGCTATCTTCGCTCGGCGCTCCCTTGCTTCGTACCGTCGTGGTCGACGATGAAGAGCCAGCGCGGGCCAAACTCAATATCCTCCTCGGGCAAGAATCCGATATCAAAATCGTCGCCGAGTGTGAAACTGGCGCGGCTGCTATTGCGGCGCTCAAGGAAGCCAAGCCTGATCTGCTTCTGCTCGACATTCAACTTCCGGATATGGATGGATTTTCCGTTCTCAAGGCGCTTACGCCCGAACAAATGCCAATCGTGATCTTCACCACTGCTTACGATCAATACGCGATTAAGGCTTTTGACGCGCATGCGCTGGACTATCTTCTAAAACCGTTCGATCAGGAGCGACTGCGTGATGCCCTGCATCGCGCCCGGCTTGCGGCGCGGACACACAGCGATCGCGTCTTAACTGATCGGCTGTTAAATATTCTCCAGGTGGCCCGGGCCGCGCCTCAGGCTCGCCGCCTTTTGGTCAGGGCGGGGGGGCGAGTGGTTTTTCTGGCTTACGATGAGATTGAATGGATAGAAGCTGCCGCAAATTATGTACGAGTGCATGCGGGCAAGGTTTCGTACATGTTGCGAAGCAGCATCGGCACTATCGCCGAAAAGCTGCCCAACGACCAATTTGTCCGCATACACCGCTCAACGGTCGTGAATGCCCGTATCATCAAAGAACTTCAGCCATGCAACAGCGGCGAATTCATTGTGGTTCTGAGGAATGGCAAAGAGCTCTCATGCAGTCGTGGATATCGTTCCGGACTGCGCAGATTGATCGACAGCACTCCGGTGCTGTAACGAGTAAGGCCGACCGTTTCAGCCGATGAGCCGGGGGTTGACCCACTGCCAAACTGAGCGGCCATTCTCAGTTTTTCGCACGACTTGCCCTCGCCTGGCAAAATTCCGCAGCACTGTCATTACCGAAGCTCTGGGATTACGGTGATGAATAAGGAGCAGGGGATTCACAGCTCTAACTAGATTGCAGACCGTGCTTACGGAACAAGGGTGCGTCGTCTTGACCAGCACCGCTTCACAAGCTGCGGTTAACCCTCGAACCTTGCCACTAGGTTTCGAGCGAAGCGCCTGCAGCAACGGTTGTGAAAACACTTCTTCTCCGAAGATTATTGACAGGCCATAAAGCGTAGTCTTAACTGCCGAAATCTCCTCGTTGATCTGCTTGAGTTCTTTCTGTAGCGACGACATTTCTTCTTGAATCCGTTGGCCGGATGGGCGCAGATAGTCGAAGGCCAGCAATTGCGAACTGTACCCGGCAAGTGAGGTATTCGATGTGACACTCATATCCGGAGTATATGTTGAAGTTTCATTGACGAATCATCGCAAGGGACGAATGCCCTTTTCTTCGCAACACGTGAGGTTTTCACGTTGATGAATTGCACCTCTTTCCTAAGTGCGTTAGCTGCTAACCAAACCGTCACAAGCTAGTCAAATACTTCGAATGAAGGTTGTAGTTACAACCGGATGGTGTGGCTTCATCCCGGAGTTACTAATCATCAAGTTAGATCGTGAAAGAATTAGTCTATGGCAGCGAGGACAAGTCTGGTAAATCCTGACGAGGTTTCCGGAGCGACCGTCGAGATGATCCGAGAGATGGTGCGGCGGGCAGAGACGAAGCTATCCATTCTGCACTCTCGGAAAACTCAGATTTGCCGGCGAATACAGGCATTGCATCACCTGTCCAGGACTGTGGCGGTGGCAAATACTGTCCCACCGTTCGAGGATTTTGCTTTCGATGCGGCTGCGACTCCTCCTGAAGAGCAGGCGTCTACGATATTCGAGACTCCAAGCTCAACCAGTGAGACAAATGAGAATGCCCTTCGCGAGTCCGGATCGAGTTCACTTAGGCGGGCCTGTCGAATCGCTTTAATGGAGTGTGATCAGGCTGAATTCACTGCGCAAATCCTTCAAAGGATCGCCAGACGCGGAGCGATTTCCATCAAGATCTACGCAGATTCTGTGCACGAGGTAACTGCTGAACTTAACCGGATGGTGGCGGACGGCGAGGCGATTACATTCGGCGCAAAAGAGACTCAACGGTGGCAATTGAATCGCTCGAAATCAGGGTAAAGCGTCTCCGGGCGATGACCCGTGGGACTAACTCTTATTTTGCGCTCCAATTCTCCACAGTGCCGTCAGTGCATTCGCCGCATCCCTGATGGCCTGCTTTTCCGCGACCGCCGGTTCACGTTGATAGATCGGAGTGTGTCTTTCGGCTGTCGGTTCCCCTGCGATCCTGGATAAAGCGGCCAAATACCTGCCTTGTAATTCTCGAGGGCTCAATTAGCCTCCTTGGATACTCATGACATTGTGGAGTCAAAAGGGCGTTGTGCCAATACGGATTGCTGCGGAGCCAGCCTAAGGAATACATGTAGAGGCGCATAACCGCGCTGGTAGGGACGGGGATTATTGGCTCCGCAGAGCCAACTCCGCTTTACTTCGTCTCCAGAAGTGCGACTGGAAAAACATTGAGCACCGAAGCGATTTTTAATTCAGGAACTCTTTTGCTTTCATCTGTTCGAACGTCTTCTCCTGTCAACACATTACGAAACGGTCCAGTTCCCCAGTTCGGCAATTGGATCGCAGTGTCATGCCAAACATCTTCACCTATCGGCGGGCGAAGATCGCCATCCAAACGGTGTGCGCAAAGGCGAGGTACGATCACAACAAATCTCGTATCACGGGTAGTTCTTGCGAATGCCAGAACGTGGTCGGCCCAAGATCCGTGAGCGTTCAGCGCAACGTAGTCACCGTCACGAAACGGAGCCGGGATTTCATTGCGAATGCTCAGAGTGCGCCAGATAAGGTACATCTTGATCCTGCCGTCTTCCATAGTTTGAGACAGTTCCCGCGCGTAGTCGACTAATTGCTCGCGTGGAAATCCCATAAACGACCGCATCTCCTCGATCAAATGTTGACGCCGGCCATAATCGACCGGACGGCGATTATCCGGATCTACCAGGTTAAATTCCCAAAGTTCATTGCCCTGGTATATGTCCGGTACGCCCGGTGCCGTCAGCTTGATAAGTGTTTGCGACAGACTGTTGAGCATTCCGAAATATGAAATTGTGCGTTGGAATGGAATGAAGTTGTCCAGAAACGATTTGTTCTCAAGCGCAGCTTTAATAAACTCGGATGCCGCCGCCTCATATTCTTGATTTGGGCTCGACCAACTTGTCATCTCCTTGGCTTCGCGCATGGCCTTCAACATGTACTCGGTGAAACGCTCTAAGAATTCTTTTGATGGGCTTGCCTCTTCGGAACCGACGGGCCAAATGCCAACGAGAGTCTGATAAAACAGATATTCATCATTCGCACTCGGAATTGCTGTCGTTGTCTGGCGTCTTAATTTGTTGTTCAACTCGCGCCAACACGCCACGTGCTCGTCCCACAACTCGGGCATCTCTGAGAGCACGTTGATGCGGGCACGGACATCCTCGGATCGCTTCGAGTCATGGGTGGATGTGGCGAGCATTGCATGCGGCCACCGCTCCAGTCGACGCTGCATTTCATAATGGAATTGCGATGGCGACACCCCGAACCGTAGCGGATCGCCTCCGACATCGTTCAGTGAAGTAAGGCGTTGATAACGGTAAAGACTGGTATCTTCGAATCCTTTGGCCATGACCGCGCTACTGTACTGCTGAAATCGCATAGCAAAATGGATAACTGAGCTCTGATAAAACTGCGGGTGACCATCGGCCTGTCGTGTGAGCAGTACCCCGTGGATAAAGTCGTAAACTGAGGAATCCGCTGATGTACTTTTTGCCTTAGCAGACCCAACCGCGTCGGCGATGTACTTGGTGTCTGTCTCCGAAACATCCCGTCCGGCAACGTAGGTTCGATAGACTGGAAAGCAAGCGACGATTTCGGTGAGCGCATCGCGCAGGCTCTTGACCGTGAAGTCACATGTATGGCGATCAGCCAGCGCAATCCGGCTAAGGTGGTTGGCGAGGACATTCAGTTCACTGTTGAGCGAGCGGTCCATCACCAGTTTCTTGCATTGATAGACCAATTCCTTGAAATCGAGATGTTCGCCGATAAATGAGCGGTAGGTCTGGGTTAGTCGTTGTTCGGCATCAGGATCGACGAACACCCCATTCACCAAATTTGCGAAGTCATAGCCCGTAGTGCCGTGAATAGGCCATTGGGCGGGAAGTTGTTCGTCACCGGACAGTATCTTTTCCGCGACAACATATGCGTTCTTTCCGTCATTGCTTGACTCATTCCTCGCAGTGCTCAGTTGCAGGCGTTCAAAATACTCCCGAGGATTGTAGAGACCGTCAGGATGATCAATCCGCAATCCATTAATCTTCGTGTCTTTCAGCAATTGGAAAATAAACTCGTGAGTTTTGACGAAAACGGCTTCATTCTCCTGGCGAATGGCCGCTAAATCGTTCACATCGAAAAAACGGCGATAGTTAATGTCGTCAGCGGCAACTCGCCAATATGCCAGACGGAACGCTTGCGCTTTGATCAGTTCGTGGAGACTGTCAAAGGAAGCGGAATCTCCAGACACTCCGTTAATTCGTGCAACAGCCCCTTCGATTAGAGCGGTGATCAGATGTGAACGGGCACACAGCGCCGCCAGCCGCTTTTTGTTTATCTCTTTATCCCGAGCCCGCTCCTGCCTTTTTTCCGGAGCTGGATTTTCACGTCCCGGAAGGTGACCAAAGGCAGCAATCAGACTCTGCAACTCCAGCAAGTCTTCGTTGTGATCTGCTACCTGCTGCTGCATGTGATCTGCAGCCGGTATCAGTATCGACGTATATCCTCTCGGATTTAATGGGAAACGATGCTGAAAATAAAAAATGCTGAACTCGCCCTTCTCCTGATCGAAAGTCAGTTTCAGTTCGCCGCGATCCAGAATGACGCCGTATTGGTCGGCCAGCACCGGGACAAGGATTTTGCCCTGCAACTCATCTTTCAGAGGCTCCCAGTCGATATCGAAGAAATCGGCGTACGCCGATGCCTCGCCATTCTCCAGCACATCGAGCCACCAGGCGTTGTCACCTCCCATCACGCCCATGTGATTCGGCACGATGTCGAGAATCTGGCCCATGCCGTATTGGTGCAGGGTGGCCACAAATGCGTCGTACTCTTCTGCCGTCCCGATTTCGGGATTCAGGTGCTGGTGGTCGATGATGTCGTAGCCGTGTGTGCTGCCCGGTCGCGCCCGGAGATAGGGGGATGCATAGCAATGTGAAATGCCCAGCGCGGCGAGGTAAGGCACAATTTCATTCGCTTTCGCGAAGGTGAAATTCCGGTTGAATTGAAGTCGATATGTAGAGAGGGGAATCTGTGTCATTCGTTCAGCAACCATGCAGCTGAGAACGCCGGCAGCTTGTTCTCATCTTGTAACAGGTCTTTAGCGGTGCTGTACAACACCCGGCCACTCAGGCGCTGTGTGATGCTGATTTCGTGATCGGAGAAGTTCGCGAAGAGACTTAATGCACCTCCGTGCGCCAACTGCCAGCGCACAAAAATGCCTTTGGTGTTGAGAACTATAAATTCTGCCCTCCCAACATTGATCTCAGCAATTCTGGGAACAATCTCCTGATGTCGGCACAGTAGCAGATCACCATAGAACCGCTGCCATTCATGATGATCGGGTTTTTCCAAAGAATTCCAATCGAGTTTCGAGTCAAGAAACGTGCTTTCGCTGTTTGGATCGGGGATTCGTGCCCGCGCTTCGGATGAACTGAAAGCCGCGAACCTCGCGAATTCGGATCGGCGACCCCGAGTTACCTTTGAGGCTAGATCAGGGCCAAAGTCGCAAAAGAATAGAAACGGTGTGCTGGCGCCGAATTCTTCACCCATAAAGAGCAAGGGCGGCGAAGGCGCCAGCAGCAAACAGGTCATTGCGACCTTCACTGCCGCAGGGCTTGCGATATTCAGAATTCTGTCTCCAAATGCGCGGTTACCAATCTGGTCGTGATTTTGCATGAATGAAACAAAACATAGCGCCGGGAGATCGCGGCTGGGCTCGCCTCGTGGTTCTCCGTTGTGATAGCCAGAACCTTCGCCTTGATAGTCAAATCCCTCAGCCAGGCAGCGACCGAGTCGCCGTGCCGGATGATCGGCGTAGTCGCTGTAGTAACCGTCCGTTTCGCCAGTCATTAAAACGTGAAGAGCATGATGAATATCATCGTTCCATTGGGCAGTGAAGAGACCGGGACTGTGATCGGCGTTGCGTCGCAAATAATGCGCTGCATTGTCAGCATTTTCAAGTACGAGATGAACGTGCCGTTCCGACCCGAAGTGGGCGCGTATTGTTGTCGCGAGCTCGGTCAGGATGTCAGGACTTGAGTCATCAAGAATTGCATGTACTGCGTCGAGCCGCAAACCATCGAAGTGGTATTCCTCCAGCCAGTAGAGCGCATTATGAACGAAGTAATCACGAACGGTGCGACTATCCAGGCCGTCAAAGTTGATGGCCTGTCCCCACGGAGTGTGGTGGCGATCGGTAAAGAACTGTGGTGCGTAGAGCGGGAGGTAGTTTCCTTCCGGCCCAAAGTGGTTGTACACAACATCGAGTAGCACCATCAGATTCTTTGTATGCGCAGCGTCAATGAAATGCCTGAGATCGTCTGGCCGTCCGTAAACACCTGCAGGCGCATAGGGCAATACGCCGTCGTACCCCCAATTACGCTGACCCGGAAAGGTTGAAACCGGCATGATTTCAACTGCGGTCACCCCCAATTTCGACAGGTAATCCAGTTTTGCCTCAGCGGCAGCGAAGGTCCCTTCAGGCGTGAACGTACCGACATGCAACTCATAGATCACCGCTTCTTCCCAGGGACGTCCTTTCCAGTTCTCGTCTCCCCAGGAGCATGCTGCCGGATCAATCACCTGGCTGGGACCGTGCACACCGGAGGGTTGGAAGCGAGATGCGGGATCGGGTACTCGCTGTTCACGGTTGATTGCGAAGCTGTAACGGGAGCCCGGTCGGGCATCGCGCGTTACTATCTCGAACCAGCCGCCGCCAAGTGCCGGCATATCCAGTTCCCTTTCCACGCCATCAACTAAGCAGAGCTGTACTGATGCCGCCGCCGGCGCCCACAGCCGAAAACGAATCGTGCCGTCTTCGCGGCATTCTGCCCCGAAAGGCATTTCGTGCTTGCGCTTCATTCGGCGGCTGGGCGCCTCCGGTCGGACCTACGGATACGCTCCGGCGGACGCTCCACCAGCAATGCGAGCGAACGTGCCTGCAATGGATAGCTTGCACCCCCGGAGTAGAAACTGTCTGCCTGATTCGACGTTTGGCAGGAAGTATCGAGAATTGCTACCCATCCGGAATTGGAAGTTACACCGGGCAGCACAAAGGGAATTTCTTCATGGTGTGCATTCATCAATAACAGGAAATTATCATCTTGAACACGCTGCCCACGCTCATCGACCTCATCCACTGCCTGTCCCGATAGAGCGACGCCAAGACAACGCGCGAATTCCTGATTCCATTCCGAGTCAGTCATTTCCTGGCCGTCAGGATGAAGCCACACGATGTCCTTGATCTCCGCTCCCCGGATTTGACGTCCCTGGAAGAAATTACGGCGGCGGAATACCGGATGCTCTTTGCGTAATGCGATCATCCGCTGCACAAATCTGAGAAGTTCGCCATCGATATGCTCCGGGTCCCAATCCAGCCAGCTGATTTCGTTGTCCTGGCAATAAGCGTTGTTGTTCCCATTCTGCGTGTGGCCGATGGCATCCCCGGCGAGCAGCATCGGCACCCCTTGGGACAAGAACATGGTTGCAATGAGGTTCTGCTTCTGTCGTGCCCGCAGCGCCTTTACTGTCGGATCATCGGTTGGCCCTTCTACTCCGCAGTTCCAACTGCGATTATTATCGGTGCCGTCCCGATTGTCTTCGCCGTTCGCCTCGTTATGCTTGGAGTTGTAGCTGACCAGGTCCTGCAAAGTGAAACCGTCGTGCGCAGTGACGAAGTTCACGCTTGCATAGGGACGCCGTCCACTTCGGGCATAAAGATCGCTGGATCCGGTAATGCGGTATGCCAGCTCGCCGATGATGCCGCCGTCGCCCTTCCAGTAGGAGCGCAAAGCATCGCGATATTTGTCGTTCCACTCAGCCCAGCCCACTGGGAATTTCCCGACTTGATATCCACCTTCGCCGAGATCCCATGGTTCGGCGATAAGCTTCACCTGAGAGAGAATAGGATCCTGATGAATGATGTCCAGAAATGCACCCAGGCGGTCCACTTCGTGCAGTTCACGCGCCAGGGTTGATGCCAGATCAAAACGAAAGCCGTCGACGTGCATCTCCAGCACCCAGTAGCGCAAGCTGTCCATGATCAGCTGGAGCACGCGCGGATGAGTCATGTCGAGGGTGTTGCCGCAGCCGGTGTAGTCCATGTAGTAGCGCGGCTGATCGACGACCAATCGGTAGTAGCAGGCGTTGTCAATGCCGCGGAAGCTGAAGGTCGGCCCGAGCTGGTTGCCCTCAGCCGTGTGGTT
>Ga0157372_10005069_pt1 | contig 13998 bp, 8 predicted proteins | sample C55metaG_FD_115307 | JGI IMG/M metagenome (GOLD analysis project Ga0157372, IMG submission 115307) | Corn rhizosphere microbial communities from Kellogg Biological Station, Michigan, USA - C5-5 metaG | ecosystem: Host-associated > Plants > Roots > Rhizosphere > Soil | place: USA: Michigan... | reverse complement strand
ATCGAACAGCAGTCGCCGCAATCAAACACGAACGTCATTTTTAATGCGGTGTCGTTGCACGACGACATGACGCGCGACTATCGCAGTGCGCTCCTGATAATGCTCGGTGCGGTCGGTTTGGTGCTACTCATTGCGTGTGCAAATGTCGCGAATCTTCTCCTTGCACGCGCGGCTGCGCGACAGAAAGAGGTCGCAATTCGGATGGCGCTCGGCGCGAGTCGCCGTCGCATTGCGTCGCAACTTCTGACCGAAAGCGTTCTGCTGTCGTTGGCCGGCGCCGCTGTCGGTTTGTTGCTCGCGAGTTGGGGCATGGATCTGCTCGTCGCTTATGGACCAGCAGACGTGCCTAGGCTGCGCTCCGTGAGCCTCGATCGTTACGTGTTGTTCTTCACGTTTGCGGTCGCAACGGTGACGGGCATTCTGTTTGGACTTGTTCCGGCGCTGCACGCTTCCAAACCCGATCCAGGCAATACGCTGAAAGAAAGCGGCCGTGGATTCTCACTCGCCGGTCGCAACTGGATGCGCAGCGCGTTGATCGTGTCTGAAGTCGCATTGTCGTTGATGCTGCTCGTTGGCGCGGGGCTGTTGATCAATAGTTTCTGGCATTTGCTGAAGACGGATGCGGGATTCGATCCCAAAGGCGTGCTGGCGCTGGACGTTCCGCTCAGCAGAACGACTTATAAAACACCCGAGCAGCGATCGGCAGCGTTCCAACAGCTCATCGGACGGATGAAGACGCTTCCCGGCGTTCGCGACGTGTCGGTGACCAGCAATGTTCCGTTGACCGATTTCGACGTTGAATTAAGTTTTCAAATCGAAGGCCGTGCTCCGTACAAGCCCGGTGAGGAAGCGACTGCTGATTACACCGTGACGGGCGCTGACTACTTTCGAACAATGAATATTCCACTCATGCAGGGGCGGGTTTTTTCGGATCAAGACAGTGCGAATTCGCCGCAGGTAATGGTGGTTAGCAATGCTTTCGTAAAACGTTACTTTCCCGATGAAGACCCGATCGGCAGGCGAATTATCTTCGACGGTAAAGACGAGAAGCCGCGCGAGATCGTAGGCGTCGTTGGTGATGTTCGGCGTAACGGACTCGACGTCGACGTCGAGCCGGAGATGTACGTCTCGCACATTCAGAATCCGGAGCGGCGATTGAACCTCATAATTCGAACCGAAGCTCGAGATGCGTCGCAAATCGCGCAGGCCGCGCGCGCGGAAGTGAAGGCGTTTGATCCGAACCAGATTATCTGGCGTACGCAAACGCTTGAGCAGTTGTTAGGGACGTCAGTCGCGCCACGCAGGTTCAACATGTTGCTGCTCGGAATATTCGCGGGTGTCGCGCTGGTGCTTGCGGCTGTCGGACTGTACGGCGTGATGAGTTATTCGGTGAGTTGGCGAACACACGAGATCGGAATTCGTATGGCCCTCGGAGCGAAACGCGCAGACGTTTTGCGACTGGTGGTACGGCAGGGAATGACGATGACGTTGATCGGACTGGCGATTGGATTGGCCGGCGCATTCTTACTCTCGCGCGTGATGGTGGGCTTGCTTTACGGCGTATCGCACAACGATCCGCTCACGTTCGCCGGTGTATCGATCGTGCTGCTTGCGGTGGCGCTACTGGCGTGCCTCATTCCAGCACGCCGTGCGACGCGTGTCGATCCGATCATTGCGTTGCGAACGGAGTAAACGCTGTGAAAAAAGCGGGTAAAAATCTTTTACGTAGTTCTCTAATCAGTGGTTAGCATACAATGGTTTATCACGAATGGTAATACATCATTGCTTTTACTTAAATGGTTCTTGACCGGAGGCGATCTGTGGTGTTATGAGAGTTCACTGTGCCGATTGTTCAGGTCACAGTACCGAAATATCAGTGCGGTCGCTGCGGTTATGAGTGGTTTCCACGGAAACCACTGGAGGCTTTACCTCGTACATGCCCCGGCTGTCACAGTCCATATTAGAACGTAGACCGGGTCTATAACGTCAAGACAGTCGCTCGAAAGGTGAACAAGCCCGCCGAGCTTCCGAAACACAAGCCGGAAGTGAAACGGAAGGTGCGGGCATGAACGATTAAGCGGAATGTCAACGCAGCTAACAGTAGAAAATCAGCCTCAGATATCCACAAACGGCGACGGGCTCAGCGTTTCAACCTATCAGCCCCTTAGCAGTGTGTGGGAAGGCAGCGACGGTGATCTGCTCGAGGCAATGCTCAACTTCTATCCGACTATCGCACCAGAACCAATCCTGGACGCTACCTACAACGCTGGGAGGTTCTGGAAAGGCTCGAAGCGACGTGTTGTCTCGATGGATATTGATGCTCAGTACAATCCAGACATTCTTTGCGATAACCGGAAAATGATTGGCATCCGTTCAGGCCGATTTGGCGTGGTGGTTTATGACCCGCCCCATGTTGGCCCGCAAGGACGGGACAAAAGCAAGAAAAGGTTTGATGTTGATTTCGGTGCTACTATCGATTGCGGCAAGGAACATAATTGGAACCTCAGTTACCTTTATCCTGACTTTCTGGCAGAAGCAAAAAGAGTTCTCAAGCCGGAGGGTTTATTACTTGCAAAAATCACTGATATGGTGAACAGTCACCGATCGAAATGGCCTCACTGTGACTTCATGCGGATGGCTGAGAAAGCAGGATTCACCGTTTGTGATCTAATCATAAAGGTTCGTACGGGCCCTATGATGTCCAACAAATGGAAGGCGGCCTACCACGCGAGAAAGCGTCATTGCTTTTGGATCATATGCCGCAACAGTAGCAGTTGTGAGCGAGAGACTCAGCTCGTTTTGAGCGGGAAAAGTTGATCCCACTTACTAACGCGGTGTGTTCCCGGGCGGCCTACTCCGGGAACCTTGCTTCCGAAGCCAGTTAGATTCCATTGGGGTTGATAGTGAGACATCAATGCGAACTCTGCGGCAAAAACCCACCACTCACTTCTAAACGTTAAATACCGGCAGGACACGTCCGCGAGTTCAATATTCTGCCGGCTGGAGATCTTGCCGACATGCTCATTTAACCGACTTCGCAGCGTTCTGGCGCTTTTCGTCATCCCCCGTGTCGCCTTACCTATGTAGACTAACTCGCCCTGGTAATAGAGGGCATAAATCCCGCTTAGCGCCGGACCAACGCCTTTAGCGAGCGGTAATACTGGACTCTCTTCCAGCCTCTCCACTACTTGCAAACGTATGCCGCGATCCAAGTCAAAGTCGAAGAAGTGCGGATCTTCGAGAGGAATGATGTCAGCCAAAGGTTCTGGTCCCTCGTACTTTGTCTTTCTTTGTTGGTTTTGTCGAAGCGCGCACTTCAGCGGCCTTATAGTCGAGTAAATACTTCCCCAGCGCCGCTCGCTTTTCTTCTGGGGTAAACTCGTGCGCGGGAAACTGCGTTTCCAGTTCCTTGCGCACCGCATTGAACCGCGTAAGCGCCTTCTTCTCAAGGCGTGTACGCAAAATCTCCTGCCCTTGCATGGTGACAAGGTAACTGCCGTCTCGTTCTTTGGTGAGGTGTAGATCGCCGGGCAGAAATGAGAGCCTCATAAAGTGCGGCCTTTCGGCGGGATGCTATCATTCAGCCACACTAGGAGCAATACTCAAAATAAAAAGAATCAGGCGTTTCAGATCAATTGTCTTTCCAGATCGCGCCGAGGCCGGCATCCCAGAGACGTTTGTTATAGGCCGGAATGTCGCGCTCGAGGAGTTCGGTGCCGCGAGCCTTTAATGTCGCCCACTGAGCGTTGAGCTCGCGTAGTCGATCCAGCGTAGGTTGATTTACGCGGGGGATATCACTTTCCGCATGGTTGATCATGAACAGATAGTTCGCGGTGAACTTGTTTGGGAAGTTCTCGACGTCATCGTAGGCCTTCGACTTGCGCTGGACCATGTCTTCATCCCACGCCTTCATCTTCTTCAACAACGCCTCGCCTTCTGTCTTGATCGCGCTGTACTTTTGATTCGCGGGTAATGAACCCAGCAGCGACTCCAACTGCTTCTGCTTCTCAAAGAGGCTGTTCACCATGCGGTGCATCGTCGTCAATTCGGTTTCCATGCCGTGCATCGTCTGGTGATATTCACTGTACGTGGCCGCGTTTATGGGATAGAGCGGATTCGCAAGGATCTCGGCGTCGGTTGCAACAGTTTGCCCGCCCATCTTCAACGTAACCGCGTATTTCCCGGGGATCGCTTTGTGTCCAGCCCAACCGCCTTCAATACGCACGTCGGGCACGCCAACCATCGTCGAATAACGCATGTCCCACACAAATCTGTTCAGCCCTTTACCTTTCGGCAGCACCGGATCCGGCCTTGGACCACCATCAGACCGCACGACCTTCTCGTCAGCTTTCGACGAAAAACTCCGAACGACAGTTCCCGTGGAGTCTTTGATCTCCATCGCGATGTCGTCGTTCTTCTTCAACTCAGGCAGTTGGTAATAAAGGACCACGCCGGTCGCCGGATTTACGCCTCGGTACAGATTCGCGCCGGTGAACTCTTCCTCCGTGCGATCCAACTCGCTCGATCCATTCACGAGATAAGCCCCAGTGGGACGGTAGATGCCGAACGACGTACTGTTGCCTTTGTACTGACGAAGAACATCCAGATCGTCCAGGATCCAATACGACCTGCCTGACGTCGCTGCGATCAGGTTGCCTTTGTGTACGCGCAGGTCAGTTACCGGAGTGATCGGCAAGTTCAATTGAAATGGTGACCAGTCGCGACCGCCGTTCCACGAGATGAACAGCCCGAGCTCAGTGCCCGCAAACAGAAGATCTCGTCTGACGTCGTCTTCACGTACGACGCGCGTGAACGCATTCGCAGGTAGGCCGTTAGTGATCCTGGTCCATGTCGAGCCGTAGTCGGTCGTTTTGTACAGACCCGGCGTGTGATCGTTGAACTTATAACGCGTGGTCGCGATGTAAGCGGTTGCTTTGTCGTGGGGCGAAACTTCGATCGCATTGATCAAACATTCCGCCAGACCCTTCGGCGTTACGTTCTTCCACGTGGCGCCACCGTCTCGAGTCAGAGAAACAACTCCGTCGTCGCTGCCGGTCCAGATCACGCCCTTTTCGAGAGGCGACTCCATGATGTAACTCAGCGTGCCGTAATTCTCCGCGCCCACGGCTTCGTTCGTGTATGGACCACCACCCCTGCCCTGTTTATCTTTCTCGTTGCGTGTTAGATCCGGCGAAATCTCTTTCCACGACTTACCCATATCGCTCGTCTTCAACACGTACTGCGCGCCGTGATAGTAGGTGTTGGGCTCGTGTTTGCTCCAGATGATCGGCGCGTTCCAGTTAAAACGATACTTCATGTCTTTCGCGTCCATTGCGAGGTACTGAATGGGCGCAGCCATGATGTTCGTGCCCGCCTTCGCGTTTACGTCGAGCACCTCGATGGTCCCCATGTAACTACCGCCCAGCGTAAACTTCGGATCATCCGGATCGAAGGCGACGAAAGCACTCTCGCCACCCGCAGAAGACGTCCAACTCGCGGTCGTAATCCCACTCCCGCCTAACTCGCGGCTCGCAATCGACACGGACGTGTTGTCCTGCTGCCCTCCGTAAATGCGATACGGAAACTGGTTGTCGACATTGATGCGGTAGAACTGGGCGGTCGGCATGTTGCTTTGCACGCTCCACGATTTTCCGCTGTTGAAAGTGATCGCGCTGCCACCGTCGTTCGAGATTATGAAGTTGCTCGGATTATCGGGATTGATCCAGAGATCGTGAAAGTCGCCGTGCGTGCCTGACAGCGTTTCCCATGTCTTGCCCGCATCGTTCGAACGCATTGCGGACGCGCTCAAAACGTAAATCGTGTTTTCATCTTTCGGATCGATGAAGAGTTCGATGTAGTACCACGCGCGCTGGATCAACCGGTGATCGTTCGTGATGCGACTCCATTTCTTGCCGGCATTGTTCGAGACAAAGAGACCACCAGCTTCTTTGTCGGAATCGCTTTCGATCAGCGCATAGACTTTCTCCGGATTCGAACGACTCACCGCGATCGCCATCTTGCCCATTTCTTCGGGCAATCCGTCTTTGAGTTTTTCCCACGTCTCACCACTGTCAGTCGATTTATACAAACCGCTGCCAGGACCGCCGCTGATCACTTTCCACGGAAGCCGCCCGTGCTCCCACATCGCAGCGTAAAGTATCCGCGGATTAGTCATGTCCATCGACAGTTCGGATGCGCCGGTTTTGTCGTCAACATACAGAACGTTTTTCCAGGTGACGCCGCCGTCGATCGACTTGAACAGACCGCGCTCTTTCGATTTGCTGTACAGCGCGCCCTGCGCTGCGACGATCACGATGTTCGGATTTTTCGGATCGACGACGATGCGCGAAATGTGCTGGCTTGATTCAAGTCCGATCTTCTTCCACGTCTTGCCTGCGTCGGTTGATTTATAGACACCGTCACCATGATGCGTCATCACACCTCGTACGGCGTGTTCGCCCATACCGACGTAAACAACATTCGGATCGCTTTCCGCGACGGCGATAGCGCCGACAGAGCCGGTCTTGAAATAACCGTCCGAGATATTTCGCCAGGTGATTCCCATGTCGTCGGTCTTCCACAGCCCACCGCCGGTCGTTCCCATGTAATACGTTTTCGGATCACCGACGACACCGGTGCCGGCGACGGACCGTCCACCACGAAAAGGCCCGATAGATCTCCATTTCAGTGTTTTGAAAACGGTGTTGTAATCCTCTGCACCACCGTTTGGCGGCGCTTGTGCGGCGATTTGGGCGACAAAAAGGCAGGAAACAAGCAGTGATAGTAGGGGCTTTATCATTGGAAGATCCTCGAATTCGAAAATTTGTTAGACAGGATGTAAAGATTTTTCAGGATATACAAGATTAGATCATGTGAATCATGAAAAATCTTGTAAATCCTGTCGTGCTAATTTGTACCACGGCAGGCCACTTTCGCGCTGCCCTTGCATCTCATAGTCGGTCGGAGTATTGATAACCCAACGATTATGATTGCCAGCCGCGTTTACATAATTGCTCTCGTAATGCTTGCTTTGGTAAGTGTTCAGGTGTCATCCGCTAAATCGACGAACGCTACAGTGATCGCGAAGAGTTCGGCAGCTGCTGCTTTGAAGCCTGAAGGCGTGCGCGTGTCGATAGAACTAGTTGCAGACGAGCGCCGTAATAATCAATCGCTTGCAAGCCGGATCGCAAAGGTTCCGTCCGGAAAGAGTCTCTACCTCGTTTTCAAAAATCTGAATACCCCGAAACAGCCGGAAGAGCTCTACAACGTTTACATCAACCTGGAAGAAGGTAAGACTCCGACTGCGGCCGACACTCCTGCCGGCACGATCAATTTCTACAACTTCGCGCGCAAAAGCAGCTCCGATGCCTTCTTCAGTTTCGATGTGACTGAAGCGTTGAAAAAGCTCGTCGCGGAAAAGCGACTTTCCGATCTCATCATCACAATCATCCCTATCGCGCCACCCGCCGAAGGCGTCATCCCCACGATCGGCCAAATCGAACTCGTCGAACAGTAAGATCTTCTCTGCGGCTCGCTGCGTACCTCTGCGATCTCTGTGTTTTATCCGGTGGTTTAACGCAGAGATCGCAGAGATACGCACAGCACGCAGAGAAACCGCGCCTAACATTTCTGCCAAAATTGACATTGACAGTGTGGTAGTATCCGCCCGCTAACTCACAAAGGAGGACCTATGCCTACTGTCTCCCGTCGATCCTTCATTGCCGGAATGTCCGCTGTTCCGTTTGCTGTTTGGTTTGAAAAAAATTGCCTCGCTCAACCGCCGCGCGTGCGTCCGAACGTCATGTCGACGCAAGGCCAAAGTATGCTCAACATCTACGCGAATGCGGTGCAGACGATGATGAGCACCCCCGAAGCCGACCCGCGTGGCTGGCTCTTTCAATGGTATATCCACGGTGTAAGAGGCGACCGCACGAAAGCGAGCGAGATCACGCGAGTTTATCCGACGCCGAGCGCGCGACGAACACTCGCCCAACAGGCGTGGGAAACTTGCCAGGCGCATCATGCCGGCGACGTCGAAGACTTCTTCCTGCCGTGGCATCGCATGTACCTTTTCTTCTTCGAACGAATCATTCAGAAAGTCAGCAACAATCCGAGTTTCGCACTTCCATACTGGGACCCTACAGATGCGTCATCACCATCGGGCCCGCGTTTGCCGAACCGGTTCATCAATCCCGCGAACGCGTCAAATCCCTTGTTCCGGCCTAACCGGAGAGCGGTTGTTAATGCCGGTGATCCGATTGCTACTCCGGCATTGCTGAACCGCGATTCACTGGCACAGTGCTCATATTCAAGCGTTGGCGCAGTGCAGGGATTCAACTTAAATCTCGACGCCAATCTGCACGGTACTGTCCACGTGCGCGTTGGAAATGGCCAGGGAATGGGAGCCATACCCTGGGCTGCAAACGATCCGATCTTCTGGTTGCACCATTGCAACATCGATCGATTCTGGGCAAGTTGGAATGCCGCCCCTGGTCGAAACAATCCCAACACCGCCACCTGGCTTAACAAGACATTCGTATTCGCCGACGAGAACGGCGTGCGCGTCGTTGGGAAGGTGAAAGACTTTCGCAACATCATGCCGCTTCGTTATCGATACGAAGCGCTGCTGCCCGTTCCGTCATGTCCGCCGGGTTCTGCCGCCGCTGGTCCACCGCGAACACGCGCACAAGTCGGAGCCGCCGTCGAATTAGGCAGCAACCCGGTCAAGGCACGTTTGACCGCAGCACCGAGCGCTGCCGCCGGTTTGGACGATCTGGTTGCACGAGTCAGAAATCTCGGCGCTAACCGAAGACTCTTCCTCGTGATTCGACGACTGACGGCACAAGCACAACCCGAAACCGAGTTTGACGTGTTTCTCGAATTACCTGCGGGTGCGAGCGGTGAGGCGGCTGCGGCACACAGGATCGGCAGCATTCACTTTTTTGAGGCCGTCGCGCACGGTGGCCACGGCGCCGCCGCATCCGATCCGCGTCAGAAGTTTTTCAGTTTCGACATCACGGATTTAGCAAAGCGCCTGGTATCGGAAGGTCGTCTGACCGCAACACCGGAACTGACGATTGCACCAGCCGGAGATGTCGAGGCCAACGCTCGACCCGTAGTCGGCGAAATCGTCCTGATCGAGCAGTAAATTCGTCGGTAGTGCTGTATGATCACGCCATGCCCAGCATGCGCCTCGATCTTCAGGAAGGCTTTACTAACGACGTCGTCGAGATCTACGTCAACGGCGCGAAAGTTCGGGAATGGGAGGCAGTGACAACAAAGCGAATGCTTGGTTTAGCTGCCTCCGCCGAAATCGACGTGCCCGGCGGCGCTCTCGACATTGAAGTAAAGGTTCCGACCAAAAACCTTGCGAAGACATTTTCTGTTGAGTCTTCAGATACTTCAAACCTCGGAATATCGATTCAAAACGGAGAGCTCAAGAGCATCACATCCAGAAAACGATTCGGCTACGCATAGCCACTCTGCGGTCCTCTGCGTATCTCTGCGTCCTCTGCGTTAACAGCCATTTCAACGCAGAGAGCGCCGAGATACGCAGAGGACCGCAGAGAAAACAAAGTGAGGTGTTTACATGGCCAGTCAAATAACTACTGCTGCAACCGCGCCGACAAGTATTAGTGGACAGTACGAAGGCGAGATGACTGCGCCCACGAGCGGTTTGGGTTTCCTCGATCTTCGTATCGACGTAGATAAGCGTTATCCAAACTCGCCGATCATGAAACGCGTGAGCGGCGATTTCTACCAGCTAAACAAAATCACTGTGCCGGGTAGTCCACCCAAGGTGACGCGCGTCTATCGAGAGTCGTGGATCGTCAATAACCCAACCGTGAAGACCCTGAACGGCAAGGTCACGATCACAGGCAAGGTAACGTTCTGGAAGGGAATTCATCCTCCGAACACGCTTAAGCTCACCATGAACGTGCCGCAGGCGGGCGTTACACCTTCATGCATCGTAACTTTCACTCGCCCGGGCGGACAGGCCCAAGTTTTCAACTGCACGAAGAAATCGGATTCGTTCCGATCGTTGAATCTCGAGATCGACGTTTGCCGGTCAGTCAACGTCGAACCCGTGTTGCCGCTGTGCAGCACTAACGGTCATCCGATTAAGCCTGCTGGTGTTCCGCAGCGCACGCTCAATATCGAAGAGTCGTATCGCGAGGCTGGAGTGCAAGTGAACATCCGTCCCGAAAGAACGGTCATCGACGACAGCATTACCGCATTCGAGACATGGTCCGACGCGGAGTTACACAGTGCCATGGAAACCTATTTCAGTCAGATTGCTGGTCCATGGCCCAAGTGGGAAATGTGGGGAATTCTCGCGGGTAGTTATGAAGAGCCGGCAGTGGGCGGCATTATGTTTGACGCGGCCACGACTTTTGGTGGCGCGGGACAGGCGCCGGAGCGGCAGGGGTTTGCCGTCTTTCGTAAACATGAATGGTTCGATGCGCTGGTCCAGGGTACACCTGCCAACGCCGATCAGGCTGCCGCGATGCGGCAGTTTCTCTATACATGGGTTCACGAGGCAGGCCATGCGTTCAACTTTCTTCATTCCTGGGACAAGAACCGTCCCGACGCATTGTCGTGGATGAACTACGACTGGCGATACGACAACCTCCATGGCACGGATACCTTCTGGTCTAACTTTCTGTTCCGATTCGACGATGAAGAGTTGATCCATCTCAGACACGGCGATCGTTCGGCAGTGATCATGGGAGGAGACCCGTGGGCGTCAGGTGGTCATATGGAAGCGCCTCCGGGAGCCGAACACCTGGTGGCGCCGCCAGGTGCAATGGCGAGTGTCGAAGGTGAACTACCGATCGAGCTGCTGGTTCGCTCGAAAGAATATTTCGAGTTTATGGAGCCAGTTTCGATCGAGTTGCGACTGCGAAACTTGTTTTCGGACATGCCGCTCACGCTCGACTCGCGTCTCAATCCCGAATACGGCGGCGTGGTGATTTACATTCGACGTCCTTCTGGTCGCATCCTCGAATATGCTCCGGTGATGTGCAAGCTCGCTTACACCAATCCTAAACAGTTAACACCTCTGGCGCCTGGTCAGGAGCCGGGTCCCGATCGTTACAGTGAAGAAGTGCTGATCAGTTATGGTCGTTATGGTTTTTACTTCGACGAGCCGGGTGAATATCACGTGCGTGCGTTGTACCAGGGTGCAGGCGATCTGTTGATACCATCGAACGTTCACCGCTTGCGTGTTGGCACACCGCTGACGCGTGAGCTCGATAAGACTGCGCAGGATTATTTCTCGTACGAGGTCGGCATGAATCTGTACCTCGAAGGCTCGCGCTCGCCACACCTCGAGAAAGGATTCGATCTCCTGCGCGAGATGAGTGACAAGTACAAGGACAATTTGCTCGGAGCCAAGCTCGCGATGACTGTCGCGAACAGTCTGACGCAGCCATTCTTTCATCTCGACGAGGCTGCCAAAGGAGAGGAAGGGTTCAAACTCCGTCAGACCTACAAAGCCGATCCGAAAGGGGCGTTGAAGCTGACTGAAGCCGCCGTTGATGTTTTTCAGAAAGCAGATGAGAAGGCTTTGAACCTGAGTTACCGGCAACTCGTGAGTCAACGTGTGGATTGCCTGGTCCAACTGGAACGCCCAAAGCAGGCGGCCAAGGAGTTGGGCGAGTTGCACGACCACTTGAAGAGCACCGGAGCGAATGCGCCGGTGCTAAACCAAATCAGCAACCTCGCCGAGACGATTGGCACGGCTCCGGCCGAGAAGATCGAGGAGTTCACTCGTCATCGATTGTGGGAGAGAGTCAGAACGCACGATCACCTCGCGTCAGTTGCCGGCCTCGTTAAGAAGACGCGCACGACGCCTTCGAAAGCACGCACCGCCGCGAAGAAACCGGCGAAGAAGTCGAGCAAAAAGACTCAGAAGCGGTAAGATAAATCCAGTTTTAGCCACAAAAAGGCACAAAATACGCAAAAGAGAAAAAACGATTCGAGATCAATCCTTTTCTCTTATGTGATTTTTTGTGCCTTTTTGTGGCCTACCGTTTTGTTCGCGAGATCAACACCATCTTAGTCCGTCCTGCGGGCACCAGAACGTTGAACCTCTCCTTCGTTTCCAGGTGCGTGACGGTCATCCGAACATCGCGATTGATTTCAGAGACGAACGTGTAGAGCACGACATCGCGAAAAACGGACGGAAGGATGAGAACCGCAGGTGTGCGTGGGGTTGCGGTGAAGACAGGAGCGACGCGAGCCAACGAGAGTGCCAGCCGGTAGAACGCGGCGATTGCCGTCGTCGAGTCGCCCACTTCAAGCGGCAGCGGACTCCACACGACGCGCCCCAAAGCGTACGGCTGCACAATCGCGCGTGCCGGCGATCCTTTTAGCACCGCCTTCTCAATCCGCTGCATTTTTTCACCGCCAAACGTCACTACATACTCTCTCGAGCCAATGGTTATCGCTTCAGCTTCCGCGATTGGCACAGTTTGAGCTTTCGCGCCAAACAAATTCGAGCGCTCGACCGGAAGCCAGTGATCGTCTTCGTCAATCGGTCCGGAGATCGCGGCTGTTGCGCCGCGCCGAATTTCGCCAAGCAGAGTCTCCCAACATTTGTCCGTCAGCACACGCGGTGAGGGAACGACGATCAACTTCGCCTTGCCCGCGTATTCCGCGAGTGTGTACTCGCTCACGGCCTGCATCGGCACGCCGCAGTCGTAGTACATTGCGCGCACGCACTTTCGTGTGGCCTCATGCGCGAAGCTCCGTGGCGAAAACATCTGCGAATGAGGAATCACCATCGCCACGGGTTCGAAGATCCGCTCCTTCAACCGATGACCGTGCCGGGCCATAAACTTCGCAATCGCGAGAAACGGTTCGAGCTCGGGTTTCGCCGTTCCATCGACACGATGAAAGCCAATCCCGACTTCGTTCGTCGAATTCATGTAAGGATTCGTGTTCCACACCCACTCGATAAACCCTGCCCCGTTTGCTGCAAACGAGAGCGCCATCTTGCGCTCGAGCAGGCGGCTGACTTCCTCTTCGCTGCGCCAAGGGGCACCGCCGTCGGATCGCTCGTAGAACATGACGCCGGTCTCTTCCATTAAGCTCATCTTCGAAGGCGTCTTCGCTAAAACGCTGTCCCAAACAAGATCGTCGTTGTTCCACCAGTTGTGCAGGGACGTGAAATCGACTTCGCGCGCGAAGAATTGATTGTTAGGACTGTCGCCGAGTCCGTTTTCATCCTGGCCCACAGTAATCAGTTGCTTCGGATTGCCGTTCCTTCTGATCGCAACAGTCATTTGACGGACCCAGCGAATGAACATGTCCTGCGCGAAGAGGCGATAGTCCAGCGTCTTCAGAGGCCGTCGCTCATCGATCAGATTCACACTTTCAAAATCCTGAATCTTTGGAAGATCAAGCAAGTCGTCGCTGGTGGTGCGCCAGAGGTGTTGCAGGCGGCTCACGTGTTCTTCATCAGTCGCGGCGGGATAACGATCTTTCAGCCACTGTTTCCACGCAGTTCGTTCGTATTCATCGTAATTGGGACGGCAACTCCAGATGTACTTGTACGATCCGAATGAAGGCTCGTTAATGAAGTCCCAGATCACGTCGTCGATATGCGTCGTGCGTGCTGAGAACGCCGAAATGAACTGCTGCTGCGCCTTGATCGATCGCGGATCGAGATAAGCGTTTTCACCGCCCCACGTTTCCGGCAGGAACGCGAAGAAGGTGAAGATAACCGGGATGTCGTACTTGCGTGCGGTGAGAAGAAACGCATCGAAAGCACGCAAAACCGTTTTATTCATCGTGCCATCGGCAGTCATGTACTTCTTCCAACCGGTCCAGATCCCCGTGCGCACCATGTTGACTCCGGCGGCTTTCATTTCGCGGAAGTCTTTGTCCCAAACGAATGGGTTCGGATCGAGGAGGAAGCGCCGGTGCACGTCCGAAGCCATGTAAGTCGTGCCGGTCACAGGGAAGACTTTGCCGTCGCGATAGAAGAAATGT
>Ga0157372_10005068_pt1 | contig 13999 bp, 18 predicted proteins | sample C55metaG_FD_115307 | JGI IMG/M metagenome (GOLD analysis project Ga0157372, IMG submission 115307) | Corn rhizosphere microbial communities from Kellogg Biological Station, Michigan, USA - C5-5 metaG | ecosystem: Host-associated > Plants > Roots > Rhizosphere > Soil | place: USA: Michigan... | reverse complement strand
TCCCGGGCGATTCCGGCGCGCGCGTCATAATTGAAGCGTGACGAAGCGGCTGTTGCTGGCGGTGAATACCGCATACTTGTTGTGCGCGCAGACCGCAGCAGCGCAAGCTGCCTCAAACCAAGATGCCGCGGCAGATATCATCCGACACTCTGTCGATCGCGATGCTTACAACTTCGAACGTTTCAAGAACTATACATTCCTGGAGCGCATGGAGGAGCGGCGTTACGGCCGCAACGGCGGCCTATCTTCCAAAGAAATCGAAACCTACGAGTTCATGGTGCTGGGGGATCGTCCCTATGGGCGGCTGGTGGAGCGCGACGACAAACCTCTCTCGGCCAAGGAAGCCCGCAAGGAACAGGAAAAGTTAGACAAAGAACAATCTAAGCGGCAGCGCGAATCCGCGTCCGATAAAGCGAAAGAAGATAAAGACCGCGCCGAGCAACGCGCCTACCTGCGCGAGATTCCGGAAGCCTTCAATTTGACTGTCCTAGGGACGGAGCAGATCGGCGGTCGGCCAGTATGGGTGATCGGAGCGCAGCCCAAACGCGGTTACAAACCTAAACTGAAGCGAGCCGAGCTGCTCACCAAGCTGCGGGGCAAGATCTGGGTGGACCAGGCGGATTATCAATGGGTCAAAGCCGAAGTTGAGGTGATCGATCCGATTTCGTTCGGCCTGGGGCTATTGCGACTGGCTCCGGGCGCTGTTCTCAAGTTCGAGCAGGTCCGCGTGAACGAAGAAGTCTGGTTGCCGTCGCATATTGGCATTCGGGCCGACGCCCGGGTGGCCTACCTGCGCAAATTGCGCGAAGAACTGGACATCACCTATCGCGATTACAAGAAGTTCCAGGCCGATTCGCGAATTGTTGAGTAAAATCGTACGCGGGGGAACATCATGGTGGCGGGCGCAACTGAAGAGATCAGGATTGGGCAGTTGGCGATCCGATTCCTACTTGAGGGTAAGGCGTCGGGAGGCTCTGTCGCGGTCTTCGAGTTCGACGTCCCGGCCGGAGCCAATGTGCCGATCGCGCATAGCCATGACGGCTATGAGGAAACGATCTACGGGCTCGAGGGGGTGCTGACTTTTACAGTGGAAGGACGACCGACCGATGTCGGCCCCGGCGATGTGCTCTGCATACCTCGCGGCGTGGTCCACCGCTTCGACAACGTCCGCGGCGCCGACACGAAGATGCTGGCGATCGTCAGTCCTGGCATCCTCGGCCCGGACTACTTCCGCGAAATCGCCGCACTCGTCAAGGCAGCGGCCGGCGGCCCTCCCGACGCCGTGGCGCTGGCCGCGGTGATGCGGCGGCACGGCCTTACGCCGGCACCCTGACGCTGAACTCATTTCCACGACCGCACCAGCAGCCACAGGCTCAAGGTCCAGGCGAAAATGAGCACGGTTCGCCGCGCCGTTTCCGCCTTCAGTTTCTGCACTGCGTGGGCTCCCCAGTAACCGCCGATGAGCGTGCAAATCAGCATGGGAATCGCCACACGCCACACGATAATGCCCTTTGCGATGAACGTCGCCACGGCCAGCGTGTTGATGCCGGTGGCGCACCACATCCGCAGGCCCGCTGATTCCTGCACGCCGATATGCGCGGCGATCAGGAACAATACGATCATCAGCACGCCCATCCCCGCACCGAAGTAGCCTCCATAAATCGAGATTGCCAGCGTGCCGATGTACAGCAAAGGTCGATTCTGCTGGTTGCCGGACGTATGCGTGCTGGCGAACCGCCGCAGCTGGTCGGAAAACGTGAAGACCAGCGCCGCGCCGATCATCAAATAGGGAACCAGCCTGGCGAATCGGTCGCTGGGTGTGTGCAGCAGGAGCTGGCTGCCGATCACACCACCCGCGACGGCGATCGCGATCAGCGTCCAGAACAATTTGCCGCTCACGGTCATCCCGCGTCGGTACACCATCGCGGATGCAATTCCGCCGGGCACGGTGATCATTGAGGAAGTGGCATTCGCCACCACGGGATCGATTCCGGCGAACACCAGCGCCGGAAACAGCATGAAGGTGCCTCCGCCCGCAAGAGCATTGACGACGCCGGCAGCCGTAGCGGCAGCTAGAAGAATGATCCAGGAAAAGAGCGAGATGTCCAGAACTTCCTCATGCTAACGCAGGTACTATGGAAGCGTGCCGGAACCGTTTGATAATCCTCGTATCGCACTCAACCGCATCTACACCAAGGGCGGCGATAAAGGCGAGACCGCTCTGGCCGGGGGGCAACGCGTTCCGAAGGATTCAGTGCGCATCGAAGCATACGGAACCGTGGACGAGCTGAACGCTTTCATCGGGTTGGCCTGCGTAACCTGCCATGAGGATACGCCACAGGCCGGAAGATTGGGCAAACTTACGGATATCCTGCGCCGGGTGCAGCATGAGCTGTTCAATCTCGGATCGCAGCTTTCGACGCTGCCGAAAGATCTCCATCCTAAGCAGGCCCGCATTACTTCGGCCGAAATCGAGCAACTGGAGCACGAGATCGACGCGATGAATGAGGAGCTTCCGACGTTGCGTAGTTTCGTGCTGCCTGGCGGGACCAGGCTCAATGCTGAGCTGCACGCGGCACGAACAATTTGCCGTCGCGCGGAACGGCTGACGGTGGCGCTGACGCGCGTGGAGGAAACGCCGCCCGAAGCGGTCCGGTACCTGAATCGTTTGAGCGATGCGCTATTCGTTTGGAGCCGCTGGGCGAATCACGTGCTGGGTGTGCCGGAAGTATTGTGGGAGCCGAATCAAGCCGCGTCCGGTCAGAAAGACTAGTTCTTTCTAAACCACGAATAGCCGTTGGGATTCGACCCGCCGCAACATCCGCTGGCGACCACTTCGCCGGAGTCGCTCACGTCGATAGAGTGCGGGCCGGGCGCCTCGATCTGGCCGAGGATTTTCCCGTTGACCAGATCGACTTTGAGTATCGTGGGCTTTGTTAGCATGCTCGAAACCCATAGCGCGCCGCCGGATACTTTCAGCGCAAACGGACGGCCAAGATTGGTCCATTCGCCGAGATAACGACCGTCCAGGTCGAAACGCTGCACGCGAGAGTTCCCTCGATCTGCGACATAGACAGTGTTTCCCTGATAGGCGATCCCGTGCGGAATGTTAAATTGTCCGGGGCCGGTTCCGGCGCCGCCCCACACCTTCAGGCGCTTACCTTCCGCCGTGTATTCGAGAATGCGCGCGTTGCCGTAGCCATCCGATATGAACAGCCGGCCGTTGGGACCGAAGGTCAAATCCGTCGTGCCGCAGAGAGTCGGAAAAGCGCATTTATCACCGACCGCGATCTCGCCGACGTCGATCTGTTGAAGTTTCTTGCCTTGCGGGGTAAATTTCAGAATCGTGGAGCTTCCCGCGTCCACGGTCCAGACGTTGCCGTCGCCGTCGATGCGAACGCTGTGCGGGATGGTGAACATCCCTTTGCCAAAGGAGCGCAGCGTCTTGCCTTCTTTGTCCACCGCGATCACAGGATCGGCCTTGTCGCCGCGCTGGAGGACGTAGATGACACCAGTGCGGTCGATCGCAACCGAGGACACGGTTCCAACCGAGTTCAGCGGAACTTGTTCAAGCGTCAGCCGCGGGGCGTCCTGCGCCTGCACGAGCACACACAAGAGAAAGAAGCTCTTGAACATGAGTAGACTTTATCACCTGGCGATCTGGGCTAACGCCGCGTAGATATCCGGATGCTCAAAGACGAATCCGGCGCGCTGTGCAGCATCGGGAATTGCCCGCTGGCTGGCGAGCACTATCTCGGCCATCTCGCCCAACGCCAATCGCAGGGCGAAGGCCGGTACAGGGATGATCGCAGGCCGGTGGACGGCTTCCGCCAAGGCCTGCGTGAATTCACGATTGGTCACAGGGAAAGGCGACGTCGCGTTGAAAACGCCCCGCACGGTGGATTCCTTCATCAAGAAAGCGATCAGCTCCATGAGGTCGTCGATGTGGATCCACGACATCCACTGTTTTCCGCTGCCCAGCTGACCGCCCACGCCTAGCCGAAACGGAAGGATCATTTTGGACAGTGCGCCTCCGCCTTTTCCCAGGACCACGCCGATACGAATCCGCGCGACGCGGACGCCCAGAGGCTCGGCTGCCTGCGCCACTTCTTCCCATGCAACCGCAACCCGGCCGAGAAAATCCCGTGCGGGAGGCGCCGACTCGGTGAGGATTTCGTCCCCGCGCGAACCGTAATATCCCACGGCAGAAGCGCTGATCAAGACCTGAGGAGGCTGCGTACGCATGGCCGCTACCAAAGCCTGCGTGCCCTCGATGCGGCTGCGCAGGATTTTGTCGCGTGCGGATATCGTCCAGCGCTGTGCGACGGGTTCTCCCGCCAGATTGATGACGGCATTGACACCGGCAAGTGCATCGGGCGGAAGCGCGGCGCGCAGCGAAATAGCCCGAACGATATGACCGGATCTCCGAAGATGCTCGGCGAGAGAGCTTCCGATAAACCCAGACGCTCCGGTGATGGCAACGTTCATTCCGGTAACGTATATAGAGTCGCACGGCTCACGGGACGGAGGGAGCGCTGATGTTCATCGGACATATGGCGGTGGGATTCGCATCGAAGCGTCTGGCACCGCGAGCGTCGATGGGCGTTCTGATGGCGGCGCCCATGGCTCTCGACTTGTTGTGGCCTCTGTTCCTCCTGGCGGGCTGGGAACAAGTTCAGATCGATCCCGGCAACACTGCTTTCACACCACTGGATTTCGTTTCGTATCCATATACCCACAGTCTGGCGATGTCGAGTCTATGGGCCGTGCTTTTTGCGCTTATCTACTGGGCCGTGACGCGCTATATCGCTGGAGCGCTGGTCATCGCGGCGGGCGTGGTCAGTCACTGGATCCTGGACTTTGTCACGCACCGGCCGGATTTGCCGCTGTTCCCAGGTGGAACTGAGCGCCTGGGGCTGGGACTCTGGAATTCGGTAGCTGGAACCATCGCCGTAGAGAGCGTCATGTTCGGGGCCGCGGTGTGGATTTACGCGTCCTCGACAAGCGCGCGTGATCGGACCGGATCCTACGGGTTCTGGGTTTTTGTGGCCTTTATGATCGTCACTTACTTCGCCAACGCGTTCGGCTCGCCACCCCCGAGTGCGGAGTTCTTGGCGAAGTTCAGCATGGGGATCTGGCTGATTCCATTGTGGGCATGGTGGTTTGACTGGCATCGCGAGGCTCGCCTCTCGCCGCCGTGAGAAGATGAAGTCCAGCATCTCTCTCATGCGCTGGACCAATCGCGCGAAAGTTCTGTGGAGTTTCCTCCGGGGCGCCGAACGTGTGCCTGGTCTGCCAGTGGAGTACATCGTCGAGACCACGGCGAAGTGCAATCTCTATTGCCCGATGTGCCCGCGCGAAACCCACAAGCAGCCCAAAGAAGACATGTCCGACCAGATCTTCGAGCGGCTGGTGGAAGGCGCGGCTGAGACCGGCGAGCACATGATGCTGATCGGCCTGGGCGAGCCCTTCATGGATCGCAAGATTTTCGACCGCATCGAATTCTGCGAGAAACATGGCGTCGCGACTTTGCTTTCGACCAACGGGACGTTCCTGGATGAGGCGCTGGCCACGCGGCTGCTGGATTCGCGGCTGCGCCACATCACGCTTAGCTTCGACGGCGCGTCGAAAGAAACCTTCGAGCACTATCGGAAGGGCGCCAAGTTCGAAAAAGTCCGCGACAATTTCGTTCGTTTTTGCCGCATGAAACATGCTCGCGGCGCCAAGCTGCAGATCGTGGTGCAGATGGTTCGCATGCCGGGCAACGCGCATGAAGCCGACGAGTTTCGGCGCTTCTGGAGCGGAATCGAAGGCGTGGACCAGGTTCGCGTCAAGGAAGACGAAACGAATCTGGTGCAGCCCGAGAAACTATCGCGCGCCACATCGGGCGTTACTAAAATTGTCCGGCGCTGCCATTACCTGTGGCGCGGGGCGATGTACGTGAAGCAGGACGGACGCGTGTTTCCCTGCTGCCAGAGCTATTCCCTGGACGGAGCGCCGGTGGGCGATCTGCGGGAGCAGCCTCTGGAAGAAATTTTCAATTCCGAGGAAATGCGGCGGCTGCGCCGGGCGCACATCCAGGGCCGCGCAGCCGAGATTGACATGTGCGCGCGCTGCTCCACGCCCATCCCGCATCCGCTTCTGGTGGCCGCCAGTCTGCTGGTCCACGGAAAATGGGTCCGGCACGCGATGCCCATGGTGGAACGGCTGATTTATAGCCGCAAGCTGCCCCGAACGCTGCTCGCGCCGATACGCGGAGACCTGGTGCAGATTGAAGAGCCGGAGGCGGCGAATCGCGATTCCGCGTTATGATGGAAACGGTCCGACGCCCGTGCGGGGTTGTTGATCGGAGCCGCGCGGGGTTCCTTTTTGGGACCAAAGGAGCAGCTCCCCATGGAAAAGCAAGCGCAAAACATACAAGAAGCATTTCTAAACAACGCGCGCAAAGACAAAACTTTCCTAACCATCTACTTAATGAGCGGCGTGAAGCTCTCGGGTAAAATCAAGAGCTTCGATAAGTACTCGGTGGTGCTTGAAACCAACAACCAGGAACAACTCATTTTCAAGCACGCCATCTCCACCGTGGTTGTCTCGCGGCCGTTCCATTCCGGAGCCCACTCCAGCGCGGCAGCGAGTTCACACTCCGCGCCCGGAACTCCGGTCGAACCCACTTCGTAGCTGGGAAACGGGCATTTGGCCATAGAAATCGCGCTGCTCGTCGGTCTGAAGTTGAGCGGGCGGAGTTCTCGTTCCGGAACATCTTCCATCAGCGCGGAAGAATCTCTTGAAGAACTCGCGGTCCTGGCGGCCACGGCCGGCGCGACAGTCGCGGATCGCTCCATCCAAACACGCGCGCGCGCCGATTCCGCCACGCTCATCGGCTCAGGCAAGGTCGATCTGCTCAAAACGCAGGTGCAGTTTCACGATGCTTCGGTCGTGATGTTCGACCAGGAGCTCAGCCCCACCCAACAGCGAAATCTGGAGCGAGCCCTGGACGTCAAAGTCCTCGATCGCACCCAGCTGATTCTGGATATTTTCGCGAGGCGCGCACGGACTCGCGAGGGTAAGTTACAAGTGGAGCTGGCGCAGCTAAACTACCTGCTACCCAGGCTGACCGGGCACGGCGCGGCGATGTCCAGACTAGGCGGCGGCATCGGTACTCGCGGGCCCGGCGAAACCAAGCTCGAAACGGACCGCCGGCGGATTCATCAGCGCATTCAGGCCATCGAGCGCGATCTGGAGCGCGTGCGCGGCGGCCGCACCACGCAACGCCAGCAACGGCAGGCCGTTCCGCTGGCGACCTTGGGATTGGTCGGTTACACCAACGCCGGCAAGTCCACGTTGTTTAACCGGCTGACGGGAGCAGGCGTTCTGGCCGATGCCAAGATGTTCGCCACGCTGGATCCCACGGTTCGCCACATCGTTCTGCCGTCCAAGCGGCACGTGCTGGTAAGCGATACCGTCGGATTCATTCGCAATCTGCCGATCACTCTGATCCGGGCGTTTCGCGCGACGCTGGAAGAAGTGATCGAAGCCGAACTGCTCTTGCATGTGGTGGACGCGAGCTCGCCCGCCGCGGAAGAGCAAACCGCGCACGTGTTGGCGACACTGAACGAAATCGGCGCAGGAGAGACTCCCCAGATCCTGGTATTGAATAAGATCGACCTGGTGCCGGGAGAACCGGACACTTCCGCACTCGCGCGGCGCATTCTAAGCGATCCTGAGAAACTGCCGGCAGGCGCGGTGGCCATCTCGGCAGCAACCGGCCAAGGATTTGAAGATCTGCTTCAGAAAATCGACCAGACGCTGTCCCTGGATCCTTTAGAAGAATGCGCGTTCCGTTTCCCCGTGGGCGAAGGCGGGCCGCTGCACCTGCTGCATGAGCATGCTCGCGTGCTGACCACCCGGTACGATAATGATTATTGCTACGTGGAAGCGATCGTCCCGGCCTCGATCCGGCGGCGGCTGAGAGATTTTGCGGTTTCAAGCGGCAGGGCTTAAGGGACCACAATCACATCGCCGTTTTCCAGAAGGATGTTCTGTTCGGTGCGCTTGCCGATTGCGAACTGGGCGTAGTTGAAACTCTTACGCTGGGCGCGACGAACAATCTTGATGCCGGCAAGCTCAGCACCCTCAAGAAGATCGCCAGCTATCTTCAGGGCGTCAACTACCCGCATTCCTTCGCGCAGTTCATATTTACCCGGATTCTTGACTCTGCCGGTCACCACGAAGGACTTAGCGGCGCTATCGCCTTGCGCTAGGCCCATTCGGGGGAGGCAGAGAACGCTCAAGAGCAATGTGCGGCGCGCCAGCATGATGATCTTCTTGCCTGCAAGTATATAGAAATCCGACACTCCAAGCGGTAAGCGGACAGCCGGTGTATGATCGTAAACATCGGATGAACCTGCCGAATTTACTGACCTTGCTGCGGATCTTTTTCGTTCCGCTGCTGGTGGCCGCGTTGCTCGGCCAGGATCTGGGAGTCAACTGGGCACGGCTGGTGCCCGTTTCGCCGGAGCTCTTCGCCCTGGGTATTTTCCTGGTGGCGGCGGCAACCGATCTGATTGACGGATACTTCGCGCGGCGTTGGAAACAAGTAACTACAGTCGGTACGCTGCTCGATCCGATTGCCGATAAGCTACTGATCTCGGCGGCGCTGATTTCTTTAGTGGAGATTCAGCGAGTGCCGGCCTGGATGGTAATCCTCATCATCGGACGTGAATTTGCCGTAACAGGACTGCGGTCCATCGCGGCGGCATCGGGCTACACGATCCACGCCAGCGATCTGGGAAAAACGAAAATGGTGACACAGGTCGCCGCAATCGCCCTGGTGATCGGAGGCATACGCTGGCCGCAACTGGTCGAGTATGGCCGGTTCGCAATGTGGGCTGTAGTGGTGTTCGGCTTCGCCTCCGCGGTCGGCTATTTCGCGAAGTTCTGGCGCAAAGTGGATGAGGGAGTCAAAGTTCGCCGGCGGCGGGAGCTGATGCGGCTGGAACGCCAGAAGAAACGTGCCGCTGCCAGCGCCATGGCCCAAAGCGGAGCATCCGCGGGAAATTGATTCTTAGACTACGGCTTTAGCTTGGCAGGTAGCCGAGCAGAGTCGAGTAGAAGGATTTAACGAAGTCGGAAGCCGTTGCCTCGGCTTGCGCTTCGTCCCGATTCGCGATGGGAACGATCACCCGCACGAGCGCGGTGTCCGTACGATTCAGGCGGATTGCATCGCGCATCACCCAGAACTTGGCCTTGAACTCGTCGGCGACCACCCGGTCGCGAGACTGGTACCAATACAGAACCATGTCGCGTTGACTCCCGTAGGCCACTACATAACGATTCACGGAGATGGGTGTGCCGCGGCCGACGTCGATGGGAAGCTCACCCGAGGATAACTTCACCCATCCGGAACCGGGCAGGCAGTTCTTGGGCGAGTGGGGGGCCTTGCCGGTACGCTGCGTGCGGAAGGCCGCCACAAATAAACCAGCGGAGCCCCGTCCGGTTTTCGAGCAATCCAGAGATGCAGCAGGGCAGTACACACGGTTCAGAATATCGTCCGCCTTGAGAACATCCAGCACTTCCTGCTCGATTACCCCGGTCTGGGCGAGTTGCCAGGTCCCCAGCGTAGCCGGCATTCCTTCCAGCGGTCGGCTGGGAGGGATGAATTCAGGCCGGACGGCGCTGTATAAAAATGCAGTCTGCAGGATTAAGAGAACCGTGACGATACGCGCGGCCGGCGATTTCAGGAATTTAAGCAAGACTTTGCTCCTTAGGAGCGATCGGCTCCTTGTGCAGGCGGGAGTAAACGAAGTTGATCAACAAGTGCACCACCACCAGCATGGCGAGCGCGACCACGAAAATGACCCAACCCTCAGCCTCGTGAAAGAATCCCTCAGCCAACGAGGGATCAATTTCACTGAAGAGACCGGTGATTGTCACGCGAGCGGAGTTGGCAATGATTGCGATGGGAACGGTAGCAATCAAAAGCACCCAGCGCATCCAGACCTTACGGTCGAAAAAGTAAGCGTATACCTGGGACAAGAACGAAAGCGACAGCAAGCTGCGGATGCCGCTGCAAGCTTCGGCCACCGATAGTTTCTGGCTCGCCAGTTCCAAGATGTTGCCGTCGCGTATTACGGGAACATTCAATATTTCCAGGGACTTTTCCGCTACCGTGCTGGCGAACAATTGCAGCGGAAAGGTGATCTGGTTGTAGATCACAGTTGGCAGCGGGATCATAAACGGCAGTAGCAGCAAGGGGAACAGCAGCTCCCGGACCAATGCCGTCCCGCCCAGGACCAGAAGCAGCCCCAGAAGGGACATCAAAAACGCCGTGCGCTGCAAAAACAGTTCGGCGCCCAGCAGCCCCAGGTAAGCTTGCACGGCGGCCCACAGCAGGAGGCCGAGACCCCACCAGGCGGGTTTCCACTGGATGCGCAGCAGCGCGTCGCGCCTGGTCCAGGCAATGTACCCGGCCACGATGGGTACAAAGAAGCCGTGACTCACGTCGTCGTCAGTGCTCCACTGGTTAACCAGCTTGACTAGAATCGTGAAATACGCCGCGATGAGGAGAATCCCGAACCAGGCGATGGCCGCCCAAGAAATCATCCGGACCTTCGCGGGGGATTGCTCCGGTAATTTATCCGCTAACGTAGCCATTGGACCAGCGCCACATCCAGCATACCTCGTGATGGGTCGCGGCAAATCTCCCTGTAGGACCAGTACGGGCGCCCTAAGGCACAGGACTAAGAATTGCGGTGATCTTAGTGAACGGACGAAGGAGGAATTCCGCCTTCGGCCTTCAGGCGAGTCAGAGTCCGGGTAACCAGACGGCGCGGGTCCAACAGATGCTGCGGGCGGAAGCTGCGCTGCGACCAACGGCAGCCGTCATTGAATTCGACCCCGAGAAAATAGCCGATCTCGCGGAATACACAGTACTTAACTTTTCCGGTGAGCTCCCCACCGGGATAGGAAATGTGGATTGGCGTGCCGAGCGGAATCGGGCGATCTACCTGCAAACACGCCCCTGAAAGCGAGATGTCTTCCAGATTTGCCACGCCATGGCGGGTACGGCCATTTTGGTCCTTCCAGTCAACGTCAACCAGGTCCGCACACAGCATTCGGGGTTCGACACGGCGATCCATCATAATCTACAGGTTTTATCGGACAACAACCGGCGGTCGATTAGCGCTGGGACCGGGAAAATCGCCCTAACACCGTGTAAGGCGACGCCCTAGCCTTCAGACGATTGGTACCATGTCTGGACAGGATTTCGCAAATGAGGGCTGTTCTGGCAGAAGAAGCGTCCGGCCTGATCGGTCGTCTGGGCTTTCAGGGTGCAGCCTGGATCCGGGCCGTCCCCATTTACCTGTTTTTGATCGGTATCTTCGGAATATTCCTGCCGTGGCAACGTGGTCGGAGTTTCCTGGATGCGGTGATCCTGGGGGCCTATGCCTGCCTGGGGGTCGTCTTCGCGGCACCGTCCGCCGCCTCGCCGTTTGATGGCCGCCCCACCATTTGGAAAGCTGGGGCGCGGGTTGTGATCTCGGTGTTTTATGGCGAGCTGCTGGCTGTGACAATGCTACTGCTGGGGATAATTACCGTTTACGTATCGAATGGAGGACGGATCGTGGTCGGTCCGAATTTACAGTCTCTGTCGGAATGTCTGGTGTTTGGCTTCATGCTGTCCCTGGCCCTGACCACAGCCGCCGTGTGGCTCTCGGTACGATTCTCCCCAACCTTTTCCAGGGGCGTGGTCCGGTTGATATTCCTGGGCTTGGTGGCGGCCTTTTACTTTCGTTCGGGTTGGCTCCCGGCTATCGCGCTGCGCGGGGCGGCGGTGGGGCTGGCCGCTTCAATCCTTTGCTTCCTGGGGTTGACCGCCACGCTGTCTGGATCCAGGGGAAGTGAAACAGCATGAATGATATGGCTCTGCCCGATAAACAAGGAATACTCCTCCGGGTAGGGTTGTATATTCTTTTCGCAGTCCTAGGCTTGCTGATTTTTCCCGCCATCATGCAGCCGCTGGCGGGGATTGTCCTGACCTCGACGCTTTCGAGCTTCGCGGCCGCGGCGGTGGCGAACGCAATTGTGGTCCGAGTCTACGAGCGAGGACGCCTGGCAGACGTCGGATTGGCCTGGAGCCTACTTTCCGGACGTGAGTTTTTGACCGGCACCGGGTTAGGGGCTGCTGCTGCGATGGTTGTGGTCTTAGTTCCTCTGGCGTTAAGAATAGTGAGCCTCCAGCGGGAGAAGGTCGTGGTAGAGCATCCCTGGGCGGCATTCGCATTCGGCTGCGGAGCACTTCTTTTCGGCGTCATGGGCGAAGAACTCCTCTTTCGGGGATATGCGTTTCAATTGCTGATCCGCACCTTGGGTCCGTTCGCGACTATCCTCCCCACCAGTCTGATGTTCGGACTGATGCACTCCGCGAATCCAGGCGTCTCGGTCCTGGGAATTATCAACACGGTGGCTTTTGGAATCCTGTTCGGATACGCGGTGTGGCGAACCGGGGCGTTGTGGCTCTCGATCGGCTTGCACTTCGGATGGAACGTGGCTCTTCCCCTGCTCGGCAGCAACCTGAGCGGGTTTACAATGGGGGTGACCGGATACACCCTGCAGTGGAACGTGAATGTATTTTGGAGCGGCGGCAACTACGGAGTGGAAGGTAGCGCACTCACGACGTTGATTGTGGTGGCGCTGTTTTTCGGGATTCAAAAGTTGATCCCGCCGGCGGATGCGACGGAGAGTTGATATGTCTGTTTCCCGCATATCTCCGCGAGTGCTAGCGGCATTCCTGGCCGTAGCAAGTCTTCACGGCGATACCAAGAAGCTGAGTCTGGATCAACGCATCGAGCTGGTGCGGGGGCTGTCTGCGGAATTCGCCACCGCCAAAATCATGCTCCCGCGCTCGCGCAAGGCCTTGCCTTTCGAGGAGAACGGAACCTGGGACAAAAAGACCTGGGAGAACGCCGTCCGTAAAGAGGGTCCGGCTGCGCGCGCCGGCGACATGGTCCAAGTCACTAAGGTCGACGTCGATGATGACGCCATCACGCTCCAGTTAAACGACGGGCTCAAGAAGAAAGGCTCGTGGCGCGACCGCGTGCAGATCAGCATGGGCGGCGCGACGACGGGTCCTGCGAATCCGCAGGCGTCGAATCAGCCCAACAACGGCACCGCTATCGTTCTCAAGTTCAAAGACTCTATCGGCGACATCACTTCCGCGCAGGTGAAGAAGATACTTGCTCCGGTGCTGGATTTCGACAAACACAGTTCGTCAGAGCACTTCATCGACACGCTGCCGCCCGAGACCCAAGCAGCCATCAAAGAGAAGAAAGCGATTGAAGGGATGGACCAAGAGGCCGTTATCCTGGCTCTGGGGCGGCCCTTGCGCAAGACTCGCGAGACTAAGGACGACATCGAACAGGAAACCTGGCAGTATGGCGAACCTCCGGGTCGAGTGATTTTCGTGACGTTCGGCGGCGCGAAGGTCATCCGGGTGCGTGACACATACGCCAATATGGGCGGCAGCGTCGCGCAAATACCCACTCCAGATCGATAGAGCATCCCATGTGGGGCAGGTTTTCAACTTGCGCGCAGGATTCAATCCTGCCACGCATAACGGTTCGAAATTACTTTGATAAGATGGGCGGGGCCGGAGACGGCCCGGTTTTATGAGCGCTATTAAGCAGGTCGTCACACCCATCAGCGTGGAACGAGACTTACTCGGCGATTTCGTTCACGTGGTGGAAGAGGCCGCGATCGCCTCCACGCGCACCATGGGGCAAGGCGATCCCAAGGCCTCCGATCAAGCCGCCGTGCACGCCATGCGGCAAGCCTTCGAAGGGATTCACATGGCGGGTAACATCGTCATCGGTGAAGGCGAGCGCGACAAGGCCCCCATGCTGTATATCGGCGAGGCGGTGGGAGCGAAGCCGCCCGACGGCGTCGAGTATCCTCGGGTGGACATCGCAGTGGATCCGCTGGAAGGAACCAACCTGTGCGC
>Ga0157372_10005067_pt1 | contig 14002 bp, 10 predicted proteins | sample C55metaG_FD_115307 | JGI IMG/M metagenome (GOLD analysis project Ga0157372, IMG submission 115307) | Corn rhizosphere microbial communities from Kellogg Biological Station, Michigan, USA - C5-5 metaG | ecosystem: Host-associated > Plants > Roots > Rhizosphere > Soil | place: USA: Michigan... | reverse complement strand
ACGTCCTGTATCTCACCGCGCACGTCCTTTATCTCGCCGCGTACATCCTTTATTTCCCCACGAATATCATGGAGCTCGTTTCTGATATCGTTAACGTCATGTCTGAGCCAGGCGATATGCATTTCGATACGGGTAAAGCGCGCTTCCGTCTCAGTTTCTTTTTTTTCCTGCTGGTTGCTGTGGTTTGACAGCGTTAGCAGAAGAGGGCTGTCCATATCCATATTGGCTCTCCTTAAGCTAAATCCAGACTGATTTTTTCATGTTCATGCGTGGCTAACAAACACTTTTGGAAATTTTTCAGGAACGCTGCGGCATGGCTCGAATTTTTATGAAACGGAAAAAGAAATTACATAGGGAAGCGACAGGTTTTATTTAGCAGCACGGGCAAGTCAGGAAGGGAATAAGGGCAGGCAGAGAAAAGCGAAGGTGCAGACAATAAAAAAGCGGGGCCGAAGCCCCGCCAGACGATTTGTTGCTTGATTAGAACTGGTAAACCAGACCTACAGCCACGGTGTCGTCGGTGTTCAGACCCAGTGGATTGTTGTCATCCAGCAGGTTGATCTGGTAGTCAACGTAAGTAGACATGTTTTTGTTGAAGTAGTAGGTTGCGCCCACATCAACATATTTGATCAGGTCAGCATCGCCAACGCCTTCGATATCCTTGCCTTTAGACTGCACGTAGGCCAGGGATGGACGCAGACCGAAGTCAAACTGATACTGCGCAACCAGCTCAATGTTCTGAGCCTTGTTAGCGAAAGAGTTAGCAGACCAGGAAGTGCTGTCAGCGTCGCTAAAATTGCCGCTGTAAGAAATTGGCGTGGCGTTACGGGTTTCACCGTACATCGCTGCCAGGTAAACGCTGTTAGCGTCATATTTCAGCGCGGTAGCCCATGCTTCAGCACGTTTACCCGCGCCGCTATTGATGGTGACGGATTCAGCGGAGTTATTCGGGTTAGTCACGGTACGCACGCCAGCTGCCTGCGCATCGGTACGGTCATAAGAACCATAAGCTGCAGACACGCCTACACCGATTGGCGCGGTATAGCTGGTAGAGACTGCGTAACCGTCTCCGTTAGCGCGGCGAATGTCGTCTTCACGCTCGTTTTTACCCTGATACTGTACGGCAAAGTTCCAGCCGTCAACCAGGCCAAAGAAGTTGGTGTTGCGGTAGGTCAGCACGCCGGTAGTACGGCCGCCCAGGATGCCCAGGTCGCTATAGGCAGAGTCGCCGCCGAACTCTGGCAGCATATCGGTCCAGCCCATTGGATCGTACAGCAGGCTGTAGTTACGGCCGTAATCGATAGAGCCGTACTCAGCGAATTTCAGACCAGCGAAGCCCAGACGGGTTTTGTTGCCGTCCTGCGCGTCGGAGCCGCCTTCAGAATTGTTTGCCTGGATGTTGTATTCCCACTGGCCGTAGCCGGTGAGCATATCGTTAATCTGGGTTTCACCTTTGAAACCAAAACGCACGTAGCTCTGGTCGCCATCGTTGCCGTCGTTATCAGAGAAATAGTGCAAACCAACTGCTTTCCCATAGAGGTCCAGCTTATTGCCGTCTTTGTTATAGATTTCTGCTGCATTGGCTGCACCAGCGGCTAACAGGGCTGGGATAACCAGTGCCAGAATATTGCGCTTCATCATTATTTATTACCCTCATTGGAGTTATCTGGACACCTGCCACTGCCGTCAATAATTCTTTACAGAACTACGATGAGAGTTTGGTGTCTTCCTGTATCTGCACGCATCTTTCCATTCGCGGTGCGGTTAATCTACCTCGAAAATGCTACTAATATCCTATTCTGGTTACAGGAAGAAAATTTGTGTTTCAATATGTAAATAAAACGGAACTTTGTGAACTATATCTAAATTTACAAAAATAAAAAAAGGCCAGCGAGGCTGGCCTTAGTTATATATATGAATTTCTTATATTTAATGCAAAAATCAGAAGCTGGCGTTGCGCGGCGTCCTTGGGAAGGCGATGACGTCCCTGACATTTTGCACGCCGGTAACGTAGGCGATCAGGCGCTCAAAACCTAAGCCGAAGCCGGAATGAGGCACGGTGCCGTAGCGGCGCAAATCGCGATACCACCAGTAGTCTTCTTTGTTCAGCCCCATCTCCGCCAGCCGCGCGTCCAGCACGTCCAGACGCTCTTCACGCTGCGAACCGCCGATGATTTCACCAATGCCCGGCGCCAGAACGTCCATCGCCGCCACGGTTTTGCCATCGTCGTTCAGGCGCATATAGAACGCCTTGATGTCTTTCGGGTAGTTTTTCACTACGACCGGCGCTTTAAAATGTTTCTCCGCCAGGTAGCGCTCGTGCTCGGACGAGAGATCGATACCCCAGGAGACGGCGTTTTCAAACTTCTCGCCGCAGGCTTTCAGGATCTCGATAGCATCGGTGTAATCCACCTGCGCAAAATCGGTAGTAACAAATTGCTCCAGGCGAGTAATCGCTTCTTTGTCTACGCGTTCGGCAAAGAAAGCCATATCGTCGGCACGTTCGGCCAGGACGGCCTTAAAGACGTACTTCAGCATGGCTTCAGCCAGCGCGGCGTTATCTTCCAGATCGGCGAAGGCCACTTCCGGCTCCAGCATCCAGAATTCCGCCAGGTGACGGCTGGTATTGGAGTTTTCAGCGCGGAAAGTCGGGCCGAAGGTGTAGATTTTGGAAATCGCGCTGGCGTAGGTTTCACCGTTAAGCTGGCCGGAAACGGTCAGGAACGCCTCTTTACCGAAGAAATCTTCATCGTAATTGACTTTGCCTTCCGGCGTACGCGGCAGGTTTTCCATATCGAGCGTGGAGACGCGGAACATTTCACCAGCGCCTTCCGTATCGGAAGCGGTGATCAGCGGGGTGGAGACCCAGAAAAACCCCTGCTCGTCAAAGAAGCGATGCAGCGCCTGCGCCAGCGTATGGCGAACGCGCGCGACGGCGCCGATCAGGTTAGTGCGCGGACGCAAATGCGCCACTTCACGCAGATACTCGATGCTGTGACGCTTGGCCGCCATCGGATAGGTGTCCGGATCGTCGACCCAGCCCACGACTTCCACCGCGCTGGCCTGGATCTCAAAGCTCTGGCCCTGGCCTGGCGAGGCCACGACTTTTCCGGTGATTGCCACGGAACAGCCGGTGGTCAGGCGCAGCACTTCTTCCTGGTAATTATTCAGAGAATTATTAACGACGGCCTGGACAGGATTAAAGCAGGAACCGTCGTAGACGGCGATAAAGGAAATACCGGCTTTTGAATCTCTTCGGGTACGCACCCAGCCGCGAACGGTGACTTCGCTGTCAACCGCGATCCGGCCTTGCAGTACATCCGCTACAGGCACAACGCTCATATAAGTCTCTCTTTTCATCAGAATTAAAATTACCCGAAACCGGGGCAATGCTATGTTACTTGCCAGAAGATGAGACACAAGAAGAATTCGTTGCGAGGCAGGAGATTTCTTAACGAAAGGCAATCAGAAAGAGAGAAAGGCAGGGCGCCTTTCTCTCTGTAGGCAGCCTAGCTGGCTTTTTTCACCAGCGGCAGATCGAACGCCTTGCGCAGGGCGCGAACAAAAGCTTTATCCTGGCAAATGGTTTTGCCGGGGCTGTCGGAGAGTTTGGCGACCGGTTTGCCGTTGCACTCCACCAGCTTAATGACGATATTCAGCGGTTTTACCTGAGGGATATCGCAGGTCAGCCGCGTGCCGATACCGAAAATAACCTCGATGCGCTGGCCAAAGTGGCGATAAAGCTCCACCGCTTTTGGCAAATCGAGATTGTCTGAAAAGACCAGCGTTTTTTCCTGCGGATCGATGCCGAGCTTTTCGTAATGCGCGATGGCTTTTTCACCCCATTCCACGGGATCGCCGGAGTCATGGCGCAGTCCCTGATAGCTGCTGGCGAAATTCAGGCCGAAATCACGCAGGAAAGCGTCCATGGTGATGCAGTCGGTCAGCGCAATACCCAGACGGTTCGGATACTCCTCCAGCCAGGCCTGCAAGGCGGCGCGCTGGCTGTTGGCCAGAACAGGGCTGATCTGCTGATGTGCCTGGAACCATTCATGCGCCTGTGTGCCCACCGGCGCGAGCTGTAGCTGCCGGGCAACATCGTAGTTGCTGGAGCCGACCAGCCAGGGGAAATCGGCTTTTAGCGTGCTGACAATCGCCAGCTGCACATCGCGGGAGAAACGGCGGCGCGTACCGAAGTCCATCAGCTTAAAGCGGGACATATCCAAATCTGCCGTCAGCTTGCCGAAATCAAGCAGCTTGCTTTGCAGACGCTCGACGGCCATCGCGGGGACGACCAGCGGCGAGCGGTGGCGGTGCACCACTTCGCTGATCAGCGCCAGCAGCGGCACCTCCCACATAATCACCTCCCGCCACGGGCCGGCGATGCGGATATCCAGCTTGCCCTGATGATTGCGGATGCGCACCTGAGCAGGGTCATAGCGGAATTGTTTCAGCCACTGCAGATAATCCGCGCTGAAAAACGGCAGTCCGGCAAGATAGCGGCTCTCTTCGTCGCTGAGCGCCAGCGACTGCATCAGGGTCACCTGTTGAGCGATTTCCTCAGCGTAGATGCCAAGCAGATCGTCGCCACGGCAGCGAAACTCAGCCACTACGGAAACGTTCTGATAGCGATGAAATACCGCCTGCTGCATATGCAGCTTATAGGCGTCCGTATCCAGCAGCGTGGTCAGTATCGGGGAAGCATGTCGTGTCATGGTGCGTTTCAGCATCCTCTGGCGAAGAGCGTTATCCCTGGTTTAAAAAATAGTAATGACGCAGGAGTATAACTTGAATACTCATTTATTGAACCCGATCACAGCACAATTCGATCCGGCAGGTCGAGGGCAATCCGTGCGATTGTTAAGAGGATGTAGCTTTTAACAGCAATTCCGACCGCCCGACGCGATTCTCCATGGCAACATTGCAGGAAGCGGAATAGACTTGCAAAGTTAACTAATTATCGACATGAGAAGCACTTATGACGCAACTGCCACAAGCCAAAAATCGCCATGATTATCGTGCGCCGGATTACACCATTACCGACATCGATCTGACGTTTGAACTGGATGCCGCAACCACCCGTGTGACGGCCGTCAGCCGCGTAAAGCGTTTGGGCCAGGCTGATGCGTCGCTGCGTCTGGATGGGGAAGATCTGACGCTGGTCTCGCTGGAGATTGACGATCGGCCCTGGACGGATTACGCGCTGGAAGAGGGCGCGCTGATAGTTTCCGGCCTGCCGGAGTCATTCACGATGAAAATTGTCAACGATATTCATCCGGATAAAAACAGCGCGCTGGAAGGCCTGTATAAATCGGGCGAGGCGCTTTGTACCCAGTGCGAGGCCGAAGGCTTCCGCCATATCACCTGGTATCTGGATCGGCCTGACGTGCTGGCTCGCTTCACCACGACCATCATCGCGGAACAACAGCTTTATCCGTATCTGCTGTCAAACGGCAACCGGATAGCCGGCGGCGAAGCGGAAAACGGACGTCACTGGGTAAAATGGGAAGATCCTTTTCCAAAGCCGTGCTACCTGTTTGCGCTGGTGGCAGGCGACTTTGACGTGCTGCGCGACAGCTTTAAAACGCGCTCCGGCCGGGATGTTGCGCTGGAGATCTTCGTGGATCGCGGCAACCTCGATCGCGCCGACTGGGCAATGACCTCGCTGAAAAACAGCATGAAGTGGGACGAGCAGCGTTTCGGCCTGGAATACGATCTGGATATCTTTATGATCGTTGCCGTCGACTTCTTCAACATGGGCGCGATGGAAAATAAAGGCCTGAACGTCTTTAACTCTAAATACGTGCTGGCGAAAGCGGAAACGGCGACGGATAAAGACTATCTGGGCATTGAGGCGGTGATCGGCCACGAATATTTCCACAACTGGACGGGCAACCGCGTCACCTGCCGCGACTGGTTCCAGCTTAGCCTGAAAGAGGGCCTGACCGTGTTCCGCGATCAGGAATTCAGTTCCGATCTCGGCTCTCGCGCGGTCAATCGTATCGATAACGTGCGCGTGATGCGCGGCGCGCAGTTTGCCGAAGACGCCAGCCCAATGGCGCATCCGATCCGCCCTGAGCAGGTGATCGAGATGAACAACTTCTATACGCTGACCGTGTATGAAAAAGGGTCTGAAGTTATTCGTATGCTGCACACCCTGCTGGGCGAGGCGAATTTCCAGAAAGGCATGCAGCTTTACTTCGAGCGCCACGACGGCAGCGCAGCGACCTGCGACGATTTTGTGCAGGCGATGGAGGATGCTTCCAACGTCGATCTTTCCCAGTTCCGCCGCTGGTACAGCCAGTCCGGCACGCCGGTGCTTTCCGTACGCGATGACTATAACGCCGAGCTACAACAGTACACGCTGCACGTTACCCAAATGACGCCGCCAACGGCCGATCAGAAAAACAAGCTGCCGCTGCATATTCCGCTGGATATCGAGCTTTACGACAGTGAAGGCAACGTCATTCCTTTGCAGCACAATGGTCATCCGGTTCATCATGTGCTGAACGTGACGGAAGAATTCCAGAGCTTTGTGTTCGACGAGGTTTATCAGCAGCCGATCCCCTCGTTGCTACGTGAATTCTCCGCGCCGGTGAAGCTGGATTACAACTGGAGCGATGCGCAGCTGACTTTCCTGATGCGCCATGCCCGTAACGATTTCTCACGTTGGGATGCCGCGCAAAGTCTGCTGGCGACCCATATCAGGCTGAACGTCGCCCGCTTCCAGCAGGGCCAGCCGCTTTCGCTGCCGCTGCACGTTGCCGATGCTTTCCGCGCCGTGCTGCTGGAGGAAAACAGCGATCCGGCATTGATGGCGCTGATCCTGACGCTGCCTGGCGAAAACGAAATTGCCGAGCTGTTTGAGGTAATCGATCCGGTAGCCATTGCGGAAGTGCGCCGTGCGCTGCTGAGCACGCTGGCTACGGAGCTGGCGGATGAGTGGCTGGCGGTTTACAACGCGCATCGCGTGAACGAATATCGTATCGATCATGCCGATATCGGCAAGCGCGCGCTGAAAAATACCTGTCTCAACTACCTGGCGTTCGGCGAAACAGGGCTGGCCGAGAAACTGGTTACCGCCCAGTTCCGTCAGGCGAACAATATGACCGACTCGCTGGCGGCGATGACGGCCTCGGTTGCCGCGCAGCTGCCGTGCCGGGAAACGCTGCTGGCCGAATTCGACGAGCGCTGGCATAAAGATGGCCTGGTGATGGACAAGTGGTTTACTTTGCAGGCCACCAGCCCGGCTGCGGACGTACTTAGCCGCGTTCGCGCGCTGCTCAGCCATCGTTCCTTTACGCTAAGCAATCCAAACCGTATCCGTTCGCTAATCGGCGCGTTCGCCTCGGCTAACCCTTCCGCCTTCCACGCTGCTGACGGTAGCGGTTACCAGTTCCTGGTGGAGATCCTGACCGATCTGAATACGCGCAATCCTCAGGTTGCCTCGCGCATCATTGAGCCGCTGATCCGCTTTAAACGCTACGACGAAGCCCGTCAGGCGCTGATGCGCGGCGCGCTTGAGAAGTTAAAGGCACTGGAGAACCTTTCCGGCGACCTTTACGAAAAAATCAGCAAGGCGCTTCAGGACTAATCGTCCGGCGTAAATGACAAAAAGCCCCGACAGTCGGGGCTTTTTCTTTTAGCAACGGCGTAAATCAGCGTTGCGCGTAGCGTTTTTCTTCTTCCACCGGCGAGCGTTTCATGACGCGATCCAGCACTTTCGCTTCCAGCTCCGCCAGCCGCACGGAGCCTTTACGGCGCGGGCGCGGCAGGTCGATTACCAAATCCAGCCCGATATTGCCTTCTTCAATCAGCAGCACCCGGTCAGCCATCGCCACGGCTTCGCTGACGTCATGGGTGACCAGCAGCACGGTGAAATGATGCTGCTGCCACAGCGACTCGATCAGATCCTGCATTTCAATACGCGTCAGCGCATCCAGCGCGCCTAAAGGCTCATCCAGCAGCAGCAAACCCGGCCGGTGGATCAGCGCGCGGGCCAGCGCCACACGCTGCTTTTGCCCGCCGGACAGCGCCGCAGGCCATTCGTTGGCGCGTTCCGCCAGGCCGACGGCTGCCAGCGCCTCCAGCGCGTCGCTTTTCCAGGCACGGCCTTTCAATCCCAGGCCAACGTTATCGATAATGCTTTTCCACGGCAGCAGGCGCGCATCCTGAAACATCAGGCGGGTATCGTCTCTGGCTTCGCTCAGCGGCGCGCTACCGGCCAGCAGCTCGCCGGCGCTGCTTTTTTCCAGCCCGGCCAGCAGGCGAAGCAGGGTACTTTTACCGCAGCCGCTGCGTCCGACCACCGCCACAAACTGGCCGGAAGGAATATGCAAATCAATGTTATTCAGCACGGTGCGGCCGTGATACTGCTTGCTGACGCGGTTAACGATCAGAGGCGTACCGGCGTTAAGACGCGCTGGAGAAGACGTTAACTCGCTCATGCGTTTTCCTCTTTAAGTTGATAAGCCGGATGCCAGCGCAACCAGACGCGTTCCAGTAACAGCGCGCTGACGTCAGCCAGTTTACCGAGCAGGGCATACAGGATAATGGCAACCACCACGATATCGGTCTGCAAAAATTCTCGCGCGTTCATCGCCAGATAGCCGATGCCGGAGTTGGCGGAAATGGTTTCCGCCACGATCAGCGTCAGCCACATCAGGCCCAGGGCAAAGCGCACGCCGACCATAATGGAGGGCAGCGCGCCCGGCAGCACCACCTGAATAAACAGGCTCCAGCCAGAGAGGCCATAGCTGCGGGCCATCTCTACCAGGCCGCGATCGATATTGCGGATGCCGTGATAGGTATTGAGATAAATAGGGAACAGCGTACCCAGCGCCACCAGAAAAATCTTGGCGGATTCGTCAATGCCAAACCACAGGATCACCAGCGGGATCAGCGCCAGGTGCGGCACGTTACGCAGCATTTGCACCGACGTGTCCAGCAGCCGTTCGCCCAGGCGCGACATGCCGGTAATCAGGCCGAGGATCAGGCCGATGGAACCGCCAATGCTGAAGCCGACCGCCGCACGCCAGCTGCTGATCGCCAGGTGCTGCCACAGCTCGCCGCTGGCCGACAGCTTCCAGAACGTAATCACTATGGCTTCTGGCGAAGGCAAAATACGGGTAGAAAGCCAGCCGGTCTGTGAGGCGATTTGCCAGACGATCACCAGCGCAATGGGCAGTGCCCATGGGATCAGCTGATTGCCGATACGATTAAGCGGTTTGCTCATAGCCACCTCAGCTCTGCGACACTTTTTGTGGAGCGAAATCATGCGCTACGGCTTCGCCGTGCGCGGTAATGTTGTTCGGCTGCGGCACTTCCGGCACGTTCAAATCGAGATGCGGGAACAGCAGCTCGCCGACGCGATAGGCCTCTTCCAGATGTGGATAGCCGGACAAAATAAACGTCTCGATGCCCAGATCGGCATACTCCTGCATCCTGGCCGCTACGGTAGCGCCATCGCCGACCAGCGCGGTGCCCGCGCCGCCGCGTACCAGTCCGACGCCCGCCCACAGGTTGGGTGAAATCTCCAGCTTATCGCGACGTCCGCCGTGCAGGGCGGCCATGCGGTGCTGACCAACCGAATCGGTTTTTGCCAGCGCGGCCTGCGCCTTAGCAATAGTGGCGTCATCCAGATGCGAAATCAGACGATCTGCCGCTTTCCAGGCTTCTTCATTGGTCTCCCGCACGATAACGTGCAGGCGGATGCCGAACTTCACCGTTCTGCCCTGGGCCGCCGCTTTCGCCCGCACCTGCTCAATCTTCTCTTTGACCTGCGCCGGCGGTTCGCCCCATGTCAGGTAGACATCGACCTGTTCCGCTGCCAGATCCTGAGCAGGTTCGGAAGAGCCGCCAAACCATAACGGCGGACGCGGCTGCTGCACGGGCCGAAACATCAGCCGGGCGCCGCGAACGTGCACGTGCTTGCCTTCGTAATCCACCGTTTCGCCTTCCAGCACGCGACGCCAGACGCGGGTAAATTCCGCCGACTCAACATAGCGCTCACGGTGATCCAGAAAGACGCCGTCGCCCGCCAGCTCTTCCGCATCGCCGCCGGTCACCAGGTTAAACAGCGCACGGCCGTTTGACAGCCTATCCAGCGTGGCGGCCTGGCGCGCGGCCTGAGTAGGGGAGATCACGCCGGGACGCAGCGCAACCAGAAAACGCAGGCGCTGCGTCACGGGGATCAGCGACGCGGCCACCAGCCAGGCATCCTCACAGGAACGCCCTGTTGGGATCAGCACGCCGCCAAAACCCAGACGATCGGCAGCCTGAGCAATTTGCTGCAGATAAGCGTGGTCGACAGGACGCGCGCCCTCCGTCGTGCCTAAATAGTGACCATCGCCATGCGTGGGCAGAAACCAGAAAACGGAAAGGCTCATTGTGGGACTCCTTGCGTAGCGGCGGCGACATGCCAGACACGGCTGGCGATATCGACTTTCACCGGCATTAAATGGTTAGCGTAAAAGAGATCGGCGGTATGCTGCTGGGCCTGCACGGTTTTCTCGCTGACCGGGCCGATAACGGTCGGCGGACGGTGATCGAGATAGCTGGCGATAACCGGTTTCGGCAGGCCGATAGTTTGCGAAAGCAGGGCAATGCTCTGCTCGCGATCGCTGCGGGTCAGCTCGTCGGCCTTGCTGAACGTCTCCAGCACCTGCTGCACGAAAGCGCCGTTGGCTTCAGCAAAAGGGCGGGTCGCCAGATAAAACGAACCGGTCAGGTTCAGCCCGTCGCCATCGGCCAGCACCCGCACGCCGCCCTGCAACAGCGCGGCGGAATAGTAGGGATCCCAGATAGCCCAGGCATCGACATCGCCCTGCTGGAAAGCCGCGCGGGCATCGGCAGGCGTCAGATAGGCAGGCTGAATATCACTGAATTTCAGCCCGGCTTTGGTCAGCGCGCGCAGCAGTAAATTATGCGAGCTGGAGCCCTTCTGGAAAGCCACCTTATGGCCTTTCAGTTCGGCGACGCTTCTAATCGGGCTGTCTTTGGCTACCAGGATCACTTCAGATTGCGGCTTGGGCGGCTCTGAGCCGACATAAAGCAGATCGGCACCGGCCGCCTGGGCGAAGATTGGCGGAATGTCGCCCGTGCTGCCCAAATCGATGCTGTTAACATTCAGCGCTTCCAGCATTTGCGGGCCGGCCGGAAACTCAATCCATTTAATCTGCGTATGAGGGAAACGCTTTTCCAGCAGCTGATGCGAGCGGGCCAGCGCCATGCTCACCGACCCTTTTTGATAGCCAATACGGAAAGCGGCAGGCGCGGCCTCGTCCGCCAGCGCGCCGCCAGTGAACAGCGCGCTGAAGGCCAGCGCCGAGACAAAACGTGTAAACAGGCTCATGGGCGCTTCCTTATACCGCTGCGGCCAGCCGCTGATGACGACGCGACAGCGCATACCAGAAGGTGTCGAGTGATTCCGCAATGCGTTCGGCAAGCAGGGGAGAAAGTTCGGGCTGGCGATCGTAATGGCTAATCTGGCTGTCGTCGGCAAACACGCCGTGCAGCACCTCCTGCGCCTTCAGCGCGTTAAGCACCGGTTTTAGCGCATAGTCCACGGCCAGCATATGCGCGATGGTGCCGCCGGTCGCCAGCGGCAGCACCACTTTATGCTCCAGCGCGCGTTCCGGCAGTAAGTCGAGCAGGGTTTTTAACGCGCCGGAAAAAGAGGCTTTATAAACCGGCGTGGCGACGATCAGCCCATCGGCGTTAGCCAGATCCTCTTTTAAAGCCAGCAGCGCAGGCGAGTCGAAGCGGGCGTAAAGCAAATCCTCTGGAGGAAAGTTATGCAGGTTCCAGGGGATCACCTCGGCGCCTCGTTGCTCCAGCGCGTGCTGGCACAGGGTCAGCAGCGCGGTTGACCGCGAAGGATAGCGAGGACTGCCTGCCAGAGTAATAACGCGCATCATCTCTCCTTATAACCAAAAGTTATTGATTAAAATAATTCCTGAACTTATGGAACTATCCTGGCAGAGTGTGACGGACGCCTTAAATGATTTATCCGGCATATTTAAGTTACTTTTTGACTAAGCGAAAAACAGATAACAGGAAAGCGCGGAAAAAGAGAGGGATGGGGGCACGCAAACGTTTTACTTTCCCGGCAAAGGACTTTACCATTTTCCCCCGCGCCTGCAGCGTTGCTGCGCATGTCGAAGGCCGCTGTTCTTTGTATCTGATAACGTATAAAAGCGAAGAAGGCGTGTCGACCGCACAGTTTTCAGGGTTGCTGAGGCAACCGTTAGTCCTTTTCCGGCCCGGCATTATGGGCTACTCAGGAGCGATCATGTATAACCTGGTTCGTAACGCGCTTTTTCAGCTCGACGCCGAGCGTGCGCACGAATTGACCCTTCAGCAGCTGCACCGGATAACCGGAACGCCGCTTATTCATCTGGTTCGACAAACTCTTCCTTTTAAGCCCGTCAACTGCATGGGCCTGACGTTCAAAAACCCGCTGGGCCTGGCGGCGGGGCTGGATAAGAACGGTGAATGTATTGACGCCTTCGGCGCAATGGGCTTTGGCTTTATTGAAGTCGGCACCGTGACGCCACGACCACAGGCGGGGAACGATAAGCCGCGTATGTTCCGCATCAGAGAGGCGGAAGGCATTATTAATCGTATGGGATTCAATAATCTGGGCGTGGACCAGCTGGTCAATAATGTCAGGCAGGCTCGCTTCGACGGCATTCTGGGCATCAATATCGGCAAAAATAAAGATACGCCGGTCGAAATGGGTAAAGAAGATTATTTAATCTGTATGGAGAAAGTTTATCCTTATGCAGGTTATATTGCGATCAACATCTCATCGCCGAATACGCCAGGGTTACGCACGCTGCAATATGGTGAAGCGCTGGACGATCTTTTGCAGGCGATTAAGCACAAACAGCAGGCGCTGGAAAATCAGCATCAAAAATATGTGCCGGTAGCGGTCAAAATTGCGCCGGATTTAGCTGAAGAAGAACTTATCCAAATTGCCGACAGCCTGGTGCGGCATAATATTGATGGCGTGATCGCTACCAATACCACGCTGGATCGTTCGCTGGTTAGCGGCCTGAAATACAGCGAAGAAACGGGCGGCCTGAGCGGGCGTCCGGTACAGCTGAAAAGTACGGAAATCATTCGCCGTCTCTCGCAGGAACTGCAGGGCCGGCTGCCGATTATCGGCGTAGGCGGCATAGATTCGCTGGTGGCAGCCAAAGAAAAAATGGCGGCGGGCGCCTCGCTGGTGCAGATATATTCCGGTTTTATTTACAAAGGGCCGCCGCTGATTAAAGAAATTGTCAGTCATATTTGATTAAATGCAGGCTTAACGGGGCCAGGGGGTTTATTTTCCCCTCTGGCTCGTTTATATTTTCTCCTGTTTATGCATTATTCAGACTATTTTGGCACGGGGCGGATCGCGTGTTCGCTGACCTCGCGATAAATAGCCGACCTGACGATCATTACGGGATACTTCATGAGGATTAAACCTGACGACAGCTGGCGCTGGTTCTTCGATGACGAACAGGAACGCATGATGTTGGCTATGGCGGAAGGCGCGCTGTTCCGCTCACGCTTCCCTCGTAAAATGCTGACGCCCGATGCCTTTAACGCCGCGCAATTCTCCGTCGACGACGCCGCCCTGTTTTCCACCTTCGCAGAAAAATGCCTGACGTGCGACCTGACCGAATGGCAGCGTACCGAGCTGGTGCTGAACGCGCTGGTTGCCCTGCGTTTTCTGAAGCCGCAGATGCCTAAAAGCTGGCACTTTTCCGCGCATCCGCGTCACTGTACGCCGCAGGATGGCGAGCTGGTAGCGGTACGCCTGTGCGAGACGGGCGAAGAAGCCACGCTGCTGGTGGTGGAAGCGGGCGAAAATGCCGCGCTGTGCCTACTGGCGCAGCCGGAGCTGCAGCTGGGCGGCAAAACGATGGTGCTGGGCGATGCTATCAAGGTGATGCACGATCGCCTGCTGCCCGCCATCAGCCAGCATATTTTCACCTTCGCCCGCGCCGTT
>Ga0157372_10005065_pt1 | contig 14005 bp, 11 predicted proteins | sample C55metaG_FD_115307 | JGI IMG/M metagenome (GOLD analysis project Ga0157372, IMG submission 115307) | Corn rhizosphere microbial communities from Kellogg Biological Station, Michigan, USA - C5-5 metaG | ecosystem: Host-associated > Plants > Roots > Rhizosphere > Soil | place: USA: Michigan... | reverse complement strand
TTCACAGCGCCAAGGTTGAACGGACTGATCCCGGAACGCAGGCTGCCGAGGTAAAAGCCAGCGGCGGAGGTGATGATCACCATGGTCGACACGCGCACTTTAAATAGCGTTGCGTAGTCCGCAAGCAAGCTGGGCCGCGCCTTTGCCGCTGAGCTCGACGCAGCAGCGGTTGGCAGAGACTGGACGGCGGAGCTTTGGGATGTCGCGATGAGGCCCACTACCCCCTAGGATATCGCGTTTACCGGAAGGGAGGTCTGGGGAAGCCGAATGAGCCGAACTGGCCCGGCCGAGTACTCTGCTTTTGCTCTAATGGAACCAGCACATGCCAGACACCGCGTCGGAGCAGATCCGTATCCCGGGCCGCCAGCCGGCTCCCTCCAGGAGCCACCGTCGTCTGCTGTGGTTCGTGTTGCTCAATATCCTGGCGGTGAACGTCGGCTTTAAGCTCATCGCGCACTTCGTCTTCCACACCGGCATGGACGAGATGCGCATCCGGTACAAGCATTTCTTCACTTTCTGGCAGTTCACGGACTCGTGGGGCCCGATGCTCGGATCCGTCAACTACCATCTGGCCCACCCCAACTTGCCCATCTACCAGGCCAAGCTCTACGACACGCTGATTTATCCGCTTACCTCGATCCTGCCGCTGCTGTGGATGAAGCGTGCCGGCATGAGCGATGCTGCAGTGTACCGGGTCCTGATGATTGCCTCGTGGTTCGCTGTGTGGGCCGTAATCGGTCTCGCCGTGGCGATCGCCGCACAGGTCATGCGCAACCAGGTCCGTGAAAAGCTGAGTTGGCAGGCTATTCTGGGGACCGCGCTGGGCGCATTCTTCTTCATGCCGATTACGCTGGCTTTTTCGCTCGGGCAGGCTCAGATATTCCTCGATGTCTTCTTTGCCGCGCTGGTGCTTTTCTGGATAAAGCGCATGGAGCGCTCCGCCGGGGTGACGATGGCGCTGCTGGCGATGGTGAAGCCGCAGTTCGGGCTCCTGCTTCTTTGGGCAGCTTTGCGGAGGAAGTGGAGCGCGCTTGTGTCCGGCATCATCGCGCTGGCGGTGGGAGCTGCGGCTTCCATCGCCGGCTTCGGGCTGCGCAACAATCTCGACTACCTGCAGGTGCTTTCCGGCCTCAGCCGCAAGGCGCAGTCGCATTACGCCAATCAGTCGATGTTCGGCCTGCTGAACCGCGCGATCTTCAACGGCGAGAACCTGCCGTACCATCCGTATGTCTACCCACCGTTCGTCCCTTGGGTGTACTACGTCACGCTGGCTACGACGGCTGCGCTCATCGTGCTGGCGCTTGCCTATCCCTGGCGGCAGCGGGCGGGGTCCGTGGCAGACCTGGGCGCGACCGGGGGTGTGTGCGTCATCGCTACTCCTATGGCCTGGGAGCATCACTATGGTGTGCTGCTCGGGATCTTCGTGTGGCTCTGGTTCGCGGTGTACCGTCCGGGCAGCGGAAAGGCAGTTTGGCTTGCGATTGCCTGGATCCTGATCGCTGATTTCCTTTCGCCATTCAATTACTTCGCCCCGGTCCCGGTGCTGAACGTGCTCCAAAGCTACATGTACTTCGGTGCATTGGTACTGCTGGGCCTGTTAATTCGAAGCGAACCTGCACCTTCCGCGGCATAAAAACGGGGCGAACCGTCGCCGGCCCGCCCCAGTGGTTGCTGCGTTTGGAGTTGCTACATCGAAGAGGTTTTGCCCTTCATCGACTTCTCAATATCTTGTGCCATGCGCAGGTGCTCGGCAACGATCGGCTCCGCCTGAGTCACGGCGCTCTTCAGGTCCGGGCTTTTCGCAGCGGTCCCTTCGCTCTGGAAGGCCTGGTCCACCTCGCGATGATCGTTCACCATGTCTTTGATGTACTCCCTGTCGAATTGGTCCCCGGATAGGGTTTGCAGTTTCGCCACAGCAGCCTTGTGTTTGGCGGAGAGTTCAGCAGGCGCCTCAACGCCTGCCTGGGTAGCCATTGGCTTGATTTGGGCGTCCAGTTTGGTGTGGTCGTCGATCATGCGCTGGGCGAATTGCTTGACCTGGTCATTCGAGGACTTCTGCAGGGCGAGCTCTGAGAGCTGGATTTCAGCCATGTCGCCCTCCATCGCACTCTTCATAAAGTGCTTGTCTTCCATGCTGGTGTTCCCCATGCCACTCATATTCGAGTTGTCCGGCATGGTGGTGGAACGGCCCGGCATAGTTCCGGCCGGGTTGGGCATCGTGCCGGGATTGGTTTGCGTACCTTGATTGTTACTCGGAGTGCCCGGAGTGCCTGGCGCTCCCGGTGTTTCCTGCGCCAGCAGCGGGCCACCGCACAAGAGCATGAAAGCTGCTAAACAGAAGCCAGCTTTAGAGATTCGCGCGCTTGCCATGGGTGTCCTCCTAAGGGTGGACTTTGAGTCGGAAGTCGCGGCCTGTCTGAACCGGACAGCCGCGGGTGATGGAAGCAAGTGATCCGCGAGCCGCGGCCGCACACACGCTTAGGGCTGCGGGGCCGGGGATTGGTTGTCCTCCAACCGCCCTCCAGTTGCCCAATCGCCGAATCAATTTTCAGGGCGTCAAATAGGCGGCTCACAGTTCATGCGGTTGCTATGCGGTTTTACATTTCACACAGCTGGATTCTTCAAAGCACCTTTACGGAGATGCCATAAAATCTGTCGTTTTCTTCCGGATGTGTGAGGTGTGCGCAAATTCGGTTGCGTGGCCAGCCCTATTGAGCCGGTGATGCTTTGGGGAAGCCACACAAACGCATCACTCGGGACCTTTGAGATTCGCGGTTCCGTCTAGCTCGGGGGGACGGGGGCGAGGCCTTTTTGGACGCGACTGTGGTTTCGGCCGTAGAAGAAGTAGATCAGCAGGCCGAAGACGAGCCAGACGACAAGGCGGATCCAGGTGGCTTCAGGCAGCGAGCACATCATCAGCAGGGCGAAGGCGATGCCCAGGATTGGGGTTACGGGCATCCAGGGTGCACGGAAGGGACGGGGAATCTCGGGGCTGCGTTTGCGGAGCACCCAGACACCGGCGCTGACGATGATGAAGGCCAGCAGCGTGCCGATGCTGGTCATCTCACCCAGTTTGTCGAGCGGAATGGTAGAGGCAAAGACGGCGACCACGATTCCGACGGTGAGTGACGAGATCCAGGGGGTTCGGAAGCGCGGGTGGACATGGCTGAACATCCGGGGCAGCAGGCCGTCACGCGACATGGAGAAGAAGACGCGGCTCTGGCCGAGTAACATGACGATCATGGTGCTGGTGAGGCCGCCGAGTGCTCCAATCTTGACCAGCAGCGAGCCCCAGCGGACGCCGGTGGCGTCCATGCCTACGGCGAGCGAGTCCGGCACGCCGAGGTGCGTGTAGTTGACGAGGCCGGTGAGCACAAGGCCCACGAGGATGTAGAGAACGGTGCAGATGGCGAGCGAGCCGAGAATGCCGATGGGCATGTCGCGTTTGGGATCTTTGGCCTCCTGCGCAGCGGTGGAGACGGCGTCGAACCCGATATAGGCGAAGAAGATGACGGCTGCGCCTCGGCACACCCCAGACCATCCGAAGTCCCCGAAGTGCCCCCCGTTCGGGGGAACGAACGGGTGCCAGTTGACCTTGAGCAGATCTGGGTGGGTTGCGAGTGTGTAGCCGCCGATTCCGATGAACACGAGAAGGACCGCGACCTTAACGACGACGATGAAGCTGTTGAAGTTCGCCGACTCTTTGATTCCTATGATGAGGACGAATGTAGCGAACATGATGCCCACAAAGGCAACGAGATTGAAGACGCCATGCTGTTGCGGCAACGACATTGGGTTGACGCCCGCCATGGTGAGCTTGGCTTTGAGCGCGGTATTGAGGAGCTCCCAGTGGCCATGCCACTGGACGAAGATGGAACCTGGGACGCCTGCCAGAGAGGGCGGGAGTCGCAGACCTAAGTCCTGGCCAAGTGAGAGCACGTAGCCGCTCCAGCCGGAGCACACCGTGGCCGCGCCAAAGGCATATTCGAGGACGAGGTCCCAGCCGATAATCCAGGCAAAGATCTCGCCTAGCGTGGCGTAGCCATAGGTGTATGCGGACCCAGCGACGGGAATCATCGCGGCGAACTCGGCGTAGCAGAGCCCTGCGAAGACGCAGCACAGTGCGGCGATGATGAAGGTGAACACAACTCCGGGACCGGAGTATTCCGAAGCGACCAGTCCGGTCAGCACGAAGATTCCGGTTCCGATGATGGCGCCGATGCCGAGGGTGATGAGGTTGGTGGCGCCGAGCGTGCGCCGCAAGGTGTGAGTGCCGGTTTCCTGGGCTTCCGCGAGGATGGTGTCGAGCTTTTTGGTTACCAACAGATTCGGCATTCGATCGAGGGTCTCCCTATTCAGCAGTCGTTCTATTCAGCCGCGGTTGTGGACGAAAGCCATCCGTGCGGCCGGCTTGGGCATCGCGGAACTGTCTTGTGGCTGTGAAAGTTGTGAGGGCCACGTCCCATCAGTTCTACCGCAGAATGTCGAGAAAGTCCCGCGCAACTTTTGTGACCGTTTCGCCGTCGGCGAAGAGGCCGGAGATGATGGCGACGGAGTCCGCGCCGGCCTCGATTATGCTGCGGGCATTCGAGCGGCTGATGCCGCCGATGGCAACGAGCTCTTTGATGGTAAGCTCGCGGGCGCGGCGGACGCCTTCCAGGCCGATGACCGGATCGGGGTTGAGCTTGGTGCCGGTCGAAAAGACTGGGCCGATAGCAACGTAGTCGGAGTCATCCCACTCGGCTGCGGACACCTGATCGTCGTTGTGGGTGGAGAGACCGATTAGGCGGTTGCGGCCTACGATTAAGCGGGCATCCTCCGGGGAGAGATCTTCCTGGCCGACGTGGACACCGTCGGCATTGGCGAGGACGGCAAGGTCGGGGCGGTCATTGAGGATGAGCTTGCCCGTGAAGACGGTGCGGATTTCGGTTACGGCTTGGAGAATGTGCTGAGGTGCGCCGGTTTTGTCTCGGTATTGGACGATGGTGACGCCGGCCTCGGCAAGCTCAGAGGCGAATTCACGGAGGGGAACGCCACGAGCGCTGAGAAGGCCGGCGTCGACGATCGCATAGAGGCGCGGGATCATCCGTGCGCTGTGCCGCTGGCGCGGATAGGGTCCGACGAGAAGTGTCCTTCCTCGGTGACGGGAGCCGTGGGCTTGGCCTGCTTCTCGAAGAAACGCTCCATGAACTTGGTATCGAACTGGCCGGCGCGGAACTCGGGGTCGGCAAAGATGCGCTGGTGGAGTGGGATGGAGGTGTGGATGCCCTGGACGACGAACTGCGAGAGCGCGCGCTGCATGCGGTTCATGGACTCTTCGCGATCGGCGCCGTGACAGATGAGCTTGGCAATGAGCGAGTCATAGTACGGCGGGACGACGCCTTCGGCGTATTGGGCGGTATCAACGCGGACGCCATTGCCGCCGGGGAGATTGAAGGCGGTGATCTTGCCGGCGCTGGGTGTGAATTTCTCCGGGTGTTCGGCGTTGATGCGGCACTCGATGGCGTGGCCGTTGATGACTATCGGTTTGTTAATGATGTTGGAGAGGCGCTCGCCGGCGGCAATGCGGATCTGTGCCTTCACAAGATCGATGCCGGTGACCATCTCGGTCACGCAGTGCTCGACTTGGATACGGGTGTTCATCTCGATGAAGTAGATTTTGCCGTCCTCATCCATGAGGAACTCAATGGTGCCGGCGCCCCAGTAGCCGACGTCGCGCAGACAGCGCTGGATGGTCTGGCCGAGCTCGGCGCGGACTTTGGGCGTGATCATCAGGCTGGGCGCTTCTTCGATGAGCTTCTGGTGGCGGCGCTGGATGGAGCACTCGCGCTCACCGAGCGAGAGGACGTCGCCGTGCTCGTCGGCGAGGACCTGGAACTCGATGTGGCGCGGGCGCTCGATGAACTTCTCCATGTAGAGATCGCCGTTGCCGAATGCGCCAGCAGCCTCGCTGGAGGCCTGCTGGAAAAGGCCGGGGAGTTCCTCTGGCGAGCGGCAGATGCGCATGCCGCGTCCGCCGCCGCCTGCGGCTGCCTTAAGGATGACCGGGTAGCCGACGTTTCTTGCCCAGTCCAGGGCTTCGGCTTCGCTGGGGATGATGCCATCGGAGCCCGGGAGGATGGGCACGCGGGCCTTCTTCATGGTCTGGCGGGCCGTGGATTTTTCGCCCATCAAGCGGGTGACTTCGGGCGGTGGGCCGATGAATTTAATGTTCGAGGCGCGGCAGACCTCTGCGAAGTTGGCGTTCTCGCTGAGGAGACCGTAACCCGGGTGGATGGCGTCGACATCAGTGATCTCGGCGGCGGAGATGACGGCGGGAACATTGAGGTAACTGTCGGCGGAGCGGGGGGGGCCGATGCAGATGGCCTCGTCGGCAAACTTTACGTGCAGGCTGTGGCCGTCGGCCTCGCTATAGATAGCGACGGTGCGGATGCCCATCTCGCGGCATGCGGAGATGACGCGCAGGGCAATCTCGCCACGATTTGCAATCAGAACCTTACGAAACATGCATCTCCTGAGCTTTCACGTGCGGCTTCCGGGCGGGCAGCGAGCACCGTGCTGGCGGTTCTAGCGCGGCCGGATTGTGAACAGCGGCTGGCCGTACTCGACGGGCTGACCGCTGGTTACGATTCGCTTCACGACTTCACCGGCGACATCGCTTTCGATCTCGTTCACCAGCTTCATGGCCTCCACAATGCAGAGGACTTGTCCGACTTCAACCTGATCGCCGATCTTGACGAACGGCTGCGCTCCGGGGGATGGCGATTCGTAGAAGGTGCCTACGATGGGCGACTTCACCTCGTGAAGAGTCTCTTCGGGGACTGTGGGCGAACTGGCGGTGGATGGGATAGTGACGGGTGCAACGGATTGATTTCCCGCGCTGGCCGCAGCCAGGAGGGCCGCAAGTTGTGCTGGGTCGACGGAGGATGCTGCGGTTGCAGCACCGGCGAACTTGATGCGTACCTTGAGGTCGGTGCGCTCCATGTCGAACTCGGCGATGCCGTTCGACTTCAGGAATTCAACCAGCTCGCGCAGCTCCTGCAAATTGTTCTGCTCCATCGTCACTCTTCCCGCGCTGTTCGAGCGCTCGCTGCTAGATGCCGCCGGATTTGCTACAACTCGATCCAGGCTTTGGTGGACGGCGTAAGGATCTCCCCGCCAGTCTTGGTTACAAGGACCATATCTTCTATTCGGACGCCAAACTTGCCTGGCATGTATACGCCGGGTTCAATTGTAATCACCATTCCGGCTTCGAGTTTCTGCGTTTGCTTTGCGGCGAGGCGGGGGCCTTCGTGAATTTCGAGGCCGACGCCGTGGCCGGTCGAATGCGTGAACCACTTGTCGAGTTTTGCGCGGCGGAGGATGGAGCGTGCGGCCTCGTCGACGTCGGCGCCCGTCGCGCCGGGCCGGATCGCGGCTACGCCAGCCTCCTGTGCCTCGAGGACGGCGTCGTAGACGCGGCGCTCCTCGTCCGTCGGGCGGCCGAGGTGGACGGTGCGAGTCATGTCGGAGCAGTAGCCGTCGAGGACCACGCCGAAGTCGAGCGTGACGAAGCCGCGGCGGGCAAGTTTGGCGGAGGTGGCTCGGCCATGCGGGAGGGCTGAGCGGGGGCCGCTGGCGACGATGCTGGGGAAGGACATCTCTGAGGCGCCGGCGAGCTTAGCATTGTACTCGAGCGCGAGGGCTACTTCGGCTTCGGTTGCGCCGGGGACGATGTGGTCGAAGATGCTGTCGAAGAGCTTGCAGCCGAGTGCGGCGGCCGCTCGGAGCTTGCAGATCTCGTCGGGGTCTTTGATCTGACGCAGAGTCGAGATGAGTGCGCCGACTGGTCGGAAGATGCTGCGGCGGAGTTTGGGGGGGACTGCGGCTTGCATCTGCTTCAGGGTCGCGACGGTGGTGTTGCCGTCATCGAAGCCGCACTTCGCGATGCGGGCTTTGGCGATCCACTCGCAGGCGGCGATCACGGCGGACTTGGGAGCGATGATGAGTCGGACGTCGGTTGCTTCCTGTTTCGCCTGTGCGGTGTAGCGGCCATCGGTGATGAGGATGGGCTTGGCGGCGCTGTTGGGGGGGAGAACGATTGCGGCGTTCGATCCGGTAAAGCCGGTGAACCAACGTACGTCGGGCAAATGGGTTATGAGGAGGGCCCCTACTCCGGCCTTCCGTGCGGCTGCGGCCGCGAGCTTTCTTCGAGCCTTCTCACTCACATAATTGATTCTATCGGAGTCAAGTTGCTGCCGGAGTGGTGTTCAGACTCTTCCCGTGCTGAGCCGGTATCATGAAGTATGGGCGTTGAAGTCGCCGATGAGCAGGTGGCAGAGCAGCAGAGGAAGGTGTCTCGGCGAAGGTTTCTGATTCGGGCGCCGCTGGCCTTGGCGGGCGGTCTCGCGCTGTACTCGGCAGAGATTGCGCGGCATGAGATCGATATCGTGACGCGGGACCTCGCGCTCGGCAGCTTGCCGCCGGCGTTTGCCGGGTTCCGGATCGTCCAGATCAGCGATATTCATTTCGACGAGTACACCGAACCTTGGTTTCTGCGGAGAGTCGTCGAGCGCATCAACACGCTGAGGCCTGATCTCGTTCTGCTGACAGGGGACTACATCAGCATGGGACCGCTGCCTGCGCGGTTTGCCCGATATGCGCTGGGCCGCTGCGCGGAGATTCTCAGCGGGATCGAGTGTCCTCTACGATTCGCTGCGATGGGGAACCATGATGCGTTCTTGGGGGAGGATGCAATTGCCCACGGACTGTCGGCTGCCGGCATTCCGTTGCTGGTGGACGAGCATCGGCGCATCGAGCGAAGCGGAGAGTATCTGTGGCTGGCCGCGACGAACGATCCGGTAACGCACGAGCCGAATTTGAACGCCACGATCCCAGCGAGCCCGGACGCACCGGTGCTCTTGATGTGCCATGGGCCGGATTACGTGGACACATTGCTGGCGCATCCGCGTGGCCGTTTGGTGGATGCCATGTTTGCCGGTCACACACATGGAGGGCAGGTGCGGATTCCGTTTTTGCCACCGATGCACCTGCCTGAGGGGGGACAGAAGTATGTTGAGGGCACGTTTCGATTCGGGAAGCTGCAGTTGTATGTGAATCGGGGGATCGGGTCGGTGGGACTTCCGTTTCGCCTGAACTGCCCGCCGGAGATCACGGTATTTACGTTGCATGCAGTTAGTTAGCGCGCGCGGCCTGCAGGCTTCTTTTGTTTCGGCACGACGGAGACCTGGGTTTGTGGCTTCGCGCCGCTCATCTGGACCATCCAGGCATCGAGGAGGCTGCGCTTGAAGCGCCAGCGATTGCCCAGTTTGAACGCTGGGATGAAGCCCTCTGAGGCGTACCGATAGAGCGTGTCTCCGCTAATACCGAGATAATCGGCAGCCTGCCGGATATCCATTACTTCGCGCACCATCTGTTGGACCGTGGCTGCCATGGACGAACACTCCTGAAATGCCAGAATAACTCGGAAGAACTGCCCTAATTCCCGGTACGATCTTTGTAGCCCCAGGCTGCCAGACTGGGCAAGAGATATTCTTGCGCGTTGAGGTAAATCCTCGGTTTAGCTACTAACTGACTGATAAATAACAACGGCGGCAACTCTTGCGAGTGCCGCCGGTTGAACTGCCTGGGACAAGAGCTATTTCTTCGGCTGGAGGCTTTCGATGACCTGGAAGATGTCCCCGCCGACGGTGCGGGTCTTGGCAATGGCATCGGCGATGGGGATATTGGTGATCTGATTGCCGCGCAGCACTACGAGCTGACCGAACCTGCCTGCGTGCACCAGGTCAATGGCCGCGACGCCGTAGCGGGAGGCGAGCATGCGGTCATACGCGGTTGGCGTTCCGCCGCGCTGCGTGTGGCCGAGATTGACGGAGCGGGTCTCAAATCCGGTGCGCTTCTCAATTTCCTCGGCGAGTGCCTGACCGATGCCGCTGAGTCGTGCGTGGCCGAACGAGTCCGTCTTCTCGCCGATGGTTAACTGGCCTTCGATGTGAGGCAGCTTGGCGCCTTCGGCGACGACCACGATGGCGAACCGCTTGCCGTTCTCCCAGCGGGCTTTGACCAGGCGAACGACATCTTCGATGTCGATTTCTTTTTCGGGCGCAAGGACCACGTCCGCGCCGCCGGCGATGCCTGCGGTCACTGCGATCCAGCCCGCGTCGCGACCCATGACCTCGACAACCTGCACGCGGCTGTGCGATTCCGTGGTGGAATGCAGACGGTCGACCGCCTCGGTTGCGATGGAGACCGCCGTGTCGAAGCCAAAACAAACGTCTGTGCCGCTCAGGTCGTTGTCGATGGTCTTTGGCACGCCGATCACATTGACGCCGCGCTTTGCAAGCTCCACGGAGATGGACTGCGTGTCATCGCCGCCCAAAGCGATCAGCGCATCGAGCTTCTGGTCCTGGATGGACTTGAGGCACTTCTCGAAACCACCCTCAATCTTCTTAATGTTGGTGCGCGAGGAGCGCAGGATGGTGCCGCCACGCTGGAGGATCCCGCTGGTGGTCTGCAGGTTCAGAGGCATCGTGCGGTCTTCGAGCACGCCCTTCCAGCCCTCCAAAAACCCAATGAACTCATCGCCATGGTGCAAGATACCTTTGCGCACCGCCGCACGGATTACGGCATTCAAGCCGGGGCAGTCCCCGCCTCCAGTCAACATCCCAATACGCATTTCAAATCCTTTCAGTCGAAAAAGCTTCCATTTGAATGATACCGCGCTGTGATGGGCTAGAAGGTGGGACGAGTCACACTTGCGGGACTGGTGCGTGCTAGCCTGAGTACGCTGTGTCGACCCTTTTCACGCGCGAGACAGAGCCATCCGACGAGCTGAAGCTGCGCTGGTGGCGGAGACTATTTCGAACGAGCGAGTCGGCGGCGTATCCGAATCACCGGATTGCGGTTCGCGCGACTTACGTTCTCCTTCTTGGGTTGTCTGCAGTGCTAGGCGCGCTGGTCGGGCTGATGCTGGTGTACACAGTAGACCTGCCGCAGATTCAGGACCTGGAGCGGTACAGACCGAACACAACGACAGAGCTTCTGGATATTCATGGGCGGCAGTTCGGGTCGTTTGCACTGGAACGTCGCGTAGTGATGCCGTACAGCGAATTTCCCCCGGTGCTTCGAGCCGCGCTGATCTCGATCGAAGACAAGACCTTCGAGCGGAACTGGGGTGTGAACCTGGTGCGTGCCGTTGGTGCGGCGTGGCGCGATCTACATTCGAGGAGCCGGGCGCAGGGTTCATCCACGCTGACGATGCAGCTTGCGCGCAACCTGTTCCTCTCGAACGAGAAGACGTACGGGCGCAAGTTTCAGGAGATTCTGCTTTCGGTTCAGATCGAGCGCGTGTTCACCAAGGACCAGATCTTCCAGATGTACGCGAACCAAATTTATCTGGGACACGGCACCTACGGATTTGAAGCCGCGTCGGAGTACTACTTCAGCAAGCATGTTCGTGACCTGACGCTGCCTGAGGCCGCGCTGTTGGCCGCGCTGCCGAAGGGCGCCGAGTACTATTCGCCGGTCAACCATCCGGATCGCGCTCTGCGCCGGCGGAACCTGGTGCTATACGAGATGCGGCAGGACGGAAAGATTACCCAGCAGCAGGAGGAGCAGGCGGAAGCAGCGCCGCTGGGCCTGCACATCGAGCCACCGCCGAACTCGGTGGCGCCCTACTTTGTGGAGGAGGTGCGGAGGCAACTGGAAAAGCAGTACGGCGCGGAGGCTGTTCACGGGGCAGGCCTGAAGGTCTACACGACGCTGGATCTCGACCTGCAACTGGTGGCGTACAAGGCAGTGCTGGACGGCACGGCCGCCTATGAGCGCCGACACGGCTGGAAGGGGCATCTGCAGAATGTGCTGGGGTCGGGCACTGAGCTCGACAAATATCAGCATCCGGACTGGAACCAGGCGATCGACCCGCAGGGCTACTACCACGGGCTGGTTACGAATGTGGGTGCGTCCCGGGTGACGGTGAAGATTGGTCCCGTGCGCGCCGTGATGACTCCGGCGAGTTGGAGGTGGACGGGGCAGACCGCGGGGGACAGGTTCCTCCGTGTTGGGGACATTGTGTATGTGAAGCTGGGCGGCGCGGCAACGGATGGCGTGCTGCGCGCGGATCTTGAGCAGGACTCGGGTGCACAGGCTTCCATGATGGCGGTCGATAATGCGAGCGGGGAAGTGCTGGCGATGGTTGGCGGGCGGGACTTTGCGCTGTCGCAGTTCAATCGCGCTACGCAATCGGAGCGCGAGGTGGGTTCGTCGTTCAAACCCTATGACTACACCGCCGCTGTCGAGGCTGGAGCGAAGCCGACGGACATCATCGTCGATGGTCCGGTGAGCTTCTACACCCCAAACGGGCCGTACACGCCCCATAACTACGAAGGCGACTACAAGGGTGCGATGACGCTGCTGAATGCGTTCGCGGAGTCGCGGAATATCCCGGCGCTGAAGCTTGCGGACAAAGTGGGCATACGCAAGATCATTGAGACGGCGCATCGATTTGGAGTGACCAGCAACATCCCGGCCTTTCTGCCGGTGGCAATTGGAGCGGCGGACATTTCGCTGTACGACCAGGTGCAGTCCTACAGCGTGTTTCCGAATGATGGGATTCGGATTCACCCACATTACATTCGCAAGGTTGTGCAGGCGAATGGGATGCCGCTGGATCTGCCGCCGGCGACTGTGACTGAGGTGATCTCGGTCGACACTGCTCGGACCATGATGGAGTTCCTGCAGGCGGTCACGCGGTTCGGTACCGGCGCGGCGGCGGCGCAGCTGAAGCACCCGCTTGGAGGCAAGACTGGTACGACAAACGACTTTACGGATGCATGGTTTATCGGTTTCTCACCTTCGGTGACGTGCGGGACGTGGATTGGCTATGACAATCGCCAATCGCTTGGCGATAAGGAGACGGGAGCGAAGGCAGCGCTGCCGATGTGGATGACATTCATGCGGGCCGCGATTGCGAACAAGCCTGATGAGAAGTTCCCGGAGGGTGGGGCTCCGAAGAAACAGCTCGATGTACCGGTCACGCCCGAAGGGGAAACTCCGCAGGCCAAACCGGCTGAAGCGCAACCCGACGAACCGGACGATTCGAGCGAACCGCAGGCGATCACGAAGCCTGCTGAGACGCAGTAGGCAGGACTAGCCGATGAGCTCGCGCCGGCGGCAGAGATCGAAGTAGCGGCGGGCGCGGGTCACGTCAATTCTTATCTGATCGCGCAGCGCCTCTGGGGAAGGGAAGCGCCGTTCCACGCGCAGCCGGCGCAGGAATGTCAGGCGCAGCGACGTGCTCTCGGTGAGGTCGACGGGATGGAAGTTGAGCAGGTGCGATTCGACGGCAAACGAGTCCGCACCAAAGGTTGGGCGGTTGCCGACGTTTGTGACGGCTTCGAAGTTCTCTGCTTCGGGCCCATCGCCGATCCGCAGTGTGGTGATGTAGACGCCGTTGGCCGGCAGCAACTCCGAGTAGGGTGCGAGATTGATGGTGGGGACCGCGTATTTGGTGCCGTAGCCGCGACCGGGCGCAGGCGTTGAATCGATTGCGAACGGTTGACCCAGGAGGGCGCGAGCGGCGCTGACATCTCCCTTTGCTAAGAGGTCTCGGACCCGGCTGGACGAAACGGGTGCGCCCCGGAGGATTTGGGGGGCGTAGACGACGGTTTGGAAGCCAAGCTCGTGGCCAAGGGCGTCTAGGCTCTCGATGCCGGCTTCCGCGTGGTGTCCGAAACGGAAGTTATCGCCCTCGTGGATTTCAGTGATGTGGATGGCAGCAACGAGGATGTTGGTGGCGAAGTCGCGGGCGGAGGTGTGGCAGAGTTCCTCTGTGAAGGGAAGAACCAGGGTTGCATCGAGCCCAGTGGCGGCGAGCAGCTCCAACTTGCGCGACGTCGGAGTAATGAGCCTTGTGGGCGATTGGGGGCGCAGGATATGGCTCGGATGTGGATCGAAGGTGATGGCGACGGACTGTCCGCCGAGGAAACGCGCACGTTCGATAATCTCC
>Ga0157372_10005063_pt1 | contig 14006 bp, 13 predicted proteins | sample C55metaG_FD_115307 | JGI IMG/M metagenome (GOLD analysis project Ga0157372, IMG submission 115307) | Corn rhizosphere microbial communities from Kellogg Biological Station, Michigan, USA - C5-5 metaG | ecosystem: Host-associated > Plants > Roots > Rhizosphere > Soil | place: USA: Michigan... | reverse complement strand
CGTACCAACTCCGGTTACGTGTATGCGTTCGACGCCAACACCGGCGAACGTAAGTGGCTTTACGACCAGGCCAACGTGCCGCTGCTCAGCCTGCGTGGCAACGGACCGCTGCTGGCAACGCACGGCGTGGTGATGTTTGGCAGCGACGACGGCAACGTGCTGTCGTTGCGCGGCGACACCGGCGCGATCCAGTGGAAGATTCCCATCACCAAAGGCCTGGGGCGCACCGACATCCAGAAGTTGAACGATGCCGATGACACGCTGCAGCTCGACGACAACGTCCTGTATGCGACGGCCTATCACGGCGAACTCACCGCCATCGACGCCACGCAGGGACAGATCGCGTGGAATCGATCTTTCTCCAGCTACGTGGGCGTCGGCGTCGCCGACAAGCAACTGGTGGGCGTGGACGACGATTCGCTGGTGTGGGCGTTTTCCAAGGATGGTGGCGGCGACTTGTGGAAGCAGGACGCGCTGCAATACCACTGGCTGACCGCACCGGCGATCCAGGGCCAGTACGCGGTGGTGGGCGGCGTCGAGGGTTACGTGCACTGGCTCGAGCTTTCCGACGGCAAGCTCGCCGCACGCATGCGCTTGTCCAAGGATGCGATCCGCGCGCGCCCGGTGGTGAATGGCGATACGGTATATGTCGAAGACGTGAAGGGGCACGTGGCGGCGTATCGCATCTCGGGGACCGCCGGATAGTCGTATGCGTGCGTCGACGGGCGCACGCCAGATAGAGCCTACCCATGGCCGGACGTCCAAGATGGCCATCCACGGCCTGACTTTGACATGTTGGTGCGATCATCCCTGATCGCTGCTTCGCTGAAGCACATGGCAGGCGGCGTCGTTCCAGGTTCGTGAAGTCCAGAACGGCCTTCCATGGCCTGACTTTTACAAGTTTGTGCGATCATCCCTGATCGCTGTTTCGAGGGGGTGCTCGCCGAGCGGAGCCGTTCCACGCTCGGAAAGTCCAGAATGGCCGTCCTTGGCCTGACTTTTCACAACAGCCACTCCGAGTGGAAATCGACTGATGCTTCCTGTTGTTGCCTTGGTTGGCCGCCCCAACGTCGGCAAGTCCACGCTATTCAACGCACTGACGAAGACCCGTGACGCCCTTGTCGCGGATCTGCCCGGCGTCACCCGCGATCGTCACTACGGCGTGTGCCGGCTCGGCGCGCGGCCCTTCGTGCTGGTCGACACGGGCGGGCTGTCGGGCGAACGCGTTGACATCGACGAATTGACCGAGAAGCAGGTTCAGCGCGCGATCGACGAAGCGGCGATTTGCGTGCTGCTGGTCGACGCGCGCGAAGGTTTGTTGCCGCAGGACCGGGCGATCCTCGACCGGCTCCGCCGCACGGGCAAACCGGTTCTGCTCGCGGTCAACAAGACCGACGGAATCGACCTGCAGACCGCGCTGGCCGAGTTTTCCTCGCTAGGCGTGGCCGCCAGCTTCGCCATCGCCGCCGCGCACGCGCGTGGCTTGGACACGTTGCTTGCCGCGACGCTGGCGTTGCTACCCGCCGATGCCGATGAAGATGGGCTTACGGAGCATGGCGCCTCGGGCGGAACCCGCGTCGCGATCGTCGGCCGGCCCAACGTGGGCAAGTCCACGCTGGTCAACCGCCTGCTGGGCGAGGAACGCGTGGTGGTTTCCGATATCGCCGGCACCACCCGCGATTCCATCCACGTTCCGCTGGAACGCGACGGCAAGCGTTACACCTTGATTGATACCGCGGGCGTGCGTCGGCGCGGGCGTGTCGAGGACGCGCTGGAGAAATTCAGCGTCATCAAGACGCTGCAATCCATCGCGGCGGCCGAAGTTGTGGCGGTGATGCTGGACGCGGGCGAGGGCGTCACCGATCAGGACCTGGCGCTGATCGGGCAGGTGCTGGAGGCGGGGCGCGCGCTGGTGATCGTCGCCAACAAGTGGGATGGCCTCGAACAATACGATCGCGAGCGCTGCAAGGCAGGGTTGGAACGCAAGCTCGATTTCGTGGCGTGGGCGCGGATCGTGTTCCTGTCCGCAAAACACGGTTCGGGCCTGCGCGAACTGATGCGTGCGATCGATCGCGCCGGCGCCTCGGCGTCGCGCGAACTCGGCACGTCCGATCTCACGCGTGCACTGGAAAAGGCCGTGGCGGCGCACCAGCCGCCGCTGGTGCGCGGGCATTCGCCCAAACTGCGCTTTGCGCATCCAGGCGGCGACCGCCCGCCAACCGTCGTGATCCACGGCAGTCGCACCAAACACATTGCGGACAGTTATCGTCGTTACCTCGAAAACTTTTTCCGCAAGCGCTACAAGCTGGAAGGCACGCCGATCCGCGTCGAATTCCGCGAAGGCGAAAACCCGTACGCCGGCAAGCGCAACGTGCTCACCGAAGCGCAGCAACGCAAACGCAGGCGGATGGTTCGCCACGTACGCGGGCGCTGAAGATGGTTGTTGCCGTCCCTGGCGCTGGATCCCGGCCAAAAGCCACCGTCCATGACCAAGGGTCCCGTGACCGGGATGACGTGTTGGGGGTGGTGCTGGCCGGCGGCGCGGGCGCGCGCGTCGGTGGCGCCGACAAGGGCTTGTTGCCATTGAACGGAAGGCCGCTGGTCGAATACGTGCTGGAACGCCTGCATCCGCAGTGCGATCGCCTGCTGATCGTCGCAAACCGACACCTCGATGAGTACGCGCACTACGCACCCGCTGTCCACGACGAGGGCGATGGCCACGCGGGGCCGCTGGCAGGGTTGGTGGCGGCATTCGGATTCCTCGAGGCCAACCGGCACGCGTTGCCGCGCTGGATTCTGAGCACGCCCGTCGATTGCCCGGATCCACCAGGCGCACTGGCGCTGCGACTGCGCGCAGTGTTGCTGGAAAATCCCCGGACAGGGTGCGCCTTCGTCCATCGTGCCGCACGGCCGCAGCCGCTGTGCGCCGTGTATCGCATCGGGGGCAACGCCGCGGCCTGGCGCACGTCCGCGCAGACCGCATTGCGCGAGCATGGTTCGCCGACGCGCTGGCATGCCGAGATCGGAGCCGTCGCGGTCCGTTTCGACGGTGCCATTGACGCGTTCCATAATCTCAACGTGCCCGACGATTTCCGCGACTACGAACGCTCGCATGGCTGAACCCTCGCACCCGACCCGCATCGGCCTGGAACAAGCGCTGCAAATCGTTGCCGCGCGTGCGGCGCAGCGTCGATTGTCCATCGAAACGGTTTCGATCGCCGACGCGCATGGTCGCGTTTTGGCTGGGGATGTGCGCGCGCCGCATCCATTGCCACCCTTCGCGAATTCCGCGATGGACGGGTTCGCACTGCGCGGCGCCGACCTGCCCGCGGATGGTGGACGCGCATTCACACTGGTCGGTGAGGTATTCGCGGGAGCGTCTGCGTTACCGTCAGTCGGGGTAGGTGATTGCGTGCGCATCACCACCGGCGCACCGATCCCGCCCGGCGCGGATACCGTGGTGATCAAGGAAAACGTTGTGGTCGAAGCCACGCGCGTGCTCGTGAAGGCGGGCGAGAGGGCCGGTGCCAACGTGCGTGCCGCGGGCGAAGACTACGCAGAAGGTGATCCTGCTTTCGCAGCCGGCACACCGATAGGCGCGGCCCAGCTTGGGGTGCTGGCTGCGTTCGGTATCACCGACGTGCCGGTTCGACGCGCGCCCCGCATCGCCGTGATCGCGACCGGCAATGAATTGGTTCCCGCGGGGCAGCCGCTGGGCTTCGGCCAGATCCACGAGTCCAATGCGACGATGCTGGTCGCGCTGGCGCGCGAGTCCAGTGCCCGCATCACGATGCAGCACTGCATCCGCGACGAGCCCCAAGCGCTGCGAGAAGTGTTGCTGGATGCGGCCGCGGACGCCGATATCGTCGTCACTAGCGGCGGCGTGTCGGCCGGCGAGGCCGACCATCTGACGAGTGTTCTGCAAACGATCGGCGAAATCCACTTCTACAAAGTCCGGTTGAAGCCCGGCATGCCAACGCTGTTCGGGCAGCTCGGTGCCTGCCTCTACTTCGGTCTGCCGGGGAATCCCGTCGCATCGGCGGTGACGTTTCGGATATTCGTGCATTTTGCCCTGCGCACGTTGCTGGGAATTACCACGGTTCTGGAACCCGCTCGCGCACGCCTCGACGCACCGTTGCACAAGCGTCATGGCCGCGCCGAATTCCTGCGTTGCAGCGTGCATACCGATGAAGAGGGTGTGCAGTGGGCCACGGCGCACGCGAAACAGGGTTCTGGCATGTTGCGTGGTCTCGCGGAAACCGCCGCGCTCGCATTGCTGCCCGAAGGTGAAATGGATTACCAGCGCGGCGATGTCGTCATGCTGTGGCCCGAATGACGCGCGATAATGCGCGCATGAAACTCCACGAGATCTCGCCGCGCGAAGCCCGGCAGCGTCAGCAGGCCGGCGCCTTGCTGCTGGACGTGCGCGAACCCTTCGAACACGCGGCGGGCGTGCCGGAAGGTGCGATTGCGTTGCCGCGCGGTGACATCGCGCAACGCGTTGCCGATGTCGCGCCCGATCGGGCCGCGGAAATCCTGACCATCTGTGCACACGGCCAGCGTTCCCTGCTGGCGGCGCAAACGCTCCAGCAGATGGGTTACGCCAATGTCGCGTCCATCGCGGGTGGTACTGCGCGCTGGACCGAAGAAGGCCTGCCGATGGCGAAAGCCGGTGGCGACGAGGATTTCTACGACCGCTATTCCCGTCACCTGCGCTTGCCGGAAGTCGGCGAGGCGGGGCAGCGCAAGCTGGAATCGGCACGCATCGTGGTGCTCGGTGCCGGTGGCCTCGGATCGCCCGCGGCGTTCTATCTGGCAGCCGCGGGCATCGGTACCTTGGTGATTGCGGACGACGACGTGGTCGAGCGCAGCAACCTGCAGCGCCAGATCCTGCATACCGACGATCGCATCGGCATGTCGAAACTCGATTCCGCCGCGCAGGCGCTGCAGGGACTGAATCCTCGCGTGAACGTCGAAGGTTTGCCGGAGCGGGTCATATCATCCAATGTCGAAGCATTGCTTGCGGGCGCCGACGTAGTGCTGGACGGCGCTGACAATTTTCCGGTGCGCTACCTGCTCAATGATGCCTGCGTGAAGTTCGGCATCCCCTTGGTATACGCGGCAGTGCAGCGTTTCCAGGGGCAGGTGAGCGTGTTCGACGCAGGCCGCCGGCGCGGGACAGCGCCTTGTTATCGCTGCCTGTTTCCGCAGCCCCCCGCGCCGGAAGACGCACCGAACTGTTCCGAAGCGGGCGTGCTGGGCGTGCTGCCGGGTGTCGTCGGAATGTTGCAGGCGACCGAAGCGATCAAGTTGATCCTGGGCATCGGCGAGCCGTTGGTCGGTCGCGTGCTGATGTTCGATGCACTCGCGATGCGCTTCCACGAAACCCGCTTGGCGCCCGATCCGGAATGCCCCGTCTGCGCCGCGGGCAGGCCATTTCCCGGATACATCGATTACGCGGCGTTTTGCGCAGGATGAATAGGAAGGGCGGGAGAGGCGTAGCAACAAATTCGTCTGGACCGAATTCGCACGGCCCTGGGCCGGTCCCGAGCGCAGCGACGGGTGAGCATCAAGGACGGTGGGAACGATCCCGCCATTCAGTGCCGGATGACAGGTTGGCACCCGGCCTGCCGCATTCGTTTCTTTAATGGCTGCCGTTCGCGTGCGCTTTGGGCGCTGCCTCGAATGCCGCGAGTTGTTCCGGCGTGGCTTGCTTCTGGTATTTCGCCTTCCATTCCTCGAACGGCACGCCATAGATCGCTTCGCGCGCTTCGTCCTTCGAGAGTTCGAACAGACGCTCTTTGGCGGCCTCGCGATACCAGTCGGCAAGGCAGTTGCGGCAGAACCCGGCCAGTATCATCAGGTCGATGTTCTGCACGTCGGGGCGATCTTCATTGAGGTGTTTCAGCAGGCGGCGGAAAACGGCCGCCTGCAATTCGGTGGTTTCGATCATCGGCGGTTTCCTCGGCGACATCCACGCGCGGAACGATCGCAAACAGGTCGTGCAGCGCGCGTGACGAACCCTAGCGGCGCCGGCGGCGCCGTCGCCGTGACGCGCGTTCCGAAACGTCGTTGGGCGGCCTCGAAGGTGCCATTGTGCGACCGTGCGCACGCCGCGATAATGATCGTTTTGGGGATTTCCGTGCCATGACGGCGCGCATTCTCGACGGACGCAAGATCGCGGGCGAAGTGTTGGACCGGGTTGCGGCCGGAGTGCGAGCGCGCATCGCTGCCGGTCGTGCGGCGCCAGGGCTTGCGGTGGTGCTGGTCGGCGCCGATCCCGCGTCCGGGGTGTATGTGCGCAACAAGCGCAAGGCCTGCAAGCAGGTCGGGTTCGAATCGTTCGACTTCGATCTTCCGGCTGAGACCAGCGAAGCCGAACTGTTCACGCTGGTGGACCGGTTGAATGTTGACCCCGCGGTGCACGGCATCCTGGTGCAGTTGCCGCTGCCGCCGCACGTCAATGCGGCCGCGTTGATCGATCGCATCGATCCGTGCAAGGACGTGGATGGTTTCAGCGCGGTCAACCTGGGCCATCTCGCACTGCGGCGCTTCGGCCTGCGTCCGTGCACGCCCAAGGGCGTGATGACCTTGCTGGGGCACACCGATCGCCCGGTGCGCGGCGAGCACGCGGTGGTGGTCGGCGTCTCCAATCACGTCGGGCGTCCGCTGGTGCTGGAACTCCTGATCGCCGGCTGCACCACGACGTGTTGCCACAAATTCACCCAAGACCTGGACCATTACGTGCGCCAGGCGGATATCGTGATCACCGCGGTCGGCAGGCGGGGCATCGTGAAGGGCGACTGGATCAAGCCCGGGGCGGTAGTGATCGATGTCGGCATCAACCGAATGGACGATGGACGCCTGGTCGGCGACGTCGAATTCGACGAAGCGTCGAAGCACGCATCGTGGATCACGCCGGTGCCGGGAGGCGTCGGGCCGATGACGGTGGCCACGCTGATGGAAAACACGCTGGAAGCAGCGCAGGCAATCGACGGAGAAGAAGGGGGTCAGAGTCACTTTCGGCAGAGCAGGTGATCTGCCATGGGCCGTTTGAGCACCGGCCGAAAGTGACTCTGATCCATGCTTTTCTTTCGACGACAGGCGAGTTCCCGTATAATTGCGCATTGCATTGACGGACAACATCCAATGCGCATCCTCGCCGAGGCCTTGACCTACGACGACGTCTATCTCGTCCCAGCCCATTCTGCCGTCCTGCCGCGCGACGTCGACACGTCTACACGCCTGACCCGCGCAATTCGACTCAACATCCCGCTGATGTCTTCGGCCATGGACACCGTGACCGAAGCGCGCCTCGCCATCACGATGGCGCAGTGTGGCGGCATCGGCATCATCCACAAGAACATGACCGTCGAACGCCAGGCTGCGGAAGTGCGGCTGGTGAAGAAATTCGAGGCCGGCGTGATCCGCGATCCGCTGACGGTCGGGCCGCACACCTCGATCGGCGAGGTCATGCACATCACGCGCTCGCACAACATCTCCGGCGTGCCGGTGGTGGAAGAGGGCAACAAGCTGGTCGGCATCGTCACCAGCCGCGACCTGCGTTTCGAAAAAAAACCGGACGATCCGGTGAAGAACATCATGACCCGCAAGGACAAGGTGGTCACCGTGAAGGAAGGCGCGGGCGAAGATGAAATCATCGGGCTGCTGCACAGGCATCGCATCGAGAAGGTGTTGGTGGTCAACGATGCGTTTGAACTGCGCGGGCTGATCACCGTCAAGGACATCCAGAAGGCACACGACAATCCCAACTCCGCGAAGGATTCGCACGAGCGCCTGCGGGTGGGTGCGGCGGTGGGTGTGGGTGGCGAGACCGAACGTCGCGTTGCGGCATTGGCGGAAGCCGGCGTCGATGTGATCGTGGTGGACACCGCGCACGGCCACTCGCAGGGCGTGATCGATCGCGTCGCGTGGATTCGGAAGAACTATCCCGGCCTCCAGATGATCGCCGGCAACATCGTCACCGCCGATGCCGCGCTTGCCCTGCGCGATGCCGGCGTGGACGCCGTGAAGGTGGGCGTCGGTCCAGGTTCGATCTGCACCACCCGCATCGTTGCAGGCGTGGGCGTGCCGCAGATCACCGCGATCTCGATGGTGGCCGACGCACTCAGGGATTCCATCCCATTGATCGCCGACGGCGGCGTGCGTTATTCGGGCGACGTCGCGAAAGCGATCGTCGCGGGCGCCTCATGCGTGATGCTGGGCTCGATGTTCGCGGGCACCGAGGAAGCACCGGGTGAGATTGAGTTGTACCAGGGTCGCTCCTACAAGAGCTATCGCGGCATGGGTTCGCTGGGCGCGATGCAGAGCGGCTCGTCGGATCGCTACTTCCAGGAACAGGCCGCGGCCGACAAGCTCGTGCCGGAAGGCATCGAGGGCAGGGTGCCGTACCGCGGCCCGCTGCGCGCGATCGTGCATCAACTGGTGGGGGGCCTGCGCGCGTCGATGGGTTACTGCGGTTGCGCGAACATCGAGGCAATGCGCAAGCAGCCGCAATTCGTGCGCGTTACCGGCGCCGGTGTGCGCGAGGCGCACGTGCACGATGTGCAGATTACCAAGGAAGCGCCGAATTACCGTTCGGACTGACACCCTTCCCGAAGCGCCGGGTGAGGGTCCGGTTATTCGCGTAAATGTTCAAGGCATCCGCGACCACGAACCCTCACCCCAGCGCTGCGCGCTCGGGCGACGCCCCGCCTCTCCCGGTGGGAGAAGGGAGAAATCATGACCAACATCCATACCGACAAGATCCTGATCCTCGATTTCGGATCGCAGTACACGCAGCTCATTGCGCGACGCATCCGCGAGATCGGTGTGTACTGCGAAATCTGGGCATGGGACCACGATCCGACCGAGATCGCAAAGTTCGCACCCAAAGGCGTGATCCTGTCCGGCGGTCCCGAATCCGTCATCGAAGCCCATTCGCCGCGCGCGCCCGAACAGGCGTTTGCACGGGGGGCTCCGGTTCTCGGCATTTGCTATGGCATGCAGACCATGGCTGTGCAGCTTGGCGGCGCGGTCGAGGGCGAGCATGCGCGCGAGTTCGGCCATGCGCACATCGAAACGAAGCCGTGCGACTTGTTCGAAGGCCTGCCGGGCGAACAAGACGTATGGATGTCGCACGGCGATCGTGTCACCGCGATGCCGCCGGGTTTCGCGCTCGCGGCGTCCACTGAATCCGTTCCGATCGCCGCCATGGCGGATGAATCGCACCGCCGCTACGGCATCCAGTTCCATCCCGAAGTCACCCACACCGAGCACGGCATGGCGATCCTGCGCCGCTTCGTGGTGGATATCTGCGGTTGCGCGACGCTGTGGACGCCGGCGCACATCATCGACGACGCGGTCGCGCAGGTGCGCGGCGCGGTCGGTGACGACAAGGTGCTCCTCGGCTTGTCGGGTGGGGTCGATTCGTCGGTGGTCGCGGCGCTTCTGGAAAAGGCGATTGGCGACCAGCTCACCTGCGTATTCGTCGATACCGGCCTGCTGCGGGCGGGCGAGGGCGATCAGGTGATGGACACGATGGCGCGCCACCTTGGCGTGCGCGTGGTCCGCGTCGATGCCTCGGAGCGTTTCTTCGTGGCGCTCGAAGGCGTCGCCGACCCTGAGGACAAGCGCAAGGTCATCGGCAAACTGTTCGTCGAGGTGTTCGACGAGGAAGCGCAAAAACTGCGAGGCGTGAACTGGCTGGCGCAGGGCACGATCTACCCGGATGTGATCGAATCTGCGGGCGGCGAGACCGGCAAGGCGCACGTGATCAAATCGCACCACAACGTCGGCGGCTTGCCCGAGAAGATGAACCTCAAGCTGCTGGAGCCTTTGCGCGAACTGTTCAAGGACGAGGTGCGGCGCATCGGCGTGCAACTCGGCTTGCCGCGCGAGATGGTGTACCGACATCCGTTCCCCGGCCCGGGGCTCGGTGTCCGCATCCTCGGCGAAGTCAAGCGCGAGTACGCGGAAATCCTGAAAGCCGCCGATCGCGTCTTCATCGAGGAACTGCGCGCCGCGGATTTGTACGACAAGGTCAGCCAGGCGTTCGCGGTGTTTCTGCCGGTAAAGTCGGTGGGCGTGGTCGGCGACGGCCGCGCCTACGAGTGGATAGTCGCACTGCGCGCGGTCGAGACCATCGACTTCATGACCGCGCAATGGGCGCACTTGCCGTACGAATTCCTGGGCAGGGTTTCAAACAGGATCATCAACGAGTTGCGTGGCATCTCTCGCGTCGTTTACGACATCAGCGGCAAGCCGCCTGCCACGATCGAATGGGAGTGAACCGGCTGTTTACCCGGCCCCGGCGCTTCGCTTCGGCCGCCGCACGACCCTGATCTTGCCGCTGCTGGCACCGCCGCACAGAAATTGGCCGTTGCCATCGGTTTCGAGTCCTGAAACAGCCATGTCTTCGGGCATGTCCAGTTGCTCCAGGACCTCGCCCGTGTCGGGATCGATTCGGCGCAAGTCGCCCCGTTCTTCTTCCCAGGTTCCGTGCCAGAGTTCGCCGTCGACCCAGGTAACGCCGGTGACGAAACGTCTGGATTCGATGGTGCGGCGGATTGCGCCGGTTTCAGGATCGATCTGGTGGATCCTGCGTGCACGGTATTCGCCCACCCACAGGCTGCCTTCGGCCCACGTCAGGCCGGAATTGCCGCCGTCGCCGGGTGCCGGAATCGTGGCAAGCACGCGGCCAGTGGCAGGGTCGATTTTCTGGATGCGGTCTTCCGCGATCTGGAACAGGTGTTTACCGTCGAACGCGGTGCCGGCGTGTGCAGCCACGTCGATGGACCGTTGCTCCTTTCCGCTCGCGGGGTCCACGGCGTTCAACTTGTCGCCGGATGCGAACCAGATGCGCTCGCCATCGAACGTCACGCCGTGCACGCGATCGGCGCCGGAAAACGGGCCGTACTCGCGCACGATTTCAGCCTTCGACCGTTTCATGGTTGCACACTCTCGCGGTGCTGGGGTGGCGCCATCCTAGTCGCCCGGCAGCGGGGCAGGGAGCAACAATGCTGTCGTGAATCCCGGCACCGGCGACGACAGCCAGCGACGCGCACGGCCGCGCCCCAGCGATTGCACCTTGGCCGATGCCGCAAGCGCGTCGAGCGCGCGTTGCACGCTGCGTTGGCTGGCACCAAGCGCCAAGGCAAGCGTCGAACTGGACCACGCTTCGCCATCGGACAGCACCGCCAGCGCCGCAGCATGCTTTTCTTCGATCGGCCGCGCCAATACCACCACCTCGTGCGGCGATCGGGGCGCCAGTTCGAAGCCTCGCGGCGTGGCGCGAACGTCGGCGACATCGCGCAGGGCTGCCCGAAGCCGGCCGATTTCCACCCGCAAACGCACACGGTGGGTTTCGTCGGCGTAACGCGTCCGGAAGGCGTACCTGATCAACACGTTCCGCATCGCCTCGCCGGGCCACGCTTCGGCCAAGGCACGTGCGAGCGCAAACAGCACCGGCCGCGAAGCAAGTGAAATGACCGAACCTGCGTCGCGTACGTCGTAGCGACAGGCATCGACGAGGAAACACGGTGACGCCAGCAAGGCTTCGACCTGTTCCAACGTGAGCGGTTGTTCCCGGCCGCTCGAGATTCGGCGTGCCGCCGTTGCGGCGAATTCGCGCGACAGGCTTCCGACTTCCTCCGCGAGGGCCGGGATGCCGGCCTGCTCCGCTGCCCATCGGGCGCGATTGAGCGCCTCTCGCGCGGAGGCCGCATGGATGCGCCGCATCGCGATGCCGGCGACGCTCAGTTCGTGGACGGCACGCAGCGCGGGCGGCAACAATGCGACATCGATGGCGGCAAGCGCGTGCTCCGCCTCATCGATACGCCCGATCAGCAGCAAGCGCCGGATCGCGAGATAGCGCGCGTGCGCCGCATTGGTGCGGTCGCCGTGCGCCTCCAGCGTGGCGCGCGCCGCGTCGAGTCTTTTTTCGGACCAACCAAGGTCGCGCGACGCCAGCGCGATTTCGGCTTCGACGATTGCGCAACGCGCACGCGCCACGGCCTTCGTTTGTCCGAACGCGCGCGTGGCGCGACGAACCAGCAATTTTGCACGCTCGAAATCGCCCAGTTGCGCCATCGCGATTGCACGCAACGCCAGCGCGGGCGCATCGTCGCGCAGCGCGACCCGCTTCAGTGCTCCCAGCGGGTCGCCCGCCGCCAGCGCGTGCGCCGCGGCCGTGATCAGCGAGTCCATTCTCTATCGCGCCACATTTGTCACTCCCGCCCGCAGGCGTTGCTGCCTAATCTGGTCACGTCGATCAACCCGCCGCATCGTAGCGGCGCAACACCCGAAGGAGACGACCATGGCAACGCACCAAACCGGAACACGCGACGAATGGCTAAAGGCACGGCTCAACCTGCTGGAAGCCGAAAAGGCACTGACGCGCCAAAGCGACGAACTGGCCCAACGCCGGCAAGCTCTGCCGTGGGTGCAAGTGGACAAGGAGTACCGATTCGACACGGACGATGGTGAGGCTTCGTTGGCGGACCTGTTCCGCGGGCGATCGCAGTTGCTGGTCTATCACTTCATGTTCGGGCCGGACTACACCGCGGGCTGCCCGTCCTGCTCGATGATCGCGGACGGCTTCAACGGATTCGCCGAACACCTGGCCAATCACGACGTGATGTTGTGGGCGATCTCGCGTGCGCCGCTGGCGAAATTGCAGGCGTACAAGCAACGCATGGGCTGGACGTTTCCCTGGGCGTCATCGTTCGGCAGCGACTTCAACCCGGATTACGGGGTCGGCTTGAGTGAGCAGCAGCAAAGCGAAGGCTACGAATACAACTTCCGCAAGAGTCCGCCGATGTCGCGCGCCACACCGGATGCATCCAACCAGTTCGCGAAGGCGAGCGGCGTCGATGGACGAACCTACCTGCGCGAACTGCCGGGCATGAGCGCATTCGTGCTGGAGGACGGCGTCGTTTATCACACCTATTCCACCTATGCGCGCGGACTCGATGGTTTGTGGGGCGCGTATCAGTGGCTCGATCGCGCGCCGCGCGGCCGCAACGAAACGGCCGGCATCTGGTGGCATCGGCGCGATGAATACGCACAGAAATAAAACCCGCGGGGTGGCGGAGGTCGGTGGCTGGCTGCACGTCGCGGCCTCGCCGAGCTTCGCCGGCATGGCATTGGTCATCGCCATCACGGGCGATGACCCGGCAAGCATGCTCTGCCAAATGACCGGCCATGGACCGTTGTCGCTGGGCGGGATGACCGTCATGTACCTGTTGATGGCGATTTTCCACGTGGGGCCATGGTGGGAATGGACCCTGCTGAAAACCCGCGGCGACACGCAGACGAAACAAGTTCGCGCGCCCGAACCGACAGCGGTCGAATCCCGGCGGCGATAGAATTTGCCGTCCCGTTTCTTTCGCAGCCCGCCGAGCATGGCAATGCCATTTCCGTCTTCCATCCCGTTCTCGCCCGAGGACGCAGGTTTCATGCAGCGTGCGCTCGAGCTGGCGGTGCATGCACGCGACGTTGATGGCGAAGTGCCGGTCGGCGCGGTACTGGTGCTGGACGACGCTATCGTCGGCGAAAGCTGGAACCGCAATATCATTTTGAACGACCCCAGCGCGCACGCCGAAATCGGCGCGTTGCGCGATGCCGGGCAGCGGCTCGGCAATCATCGGTTCCCCGGCGCCACGCTCTACGTGACGCTGGAGCCCTGCGCAATGTGCGCGATGGCATTGGTGCATGCACGGGTGGCACGCGTCGTTTACGGCGCGACCGACCCAAAAACCGGCGCCGCCGGCAGCGTGTTCGACACGTTGACGTCGGAGCTGCACAACCACCGCATCGAAGTGCAGGGCAGCTTGCTGGCAGAAGCTTCGTCCACGCTCCTGCGGGGTTTTTTCCGGTCGAAGCGCTGACGACTCGTTTTGTGAGCTGCTGCCGGCTTCACAGACACCGAGTTTAGGTGTGATGATGAAGGCGGAGGTGGCCAATGGGAACGAGACGGACGTTCAGTCGGGAGTTCAAGCTTGAGG
>Ga0157372_10005062_pt1 | contig 14009 bp, 9 predicted proteins | sample C55metaG_FD_115307 | JGI IMG/M metagenome (GOLD analysis project Ga0157372, IMG submission 115307) | Corn rhizosphere microbial communities from Kellogg Biological Station, Michigan, USA - C5-5 metaG | ecosystem: Host-associated > Plants > Roots > Rhizosphere > Soil | place: USA: Michigan... | reverse complement strand
CGCAACTTCATCGAAAGTTGTTCTTCGGCATGAATGGAGTGTGAATTTACCCACTGAATATCGAGTTCTTTGATTGCGCCCAGTGCGTCCGGATTTTCACGCTTGTCGAAGACTTCTTCGATCTTGCCTTCGCGGATAGCGTCCAACACCTGACGGTGCTGCTCGCGCAGCATTTGTTCTTTTTGCTGATCGGTGAAGCCCTGGCTCGAAGCCTGTTCCGCGTACGAGGTCGCGTGCTTGCCAATGCAGCGCCCTTTCACGAAGACCTGCGTTTGCAGCAGGGTCTCGCCTTCACGGGCTTCGCTCTGCACGTGATAAACCACGTCATCGTGCTTAATGTCGGTATTGAAGCCAAAGATCATAAGCGGGCTTGTGTAGTAGTGTCGTCGAAAATATGACGGCGCGCAATAATTACTGAAGTTCTGCTTCGAAGACAGTGGGCGGAAGTAACGAGCGACGCGCTCGGAACCAGTTATTGGCTTCCGGATCAAAATCGGCGTGTAACTCACCGGAACTACAATGCAAGAGTGAAGACTTGGGATGTTGTAATCATCGGCGGGGGCATTATTGGCCTGTCGCTTGCGATTTCACTACGCAGACAGGGCTTGCGGGTGCTGGTGGTGGAGCGCGGAGAACCCGGTCGTGAAGCCTCATCGGCGGCCGCAGGAATGCTGGTCGGGTCAGGCACCGAGCTTCCTCCGGCATTACGGACGCTGGCTGCCGAGAGCGCGCAAATGTATCCCGAGTTCGCGCATGAACTCGAAGACGAGTCGGGGCTGAAAGTTGATCTGCGGGATCGCGGAACGATTCTGATCTCCGCGAGCGGAGACTTCCCGTCCGGCGCGGAGGCGCTATCAGCGGACAAACTGCATTCGATCGAGCCGGATTTGGCGCCGTCATTAGAGTGTGGCTCTGACGGGCGAGGGCGCCCATCGCTCCAGAATCAAAAACCATTTCTGACAGCCTTCTTGCCTGAGCGTTCCGTCGATCCCAGGGCTTTGGCCGCAGCCGCCATAAAAGCCGCCCGGCACCGGGGAGTTGATATTTCGTCCGGAGCTGGAGTGAAGGGCTTAGTCAACTCAGGCGATCGCGTCAGCGGAGTGCGAACCGACAAGACTTCCTACTCGGCGGACATTGTCATCAACTGTGCGGGTGCATGGGCAGGAGGCATTGCGCCGCAGAATTTTCCGGTACGTCCGGTGAAGGGACAAATGGTTGCCGTTGTCGGCGGGCCTAAGATACAGCACGTCGTTCGAGGTGACGAAGTTTATTTAGTGCCGCGCAGCGATGGCCGCATTGTTATCGGCTCGACCCTCGAAGACGCCGGCTATAACAAGCAGACCGATGTCAACACGATACAGCGCCTGCTGCATGCGGCACGCGAATTGGTGCCAGCGCTTGCCAATGCCAGAGTGCACGAAGACTGGGCGGGCCTGCGGCCAGGAACTCCCGACTATCTTCCGCTATTGGGCGAGACTTCAGTCCGCGGATATTTCATCGCCAGTGGGCATTACCGCGATGGAATTCTGCTCGCTCCAATCACCGCGCGAGTCATGTCCGAAATAATTATGGGCAAGCCCGCGTCCTATGATCTTTCCGCATTCTCGCCCGCACGATTTGATTGACAACTTTCACCGCGTAGACACGGAGGATTCAGAAACAGAGGGCGGAATTCAATTCCAAGCAGTCGCCTCGTTAGAACTGTTCTGAATTCTGCCTTCTTATTTCTGAATTGAGATTCGCTGTCTCGTTCCTCCGTGTCTCCGTGGTGAAAGGCTTTTCGCTATACTGAAACGTTTTCGCGAAAGGATTTCTTCATGGCATCTCCAGCCGTAGCCTATGCTCGCCAGAACCAGCAAAGATTTTTGAATGAATTGAAAGCCCTGCTGCGTATTCCCAGCGTCAGCACCGCGCCCGAACACAAGTCCGACGTGCAGAAAGCCGCCGATTACGTGGGCAATGAACTGCGCCGTATCGGCATGGAAAATGTTGAAGTCATCCCGACCAAGGGCCACCCTTTGATTTACGCCGACTGGCTGCACGCCTCGGGAAAACCGACTGCTCTCTGCTACGCGCACTATGACGTGCAGCCGCCGGACCCGCTGAATGAGTGGATCTCTCCACCGTTTGAGCCGGCCGAACGCAACAACAATCTGTATGCGCGCGGCGCGGTCGACGATAAAGGCCAGCTGTGGATGGAGGTGAAAGCCGTCGAAGCCCTCATGTGCGGACACGGCGGCAAGTTGCCGATTAATGTAAAGTTCATCATTGAAGGCGAAGAAGAAGTAGGCGGCGAAGCGATCGCAGAATACGTGCGCAAGCAGAAGGCAAAGTTAAAGGCCGACTTCGCGCTGGTCTGCGATACCGAATTGTTCGCCGCCGATCTGCCAACGCTGTGTGTGGGATTACGTGGACTGGTCTATACGGAAATCGAAGCGACCGGCGCCAAGGTCGATTTGCACTCCGGAATGTACGGCGGGGCGGCGCCGAATCCGTTATTCGCGCTGGTTGAAATCATCAGCAAATTAAAAGACGCGAAGGGTCGCATCCAAATCCCCGGCTTCTATCGCAAAGTAAAACCGCCGACCGCGGCCGAACTCAAAGCCTGGAAGCGCCTGCCATTCAACGAAGAGCACTACCGCAAGACCGAAGTCGGATCGTTGAAACTCACAGGCGAGCCGGGATACTCAGTGCTCTACCGCACCTGGGCGCGTCCCACGCTCGAAGTCCATGGCATGCCCGGAGGCTTTGTCGCCGCAGGCGCAAAAACAGTAATTCCGGCGCGCGCATCGGCGAAGGTTTCCATGCGCCTGGTACCAAATCAGGACCCGGACGACATTCTGAAGCGCTACCAGGCGTACGTGAAGAAACTCACGCCCAAAGGAATCGAGACCAAGATCAAAGTGTGGAGCAAAGGCCCGGCCTGCGTGGTCGGCACTAACAACAAATACATTCAGGCCGCGACCGAAGCCCTGCATGACGTGTTTCACAAAAAGACTGTATTCATCCGCTCCGGCGGATCGATTCCCATTGTGACCGATTTCCAGGACGTGCTGAAAACCCCGTCAGTGATGATGGGCTTCGGGCTCCCCGATGACAACCTGCATGCCCCCAACGAAAAATTCCACATTCCCAATTTTTATCGCGGGATTGAGTCGATCTGCTTGTTCTTCGAGCGGCTAGGAGCTTAAGACCAAAAGCTTTTAACCGCAGAGAACGCAGAGGTCAGCAACCCGAGATAGCAGAGAAACCAAACTTCAATACCTTCAACCTCAGGGACCATAGAGAAAAAGCATAGAGATAATTTGCCGTTCTCTGCGATCTCTGAGCCTTTCTCAGCGGTCTCTGCGGTTAAAGGCTTTTTAAATCTTCAGCGTTTCCCCGGTCGAAGAAAAAAATGTTCTTTGTCCATGGTCGCCGGAACGGCCATGTCAAAAAATCCCACCATCATTTCGTTGTAGGTCTGGTCGCCCCACTTGACCGCGCTGTTGGGATCGGGATTGTGCTGGTTGTTTTTTGAATTGTCGTACCAAGCGATGGCTTCGATTTTCGTACCGGCCCGAAGCCGGCGCGGCTCGCCGAGCGCATAGCTCAGCTGCCAATAAAAATCGTAATTGACCCGCAACAGGGTCTCCCGGCTGCCGTCGGCGTGGACGATGTTGTACTCGAATTTTTTCCCTCGCAGATGCATGTGGGGGAAAAAACTGAGCAGCGTCGCGTCATTGGGTAGAGTGCCGGAGACTTCCACCCGGTAGTTATCGGTGTTAGGTGGAATGGGAATGCTGTCGTGGTCGTTGGCCAATTGCAGCGTCAACACTCGCTGCTTCGGAGCCTCTTTTGAGAACACCAGCCCCAGGCTCGACTGATCGCTGGCGGCGCGGCCGTTGCTGGTGTAGTGCATCTGAAAAATCAGGTCGGAGTGCGCGGGAATGAACTTCGCCATGTCCTCAGGAAAGCTTTCGGGCGCACTGCCCGGTGCGTAGACCAGCAGCAGGTCGCTGGTGGTTGAGTGCGCTTCGTGCATCAGGTGAGGATCGTGGAGGGTTGAGGCCGTAAAAGGCATGCCCACCGGCGCGCCGCGCAGCCAGCTCGATTCCGGCGGGCGTATGTAAACCACAGCATGATGCACGTGATTTCGCGCCGACGGCCGCAGCTCTGACATCCGCACCCACTTCCCTTCAGTGAAGTTCGTGGGCACAATCTCGTAGGTGTATTCGATGTCACCGCTTGCAGGAATCTTCACCGGGCGCGGCATCTTCAATATGAGATCGGGCGGCGCGATGTTCCAGCCCGCGGTCCAGCGATGGAGAGGAGGCGCGTCTTTTTCATTTTCATTGCCGGCAGGCGCGCCCGACTTCACCCAGTCGGCGATGGTTTGCAATTGTTGCGGTGTGAGCGAAGGATCATTTGCGAAGTGCCCGCAGCAGGGATCGGCGAACCAGGGCGGCATCTTGTGATCTTCGATCGCCTGCAGAATTTCCTGCGCCCAGGGCTTGGTGTCGTGATAAGTCACTAAGGCAAATGGCGCAATCTCGTCCGCGCGATGGCACGACTGGCAGTGCTGCTCGAGAATCGGCCGGACATCTTTGTAAAAAGTTGGTGAGGTGGTCGAAGGAGACGCCGCAATCAGCCCCACCCCGCCTACAATGATCGCGACCGCCGTGATTCGCAGCACAACCAGAATTTTCTCAGGAATTGGCGCCGCGCGCTCGAGGCGGCTTGAAAATGAAGTGACGAAAAACTTACCGGGCATCGACCGCATTGCCGCGATGGTCATCGTCCTGCTTTCGATGGCTTCGATGGCGACGGGTGAATCTCGGCCAGGCTCTGGGACGGCGCCTTTCATCCTCGATGGCAATCGCGTCTACGCGGAACTGGCATTGGTCCGCCCCGATGGCAGCCTGCAGCGCGGCCTGGCATTCGTCGACATGGGCAGCCCTGCGATGACACTCACCGCCCGGCTGTTCAAGGAGTTGCAGTTAGACCATGGGCGCCAGCTGAGCTTTCGGCTGGGAAAGTTGACCGTGCATGTGCCTGCAGAAGAGGTTGAGAGCGATCCGGCTCGGCCTTATTCGGTAGGAACGACTCTCAAGGTCGAGGCCATACTTCCCGCCGCGGTTATGCGGCGCTATCAGGTGGTGATCGATTATCCCAAGCGCCAACTGACCTTCGCTTCTCCGGGCGCGATCAAGCCGCAAGGCTTGCCCACAGATTTTCGCATGCACCCCAAAACCGGCCTGATCGAAGTGCAGGCGGAGATCGCGGGGCAGCAATATGCCGTCACCATCGACAACGGCTCGGCCTACACCTGGTTCCGGCAGCAGACAGCGCAGGTCTGGCTGCGGACCAATCCCAACTGGGAGCGGGGAGTGGGGGCGGTGGGCGCCAGCAACATGATGATGGCCGACGACCGGGGCGAGGCCACGGGCACACTGCTGCGCATTCCCAAAATGCGGCTGTCGGGGTTATCCCTGCGGAATGTCGGGGCGCTCGCGCCTGGGGTCACGGGCGGGTTGGACCTGTTCGACTGGTATTCGGAGAAAAATGCGACTCCGGTCATCGGGTGGATTGGCGGCAATGTTTTGAAGTCCTTCCGGCTGACCATCGACTATCCCAACCACACCCTGTTTTGGCTCAAGTTCGCGGAACCGGACGCAGACGATCTCAACCAGGTCGGGCTCACGCTGGCCGCACGCGCGGGCGAGTTTCAGGTCGCCGGAATCGCGCAGAAAAACCGCAAACCTGTGCTCGAAGGGGTTGAGGTCGGGGACCAGCTGATCGAAATCGACGGGCGGCAAACTAAGAACGCGACCCGGGGGGAAATTTACAACGCCCTGCATGGCAAGCCCGGCGAGAGCAGGCGGCTCAGGCTGAAGCGCGGCAGTGCAATCATCACCGTCAACGCACCGGTCACTGGCTTTTGAAATTTCTGTGCTCGGGCGCTAGGGCTGAGCGGCCTCAACCGGGGCTTCCCGCAGTCTCCGGGCCGCGCTTTCAGGCGACACCGGCGAATAATAAACCTCTTTGAAGGTATAAGACCTCGCCTTGGCGGCCAGAATGGGCAGAATTTCGATGTGCCAGTGATAGTCCTCGTCGAGCGTCTTCCAGTAACCCAGGCTCTTCGACTGGTGCAGGTGGTTGGGCGCGGTGTGCAGCACCAGATGAAAGGACTCGCTCAAAGTGCGCAGCCGCTGCAGGCTGCGGCGAAGCAGGCTGGCCAAATCTTTAAGCTTTGACCCTGACGACAGCGCAGCGTGCTCAAAGGCAGAATCATGGCTGCGCGACAGAATCCAGGTCTCATAGGGCACGCGGGTGGCGTAGGGGCAGAGCGCAACGTAGTCGCCGCGAATCTCTACGATTCGCTGCCCGCCGCGTACCTCCTGGGCGAGGATATCGCAGAAGACACAACGATCCTTCTGCTTGAAGTAGTCGAGGCCGGCGCGCAACTCGTACAGCACCCGGCGGGGAATGAAGGTCGTGGCCGTGAGCTGCGAGTTAGGATGCTCGAACTCCTGCCCCGAGCCGGAGCCGTAATTTTTGAAAACGCTCACGTAGCGGAAGCGGGCATCGCCCTTCAAGTCTTGAATACGTTGCGCCGCCAGCAATAGAAATTGCTCGATCTCGGCGTCGTCGGCCTGCCACATCTGGCGGTCGTGGCGGGGATTTTCGACCAGAACCTCGTGCGCTCCCACCGTCGGCATGCGGTCGTAAAGGCCTTCGCCACGGCGCTCGGGCGCGCCCTCGATGTGATAAATCGCGCCGGGATGGACTATCGAGCGCGCCGACCACGGACCGCTAGTTCCTATTAATGCCGCCCGGCTTGAAACCTGCTGCAGGCGGTCGGTTGCTCCCGGGCACAGGCGGCACTTAGAAGTGGGACGGGGCGCGCCTTCCGGAGAATCGTCGCCGGTGAGCACCCAGGAGCGGGTCAGAGGGTCTTTGCGGAGTTCCATTTCGATGGTGGAGAATTATCGCACGCTGGGTCACTCGCTAAAGAGCAATAACCACTAAGGGCACGAAGGTTCACGAAGCTAGAGAATTCCTTGGTGGAACTTCGTGTCCTTGGTGGTGATGAATTTGATCTTCTGACCCAGAATGACCGCACTGTGGTTCCAGGGACCAGTTTTCCACGATAAGCACAGGCAGAGCCGGTTTTATAATTCGCGCAAGATCAACTCTTAAGTTTTTAGCATGAGCCACGAGCGGTGAGCGCTGAGCTGACCGCTCGCGGCTCAGAGCTAAATGCACTAAGAGCAAAAGCTATCGCTTCCCATGCCCGAACCCTCGACCCCGCTGATGCGGCAATACTCCGCTATCAAAAAAGAACACCCGGCGGCGCTCTTATTTTTTCGCCTGGGCGATTTCTACGAGATGTTCTTTGAAGATGCGGTGCTGGCGGCGAAAGAGCTCGAGATCACGCTCACCTCGCGCAACAAGGAAAAAGGTCTGGCCATACCCATGTGCGGGGTGCCCTACCACGCCGCCGAAGGCTATATTTCAAAACTCGTCCGCCGGGGATACCGGGTGGCCATCTGCGAGCAGGTGGAAGACCCGCGCCTGGCTAAAACGCTGGTGCGGCGCGAGGTCAGGCGGGTGGTCACCCCGGGCACCGCGGCCGACTCCGGGTTGGCATCAGAGGAAAATAATTTTCTGGCGGCAGCGCTGTCGTGGAACGACGGCGGAAATTCGCGCGCCGGTTTTGCCGCGCTCGACCTTTCAACCGGAGAATTCCGCGCCACCGAATTTTCGGGCGATCAAGCCGAGAAAAAAATTCAGGACGAGCTCGAGCAGCTGCGGCCGAAAGAGTTGCTCTACGCCGGATCGGCGCCGCTTTTTGATCACCCACAGCCTAAAAATCAGCCCCCAAGGCGGGGCCCGAACCCCTGGGCGCTCACTCCGGTTGAAGACTGGACCTTTGCGCCCGACCACGCCATCCCCCTGCTTGAAAATCATTTTGGCGTGCTGTCGCTCGAAGGCTTTGGCCTGGCGGGAAAGCCTGCCGCAGCTGCGGCCGCAGGGGCCATATTGCACTACGTGCGCTCGACCCAACCCGGCGGCCTTGACCACGTTGACCGTATTGGGTTTTACGAGCGGCAGAGCGCGCTGGTGCTCGATGCAGTCACGGTGCGCAATCTCGAATTGCTCGAGCCGCTCTTTGCCGGCGGCGAGGCGGTGACTCTTTTTCGCGCGCTCGACTCAACTTCGACCCCCATGGGCCGGCGTCTGTTGCGGGCGTGGCTGCTGCGGCCTTCGATTGACCAGAGCGAAATCAGCCAGCGGCTCGATGCCGTCGAAGCCCTGGTGAAAAATACCGTGGCCCGCGAAGAGTTGCGCCGTGCACTCGCGGGCATTTTAGATCTCGAGCGCCTGCTCAGCCGGGTCACGCTTGAGACCGCCAATCCGCGCGACCTTTTGGCGCTCGCGGCGTCGCTGGCGCGGATTCCCCCGGCCAAGGCGGCGGTGGGAAATCTCGCGGCGCAAAGATTGGAGTCGCTGCACCACAATCTCGACGAACTAACCGACGTGCGCAACGAGATCGAGCGCACCATCATTGCCGAGCCGCCCATCGCGCTCAACGACGGCGGGGTGATCGCGGCCGGGGTCGATCGCGAGCTCGATGAGCTGCGCGGCTTGAGCCGCAACGGCAAACAGTTCCTGGCGCAGATGGAGGAGCGGGAGCGCGAGCGTACCGGCATCGGCTCGCTCAAGGTGCGCTTCAACTCGGTCTTTGGCTACTACCTCGAAATTTCAAAGTCCAACCTGCACTTGGTGCCACCCGACTACGAGCGGCGCCAGACGCTTGCCAATGCCGAGCGCTTTTCTACTCCCGAGCTGAAGGAGTACGAAGCCAAGATTCTCGATGCCGAAGAAAAAATCGTCGAGATCGAGCGCCGCATCTTTGCCGGCCTGCGCTTGAAAATTTCCGGCGAGGCCCGCCGCATCCGCCAGAGCGCGCTCGGGCTCGCTGAAATCGATGTGCTCGCGAACTTTGCCCAGCTGGCGGCCGAACGCGGCTACTCGCGGCCAGAGTTTGACGAAACCGGCGACCTCGAAATTATCGCCGGACGCCATCCGGTGATCGAGCAGCAGGATTTATCCGCGCAGAGTTTTTCCGGGGGCGATTTTCCTGACCGCGATCATAAAAACTCGCGCTTCGTGCCCAACGATCTCTATCTCAACTCTTCGACCCACAACCTGCTCTTGGTGACCGGTCCCAACATGGGCGGCAAGTCGACTTACCTGCGGCAGACCGCGCTCACCGTGATCATGGCCCAGATGGGCAGCTTTGTTCCCGCGAGCAAAGCCCGTCTCGGCATCGTCGACCGGGTCTTCACCCGCATCGGCGCCTCCGACAACCTGGCCCGCGGGCGGTCTACCTTCATGGTGGAGATGACTGAGACCGCCGCCATATTGAATACCGCCACCGCAAAATCTTTAATTCTGTTAGACGAAGTCGGGCGTGGCACGGCAACTTATGACGGCCTGGCCATCGCCTGGGCGGCCATCGAATACCTGCACTCCCACACCAAAGCCAAAACCCTTTTTGCCACCCATTACTTCGAGCTCACCGAGCTGGCCGAGCAACTTTCAGGGGTGAAAAATTATCATGTCGCGGTCAAGGAAACTCCAGGCGGAATTGTTTTCCTGCGGCAAGTCTTGCCCGGGCCTGCCGACCGCAGCTACGGCATTGAAGTGGCCAAACTCGCGGGCCTGCCTGAGGAGGTAGTCCGGCGGGCGCGGGAAGTTTTGGCCGAGCACGAAAACGCAGAGTCGCGTCTTTCGGCGCACATCGCCGGCGGAGACTCCGCCGCCAGTCGCGCCCAGTTGACCATCTTCACGCCCCTGTCGCAGCCGGTGGTTGAAAAAATTCGCCAACTGGATCCGAACTCGCTCACCCCGCTCGAAGCGCTTAATCTGCTGGCGGAGTTGAAGAAGCAGGTTCAGTAGGCAATGGCATCCGGCACCTTCGCCCCCCAATCTTGATATGCTTCTCTAATCGCACTCCGGATGAGCCCCGCACAAAAATCAAAGGCAGCGGCAAAGCCGGTCGGCCAACTCCTGATCATTGGCTTCGACGGCACCGCAATTACGCCCGCACTCTCCGCCATGCTCAACCGCATTCAGCCCGCGGGCGTAATTCTTTTCGCCCGCAACATTGTCAATGCGCAACAGACCCATCAGCTATTGAAAGACTGCCAGGCCCAGGTGGACGAGCCGATCTTCACCTGCGTGGACCTCGAGGGTGGGCGAGTCGACCGCTTCCGCAATGTGACTGGACCCGCGCCCTCGGCGGCCGAGGTTTTCGCGACCGGCGACCGCAAGCTGTTCTGCAAGCATGGCCAGCTCATCGGCAAGATTTGCGCTGCACTCGGCTTCAATGTTGACTTTGCTCCAGTACTCGATCTTGCCTTCGATGCTTCTCGCAAGGTCATGAGCTCGCGGGCATTTTCAACCGATACCAAAGAAGTGGTTTTATATGCGCGAGAATTTCTGGCTGGGCTCAAATCGGCGGGCGTGATCGGATCGGGCAAGCACTTTCCCGGACTCGGCGAGGGCAATCTCGACTCCCATCACGATCTGCCGCTGATCAAAAAATCTCTTGCCCGGCTTTGGGACGAGGACCTCGCGCCCTACCGCCTGATGAAGCGCGAGCTGCCCATGGTGCTGGTCAATCACGCCAACTATCCCGTCATCACCCGCGATCCGCTGCCGGCGTCGCTTTCAAAATATTGGATCACCGACATCTTGAGAAAAAAGATCGGCTATCGTGGCCTCATCGTCTCCGACGATCTCGAGATGGGCGGGGTGCTGGCGGCGGCGCCGATCGACGAGGCGGCCACTCGCTTCATCGCCGCCGGTGGCGACCTCTGCCTGATCTGCCACCAGCAGGAGCTGATCGAGCAGGCCTATGAGACCATGCTGCGCAAGGCTGAGCGGGACGTGCGCTTCCGGCGGCGGGTGCTCGAATCGGCCCGCCGTGTTGCGTCCTTCAAGAAAAAATCGCGGGAGCTGAAGCGCCGCTCAGCTGCGCCTTCACCGGAGAAGGTCAGCCGCCTCTCGACTCAGCTCTGGGAGTTCAGCGAGCAGGTAAGATTGCAAGCCTTGTCGTTGGCGGCGGCGGCCGGATCGCGGCGATGAGCATGATCGTAGCCGGAGTTATGAGTGGAACCTCGGCCGACGGCATCGATGTGGCGCTGGTGCGCATGCAAGATGCAGCAGCGGGAGAGAGCAGAAAGCCGACCGGCAGCAGAAAAGCTCGCGGCAAGAAAACTGCTCAAAATCCGCGCATGAAATTTCTCGGCCACGCCGAGATCCCCTACCCTGCCGATGTACGGCGGCGAATTTTGCTCTCCATGAACTCGCCGCGCGCGAGCGTGGCCGATCTGGCGCGGCTGAATTTTCTGTTAGGTGAGTTGTACGCTGAGGCGGTAGTCGCCGGCCAAAAACAGCTGCGGTTGAAAGCCCAACTCGTCGGCTGTCACGGGCAGACGCTCTATCACCAGGGAGTGGCGGCGCCTTTTTTAGGACGCAAGCTGGCGGTCACCTGGCAAACCGGCGAAGGCGCAGTGATCGCGGCGCGAACCGGCCTGCCGGTGGTTTCGGATTTTCGCCCGGCAGATATGGCGGCAGGCGGCAAAGGCGCGCCCCTGGTTCCTTACCTCGATTATCTTCTCTATCGCGATCCGAAGGTCGGCCGCATTGCCTTGAACCTGGGCGGCATCGCCAATCTGAGCGCCATTCCGGCCGGCGCATCGCCCAAGCACATACTGGCCTTCGACACCGGGCCGGGGAACATGGTCATCGACGCGCTGGCGGAGCAACTGTTCGGCCAGGCCTGCGATCGCGACGGCAGAATCGCCTCTTCCGGACGGGTCATTGAAGAAGCTCTGGAGCGTTTTCTGCAGGATGGTTTTTTTCACGAGCCGCCGCCGAAGACCGCTGGACGCGAACAATTCGGCCGTGAGTTCGCGCGTGAGTTCCTGCACGCCTGCCGGCCGCTCGGGCCGGCCAAAGCTGCAGGCAAGGCGTCTTCGTCATCAAAACCGGGAGCGGTTGAAAAACGCGACGTCATTGCGACCGCCACCGCGCTCACCGCGCGCTCGATAGCGCTTGCGATTGAGCGTTTTGTTTTGCCTAAAGGCGATTTCAGCGAGTTAATTATTTCAGGCGGAGGCGCCCGGAATCCGACGCTCGTCGCCTGGCTGACGAACGAGGTCCGCCGCCTGGGATTGAATCTCCGCTCGTCTGACGAGTTTGGGATTCCTTCGAGCGCAAAAGAAGCGGTGGCCTTCGCGGTCATGGCTTATGAAACCTGGAACCGCCGGCCATCGAATGTGCCTGCGGCCACCGGCGCCGAACGGGCGGTGGTGCTGGGAAAGATTTCGTTGCCATAAAAAAGCGGTTAGCTCTTAGCTCTCAGCCTTTAGCTTTTCAACAGCCGTTCGGCTAAAAGCTAAGAGCTAATGGCTAAGCGCTGCTTCACCTACATTGCCCTGTTACGCGGGATTAACATCGGTCCGCATAAGCGGATGAAGATGGAGAAGCTGCGCAGCTCCTGCGAGGGGCTGGGATTTGCCGGGGTGAAGACCTACATCCAGAGCGGCAATGTGATCCTTAAAGCGCCGAAGCTTTCACCGGCGATATTGTCGAAAAAGCTGGCAGAGGGCATCGTGAAAGACTTCGGCTTCTCCTGCGAGGTGATCGCGCGCAGTCGCGAAGAAATGAAAAAAATTATCGAAGGCAATCCGTTTTCCAAAGAGCGCGGAATGGACAGCTCGAAGTTGCACGTGGTGTTTCTTTCAGAGCCGGCCTCGGCAGCGGCGTTGGAAAAGTTGCAGGAGCTGACGCTTGCCCCTGACCGCTTCATGATTGGGGGCAAAGAAATTTATTTTTATTTTCCCAATGGCGTTTCCGGCAGCAGCTTGTGGAAGCACCCGCTCGACCGCGTCCTTGGAGTTGCCGGGACTATGCGTAATTGGAAGACGGTGACCACGCTTTACCAGATGGCGATGGAAGTCGAATGACGATCGTCCATTCTAAAAAATATGTAGCGGCGGGCGTCCACGCCAGCCCGGTAGGAACACGATTTGCAAGACTTCGTCGCTTCGGGACGAACCCACGGGCGTGGACGCCCGTGCCTACATGGACGTTGCTCGTTTTGACCCTGGTTCTCGCTTCCTGTTCGCGCAAGCCCGATTCAAACACGCTGGTCATGATCATCGAATCGAGTCCCACCAACCTTGACCCGCGAGTGGGGCTGGACGCGCAATCCGAACGCATCGATGGCCTCTTATTCGACAATCTTCTCTCACGCGATGAGCACCTGAGCGTCAAGCCAGGATTAGCCGAGCGCTGGGACATTCCTGATCCCAAGACCTACGTATTCCATCTGCGCACGGGCTTGCGCTTTGCAGGTGGCAGCCCGCTCACCTCGCGCGATGTGAAGTGGAGTTACGATTCGCTTCTGCAGGGAAAGATCCGCAGCACTAAGGCGGCCGCTTATCGCTTTGTCGATTACATCGACGCACCCGATGATGGCACCGTGATCTTCCATTTGAAACAGCCGTGGGCGGCGTTGTTGTGGAACGTGGCTGGTGGCGGCGGCATGGGCATCGTGCCCTACGGCAGCGGCGCCGAGGCCAGCCAGCATCCGATTGGTTCGGGGCCGTTCCGTTTTGTGAGCGCCGAGCAAGACAAAGAAGTGGTCATAGAACGAAGTCCCAACTACTGGGGCGAAAAGACCAAGCTCGAACGCGTACGGTTTGCGGTGGTTCCTGATACCACCACGCGCGCCCTCGAATTGAGGAAAGGCAGCGCTGATCTTGAAATAAACGCGCTCACGCCGGATATGGAATCGGCGTTACAGCGTGAGCCGCATCTCGCGGTGATGCGCGGGCCGGGTACGCGCCTCGCGTACATGGCGTTCAACCTGCGCGATCCGATTTTGAAAGATGTGCGGGTCCGCCAGGCGATTGCCTATGCGCTCGATCGCCGCCCGCTGATTCGTT